>Ga0075421_100012636_pt1 | contig 10494 bp, 8 predicted proteins | sample SoiMetdeltSBSDD5_FD_75292 | JGI IMG/M metagenome (GOLD analysis project Ga0075421, IMG submission 75292) | Bulk soil microbial communities from a Populus tree surrounding site in Tennessee, USA - Soil MetaG P. deltoides SBSDD5 | ecosystem: Environmental > Terrestrial > Soil > Tree plantation... | reverse complement strand
GCTCGAGAGGCGCCAATCGGTCCTCGGCGAGCAACCGGTGCGCAAGCCTCGGCAACTGCGGCAACGTGCTGGCCCAGTACGGCGCCTCGCGTTGCAGCGAGCGCACGAAACCCCGCCAGCCGACCTGATCCTGCATCCAGCGCTCGAGGTACGGCTTGGCGGTCTTCCACAGATCGAGATCGGGATCGAGCGCGCGGCCCAGGCCTTCGATGTTCAGCAGCGTCTTCTGCAGCAGCACCAGTTGCGGCTGGATTGCGACGTTGAAGCGGCGCGACGTCTGGAACAGGCGCAGCAGCAGCCGGCCGAACGAGATTTCCTTCAGCGGGCGGGCGAAAATCGGCTCGCATACAGCGCGAATCGCCGTCTCGAAATCGTCCACCCGCGTATCGGGTGGAACCCAGCCGGCGTCGAGGTGCGCCTGCGCGACGTGCCGGTAGTCGCGATTGAAGAAGCCGAGAAAGTTCTGCGCCAGGTAGTTCTTGTCGCTATCCGAGAGCGTGCCCATGATGCCGAAGTCGAGCGCGATGTAGCGGCCGCTGCTAGCGCCCTCGGTCGACACGAAGATATTCCCCGGGTGCATGTCGGCGTGGAAAAAACCGTCGCGGAACACCTGCGTGAAGAAGATCTCGACCCCGGCGCGTGCAAGCGCAGGGATGTCGACGCCCTTGGCGCGCAATTCACCGACCTGTGAGACGGGCGTGCCGTGCATGCGCTCCATGACCATGACGCGCTGCGAGCAGTAGTCCCAGTGCACGCGCGGCACGGCGAGCAGCGTCGAACCCAGGAAATTGCGCCCGAGTTGCGAAGCGTTGGCAGCTTCGCGCAGCAGATCCAGCTCGTCTTCGAGGTGCTTGGCGAACTCGGCGACTACCTCGCGCGGCTTGAGCCGGCGGCCTTCGGCCCAGACTCGCTCCATCAGCTGCGCGCCGGCCTCGAGCAGCGACACATCCCGTGCAACCGCCCGCTCGACCCCGGGGCGCAGCACCTTGACCGCCACTTCCTCGCCGCTGGCGAGCCTAGCGAGGTGCACCTGCGCAATCGAAGCGCTCGCCTGCGGCTCCCGTTCGAAGCTCGCGAACACCGATTGGATCGGCTTGCCGAGCCCGCGCTCGACCTCGTCGAGCGCCTGTTGCGAAGGAAACGGGGGGACCTGGTCCTGCAACTTCGCCAACTCGTCGGCTACGTCGGCCGGCAACAGGTCGCGGCGCGTCGAAAGCACCTGGCCGAACTTGACGAAGATCGGTCCGAGCGCCTCGAGCGCTTCGCGCAGCCGGACTGCGCGCGGCCGCGCCTTGCTGCCCGACAGCAACGCCAGCAGGCGGTTGCCGGCGAGCGGCGGGACGAAGTCGTGCAGTCCAAAGCGCAGCCCGACAAAGACGATCCGAGCAAGCCTGGGGAGCGCGCGCACGTGGCTTTACCCTGCGAGCCGGTCGACGCGCTTTTCCAGCCGCTCGATCGCATTGCGCAGGTCCGCGAGGGCAACCCGGTGCTCCTCGAACGATGCCGGATGCGCCACGAGCTGCCGTTCCTCGAGCACGTAGTCGACGAAGTTTTCTGCGGTTCGCGCGAGCGCCTCGCGTTGCGCGGCGAACAAATCGCGCGCGCCGGCCGCGAGGCGGTGGGCGGTGACGTCGCCCAGCAAGCGCGCGAGATCCTCCTCGGCGTCCCAGCGCAGGTGCCGGACCAGAAAAAGCATCTCGCCGGCGAGCGTGGGGTCCCCTTCGGTGCGCACGGCTCGGACAAGGTGATCTTCACCCCGGATCAACGCCGGCAGGACTTCGGGGCCGAAGGTCAGCACAAGCGATGCAGCGACCTCCCGGCCGGCCGGCGACAGGCGCCCGGCCTGCGTGATCGCGAGGCGCATCGGAGGGAGCAGCGGAAAGCGCAGCTCGACGGTCGCTCCCGTGAACGCACTCAACCGCTCGCGCGCCCACGGCTCGGCATCGAGCAGGTGGTTCAGCGCGACCGTGACCGGTGGCTCCAACCTCATCGGGGGAAAAACAAAGGCCACCGAAAGGTGGCCTTTATGGAGTGGCGATTGGCTTCAGTGCGTCTGCTGGATGCCTGCGAGCAGCCAGCCAGTCGAGCCATCGAGCGGTTTTGCCAGGTTCCAGATCTCCTCGAAGCTCTCGGGAGCCGAAGCCGGATGCTCGCGGATCAGGCCCGAGAACCGCACGCTCGCCCAATGCTGGCTGCCCTCGCTGACCACTTCGAGCAGGTCCGCGTTGAGCGATACGACATCGGTCTGCTGCTTCGCACCGCCGCGCCCGACGATGTCCTTGCTCAGGTCCGCGAACAACTCGGGCGTCGTGAATTCGCGCAATTCCTCGATGTTGCCGGAATCATTGGCGAGTTGCAGCTTCATGAAGTTGAGCTTCGCCGCGCGCACGAATCCCGCGACATCGAACCCCGCCGGGACGCTGGCGCCGGCCGGCGTGGCTGGCTGTGCCTCGAAACCCGAGATCTGCGAAGGCGGCGGCGCCGCAACGGTTTCGTTGCCCAGCGACGCATAGCCTGCGCCCTGCGGGCCGCCGGCAGCGTATTGCATCGGCTGACTCGCGGCCGCGCGCTTCTGCATCACCATGCGCACGACGAGAACCACGCCGAACACCACGGCTGCGATCAGCAGCCAGCTCATCAGCATGCTGCCGAGTCCGCTGCCGCCGAGCATCGCGCCAAGCAGGCCACCGAGCGCGAGGCCGCCGAGCATCGGCATCCAGCGGCTCAATCCGGTCGCAGGTTGCGGCGTGGCAGTGGGTTGCTTGGACGCCGCGGGCGCTGCATTCTGTGTTTGCGAGGGCGCGGCCTGTTGTGTCTGCTGGCGCGCGGGAGCGCTCGACGGCGGCGTGCTGGTCACGCTGCGCTGCGAGCCCACCGACCGGCCACCACCGACACGCGCGGCCTCCGCGTCGGCCGCTACCATCGCGACGCCAATCAGCGCCGCCGAGATTCCACACAGCAATGCTCTCATCGCATCCCTCCTTCAGAGATGAGGCTATCCTACTCCAGTTTCCAGCCCCTATGCAGGGCGACCACGCCGGCTGCGAGGTTGAAATAGTCCACCTGATCCAGCCCGGCTCCGCGCATCATCGCGGCGAGCCTTTCCTGGTCCGGATGCATGCGGATCGACTCGGCAAGATAGCGATAGGCCGACGCATCGCCGGCGACCCGTTCCCCCAGCCACGGCAGCACGCGAAACGAATACACGTCGTAGGCCTTCGCGAGTGGTTCCCACACGCGCGAAAATTCGAGCACCAGCAGTCGCCCTCCGACGCGCAGTACGCGCCTCATTTCGGCGAGCGCCCGATCCTTGTGCGTCATGTTGCGCAGGCCGAACGCGACGGTCACGCAATCGAAGGTCCGATCGGCGAACGGCAAGCGCTCCGCGTCGGATTGCACCGCGGGCAGCATGCGGCCCGCATCGAGCATTCGATCGCGACCGATCGACAGCATCCGGTGATTCACGTCGGTCATCCAGACGTCCGCGCCGCGCTCGCTTAGCGCGCGCGCAAGATCGCCGCTGCCGGTCGCGACATCGAGCACGCGCTCACCCGGCTGCACGCGCGCGATCCGGATTGCAAAACGCTTCCACGCCCGGTGCAGCCCGAGCGACATCAAGTCGTTCATCAGGTCGTAGCGCTGGGCGACGCGGTCGAAGACCTGTCCGACGCGGTCCGCTTTCTCGCCTTCCGGTACCTGCTCGTAGCCGAAATCGGCCTTGGCCATAGCGTTTAGGACAAGCGAGCGCCCGCTTCAGCGGACGGTTTCGTACGTGAGGCGCTCGAAGTCGCTGCCCCGATCCAGAAACTCGAGGAGCCGCACTTGGGTGACCGACTCGTTGAAGACATCGATGAGGCGATTGGGCCGGTACCAGCCCGACGGAAGAACCAGCGTTGCGGGCGCCTGGTATTCGGGAACCGCGGTCAACGAAAGCGCCGGCACGAACTTGTCCTTGCTCGTGCCGCTGGATGACGGCCGCACGCCGATGCCCGCGGGAAGCCCCGGCAATACGCGGACCCCGAGAAAGAGATCGTCGTTCTCGGCCTGCAGCAGCCAGCGCACATGCCCGAGCAGGAACTGAGAGACGCCCTGCGGCCGCAGGCCGATCAGTTGTGCATGTGTGTAGCGCGTCCCGGCATTGCCCGCCCGCCGCATGATCTTGATCCCGAGCGTGCTTTCATCTTCGACCTGCCAGTTCTCGAGAGCGGCGATCACGGCCGGCGCACCACCCGATGGTTCGTTCCCCTCGCGCACGCGTCCGAAGGTGGCGAGTTGATCGGCCTGCTCTTTCGTCAATGCCACCTTGCCGCCGGGCTGGCGAAACTCGTGCCCGGACACGTAGTGGTAGATCGTCGCCATCTCCTGGCAGGCATGCGCGGTCGAGTCGCTGCGCTTGCGATCATGGGCGCGCGCGATCGGCGGCTGAAGCCACTGGCGATACAGCAGCACCAGCAACTGCTCGCACGAGGGCTGCACGCAATCCTCGCCGAGCGCGAGCTTGGCCGGCGATTCGCCACGGCGCAGCAGCCCGATCCGGTTGCGCAGGCTCTTGCCGAGCGACTGCGCATCGATGTAACGCGGCTCCTTCGCAGGAGCGCCGGTCCGATCGGGACGCCGATCGCCCGCCAGATCCACGACCAGCGGCGGCACGCCTTCCTCGGTGACCGGCGTGCGCGAGACTTTGGTCTTTTCGGCCCAGCGTTCCAGCAGGAACGCGACGAACGTCAGCTGCCGCTGGCTCAGCTCGTTGGGATTCGCGATGCCGACCAGCAGCGCGCGCACGTAGGCGATGCGCGCCGACGTGTCGTGCACGTCCCGGTTCAGGTAATCCTTGACCTGCTGCTCGGCAGCCCCGAGCCTTTCCGCGGCGAAATACACCTGGTGCAGCAGGCGCCATTCGGCTGCGGGCACCTGCCGGTATGCGCGGTGAAAGTGAAACATCTTGAGGCCGGTGTAGGCGAGCGCGCGCTGCGCGAGCAAGCCTGCACGCTCGCGCATGCTGGCGTCATTGCGCTCGGCGGCCTCGAGGCAGCGCAGATATCCGGTGCGCACCTCGCCCCAGAGGTCGATCGTGTCCTCGAAGATCTTCGCTTCCGCCGGAGCGATCGGCAACGCGCGGTGCGTGAACCGCTTGGCCTGCTCGATCTGCACGAAGTTGATCGCGTCGCGCAGGGCCTCGAGCGCCTCGAGCCGCACCGCGGCGGAGGTTGCGTAGCGGTTGAATTCCTCCAGCTGCAACAGCATCTGGTGCTGCGCGGCGCCGAGGTTGGCGAGCGGAACATGCTCGAGCCAGGCTTTCGCCGACGCCGCGTCCATGAATTCGGGCGCCGCCTGGGCGGCAAGCTGGGGCAGGGAAAAGTCAGTCACGCGGGTCGCGCATCGGCAGGGAACGACCGCAATATAATCGGCTGCCGCGCTGCTGTCACCCGGGGACCGCGTCCGGCTCGGCGCTATCGCTTCTGCCAAACACGCCGCGGTAACTTGCGTAGAAACTCGCAAACAGCGTCGGCAGCAGGAAAATAAGCAGCGGAAAGATCAGCGCCATGACGTTGAACTTCGGCCGCCCGCCCGAGGTGAGCAGGAACACGCCCAGCAACAGGAACGGGATCACCACGGTCACCGCCGCGGCAACCGAGAGGTAGCCGAGAAACGCGCGCCAGTTCATCAGACTCGCGAAGAAGCTGTAGAACAGCGCCTGCAGGGGTCCCATGGCGTGCCAGGCGGCCAGCACCGGAGCGAACCAGAACAGCATCATGATCGGCACGTAGAGCACGCCGGCCAGCAGCAGCGCGGAGAAGAACTCCGCCGATTGCAGCTGCTGCTCCTCGGGCCGGCGACCGGTCAGCATCCAGCTCGCGAGCGCGCCGTCGTCAGCAAGCGTCGTCGCGCTGATGAGCCCGGCGAGCAGTCCGAGGTACGCGCACCCCAGAATGAGTTGCACGACCGGACGGCTGCGAAAGCCGTCGAACAGCAGCGTCGCCTGGAGGCTGCCGCGCTGCTCGCAGCTGCGGCTGAGCGCCATGAACCCGACCGAGAAGGCCGGATGCAGAACCCACGCCGCGAAGCCGATCACCGGCAGCAGGCTCACGGTCGCCAGGATCATCCAGTAGGCAAGAACCAGCGCGAGCCACAAGCCGGGCGATGTGCGAAAGAGCCGCCAGCCCTCGATGAACCAGCGCACGCCAGACAGGAACGAGACGACCCGGGCTCTCATCGGTGCCAGGCCGGCGCAGGGCTCTCGATGCGCGAACTCAGCACTTTGCGGAAGTGCTCGGGATCGTGCACGCGCACGAGCTGTCCCGCGCGCGGCTGATGGTAGTCGAACAGGCGCGAAAGCCAGAAGCGCAGCGCCGCGGCGCGCAACAGCGCCGGCCACGCCTCGCGTTCTGCGGGGCCGAGCGGCACGAGCGCTCCATACGCGTCGAGCAGCGCGCTCGTGCGCTGCGGATCAAGCCGCGGGTCCGTCTCAGGATCGGCGAGACACCAATCGTTCGCGCACACCGCAACATCGTAGAGCAGGCAGTCGACGCCGGCGAAGTAGAAGTCGATCACGCCCGAGAGTCGCCCTTCGTCGAACAGCACGTTGTCCCTGAACAGATCCGCATGCACGGGCCCGCGCGGCAGATCCGGGAAGCGATGCTGCGACTGGTAGCGCAGTTCCTCGTCGAGCAGTTCCTGCCGCGGCCGATCGAGAAGCGGCCGCACTTCGGCTGCGGCGCTACGCCACCATTTGATCCCGCGCGGGTTCTCCAGGTAGCCGGCGTACGAGCGCCCCGCGAGGTGCATGCGGCCGAGCAGCGCGCCAAGCGCCGCGCAGTGTCCTGCGTTCGCGCGATCGACGGAAGCGCCGGGCAGCCGCGTCACCAGCGCGGCCGGCTTGCCGTTCAGTTCCGAGAGGTAGCGGTCCGAAAGGTCGGCGATCGGCGCGGGACAGGGGATGCCGTGCCGCGCGAGATGCGCCATCAGCCCGAGATAGAACGGCAGCTGGGCGGCCGGCAGCCGCTCGAACAGCGTCAGCACATAGCGCCCCTGCGTGGTCGTGACGAAGTAGTTCGTGTTTTCGATTCCGGCGGCGATCGGCTCGAGCCCGACCGGTGCACCGACCGAGAACGTCGTCAGCCAGGTTGCGAGTTGGCTTTGCGAGACCTGCGTGAAGACCGACATGAGCCGCTCACCGAAACGTGGGTGCGTTTGCCCGGCGATGCGACGGACGCAGGCTTCAGTAGCTGAAGACCCGCCACATCGGCGCGCGAGTGCCTTCGTCGAGCGAGTCGCGCCGCATCCAGTTGCCGCTGCCGGTGGTGTCATACAGGTAGTACGGAACACCGCCGCGCGGCGTGACCTTGTACATCACGACGCGGCCACTCTCGCGCACCTCTTCCACGCTCTCGGCATCGGGCGCGATGCGCACGCGCGGCTCGTCCGGCTCAATGTCGCGCACGCCGGGTGGAGGCGGCGGCACCACCGGCAACGGTTCGAGACGAGGCGGCGGTGCCTGCGCGAACAATAGCGGAGCGGCGAGAAGCAACCCGAGCGCAACAGCAGAGCGGATCATCGGGCAAAGTGTAGCATCCTACCCGCGCATCATGCCCGCTTCCGCTCCCGAGCAAACGCTGCTGCTGGTAGACGGCTCGTCCTACCTCTATCGCGCCTTCCATGCGTTACCCGAGCTGCGCAACTCGCGCGGAGAACCGACCGGCGCCGTGTACGGCGTCGCCAACATGCTGCGCAAGCTCGCGCAGCAGTACCAGGCGCAGGCGCGCGCATGCGTGTTCGACGCGAAGGGAAAGACGTTTCGCGACGAGCAGTATCCGCAATACAAGGCGAATCGCACCGCGATGCCCGATGACCTCGCGGTGCAGATCGGGCCCCTGAAGGAGCTGATCACCGCGCTCGGCTGGCCGGTGCTTTCGATCGAGGGCGTCGAAGCCGACGACGTGATCGCGACGCTTGCGGCGCAGGCCACGCGCAAGGGCTGGCGCTGCGTGATCTCGACCGGCGACAAGGATCTCGCGCAGCTCGTCGAAGAGCGCGTGACGCTGGTCAACACCATGTCCAACGAAACGCTCGACCCGCAGGCCGTTCAGGCGAAGTTCGGCGTTCCGCCGGAAAGAATCGTCGACTACCTGACGCTGACCGGGGATCCGATCGACAACATTCCCGGCGTGGACAAGGTCGGCCCCAAGACGGCCGCGCGCTGGATCCAGCAATACGGCTCGCTCGACGGAGTCATCGATCACCATGCGGAGATCGGCGGCATGGTCGGCGACAACCTGAAGAAGGCGCTCGACTGGCTGCCCAAGGGCCGTGAGCTGATCAAGGTCCGGCGCGACGTGCCGCTGCCCGTCTCGGTACAGGAACTCGCGGATGGCGAAGGCGACGGCGCGCGGCTGCGCGGCCTGGTCGAGCGCTTCGGCTTCAAGTCCTGGTTGCGCGAGCTCGACGAAGGTCCTGCCGACAAGCGGCCCACAGCCGAAGCGCAACCTGCGCCCGCGGCGACGCAAGGCGCTGCGGCAGCAGCGGATCCTCAACCGCCGACGATTGCGCGCCGCACGTACCGCGCCGTGCTGAGCGAAACGGATCTGGCCGAGCTGGTTGCGGCGCTGGACCGGGCCGCGCTGACCGGGTTCGACACCGAAACGAGCGGACTCGAGCCCATGACCGCTCGCCTCGTCGGCATGTCATTTGCGAGCGCAGACCGCGCGTGGTACCTGCCGCTGGCGCATGCGTATCCCGGCGCCCCGGACCAGCTTCCGCTCGAGCAAGCCCTCGCCGCACTACGGCCCTGGCTCGAGAATCCGCTGCGCGCCAAGGTCGGGCAGAACCTCAAGTTCGACATGCACATTCTCGCGAACCATGGCATTGCGCTTGCGGGGATGGCGCATGACACGCTGCTCGAATCGTACGTATACGAAGTGCACCAGCGTCACGACCTCGATGCGCTGGCGCAGCGCTGCCTGGGCTGGAAGACGATCTCCTACGACGACGTCACGGGCAAGGGTGCATCGCGCATCGAGTTCGCCGGGGTCGAGATCGAGCGCGCGACGCAATACGCCGCCGAGGACGCCGATTGCGCGCTTGCCGTTCACAGCGTGCTGTATCCGAAGATCAGCGCAGACGAGAAGCTGAAGCGCGTGTACGAGACCATCGAGCTCCCGGTGCTGTCGGTGCTGTTCAGGATGGAGCGCAACGGCGTCTTGCTCAACACCGAGCAGCTCGCCACGCAAACGCATCAGCTCGGTCGCGAGATGCTGGAGATCGAGCAGAAAGCCTATTCGCTCGCGGGGCAGCCGTTCAACCTGAACTCGCCGCGCCAGATCCAGGAGATCCTCTTCGAGCGCCAGAAGCTGCCGGTCAGGAAGAAAACGCCGTCCGGCCAACCATCCACCGATGAGGACGTGCTCGCCGAGCTTGCGCTGAACTACCCGCTGCCGAAGCTCCTGCTCGAGTACCGCGCGCTGGCGAAACTGAAGTCGACCTATACCGACAAGCTGCCGCGGATGGTGAACGCCCAGACCGGGCGCGTGCACACCACGTACTCGCAGACGACGGCGGTGACCGGCCGGCTTGCCTCGAACGACCCGAACCTGCAGAACATTCCGATCCGCACGCCGCAGGGGCGCCGGATACGCGCGGCATTCATCGCGACGCCGGGGTGGAAGATTCTCTCGGCCGACTACTCGCAGATCGAGCTGCGGATCATGGCGCACATTTCCGGGGATGAAGGATTGCGCCACGCGTTCGAGCACGGGCACGACGTGCACCGCGCGACCGCCGCCGAAGTGTTCGGCCTGCCGCTCGACAAGGTGAGCGAGGATGAGCGGCGCACCGCGAAAACGATCAACTTCGGCCTCATCTACGGCATGTCGAGCTTCGGGCTCGCGCAGGGCCTCGGCATCGAGCGCGTCACCGCGCAGGCGTACATCGATTCGTATTTTTCGCGCTATCCGCTGGTCAAGCGCTACATGGATCAGACACGCGAGCGCGCGCGCAAGGAAGGCTATGTCGAGACGGTGTTCGGCCGCAGGCTATGGCTGCCCGAGATGAAGTCCGGCTCGCCCGGCCGCCGGCAGGGCGCCGAGCGCGCGGCGATCAACGCGCCGATGCAGGGCACCGCGGCCGACCTGATCAAGCTCGCGATGGTGTCGGTGCAAAGCTGGCTCGAGCAGGAAAAGCTGCGCTCGAAGCTCATCATGCAGGTGCATGACGAGCTCGTGCTCGAAGTACCGGACGATGAGCTCGAGACGATTCGCGACGGCGTGCGCGAGCGGATGCAGAACGTGGCGAAGCTCGAAGTGGCGCTGGTCGTCGATGTCGGCGTAGGCGACAACTGGGACCAGGCGCACTGAGCGCCCACCCCTACTTCATCGCGCCGAACACTTTCTTGATGATGTCGCTGCCCGCAGCGACCGGGTTCGCGCGGATCTTCTTTTCCTCCTCCGCGACCATGAAGAACAACCCATCGAGGGTCTTTTGCGTGATGTATCCGTCGAG
>Ga0075421_100012634_pt1 | contig 10495 bp, 9 predicted proteins | sample SoiMetdeltSBSDD5_FD_75292 | JGI IMG/M metagenome (GOLD analysis project Ga0075421, IMG submission 75292) | Bulk soil microbial communities from a Populus tree surrounding site in Tennessee, USA - Soil MetaG P. deltoides SBSDD5 | ecosystem: Environmental > Terrestrial > Soil > Tree plantation... | reverse complement strand
CGGGTTCGGCGGCCCCACGGGAGGGCGCTACCCTGTCCCCTCCTGCCCTCGTAGCTCAGGGGATAGAGCATCGGCCTCCGGAGCCGTGTGCGTGGGTTCGAATCCCGCCGAGGGCACCGCCGGATGTGTCCGCTGACCAGGGAGAAGCCGCCGCTGAGCTTCTGGGGTTGGCGGGCGGTCAACGCTGGGTTGCCGAGACCACCCTGGCTGGCGCCGAGGCGCTGGCCCAGCGCGTCACGGGCTACGCGACGGTCGATCAGCTCGGTTGAGCCGCACCAAATCGCGTATTGAGGAACGTCGACGCTCGGTCGAGCGCAGCGTCCCCCTCATCCAGCACCGCTGCAAAGCCCTGGAACACGTGCGGCACGCCTGGGATGACCTCGAGTGTGACGGGCACGTCGTCGACCGCTGCCCGGTCGGCAAGCCGAAGCGCGTCGCTGAGCAGGATTTCGTGCGAACCCACTTGGATCAAGAGCGGTGGTAGGCCGCGAAGATCGCCAAAGACCGGGCTGATCTGCGGGTCAGAAGCGTCCGCGCCGCCTACGTAATCCGGCACTCGGAGACGGAGCCCGTCGGGCGTGAGGATCGGATCGATCGCCTGATTCTCGAGAATGGTCTCGCCTGACAATGTCAGGTCTGCATAGGGCGACATCAGGAACGCGGAGCTGGGCAGCGGTGTTCCGGCGTCTCTCAGCGCTAGGAGTGTGGCCACAGCCAGCCCGCCACCGGCCGACTCGCCGGCGAGAGCGATCTGGCCGGCGTCAATACCCTGGGCCAGCAGTCCCTCGTAGGCGGCGCGGGCGTCGTCGACTGCCGCCGGGTACGGGTGCTCCGGCGCCAGCCGATAGTCGACCGTCACGGCCTTCGCATGCGCTCGCCGGGCGAGATCGCTCACCAACGGCACCGATGTCGCCGCCGAACCAATGACATAGACGCCACCGTGGAAGTACAGGATCGTGTTGGCGGTGTCGATGCCCCGGATCGTGACGTCTACTGCGTTCACGCCGCCGATCGTCGTGGGAACGTGATCGACATCGCCGGCGACTGGGATGCGCGCCATGACGTCGTTCAACGCGACTCTCAACGTGGCGACGTCGGCTCCGAAGTCGAGCTGCCCCTGTCGCAACGTGGCGATCAATTCGAGTTGCTGTTGCTTGCTCATTGATTTCTCCCTTTCGGAGGACGCCGCACGGGCCGGCGCCGCGTGAGCCGCTGATGAGTGAGACGGCCCGGCGCGTCCTGGCGACGCTCCTTGCTGCGCTCGATGCCTCACACGAGGGGTAGGTCGCGAACGTCGCCGCCGACTGACGCCTGGCTCACCGTCCCCGTGAGCTCGCGCTCACGCTCGGCGGCGAACTCCTCGGCCTGGCGTTCGACGTCGGCCCGGCTGGGTCGGGACGGCAGGAACGCGAGGACCGCGATGAGACCGGCGACGGTCGTCGCCGCGCCGACGAAAACGGCGGTGTGGAAGCCCTCGACGAAGGACTGCCGCGCGATCTCGGCGAAGGTGCGACCCGCAGCGCCCGGCAGTCGGGACGCGATCTCCAGCGCGGCCCCGACCCCGCCCTTCGCGCCGGCGGCGGTGCTCCCGGGCTGCCCGTGCAGGGCGTCCACGATCCTGGATCCGTACACGGACGAGAAGACGCTGCCGACCACGGCCACGCCGACCGCACCACCGAGCTCGCGGGTCGTGTCGTTCACCGCGGAGCCGACGCCGGCCCGGGCGAGTGGGACCGAGCCCATGATCGACTCGGTCGCCGGAGCCATGGTCAGGCCCATGCCGACGCCGAGGAGCGCGAGCCGCCACGTGACGCCGCCGAAGCCGGTCGTGACGTCCATGCCGTCGAAGCTCACGAGCGCGACGGCGATCGTCGCCAGGCCCGCGGCCACCGTCAGCTTCGTACCGAAGCGGGCGACGAGCCGGGGTGCCAGCGGCGACACGAGCATGACCGGGACTGCGCTCGCCAGCAGCCGGACGCCGGTCTGGAGCGCGCTCAGGCCCAGCACGAACTGCAGGTACTGCGTCAGGAGGAACACCGCGCCGAACAGTGCGAAGAACGTCACCGCGATCGCGCCGCTCGCCGCACTGAAGCGAGGGTTGGCCCAGAAGCGCAGGTCGAGCATCGGCTGTTCCACGTGCGCCTCCCATGCGAGGAAGGCGGTGAGCACGACGCCGCCGATCGCGAAGGCGGTGAGGATGGTCCCGTCGGTCCAGCCGTGGGTCGGTGCTTCGATCACCGCGTACAACAGCGCGCACAGGCCGACGACGGAGAGGATCGCACCGACCCAGTCGAGTCGCGGTGCCCGCGGGTCGCGCGAGTCGGGGATCAGGAACGCGCCCGCGAGGAGACCGACCGCGACGATGGGCAGGTTCACCAGGAAGATCGAGCCCCAGTAGAAGTGCTCGAGGAGGAACCCGCCGGCGATGGGGCCGAGCGCGACGCCGACGCCGGCGGTCGCGGTCCAGATGGCGATCGCCTTCGGCCGCTCGTCGGCCGGGAACACGTTGGTGATGATCGACAGCGTGGCCGGCATGATGAGCGCCGCACCGACGCCCATGACGGCCCGGCTCGCGATCAACTGCCCGGGTGAGCCGACGATCGCCGAGATCGCGGATCCGGCTCCGAAAACGAGGAACCCGATCTGGAGCGCCGGTCGGCGCCCGTACTTGTCGCCGAGGCTGCCCATCGTGAGGAGCAGCCCGGCGAACGCGAGCGAGTAGGCGTCGACCATCCACTGCAGCTCACTGCTCGACGCGTGCAGCTGGCCCACGATCGCGGGCAGCGCGACGTTGAGCACGGAGTTGTCGAGGACGATGACGAGCACGCTGAAGGCGAGCACGCCGAGGATCCACCAGCGCCGGCGCTCGACCGACTCGGGCCGCATCGTTGTCACGTGCATCACACGCTCCTCTCCGCGATGGGGTCGGTGCCTCGACGCTGTTTCCGGGCTTCGGTCAGGTATGCACTCTTTCCTCGAGGGTCGGCGGTCGAATCCCCGGAATCCGTAGTCCGCGACCCCGGTAGCGTGTGCCTGGGATCGTCCACGAGGGCCCCGGGGTGAGGCTGCTCGGACGCCGGCGCGAGCGCGAGGCCCTCGACCGCGTGCTGGAGGCGGCACGCAACGGCCACGGCGGCGTGCTGGCGGCCTACGGCGAGCCGGGCGTCGGCAAGACGGCGTTGCTCGACTGCGCCATCGAGTCCGGCGCGGACTTCCGGTGCCCGCGCCGCCCTTGAGGAACTTGTCGACGAATCAGCTTACGAGGACACAACTAAGACATCCGGCGAGCAAGCTGCGTACGTGACTTCACGTCGAGCTTACGGAACACCTTGCGAAGGTGATACTCGACCGTGCTCGGGCTGATGAACAGCTGAGCGGCGACCTCTCGGTTGGTGTTGCCAAGCGCCACAAGGCGGGCGATCTGCGCCTCCTGCGGGGTGAGCTGGTCAATCGTGTCCACACTCCGCTTGCGGGCGTGCTCGCCCGTCGCCCGCAGCTCGACCCGCGCCCGCTCGGCGAACGCCTCCATCCCGAAGTCGGAGAAGAGCTCGTGGGCGGCCCGTAGCTCTTTGCGTGCGTCAACTCGCCGGCGTTCACGTCTCAGCCACTCGCCGTACAGCAGGTGAGCCCGCGCCAGGTCGAGACCGAGACGGGTCGGTCGCAGACGGTCGATGGACTCCCGGTAGAGCACTTCGGCTGCATCCCCATGAGCGAGAAGCGCTCGCAAGCGAGCTTCGACGCCCAGCGCCCACGGGGTGCCGCTGGCGCGGGTCGATTCGCTCAGCACCTCCAGGGCTTCTCCGGCTCGGTCGTCTCGACCGCTGCGGCTGGCGGCTTCGATCAGCTCGCCCGCCACCCAGTTCGAGAACCACAGCTCGCGCGGATCTTCTGCTGCCTGCGCGGCCGCCGCGAACGCATCCTCGTACCGGCCCAGGCTGTTGTACAGCGTCGCGGTCACCCACTGCGACACTGTGAGGCCCATCCCCTCGCCGCGGGTGGTGAAGTCCTCGGTGCTGGTTCGCACCAATCCCGTTAGCTCGTCTTCACGGCCGCCGAACGCGGCTACCGCCAGGGCGCCGTAGGGGATGACGACGCGGCTATAGGTCACCTCGGTGAGCGCGGCCGACTCCTCGACCAGCGACGCGGCCGCCCCCAGCTCTCCGGCAAAGATGTGGACAGCGACTCGAGTACTGAAGGCGGGCGGCAGGTGGGCGAGCGCGCCGACCTCACGGGCGGCTCGGATCTGACGCGTCGTCAGCGAGTCCCATCCCTCGTAGTCCCAGATGAATCCGGCAGCCCGGCCGGCCAGCGCCAGCCAACGCAGGCTTTCCTCCGTGTCGATGTCGTCGTGGTGGAACGCACGCAAGGCCTCGCGCACGATCGGCGTTCCGGCCGCGTGCCCCTCGGTGATCAGGAGCGCCAATCCATCCAGAAGAAGATCCGCCGCTCGCGGCGGGGGCGGGGGTGTGGGTGCGGCACGTGCTGCGGCGGCGATCTGTCGAGCGTGGTCGCCGCCCCCCAGCCGACCGGCGAACACGGCGGCGACCAGCGCGTCGAGGTAGATCTCGCGCGCCAGCGATACATCCAGCGACTCGAGTTGCTTGGCCGCCGCCAGCAGCAGCGGCGGCGCCTCGCTTCCGCGATTGGTGGCGAAGGAGATTCGGGCGCGAAGCACGTCGACCTCGGCCCGCTGGAACGCGTCCAGCGGGCCCGCCTCTGCATTCGCGACGAGTCTGAGCGCCTCGTCGAGCGCGCCCGCCTGCTGGGTTGCCTGGGCCGCGGCGAGGGCCCGGCCGGCGCGACGCGACGGTTCGGTTGTCAGCGCGGAGGAACGCTCGAGGAACGCGGCGGCGGCGGCGAAACCGCCCCGTGCCAGCGCTCGGGCCGCCGTACTCTCGAGCTCGGCGGCGACCTCCTCATCCGGCATGGTGGCCGCCTGCGCCCGATGCCAGGCGTGGCGATCGGGATCGATCTCCGGATCCGTCGCGTCCGCCAGGGCGCGGTGGACCTCGCTCCGCTCGTCGGGGCTGGCTGCCCGGTATACCGCGGAGCGAACGAGCGGATGACGGAAGACAACACCGCCACCAAGCGTCAGCAGCCCGTCCGATTCGACTTTGTGGGCAGCCGGTTCGGCGATTCCGAGGCGCTGAGCGGCCCGCCACATGAGCGCCAGATCGCCGGTTGGGTCGGCCGCTGCCACCAGCAACAGGCGCCGCGCATCACGCGGCAGCTTCGCCAGCCGCCGAGTGAAGCTCTCCTCGATCTGAACGGACAAGGGCACGGCCCCGGGCAGGCCGAATCCGCCCGCGAGCTGCGCCGACGGCAATCCACGTGGCAACTCCAACAGCGCGAGCGGGTTCCCGCGTGTCTCGACGACGATCCGATCCAACACCTGCTCATCGAGTCGACCGGGCAGGGCGGATTCCAACAGCGTCCGCGCATCACGGTGCCCCAAGGGCCCGACGTGCAACTCGGGGAGGCCGGCCAGCGCGTCGCTCAGCTGGCGCGCCCCGAACAACAGCGCGATCTTCTCCGCGAGCAGGCGGCGAGCGATGAACGCCAGCGCACGCGCCGACGCCCGATCGAGCCATTGCGCGTCGTCGACGACACAGAGGAGCGGCCGCTCGGCGGAGGCTTCGGACAGCAGGCCGAGGACCGCCAGTCCGACCAGGAATGGATCCGGGGCGCGGCCCGTGGTGAGCCCGAACGCGACGGCAAGCGCGTCCCGCTGAGGATCCGGAAGCCGCTCCAGGTAATCGAGGCTGGGCGAGCACAGTTGCTGGAGCGCCGCGTAGGCGAGCTCCGTCTCCCCCTCGACCCCGACGGCGCGGGCGACCCGAAACCGCGGTCCCGCCTGGACCACATACTCCAGCAAGGCGGTCTTCCCGACACCCGGTTCCCCGTGAACGACCAGTACCCCGCCGCGACCGCCGCGCGCCGCCTCGAGGAGCCGGTGCAGCACCTCGCGCTCACGCTGCCGCCCCAGCAGCTGCTCTCTCGGCTCCTGCGTGACCATCCGAAGCCCGTCCTAGCAGGATCCACTCAGCGTCCGACTAAGGAATTCGGGGATTCGATTGCCTGCCCGCGGCGGCCACGATGCTTGCCATGGCCACAACTGAGACATCCCTCCCGGACTACGCGCCCGTCCCCCGGTCGGCGCTCGGCCCCGCCCTCAACGACCAGGGGTACTACGTCGGACGGGTGGAGCGAAACCTCTACTGGGTCACCGACGGCACCTACCAGTCGGCGTTCCTGACGACCTCGGACGGCGTCGTGCTGCTCGACGCCCCACCCACCATCGGCCACAACATCCGGCGGGCCGTCGACGAGATCGCCGCCGCCAACGGCGTGACCAACAAGGTGACCCACCTCATCTACTCGCACCACCACGCCGACCACGCCGGCGCGTCCTCCCTGTTCGACAACCACGTCGTCCGCATCGGACACGAGGAGACACGCCGGCTCCTCCTCCGCGACGGCGACCCGGCCCGGCCCGCGCCCGAAGAGACCTTCCAGGACCGGCGTAGCCTGGAGATCGGCGGCGAACGCATCGACCTGGCCTGGTACGGCTCCAACCACTCACCCGACAACATCTACATCCACCTACCGGACCACGACACGCTCATGCTCGTCGACATCGTCAACCCAGGGTGGGCACCGGTCTACATCTCCAACCTCACCGAGGACATCCCCGGCTACATCGAGGCCCCGGCCAACGCCCTCGCCTACCCGTGGAAGCAGTTCATCGGCGGCCACCTCGGCAGGCTCGGCACCCGCGACGACGTGAACCTGCACCAGCAGTACATGGCCGACATCGCCGCCAGCGTCAGGACGGCGATCGACACCGTCGACCCCACCCCCTACTTCGTGAAGTACGGCGAGAACGCGTGGGCCGCGGTGAAGGGCTACCTAGACGCCGTGTCCGACACGGCCGCCGGACCCGTCATCGAGAAGTACGCCGGTGTCCTGGCCGCGGCCGACGTGTTCACCGCCAGCACCACGTTCTGGGTCATGGAATCCATCCGCCTCGACCTCGGCTACGGCTCCCAGGTGCACCCGTGAGAACAATGACTGTGACTCCATGCCCAGCAATGCGGTTCGGTCTGGAGGCAAGCCCATGAGCTGGGTCTCACTCGGGTGCGAGCTGCAGCGCGACTGGGCGCGTGGGGATACGGTGCCGGGAATCGCCGAGATCGTGCTCACCGAACGCCTGCTCCAGGAATGATCGCCACCGGAGCACCGGTCGCCGATCCGAAGGCGCGGGCGTTTCTGCGGAACGCGGACCCCGTGATCCGGCAGGTGATCGATGCGAAGCCCAACTTCCGTCCGCGGGCCTGGCTCGACGAGCTTCCGCCACTCGATGCCTTCGGGACGCTGATCTTCCAGGTCGCCGGCCAACAGCTCTCGGTCCAGGCAACGCGGTCGATCGTGTCCCGTCTCGAGGACCACTTCGGAGGACGGCTGCCGACGGCGGCCGAGCTGCTCGCAGCGGACCCGCAAGTCCTTCGCGCCAGCGGGCTCTCCGCCCGCAAGGGCGAGACGCTACGGGCGCTGGCGGAACGGTTCGTCGACGGTCGCCTCAGCGACGAGGCCCTGTCGCGCATGACCGACGACGAGGTCGAGGCCGCCCTGACCGAAGTCCGGGGCATCGGGGCCTGGACGGCGCACGGCTTCTTGCTCGTGGCGCTCGACCGGCCCGACGTCTTCCTGTCCGGTGACCTCGCACTGCGGCGGGCGATTGAACGCCTCTACGGATTCGACCATCTTCCGACCGAGGAGGAGATGGTCGAGCTCGCCGAGCGCTGGCGGCCGTATCGGAGCCTCGCGGTGAGCTACCTGTTCGCGTCCGAATACGACGGAGGAACCTGACGGACCCAGCGGAGCGTAACCGTGTTGGCATCATCGGCTCGGGCGGGCGAAGGCGCGGACCGCGTTGAGCGCCGGCCGCTCGGTCGTGATCGCGAACAGCCGCGGCCCCGAGGCGTTGACGTCGATGTTCTGCGGCGGGCCGATCTGCTCGAGGATGCCGGGTGGGCCGAGGTGTCGTTAGCTGAAATTCACAGATCTCGGCACGGGCACGACCGGAACCGCGATCGCGACCAACCTGCGTGGCCACGGGTTCGACACGACGGTCTGGGACCGGAGCGTGCGCGCTGGCCCCTCCCGCCAGGGCAGAGTGGCGGCATGGATCTGGGATTGCGCGACAGGGTTTATCTCGTGACTGGCGGCAGCCGCGGCCTTGGATTCGCCGCGGCCGAGGCACTCATCGCGGACGGGGCCCGAGTGGTGCTCAGCGGCCCCCATCAGGCGACGGCCGCCGCGGCTGCGGCCCGCTTCGCGCACCACGCCGCCGCGCCTGACAGCGCCACCTGGGTCGCCGCCGACAACGCCGATCCCGATACGCCCGACCGGCTGCTCGCCGCCGCCAAGGACCGTTTTGGCCGCCTGGACGGTGCGCTGATCAGCGTGGGCGGAACGCCAACCGGGACCATCGCGACCACGACAGACCAGGCGTGGCGGTCTGCGTTCGAAAGCGTCTTCCTCGGTGCCGTCCGGCTGGCGCGGGTGCTTGCGGCATATCTGGGCGGCGTAAGCCACGGCGGTGCCGTGGCCGGGCCGATCACCGGGACAGGCGGCTCGATCGTCTTGGTGCTGGCCTCGTCGGTGCGTGTGCCGCTGGCGGAGCTCGCCATCTCCAACGGGCTGTTTCCAGGCCTCGCCGGCGTCGTGAAGACGCTCGCCGGCGAACTCGGCCCGGCCGGGATCCGGATCAACGGGCTGCTGCCCGTCCGGATCGCCACCGACAGGGTCCGTGAACTTGATGCCCTCCGCGGCGATCCTGATGAGGAGCGTGCCCGCCAGTCTGCCCACATCCCGCTGGGCAGGTACGGCGAGCCCGAGGAGTTCGGGCGAGCCGCCGCGTTCCTGCTCTCCCCGGCCGCGTCCTTCATAACGGGCGCGATGATCCCAGTTGATGGCGGAGCTATCCCCTCGATCTGAGCACGCAGTCGCTGGCAACGCTAGCACGACCCCGACTCGCTCAGGATCGCCGGACCATGCCCGCCGCGGCCGGGGTGCTCCTGGGGTCGGCCGCGTCCGTCAACTGGGCGTGGCTGTTGCTCCAGCTCACCGGGGAGCGATCGTCGGTCGAGTAGCACCGAACGGCCTGATGGAGGATCTGGGCGGGCGTTGAGCGTGGGTTCGTAGCGTCCTGGGGTCTCGGTCGGCTGGCTTTCGAACTGCCTGCTGCTCGCGTGTCGCAACCGGCGCCGCTCGAACCGATCTACACGGCCGACGTGGGCGAACGGCTTACCGGAGTGAGCGCCATGCGTCGCGGCCGGACCCAACAGTGGATGACGGCCGCAATCGCAATTCGTCATCGGCTAGACAGGGCGCATCCTTGCTCTCTCTCGCTGCTGGGAAGAGCCACTCGCCAAGGGAACCGGCGGGCGTGTACGCCTCGCGCTGGTTTCGCGATTGCTGGGCCGCCTCGACCCAGCCCGACCTCAACTTCCCCGACGTCACGCCATGATCGCGAAGGGGACGGTGCCATGTCGGTTCATCTGACTGTGGAGCAGCGCGTCGCCGCTGGCCGGACGGCCCGAACGGCGACACCGCGGTCGAGTCACGCAGCGTGGGCTCCGCCCGCGGCCCGGGTCGACCCGGTCACAGTGCTCCAAGACCAGGACGCAGGGCGCGTGGCGGAGCTGGTCCCGATACGGCACGCTCGGATGCTCGCATCCCCCTTCGCGTTCTTCCGAGGCGCTGCCGCCATCATGGCGGCTGACCTGGCATCGACGCCCCGCACGGGCTTCGACGTCCAGCTCTCCGGCGACGCACACCTCGCCAACTTCGGCGGCTTCGCCTCACCTGACCGCGACCTCGTCTTCTCCGTCAACGACTTCGACGAGACGTTGCCCGGTCCCTGGGAGTGGGACGTGAAGCGCCTCGCGGCGAGCATGGTCGTCGCTGGACGCGAACGCGGGTTCGGTGTCAAGAAGCGCCGCTCGATCGTGCTGGGGACCGTTCGCCAGTACCGCGACGCCATGCGAGAGTTCGCGGATCGAGGAGACCTCGACGTGTGGTACGCCCGACTCGACGCGACCGGGATACTCGAGCAGTTGCGGTCAGAGGCCAAGTCCAGGACGGTGCGGGCGTTCGGGCGATCCGTCGCCAAGGCGCACAAGCGCAATAGCCTCGCCGCCCTCTCCAAGCTCACCCACGACGTGGACGGCGAACCTCGGATCATCAGCGACCCACCCATTGTCGTGCCGATCGAGGAGCTGCTACGCGGCGGAGAAGCCACGGCCGCCGAGCACAGTCTCGAGGTCAGCTTCAGCCTGTATCGCGACAGTCTCCCGGACGAACGACGGCACCTGATCGACCGGTTTCGATACGCCCACCTCGCGCGCAAGGTCGTCGGAGTCGGCAGTGTCGGCACCAGGGACTGGATCGTCCTGCTCCTCGGACGCGATGGCAACGACCCACTGTTCCT
>Ga0075421_100012633_pt1 | contig 10495 bp, 9 predicted proteins | sample SoiMetdeltSBSDD5_FD_75292 | JGI IMG/M metagenome (GOLD analysis project Ga0075421, IMG submission 75292) | Bulk soil microbial communities from a Populus tree surrounding site in Tennessee, USA - Soil MetaG P. deltoides SBSDD5 | ecosystem: Environmental > Terrestrial > Soil > Tree plantation... | reverse complement strand
TCGCCGCGATCGTGCTGCACATGCTGCGGATCTTCTTCACCGGCGCGTTCCGGAAGCCGCGCGAGCTGAACTGGATCATCGGGCTCAGCCTGTTCTGGCTCGGCTTCACCGAGGGCTTCGCCGGCTACTCGCTGCCGGACGACGCGCTGTCGGGCACGGGCCTGCGGATCGCCAACGCGATCGTGCTGTCGATCCCGGTGATCGGCTCCTGGACCGCGGCGTCGCTGTTCGGCGGCGAGTTCCCCGGCACGGAGATCCTGCCGCGGCTCTACATCCTCCACGTGCTGCTGATCCCCGCCATCCTGGTCGCGCTCATCACCCTGCACATCGCCCTCGTGGTCGCGCAGAAGCACACCCAGTGGCCCGGCCCCGGGCGGACCAACCACAACGTGGTCGGCGTCCGCATGTTCCCCGCCTTCTCGGTCAAGGGCGGCGGCTTCTTCATGATCGTGTTCGGCGTCATCGCGCTCATGGGTGGCCTGTTCCAGATCAACCCGATCTGGCTGTTCGGGCCGTACAAGGCGGCCGTGGTCTCGGCGGCGAGCCAGCCCGACTGGTACGTGATGTTCCTCGACGGCTCGACCCGGCTCTTCCCGGCCTGGGAGATCCACGCGTTCGGCTATACGGTCCCGGCCCTGTTCTGGCCGACCGTGGTGCTGCCCGGCCTGCTCACCGTGGTACCGATGGCCTACCCGTTCATCGAGGCTCGGCTCCGCAAGGACAAACAGACGCACAACCTGCTGCAGCGGCCGCGCGACGTGCCCTCCCGCACCGCGCTGGGCGCCATGGCGATCGCCTTCTACGTGGTGCTGCTCATCTCGGGCGCCAACGACGTCGTCGCCGACAAGTTCGACATCAGCCTGAACGCGATGACGTGGGCCGGCCGCATCGGCATCCTGATCCTGCCGCCACTGGCCTACTACGTCACCTACCGCATCTGCCTCGGTCTGCAGCAACACGACCGGGAGGTGCTGGTGCACGGCGTCGAGACCGGCATCATCCGGCGCCTGCCCGACGGCCGGTTCATCGAGGTGCACCAGCCACTCGGCGCCGGCGACCACGGTGCGCTCGAGTATGCGGGCTGGGCCGTGCCCAAGAAGATGAACCGGCTGGGTGCGGTCGCGCCCGCGGTCAAGGGCTTCTTCGCGCCCGTCGAGAAGCCCGGGCCGGCGCCCGCGATCACCGCTGCGGACGGTCGCGAGATCGAAGAGACCGCTCGCCACTGAGTGTTTTAGCCATAGCGCCCGACGGGTCTTTTCAAACCGGACCCGTCGGGCGCACTCTCGTGGGCAGCACCGTCCTATCGGACCGGCCCTCACGAGGTGACAATGCTTACCCCCCGGCGCCTCACCCGACTCCTGCTCGCCTCCGTGGCGGGCGTCCTCTTCGCCGTCGCCGTCGCCACACCCGCGGCGGCGGTCACCCCCGAGGAGAAGCTCAACGTCATGTGGAGCTGGAGCCAGTCCTCCTCGGCCAGCTACAACTCGTGGAACTCCGCACGCCTGAACCAGGGCGCGTGGGCGGCCTACGCGTTCGACTGGTCGACGGACTACTGCTCCTCCAGCCCGGACCAGCCGCTCGGGTTCGACTTCCGAATGCCGTGCTGGCGCCACGACTTCGGGTACCGCAACTACAAGGCCATGGGCCAGTTCTCGGCCAACAAGTCCCGCATCGACAGCTACTTCTACTTCGACCTCAAGGCGAAGTGCGCGACGTACAACGTGTTCGTCCGCCCCGCCTGCAACAGCCTCGCCTGGAGCTACTACCAGGCGGTCAGCGCGTTCGGCAGCCTGCGCGTGAGCCAGGCCGAGCTCGAACGGGCCAGCCAGCTGAAGTCCGCCGGCCTCGCCGCGCAGCGGGCCGCCGCTGCGTAAATGGTTAGCCGCGGGCCCTCGGTCCCGGGCGGCTGACCGCGCGTTAGTGGGCCTTGCGGGCGCCGGTGTAGTACTCGAAGAGGAGCCCGGCCGCGCCGATGAGCACGCCGATGATGCCCACCGCGATCAGCCACCACGCCAGGTAGACGAGCCCAACGCCCGCGACGAGCGTCGCGACCCCGAGCCCGAACGGGTAGTAGCTGCCCGGGCTGAAGAACCCGATCTCGCCGGCGCCGTCGCTGATCTCGGCGTCGTCCCGGTCCTCCGGGCGCGGCTCGATGCGACGGGAGACGAACCAGAAGTACAGGCCGCACATGAGGCACAGCAGGCCCGACAGCGCGAGCGCCACCGTCCCGATCCAGTCGCCCGCGCCCAACTCGGCGTCGGTCCACAACCAGTAGACGCCACACGCGACGAACAGGAACGCCGCGACGAGCCCGAAGATGCGCCATTCGGTCCTCATCCGGCCGCCTCCTCGGAGCGGTTGGTGTCAAACGGCTCGAACTCCGCGAGCGGCCTCTCGCCGATGGAGGCGAGCGCCTCGGGGGTCGTCTGGCCGGCCTGCCGGGCGGCGAGGTACCGCTGGTACTGCTCCGGTGTTATGGCGCGCACCTCGAAGCTCATCGCGTAGTGGTAGGCGCCGCAGAGCTCGGCGCAGCGCCCGACGTACGCGCCGACGTTGTCGATCGTGACCTCGAACTCGTTGACCACGTTGCCCGGGAACACGTCGCGTTTGAAGAGCATGTCCGGCACCCAGAACGAGTGAATGACGTCCTGCGAGTGCTCGACGAACCGGATGCGCTGGCCGGTCGGCAGCACGAGCACCGGAATGTAGTCGTCCGCGCCGACCGTATAGACGTTCTGGCCGTCGGGGCCCTTCACGTCGCGGTAGGTGAATTTCCAGTTCCACTTGAACGCCGTGACGTCGACGACCACCGCCGGGTTCGGCGTGAGGCGGTTGACGTCGGTCTGCACGATCGCCGTGTAGTAGAACAACACCGAGATGATCAGGAACGGGACGACCGTGTAGATCAGCTCGATCGGCAGGTTGTAGCGCGTCTGGGCCGGTAGTTCGGTGCCGCGCTTCCGGTACCGCAGGACGCACCAGAAGATCAGGCCCCACACGAAGAAGCCGACCACGAGCGCCGCGACGACGGATCCGATCCACAGGTTGAACATCCGCTGGCTCTGCTGCGTGGCGCCGCCCAGGGGCCAACCGAACCGGAACGCCTCGTCGACCGTGCACCCGCTCAGCAGGCCCAGCAGCGCGGCCCCGGCTGTGATCAGCCCGACGGTCCGACCCCTTGCGACCACGTGCTCCTGCCTCCTTAGCAGCACCACCCGGTGCGGACGATCGCAGACTACTTGACCAGGTGGCACCCGGCGGGGCTGGGGTGTGCGTGTCCGCTCGACGATACGTTGTACCGGTGGCGCATCCGGGCTACTTCGACGCGGCCGCCGCCGCCCCACTGCATCCTGCCGCCCGGGAGGCGATGATCGCCGCGCTCACCGACGGGTGGGCCGATCCGGACAAGCTCTACACGCAGGCCCGCCGCGCCCGCCAGCTCCTCGACGCGGCCCGCGCCGCGACGGCCGAGGTGTTCGGCGTGCGCCCGGAGGAGGTGTTCTTCTGTGCCAGCGGTACGGTCGCCTGCCGCCTCGCCGTGCTGGGCACCCTGCGGGCACGCCGGCGGGTCGGTGCCACGCTCATCCACTCCACCGTGGAGCACTCCGCCGTCCTCGGCGCGGCCCAGGCGCACGTCTCCTCGGGCGGGACGGCGCTGCCCGTACCCGTCGACCGGGTCGGCCGGGTCGACCTGGCCGAGTTCGCCGCGGCGCTGGCGAGTCCGGGCGTCGCCGCGGCCGCGCTGATGAGCGCCAACCACGAGGTCGGCACCGCGCAGCCGGTCGAGGCGGCCGCTCGGCTGTGCGCCGGGTCGGCGGTGCCGCTCTATGTGGACGCGGCCCAGTCGCTCGGCCGGATGCCCGTACCCCCAGGCTGGTCGGTGCTCACCGGCAGCGCCCACAAGTGGGGCGGCCCGGCCGGCGTCGGCGTGCTCGCGGCCCGCCTGGGCGAGCCCTGGGCCGCCCGCTGGACACCGCCGGGGCCGGAGGCCGGGTCACCGTCGCTGCCCGCCATCGTGGCCGCCGCGGCCTCCCTGCGGGCCGCCGTAGCGGAGGCCGACGCCGACGCGGCCCGGCTGCGGCCGCTCGTGGCGCGTATCCGCGCGACGGTGGCCGCCACGGTGCCCGACGTCGAGGTGGTCGGCGACCCCGACGACCGGCTGCCGAACCTGGTCACCTTCTCCTGCCTCTACGTGGACGGGGAGGCACTGCTGCACGAGCTGGACCGCCGGGGATTCGCGGTCTCGTCGGGCTCGTCGTGCACGGCCTCGACGCTGCGTCCGAGCCACGTGCTGGAGGCGATGGGGGTGCTCTCCCACGGCAACGTCCGCGTGTCGCTGCACCGGGAAACGACCGAGGCCGAGGTCGACCGGTTCCTCGCCGAGCTGCCTGGCGTCGTCGCCGAACTGCGCGCCCGCAGTGGTGTGATTGGCCTGTGATGACCCCCGACGCCATCGTGGACGCCCGCGGACAACGGTGTCCACTGCCGGTCATCGAGCTCGCCCGCCGGCTTGCGGACGTGCCGGTCGGTGGGGTGCTCCGGGTTCTCGCCGACGACCCGGCCGCGGCCGGCGACATCCCGGCCTGGTGCCGGCTGCGTGACCAGGAGTTCCTCGGCGAGGTGCCGGTCGAGGACGGACCGGCCTTCGACGTGCGCCGCCGCCACTGAGAGTTTTCGGGCCGGCGCGGTCGGCAACGAATCGAAGATCAAGGGTGGCCATTCCGTTTCCAACGATTGACAGAAGTAATCCGCAGGCAAACAATGGGAGCGCTTCCATCGAAAGTTTCCGCTGATTTATCGCTGGCCGTATCGGCGGTCCACCCAGGAGGAGAGAATGACCGACCCCCGCACCAGTCCCCGCCGCCTTGGCCGGCTCGCGATCTGGCTCTCCATCGCCGTCGCCGCCGGAGTCGGGGCGGTCGTCATCAGCTCGCCCAGCTACGCCTCGGGTCCACTGCGGACCCACGCCCAGCCGCGCGGAAAGTTCATCGGCTATGCGGCCAACGCGCAGCTGCTGTGTAACAACAGCGCGACGTGCACCTCCGGCAGCGACGCGACCTACCGCAACCTCGCCGCGACCGAGTTCAACCAGGTCACTCCCGAGAACGCGATGAAGTGGGACACGACCGAGCCGACCGACAACAACTACCAGTTCGCTCAGGCCGACGGGATCGTGGCCCACGCCACGGCCAACGGCCAGACCGTGCACGGGCACACGCTGGTCTGGCACAGCCAGACGCCCAGCTGGGTGCAGGGCCTGAGCGCGGCCGCGATGCGCACCGCGATGCAGGACCACATCGCCACTGTGGTCGGCCGGTGGGCCAACAACCCGGCCGTGCAGTCCTGGGATGTCGTCAACGAGGCGTTTAACGAGGACGGCACGCGGCGCGGGTCGTTCTGGCAGAACACGCTGGGCAACGGCTACATCGCGGAGGCGTTCCAGGCCGCCCGGGCCGCCGACAACAACGCCCGCCTGTGCTACAACGACTTCAACATCGACGGTCTGGGCGCCAAGAGCGACGCCGTGTTCAACCTGGTGTCGCAGTTCCGGCAGCAGGGTGTCCCGATCGACTGCGTCGGCTTCCAGGGCCACCTGGCCGTCCAGTTCAGCTTCCCCAACCAGGTGCAGCAGAACATTCAGCGGTTCGTGAACCTCGGCGTGACGGTGCGCATCACCGAGCTCGACGTGCGGCGCATCACCAACGGCACCGCGCAGGAGATCGCGCAGCGGGAGACCCTGCAGAACCAGTACATCACCAACTACTTCAACGCCTGCCTCGCCGTCACCGGCTGCGAGGGCATCACGATGTGGGGGATCGACGACGGCCACTCCTGGATCCCGGGCACCTTCGCCGACCAGTGCTGCGGTCTGCTGTGGACGGCGAGCTACCAGCAGAAGGCGATGTACACGGCGGCCCACAACGCTCTCGCCGCCGGCCAGCAGACGGACACCCAGCCGCCGACCGCTCCGACAAACCTTGCCGTGACGGGCAGCACCACCACGTCGATCAGCCTGTCGTGGACGGCATCGACGGACAACGTCGGGGTGACCAGCTACGAGATCCTGCGGGCCCCCGGCACCACGGGTGGCACGTTCGCCCCGGTGGGCACGTCGACCACGACCACGTTCAGCAACACGGGCCTGAGCGCGGGCCAGACGTTCCGCTACCAGGTCCGGGCGCGCGACGCGGCCATGAACAACTCACCGGTCTCCAACACGGTCACCGGCATGACCCAGACCGGCGGCGGTGACACCACACCGCCGAGCGCACCGGGCACCCTGTCGGCCTCGGGGACCACGCAGACCACCACCAACCTGTCGTGGGGCGCGGCGACCGACAACGTCGGCGTCACCGGCTACGACATCCTGCGCGCCCCCGGCGCCACCGGCGGCACGTTCGCCGTGGTGGGCACCTCCACCACCACATCGGCGACCGCGGGCGGTCTGACCGCCAACACCACCTACCGGTTCCAGGTGCGGGCCCGGGACGCCGCCAACAACATCGGGCCGGTGTCCAACACCGTTCAGATCACGACCCTGCCGAGCACCGGCGGCGGTGGCTGCTCGGTGAACGCCGTGCTGCAGACCCAGTGGCCGAACGGGTACGTGTTCCAGCCGGTCAACGTCACCAACACCGGCACCGCCACGATCACCAGCTGGACGGTCACGTTCACGCTGCCCGCCGGCCACACCATCACCAACTCGTGGAACGCCACACTCACGATCAGCGGGCAGAACATCACCGCCCGGAACGTGAGCTACAACGGCACCCTCGCACCGAACGCAACGACCAACTTCGGGTTCCAAGTGAGCCGACCTAGCGGCAACACCGCACTGGCCTCCGGCTTTGCCTGCACCACCCCATAACCAAACAGCGTCGCCCCTGCACTATCCCGGGCGGGCGGTCCACACCCTGCGGTGGCCGCCCGCCCGGCACGTCTGCGCGTCGCGGCATCGGCCATGATCGCAGCTTGGGGGAGCAGCGGAGATCGTTTGGCCGGGCAAATGGGACGAACCCGCGTCGCCTGCTCCCCCAAGCCGAGATCTTGCTACTGCCTGGGTTCGGTCGCTGCGTCGGGCCGCGCCCACGGTTTCGAAAGTTTCGACGAGCTGTCGAACGGCACGGAAGCCGCCCGTTGACATCGCGCGAGCCCGAACGGGACAATGGGAGCGCTTCCATCGATAGACTTAGCTACGAAGGCGAAGTCGCAGAAGACCTGCCGTGCAACACCGCCTGGGCGGGTGTGGCTCGAATGGGTGCACCGCACGGCACCCGTTCCCGCGCTCAGGTGTCGGCCCCGGCCGGGTACCCGGCCGGGGCCGACCTATGCCTACCTACGCGTCGGCCAGGAACCCGCGCACGTCCGCGGCGGCGACGTCGCCGTACGACTCGGCCAGGCGCTTGGCGAAGATGTCGGGGCGCACCTCGTACTCCTGCGTGCCGACGGTCTCGAGCACGAGCGTGGCGAGAAGGGCGCCGACCTGTGCCGAGCGTTCGAGCGGCAGCCCCCAGGACCGGGCGGCGAAGAAGCCGGAGCGGAACCCGTCGCCGACGCCCGTCGGGTCGTACGCCCGGATCTCCTGCGCCACCGGCACGTGCACCGGGTCGATCCGGCGGCCAGTGATGCGCACACCGTCGCGGCCGAGCGTCGTGATGCGGACACCGACCCGGTCGAGCACGTCCTCATCGGACAGACCGGTCTTCGACTCCAGCAGGTCCTTCTCATACTCGTTGGTGACGAGGTAGGCGGCGCCGTCGATCAGCGTGCGGATCTCCTCACCCGCCATCCGGGCCAGCTGCTGCGAAGGGTCGGCGACGAACCCGTACCCCCGCTGCCGGCACTCCTCGGTGTGGCGCACCATGGCGACCGGGTCGTTCGGGCTCACGATGACCAGGTCGAGCCCGCCCAGCCGGTCGGCCACGGGCTGGAGTTCGATGTTGCGCGCCTCGCTCATCGCGCCAGCGTAGAACGACGCGATCTGGCACATGTCCTCGTCGGTCGTGCAGACGAAGCGGGCCGTGTGGGTGACCTCGCTGACATGGACCGACCCGCAGTCCACCCCGTGCCGCTCGAGCCAGGCCCGGTAGTCGTCGAAGTCCGGACCGACCGCGCCGACCAGCGTCGGCCGCAGGCCCAGCTGCGCCATCCCGAACGCGATGTTCGCCGCGATCCCGCCCCGGCGCACCACGAGGTCGTCCACGAGGAACGACAGCGACACCTTGTGCAGCTGGTCGGGCAGGAGTTGCTGCGAGAACCGACCCGGGAAATGCATCAGGTGGTCGGTCGCGATCGAGCCGGTGACGGCGATCTTCATTTGGGGGCCCCAGGTGACGAATGCGTGCGGCGGACGAGCGGCCGTCAGCCTACATGTCGGGTGAGCAGCCTCAGTGGAACGAGTCTCCGCAGGCGCACGAGCCTTGCGCGTTCGGGTTGTCGATCGTGAAGCCCTGGGCGTCGATCCGGTCGACGAAGTCGATCGTCGCGCCGGAGAGGTACGGCACGCTCATGCGGTCGACCACGACCTCGACGCCGTCGAAGTCCTGGACGCGGTCGCCCTCGAGCGAGCGCTCGTCGAAGAAGAGGTTGTAGCGCAGTCCCGAACATCCACCGGGCTGCACCGCCACGCGCAGGCGGAGGTCGTCGCGACCCTCCTGGTCCATCAATGCCTTGGCCTTCGTCGCGGCGGCGGTGCTGAGCACCACGCCTGTGATGGCGGACTCTGTCGTCTGCGGGGTCGTCACGGTCGCTGCACTCCCTGCCGAGATGGTCAATGGCTTGCCTACCATGTTACGCGCGTTGCGCTGGGCGCCAACCGGTCGGCTACCGGCGGTATTCCCGGGCGACCCGGGCCGCGAGGGAGCGCAGCCCTTCGGCGGGGCGCCGCAGCGCCTCCTCCACCGACCCGAGGTGGTCGGTGATTGAGTACGCATCCAGTCCCGCCGCCACCCGGCCCGCCAACACCAGGCAGGGCCGACCGGCCTCAGCGGCCGCGGCGGCCACCCCTGCGACCACCTTGCCGTGCAGCGACTGCTCGTCGAAGCTGCCCTCGCCGGTGAGGACCAGATCACATTCCTTCAGCGCCGCGTCGAGGCCGACCAGGCGTCGCACCAGGTCGATGCCCGACTCACGGCGCCCGCCGCAGGCGAGGATCGCCGCGCCCAGCCCGCCCGCGGCCCCGGCTCCCGCGAGGTCCGCCAGCCCGGGCGGACACGCCGGCAGCCGGGCTTCCAGCACCGCCGCGAATCGGGCCAGCGCCGCGTCCAACAGCGCGACGTCGGACGCGCTGGCACCCTTCTGCGGGCCGAAGACCGCGCTGGCGCCCTGTGGGCCTGTGAGAGGGCTATCCACATCGGTCGCCGCCACCAACGTGGTGCCCCGCAGGCGGGGCACGCCGCCGAGGTCTGCGCAGGCGGCCAGCGCCGCCCCGCCGTAGGGCAGCGCGTACCCGGCCGCGTCCAGCGGAGCGGCGCCGAGGGCGGCGAGCAGCCCGGCCCCGCCGTCGTTCGTGGCGGTGCCGCCGAGACCGATAACGATCTCTGCGACCGCGGCTTCAACCGCCGCCGCCACCAGCGCGCCGAGGCCGTAGGACGTCGCCGCGAGCGGATCGCGCTCGGCCGGCGCAACCAGGTGGAGACCACACGCCTGAGCGCACTCCACGAACGCTCGCGGGCCCACCAGCAGCACCTCGCCGACCACCGGCCGGCCCAGCGGGTCGACGGTCGGCACGGTCACCGCCACGCCACCAACGGCCGGCCGCAGCACGTCGATGAAGCCCGGCCCGCCGTCCGATAATGGTCGGCACACCACGGTGTCCTCCGGCGCGGCACCGAGCCACCCGGCGGCGATGGCCTCCGCGGCCTGCGGCGCCGAGAGCGTGCCGGCGAACTTGTCCGGACACACGAGGATCCGCACGGATCCGGAGTCTTCCACGTCACACACCGCGGCCGGGGCATCACACCGGGCCCGGTGCGACGATGAGAGGCGTGAGCACCTTCGTCGAACCGTCGCCGACCGCCACCGCCCTCCTGCTCCTGGGCCGCGGCACCGATCCGAGCTCTGAGCGCGGCGTCGATTGCCCCGGGGACCTACCGGCACCCAGCGACCCGACGCTGGTGGAGCGGGCGCGGGCGGCCAAGGCGAGCCTCGGTGACCGGGTGTTCGTGCTGGGCCACCACTACCAGCGCGATGAGGTGATCCAGTTCGCCGACGTCACAGGCGACTCGTTCAAGCTGGCCCGGGAGGCGGCCGCCCGGCCGCAGGCCGAGTTCATCGTCTTCTGCGGCGTTCACTTCATGGCCGAGAGCGCCGACATCCTCACCAGCGACGCGCAGCGGGTGATCCTGCCCGACCTCGCGGCCGGCTGCTCGATGGCCGACATGGCGGCACTGTCCCAAGTGGAGACTGCCTGGGACCGCCTGACCGAGCTGGGTCTGGCGGAGACGACCGTCCCGGTCACGTACATGAACTCCTCGGCCGCCATCAAAGGCTTCGT
>Ga0075421_100012632_pt1 | contig 10496 bp, 7 predicted proteins | sample SoiMetdeltSBSDD5_FD_75292 | JGI IMG/M metagenome (GOLD analysis project Ga0075421, IMG submission 75292) | Bulk soil microbial communities from a Populus tree surrounding site in Tennessee, USA - Soil MetaG P. deltoides SBSDD5 | ecosystem: Environmental > Terrestrial > Soil > Tree plantation... | reverse complement strand
CGAATCCTGGCGAGAGTCAAAACCTCATGCCTCCAGAAACGCTTGAGTTCGTCGAGATGTTCCTGGACCATGCTCGGCCTGTGCCGTGCGCTGGTCTTGTCCACGAGATTGAGGATGAGTTCTTCCATCGCAAGTACTGACTCACCCTTATAGAAGGAGGTCCAGATTCCGGGCCAATTCGAAGGCAATCTTCTGAAGCTGAAGATGTAGCTGTACCTGGGGATTCGGATGCGTCGGTTCGAAGGATTGACGTGACCGACGAACCTCAGAAGCCGCATCAGCGCGAAGAACGCGTCGCCAGTGATCCGCCTGGAACGAAACGCGCCGTGAAACTCGAAGCCGGGACACTCCTTGAGGACGACCTCCGGAGACGTGGTCATGCAGAAATCAATGTTGCCGTTTTCGGATCGGATCCCGATCAACGGATAAAGAAACGAGTACGCGCCGACGATGTTCCAGCGAGGCCGATGTTTCTGAATCAGCATCGCCTCCGTGAGGCAAGCGTCCAGATCGCTCTCCGCACACTGGATCTCGATGCGTGCGGCCTCCTTCACGATCCCGCGCATGCGGCGATACTTTTTTCGCCGCAGAGTGTTGCGGTACTGCGAAAGGCGTCGTTTGAGATTTTTCGCTTTCCCGACGTAGATCAGCTCGTTCTGCCGGTCGTAGACGAGATAGACGCCGGGAGAGCCAGGAAGTGACTCCAGGAATTCCGTGCCGAATTTCAAATCGAAATTTCTAACGGCCATGACCCATGGTAATTGTTGATCGACCTCTGAATCTCTCCGTTGCATGATAATCGCAACGGGAATATATAGTCCGAAGTCTACTCAGGAATGCGTAATGTTTTTTCGTGCTGTGCTTGCTTTCCTGGCTCTTCCGGCCGTCGTAGGTGGGTTAGTTCCATGGTTGTTGTTGGGGAACGACTCGTGGAGGATGCGAGGAACGTCGCTCGGTTGGCCAGTGCTGTTGTTTGGCGCATTCGTTCTGCTGTGGTGCGTGTTTGACTTTTACAGGATCGGCCGAGGAACCTTGGCGCCGTGGGATCCGCCGAAAAAGCTGGTGATCCTTGGACTGTATCGGTTCATGCGAAACCCCATGTACGTCGGCGTCCTTTCCTGGTGTGAATCGTTGGTTGCTCCGTATGCGTTCCAGTTAATTCAACCGTTTGTGGCTAGAGAGGCTGCCGGCCTTGTCAGAGGACAGCTTAAATGGTCTTGGTAATCGGAGGGACGAGAGGAACCGGTTCATTGATCGTTCGTTCACTTGAACGGCAGAAGGTTCCGGTCCGCGTTCTCGCTCGAGGCCGAGCGAAAGCAGTCGCCCTGTTTTCCTCAAGCGTCGAAGTGATCGCCGGAGATATCACTCAGCCTCACACGCTTCCTCACGCAATTCGAGGTGCAAGTCATATCGTGTTTACTGCCGGCTGTCGCAGCGGCCATCCAGTTGGCGAGGCTCAGATCAGAACGACCGAATACGAAGGCGTACTCAATACACTGACAGCCGCCCGCGATGCAGGGTTCGACGGACGGTTTCTCTACATGACATCAAGCGGCGTGCACGCTCGTTCATTCTGGTCTATATCTCTGAATTTATATAAGGGCAACACACTCGTGTGGCGCGCCCGCGCCGAGGCTGAGATCCGTGCCAGCGGTCTTGCGTACACGATTATTCGCACCGGAGTGCTGCTAAACCGTGCTGTGGGCACACACCCGATCAGGCTAACTCAAGAACCACTTCCGCTGTCACCGTTCTACAGGATCGCTCGGGCGGACGTCGCAGAGGCGTTTGTCGCGGCCCTTGATCATCCACGGACGATACGAACAACCTTTGAAATCGCTTGGGCCCGGCGCGAGCCCCGTCAGTCCTGGCTCGCGCTCATGCAAAGTTTGAAGCAAGACGGCGATTGAACGCGTGCGCCCAACCGTCTATTCGTACCGGATTGCAATCATCGGGTCGATACGGGTGGCCCGGCGCGCCGGAACGAGGCTGGCGCCGACCGCGACGATCACCAATAGCAGCGTGACCGCGCCTAAAACAATCGGATCCGCGGGGTTCACCTGGAAGAGCATATCCGCGAGCAATCGAGTTAAAGCGAATGAACCGACCATTCCAAGGACCGCGCCGCCACACGACAGAAACATCGCACTACGCAGGATCATGTTGAGGACATCATTACGGCTGGCGCCGAGGGCCATTCGGATACCGAGTTCTTTGGTGCGCTGGCTGACCTGATAAGCCATCACGCTGTAGACACCGACGGAGGCGAGAATCAAGGCGACGCCTGCGAAAATCCCGAGAAGCGTAGTTGTGAAGCGAGTGCGTGCAACGGAAAGGCCGACGACCTCGTCCATGCTGCGAATGTTGAATGTCGCGATGTCCTTGTCGATGGCGGAAATCTCTCTTCGAATCGGGCCCGCAAGCGAGGCCGGATCGGTCTGCGATTTCACAACCAGCCGGATATTCGGGCTGGGGACCTGAAGAACCGGAAGGTAAATCAGTGCGCGTTGACTCTCCTGGAGATCGACTTCCTGCGTGTTGCGGACGATTCCGACGATTTCCGCCGGAGGATTATTCGTCCCGCCGACCACAATGCGTTTACCGATTGCGTTCTCACTAGGGAACGAACGTCGCGCCAGTGCCTCATTGATGATGACGACTCGCGGCGCCGGGTTGCGGTCCTGCGCGGTGAAGTCTCTTCCTTGAACCACCGCGATTCCGAGAGTTTCAAATAGTTTTGGCGTGATCCACCGAATTTGCGCGTTCGGCCATTCCGGAATATTCGCGGGCAGTTTTCCTTCGATCCCGTATATGAGCGTCGAACCGGCGCCGGTGAGAGGCAGCGTCGTGGTGCTGGCCGCGCTGGTGACACCAGGAAGCGATTGCACACGTTCAAGCAGCCTGTCGGCGAAACCCGGAAATGAATCAGGAGGGTATTTTGCTCCGGGCAGATTGAATTGAACGGTCAGAACGTTTTCCGGGTCAAAACCCGGGTTGACGCCGTGCAGCCGATTCAGGCTTTGCATCATCAGTCCTGCGCCGACAGTTACGACAATCGTCAATGCGATTTCGGCAGCCACCAGCAATGATCGCAGCCGATGCCGCTCGGCTCCTTCAGTTGAGCCGCGCGTTGTGTCTTTCAAATGCTCGCTCAGATTGCGCCGCAAGATATACAGGGCTGGGAAAGTACCGAAGAGAAGTCCTGTCAAAAGGGACAGCGTCAGAGTGAAAAGCAACACAGGAAAGTTCAATTCGGTTTCCGACAATCGCGGCAGATTCGTCGGCGCAATCGACAGCAACGCGCGCAGCCCAACCCAGGCCAGCAGAACGCCAAAGACGCCGCCCGCCATCGCAAGAACGACATTCTCCGTCAACAACTGCCGCAACACCCGAACACGGCCGGCACCGAGGGACATGCGGACGGCGATTTCCTTCATCCGGTCAGAGCCTCGCGCCAGGAGCAGATTAGCGACGTTGGCACACGCGATCAACAGCACGAAACCGACCGCGCCCAAAAGCACCAGCAATGTCGGTCGCATATCGCGAACGATCCATTCATGGACGTTGAATACCCTGATCGTCCAATCCTTGTTGGTTTGCGGATATTCTTGTGCTAGCCGCGCGGCGATCGTTTTCATCTCCGTGTCGGATTGCTGGAAGGATATTCCGTCTTTCAATCGACCGATCGTCTGAAGAGTGTGCGCGCCTCGAACGGTAGATCCGGCAATGACCAGCGGGACCCAGACATCGATATCGTTCGGGTACATAAAAGCCGCGGGCATTACACCCACAATTGAGAACGGGCGGCCGTCGAGGAGAATGTCTTTTCCGACGACAGCAGGATCGCCGCCGAAATGGTTCAGCCAGTACCTGTGGCTGAGAACCGCGACGACGTCCTTGCCCTTCTGCGAGTCCTCCGGTAAGAGCGTTCGCCCTAGCTGAGCCGGCGTCCTCACAACCTTAAAGAACTGTTCGGACACGATCGCTCGCTGAATCCGTTCGGCAGACTCTTCGACGCCGGTTACGGTCACGGAACCTGCCGAGTATGCCGAAATACTTCCAAACACGGTGTTCTGTTTTTCCCAGTCGAGAAAGTTCGCGGGCGACGCCGTGAAGATGTCGAGTCCTCTCCCGGGATTGCTTTCCCAGAGGATGGCCACGCGATCCGGTTCATCGAAGCTCAGCGGCTTCAGCAGGACGGCATTCACCACGCTGAAGATCGCGGTGGTGGAACCGATCGCCAGACCGAGCGCTACGATCGCGGTGATCGTAACTGCAGGCCGCTGGAAAAGAGTCCGGACCGCAAAGCGAAGGTCCTGCACGATGGATGTCATGACGTCTCCTCGGGATTCTTGTTTGGCTAGTTTACCGTACGTGAGCAACAGGATTCGAAACCGCAACTACTTGAGAAACCGCTTACAGGATGCTGAGGAAGTTGACGAGGTCCTGTTTCTCTTTGTCTGTGAGCCCAATCTTGTAGCGGCGATCGAAGAAGTCGACGAGTTCGGCCAGGTTGCGGGCAGAACCGTTGGCGAAGTAGGGCGCGCGAGCCGTGAGGCCGCGAAGCTGCTGCATCACAATCGAGCCGACATCCGCGCATTTTCCGGTGATGAGTGCACGGCCGGGATCCTGAGTTAAGAAGGTCCGGCCCAGTTGCGGGTGAGGCGGGGCCGAAGCGTCGCAGGTGATGCGGAACAGAGGCAGTTCAGGCGCTTCCTTCGCTGTCGGCAGATTGCTGGTGCCGATGTCGATGGCCTGGTTGATGCCAACCCTGTGGCAGGAGGCGCAGGTTCCCTGCTTACCGTCTGCCAGGCGGAACTCACGAGAAGCGAACAGGTCGACACCACGCAGCACGGATTCGCGGAAGGCGCGCTGACGGACGGCGAGATTAGGCGCGGACAGATTGCGCCATGAATCAAACGACGCGACGAGGTTAACGGCGGGAACAACACCAGCGCCTGCGACGCCGCTCGCGAGGTTATCGGCGCCTAGCAGCGGAGGTCCACCGGGTTCGTCGAGGAGGCCGCCGAGGACATCCCACTGCTGGGCCACGAAGAGCTGGCGTTCAAAATCCTCAATCTGTTGCAGCTGCGCGCGAGTGGGAGCGGCCGATGCCTGCTCATGTATCAGGGCAGCGGACGCCGCCTGCGACTGCAGCGTGCGCTCGCGCCCGTCGGCCATTAGACTGCCGTCAGTGGGCTGCGCGATGTACCGCAGGTTGGCGGCGACGCGCGGTCGACGGTACACGGAAATGGTAGCGGAATTCTTGTTGCAGCCGCTCGGGTCGCGCACCACTTCGATGCGGAAATCCGGCTTGGTTGCCGGAGGCCACGGCAGCGCGATGCGGAACAGGCCGCGTTCGAGCAGGAGAGAGTGTGACGCTTCCTTCTCCTGAGGAAGGTCCGGGCAATTGGAGCCATCAACGGCAGCGAAGATCGGGTCTTTGCCCTTGGTGGCCGCCCAGCGGTCACGGATAAGATCGAGCGAAAGGCTCATGGCATTGCTGGGCTGGTGACACGTAACACAGGCGCGCCCGTTGGAGCCTATTGCCGTGAAGAAGGGGTGCCCCTTCGTCTCGACTTCGCCGGTCTTATTTAGAATGCGAAGTTGGCCGGAGGCGTTGTCGTAGTCCTTCGCGGGCGGCAGCGCGATTCCGCGATCGGAATCCCACCACAGGCTTGTGTCGTAGCGGATTTCCCGGATGCGGTCGAGGTCGATTACACCGCGCGGTTGCTGTTGGGCGCTCAGCAAAGCGCCGCCCAGCGCCAGCAATAGTACCAATCGTAGAAGATGTGAATGAATTCTCATTGGTCAATGTTCAGTTGTCATTTGTCATTGATTGAACATTGAGCAATGACAACTTCCTTACCCCTTCTGCTCCTTCTTCGCAGCCAGGAAGGCTTCCGGAGTAAACGGAACCTGCCGCATCCGGACGCCGGTGGCATCGTAGATAGCATTGCCAATGGCGGATGCGACGATCGAGATCGTAACTTCGCCTGAGCCGGCAACCGGCGCGTTCCGATTATCAATCAAGACCGAGACGATTTCGGGAATCGTGTCGCCGAACTTCAATACCCAATAGCTCTTCCAGTCTTTGGTAGTGATGCTACTCGACGCCCGGTCGAACAGCACCTCTTCGTATAGCGTTCGGCTGATGCCCTGGATCACCTGACCCTCCATCTGGTTGATGAGACCATCCGGACTGATGACGGGACCCGCGTCGATGGATGTGATGACCTTCTTCACGGTGATCTCGCCGGTGCTCTCATTAACGATGACTTCGGCCACCATGGCGGCGTAGCCGTTAGCGGTTTGATGCAGGTAGCAGGAGAAGCCTCGGCCGCTTCCGGCTCGTTCGAAAGGGTTATGAAGTTTGGGCGAAGGGCGCGTATCCCAATTCGCTTTCAGTGCGACGGCGTTGACGGCAGCGATGAGTCGAGGATCAAACAAATGGCGCAGACGGTACTGAACAGGGTCCGCCCTCAAGCTGGCAGCAATTTCATCCATGAAGCTCTCATGGGCGAATGTGTTCTGGAGACGATTGGGAGAGCGCAGCCACGCGGTCCACAGCGGCCCAGCCACCACCCGGTTCAGCACGCGCTGACTCGCGACGGTGCCGGTGTAGAAGTTCGCACCGTTCACGCTACCCGTGACGTAAGGCGGGACGGTGTTGTTGCCGTTGCCGAAAGTTGCCGGATTAGCTGGCGGCGTCGTTGAGGGAATCACCGCTGTGGTGGCAAAACCGGCGAGGTAGCCCGGTATATTGTTGCCGGGATTGTTGCCAATAGCAGCGCCCTCACCGCGCTGCGCCACGATGTTTTCGTAGTCCCATGCGATGATCTGGCCGCTGGCGTCCAGCCCGACCTTTTCATTGCTGACCATGGGGTACCCGTAGTGTTCCCCGCCTATCATCTCGTCCGCCCGAGTGTACAGCACCCGGACCGGTTTGCCGACAGCCTGCGACATTAGTGCGGCATCCTGAGTAACCGGGTCGCCGCCGTTATGACCATAACAGCCGGAGCCCTCAACAAATACGACCTCGATATTCGCAGCGGGAATTCGAAGCAGGTTGGCCAGGATCGTTCGCATGTTGTACACGCCCTGAGTACAGGACCATGCCTTCACGGTAGCTCTGTCCCCAGTGCCTCCGCGGACATCCACAACAGCGGCGGATGCGGCGAGCGAGCCGTGCATCTGGTAAGGGTAACGATACTGGGCTGTCATGATCCTCGCCGCCGTGGCCATGACTTGCTCGACGTCTCCCGTGTTGACAGACAGGGTATTGCGCGAGGGCTGCTGCTGCATGAACGTGTAGAGGTCAGCCTGATTGGGGAAAGTATCACCTGACGACCAGGTGATCCTGGAAGCCAGCGCCTCCGCTGCCTTGATGGCGTGCCATTCCGTGTCGGCGACGACACCGACGAAGTCGTTGATCTGTACTACCTGCGGACTGCCCGCCATACCGGTGAGGACACTACTATCGATGCTCGCGACTTTGGCGCCGAGGGCTGGAGGCCGGACGACTTTGCCGTGAAGCATGCCGGGGACACGTACTTTTTGCACATACTGGTAGGTGCCCTTTGCTTTGGGCGGCACGTCGACGCGCGGAACGGACTTTCCAAGCACCTTCCATGTCGATGGATTGTTCGGCACGGCATTTCGATTCACTGGAAGGCTAAACCGCTGTCCCTGAACCAACTCACCGTAGCTCACCGTGGATGCCGGATCTCCGCTGACTGTGAATACGCCATCTTTGAGGACAAGCTGTTCAACCGGAACACCAAGCCATCGCGACGCCAACTGGTACAGCGCGTCGCGCGCGGTGTCCACAGCGACCCGCAGGCCGTTGTTGCCGAACTGCGTCGGAGCAGAATTGCTCCCGACGGTGAGGCCCTGATTGGGAGTGACACCGCTCCTGCACAGAACCATCGTGATGCGCTCCACAGGGACCGACAGTTCTTCGGCAGCAATCTGAATTTGCATCGTTTTCATCCCGGTACCGAGTTCGCATTTACCCGCGAAAACGGTGATGCTTTCGTCGGCGCCGATGGCGACCCAACTGTCCAGTTGAGTATTGTCGATATTGCCCGAAGGATTCAGGGGGCTCTGCGCCTCAGCGGTGGTGGCTGCTCCCAAGCCGAAGCCGATCATCATGACGCCCGCGGTTTTTAGGAAGTCCCGGCGAGAGGGTTCAACGTGGTTAAGCGCCGCGAGTGCTGTTTCGGAGAGCGGCCCAGCTTCGTTGAGTTTCAAAGGATTTTTGGGTTTCATCGTGTTTTCTCCTGGGCATAGCTCTGAATCGCGTCAATCATGCGCGTGTGCGCGCAGCACCGGCACATCACACCCTTGAGACCTTGTTCGATTTCGGCGCGCGTGGAGTTGGCGTTATCCCGGACGAAAGCATAACCGTACATGATGGGACCCGCCCCGCAGTAGCCGCACTGGAGCGCCTGGTGCTTCACAAAAGCTTCCTGGATTGGATGCAGATCGGCCGCGTTGGGAAGTTTGTCGAGTGCTCTGAGACCTTCAAGCGATGTAACGCTGTGCCCTTCTGCCTCCGAAACAGGCATGATGCAAGAGCGCACGGGATTTCCATCGAGCAGCACTGTGCATGAGCCGCACTGTCCGAGCCCGCAGCCGAATCTGGCGCCGTTGATTCTGAAATTCTCCTCCAACACGTACAGCAGAGGAGTAGATGGATCGTCAATGGTTACGTTGGCAGACCGCCCGTTCACTTGCATCAAGAAAGTGGCCATATAGTTGTCCTCGGGGTAATTTGACGGCAACTATACTTGGCAGTACCCGCACTGTCAAATCAGCAGAAAAACAGCTGGTAATGCGTCAACCTGGGACCGGATTGACAATTAACAGCTGACCTGCCAGTGTTTCACAACGAATGTGCGGACGACTGTACGAAACATACACAGATGCTGAGCTGTCGTTCCGTTACTTGAACAATCGGTCCATCACGCTGCCCCTTTTGCTGCCCATCTACAATCTCTGTCCGACACAGAATTCACCGGTTCTGCGGCGGGTTGACGGAGAACGCCAATTTGATCTGATGCGGTGGCAATTGGTTCCCGCAACCGAACCGACGTTCACGACGAGGTTATCCACCATCAATGCCCGCAGCGAAACCATTTTCGAGAGCCGGCTTTATCGTGACCTTGTAATTCGTCAACGGTGCATCGTACCGATCAGTGGTTTCTTCGAATGGAAGAGGAACGCTCACCGGCCACGGCCCTTCAAGATCCATCTTCGAGATGAAGCGATCATGAGTCTTGCCGGGATCTGGGAAAGATGGCGGCCGGGAACACAGAACGAACAAATGTCGTTTTCGATTTTGACGACGGCAGCAAATGAGTTCATGCGCGAGATCCACAACCGCATGCCCGTCATCCTTGGCCGCGATGATGAGGATGCATGGCTCGATCCGGAGAATAGCGCGACAGAATCGTTGCAGTTGATATTAAAACCCTGCCCAAGCGCCTGGTTGACGGCCGCTGAAGTGTCCCCACTGGTGAATTCGCCCAGGAATAATCGCCCGGAAGTGTTGCTGCCCGGCGTCATGACTGAAGAGTCACAGGGCAGTTTACGCTTTGAGTGATCGAGGCTTAACTCACAAGAGCAGAACGCAAGGACAAATCAGCGCCGTCGTTCAACCGCCGGCATCCACTGGTTGAACGCAGATGACCACGTCTGCTTGAGAGTCAGGCTTTGAAGTTTCCAGGCGCCGCTACGGTTTATCGCTCGGCCTTCGTAAGTTCCACTCGCAAGTTGGCCGGCTTTTCCACCAACTTTCAGCACCCGCGCCCGAATCGTCGCAGATCTACCGTCGGGCGCTATGTTGATTACAGGTTGAACCGTTTGATGAACGGTGAGGGCGCTCTCCGCATTAGGGAGAGAGAGGCGATCCGGCGTGTTACTGAAGAGGCCTTGTAGACTATCCAGCCTGGAGTCGTCCAGATAATAGCCATAAGCGTTAACCAGATTTTCGGCAGCGTCATACGCCACGCTTGAATTGATCTGCCGCTCCAGTTCGGTTAATCGCATGGTGAACTCTTTCGCGTTCTTCGGTGGACTCGCGACAGCAGCAATACTCGAAGAACCCAGTGTCGAACCCAGTCCCGCAGCGGTCGCCGCGATGCCGGAAGGATATTGAACAGGCAAGCCGGTCACGCGATTGGCGTAATGGAACCGCGGGTAGTGCATCTTTGGATATGTTGCGTAGGCTTCCGTTGCAGGTCGATTCGGCGGGAACTCCACACTGGGTCCAGGAGCCGGCTTTGCATCCTTAGCCCAGCCCAGTTCGTAGTCCGTGATGACTCTCGGGTAATAATGCACCGAGTGGATTTTCCAGATCCCATTTTGCTTCACGTATTCGTTCTCAAAGATACCCTCTTCCCATCGGCCGCCTTTTCCTTTCAGGCCTGATACCGACAGCTCGACCCCACGGGCCTTCGCTGTTCTTCCGTCAGGAGCAATGTGAACCACCG
>Ga0075421_100012629_pt1 | contig 10498 bp, 3 predicted proteins | sample SoiMetdeltSBSDD5_FD_75292 | JGI IMG/M metagenome (GOLD analysis project Ga0075421, IMG submission 75292) | Bulk soil microbial communities from a Populus tree surrounding site in Tennessee, USA - Soil MetaG P. deltoides SBSDD5 | ecosystem: Environmental > Terrestrial > Soil > Tree plantation... | reverse complement strand
GAAGCTCATCGGCTGGGCATTCTGCACCGCGATCTCAAACCGGAAAACATCTGGCTCGAACCAGTGGGAATTGGCGGCTGCAACGTCAAGGTCCTGGATTTCGGCATCGCCCAGTTGCATGACTGGCTCGCGATCGAGGAGCCGGAACCCCTGCCGGTCATCAGCGAAACAAGCGAGACAACGGCGCCGCAACCGCAGCTCTTTTCCATCACAGAAGACGAGACGCTGCGGATGAACCTGACGCTGCAGCAATTGACGCGCGCCGGCGCGGTAATGGGATCGCCGAAATACATGTCGCCCGAACAATGCCGTGGCGAAAAACTCGACAACGCCTCGGACATTTACAGCCTGGGCGTGATCGCGTACCAGATGCTGAGCGGAGATGTGCCCTTCCACGGATCTGTTACGGAATTGCTGCAACAGCATCGTGAAGCCGCGCCCGCGCCGCTGAGCAAAAAGCGCGGAGATCTACCCGCCGCGCTCGACGCCGTCATTCGTCAGGCGCTGGCCAAAGAACCTTCGGCCCGGCCCGCCACGGCAGGCGCGTTCGCCTTTCTACTGAGCCTGCAACTCAAAGGCAATGACTGGATGCGCCAGCAGGCCGACGCCATCAACTGGCGGCACAGATTCAAGCTGACTGTGTTGGCCGTGCGTTTGCAATGGCCGAGTTGGTTATTGACCGGCTTGATCCTGATGGCTACGGTGAAACTGCCGGGGCTGCGCCCGTTACAGGCCGGCCTGGTCTTTGGGCTGCTCTGGCTGCTGATTTCAGCCATTACGCTTTGGAAGCAGAACTCGGTCACTGCGGCCTGCGCGCTATTCCTTGAACAGACGCGGATAACAGCGAAACCGGATGTTGCGGCGGGCGCAATAGTACGCGCTATCCGGCGCCGTAGAGGCGCGCTGGCCCGAGCGACATGGGCTGAATGGGCCGGCCTCGCGCGCAAACTGTGTTCGTTCAAGCTAGCTGAAATCAGACGCTGGGCAGATCCGCTGCTGATCGTTCCGCCCTTGGCGCAAGAAGGGCTGAGCGTTGATGAGGCGGCGAAACGTTCAGCCAAACTGATCGAGCCGTTGCGCCGCAGGCTGGCTTATCCTTTTTTCAGACGATTGCTGGCCTTCGCGCTCGTGTTGAGCGCGTGGCAGGTGGTATTGGTGATTTGGGGCGTCACGCTGGATGGCGGGAGGAGGGGATTAACCGAGGCGATCTTCATCTGGCTTCCCTCGATGCTGGCCCACTGCTTTATTGCGTTCGTTCTCAGCCTGAAAAGCTCTATCGAGCAGGCGGTGCTTTATGACGCCGCGCGGCAAGCCCTGGGCGAAGGCGTCGCGGAGACAGACGGGCCGCCTTATCGCCAGGACGTGGAAGCCAGGCCGCGCGGCTTGTGGCTCTCTTTCAGGACTTATGCGCCGACCTGCGCGTTATTGCTGCTGATGGGCGCCGTGCAGTACCAGAAATTTCCCTTGATGAGCGCTGCCATCAGTTCACGCGAAATACACACCGTCAAAGCGCTGCAAGCAACCGGCGTCCCGCTCCCATTGTGGTTGCCGGCAGACAGGCCCACAAGCATTCGACGCTGGCTGTACAGAACTGATCAGTATATGCGGCACACTTTGCAACCCTACGGCGTGACCATTATTCAATCCCAGGCGATGACGAAATTCCTGCTTGAGAAGGGCGTGGACGTCAATACACGGCTCGTTTTGAATAGACCTTGGACGCCGCCTGGGATCAGCGAGGTCGCTGTGACCCCCTTGCATGTGGCGTTGACGGATGGCCGTGTAGAAACGGCGCGATTGATGATCGCGCACGGGGCCGACGTACACGCGCGGGATTCGATTGGCCGCAGTCCCTTGATCGTGGCTATCACCTATTGTCCATCCGCCATCGAACTGTTGCTCGCTTCGGGCGTAGACCTCAATGAACAGACTCGTTTCGGCCCGCCATTGCTGGCGGCGGCGCGTTATCAATGGCTTTATCGCGGATCGCGACGAATGCGAGAGCGCGAGAACGCCGTCAAAATTCTGCTCGAAAAAGGCGCTAATCCGAATACGCGCGATAGCGACGGACGCAATGCCTTGATGGTCATGTCTATGGAACATCGCGGATTCATGAGGATACCGCCGCCGCCGCCAAGGCCTGGACGGGCCGGCGCTACCGAAGTACCGCAACCAATAACCGTCTTCACTATTCATGGCCGTACTGTGGAAGTGGAGCCTAACAATGCCTTAGAGTTGATTGGTGAAGCGTTATTGCAGGCCGGTTGCGACATCAATGCGGCGGACAGCAACGGGCGCACGCCGTTGATGTACGCCGTGCGTTATCAGCAGCTCGCCACCGTCCCGCTCCTGCTTGAGCGCGGCGCCAACGTCAATGTGCGGGATAAAGGCGGTATGACCGCGCTGGACCTGGCAAAGCAGTTTGCCACTCAAGAGACCATCAGGCTGCTTCAACGCGCCGGAGCTCTGCCGGGGGCGCCTAAAAAGCCAGGAGCCGGCCCCGTAAAACCGGCAGAATGAACCGCAACCCATCCACCGCTATCCAGGCTCTGATCATCGTTTCGGTCAGTAGCCCGCCGCGCCCGAATCCGGCATGACAGGAGCGCCACTACAATCAGCAACAGCGCCACACCGGCATACGCGGCCAGGTCGGCGGCGCTCAACCCAAACAATAGACTCCGCAGCATCCGTGTGACACCAGCCAGCCCGCCACGCCGAGCATCGCCAGCCGCAGTCCTTGCTCGAGCACAAGCGTCAGCACATCGAGGCCATTCGCGCCCAGGGCGATGTGGATGCCGATGGCAATATCTTCTTCCTTCTTCCCGTAACAGAGAATTCAAAAAAATGGTTTCATTCTGAGCAAAATATGCGGTACGATGAATTTCCAGCGTACTAAAAAACGCACATTTGACCACGATTGTTGGAATCAATGGCAAGTATATTTAGAAGTTAGAAAATGGCGGCATAATTGAGCGGGCTCAGCAAATCGCCGCGCGCGAAATCCAGAACTCAAAGGCCGTATCTGCGAGACCATCAGTCTTCTCGGCGAAATTGTTTAGATACGGAGGCAAACTTATGTCAAACCCAACTCACAGACCGGTAGAGATTTTTTTTTCGTACTCCCACAAGGATGAAGATTTCAGAAATGAGCTGGAGAAGCAGCTGAGCGTGTTGAAGCGCAATGGCATGATTGCAGGATGGCACGACCGCAAAATCGTACCCGGAGCGGAATGGAGCGGCGAGATTGATAAACATCTCGAAATGACCAACATCATCCTACTGCTTATCAGCGCTGATTTCATTGCTTCCGATTATTGCTATGAAATCGAAATGAAGCGAGCAATGGAACGCCATGAAAATGGCGAGGCTCGCGTGCTACCCATCATTCTCCGTCCTTGTGATTGGCGTTCTGTAAACCATTTAGCAAAACTCCAGGCATTGCCAAAGGATGCCAAACCCATTTCGACGTGGAATAACAAAGATGAAGCGCTCCTGGATGTGGTAGAGGGAATCAAAAATGTAATCAAAGACCTCAATCCATCTAGCGCCAAATTCACCCCAAAAGTTGAAAGGGGGAAGATAGCCAAAGAGGCTATAGAAAAGAAAAAACATGAGGTTGAGAAATCGCGGTTGTACAATCTTGGCGAGCCTAAGAAAGATGAAGAGGTTGGACCATCCCCCTACGGAGCGACCGGAATAGCAAGAATATATGAACACGGCCTGGTGGTTTGGTGTGAAAATGGCCAGCGCCCTAATCAGGCTTTAGCTGTTTATGGGGCCGTCGGGTATCGCTATAAGAAAATGGGTAGCGACAGGTGGAATAAATTGGGATTTCCTACAACAGATGAAGAGGACGCCTCTTCCCCGTATGGCAGCAAAGGCAGGCGCAGTCTGTTTGAAAATGGAGTAATTTTCTGGTACGAAAGCGGAAATTATTATGAGCAGACATATGTTATTGACGGCCCAATCGGGCAGCAATTCCTCTCCCTGGGTAATTCAGACTGTTACTTGGGATTTCCGATTAGCGACCCCTACCCTATCTCCGGCGGAAAGAGATGCGATTTTGAAGGGGGCGCTATCTTGCGCTTAGACTCTGACAAGGTCACTTCTGTGGTTCGCCAACTTTTGCGAATCAATTACTCCGACTCACCACTCAATCATGAATGGCGACAACAGGTAGAGCCTGGTAGCACAGACCGTGTTACGGCTCGCATAGAACCGACTATAGGCAGGAGCAAAAATTATATAGGTTCCTATCTGAAAGGAGATCGCGAATGGCTTCAATATCCGGCAGACGGATTTAAATCGAATGAAGTAAAAGAAATGTACTGTGGGATTACGTTTAAGAGCCTGAATCCCGGCGCATGGGTAAGGATCTACATAAGGGTAAAGACTAGTGGTGGCCACGATCAGTATTTGGAATTCGACCCCAGGTTTCAGAAAGAAGAACGGGATTATCAAGCCAATGACGACGCCGAGTATTGGAAAGTTCCGCTACCCGAGCGTTGCAATGATGGCCAATGGCACACGCTAATCGTCGATCTACGCCATGAGACTCAAGTAGGGTTTGCCAAATCCTTTGAGTGGTTACGCAGGTTTCGCTTTCGAGGTCATATCGGCGTTGCAGATTTGATCGTGAGTGATAACTGCCAAGCTATCGAACAGATCGCTATTGATCCTATCAGACTCCGTTGATCATCGCAGCTTTGACTGTGTGCAACACTCAATAAAGAAAAACGTCCACGAAGTCGTACATATCCACATTCCTGTCATTCTGACCTCAATGCCACCATCGGGTCCACGTTCATCGCCCGCCGCGCCGGAATGTAACAAGCCAGCAATGCGACCAGCGCCAGCAGCGTCGAAACGCCGGCGAAAGTCAGCGGGTCGGTGGCGCTGACGTTGAAGAGGAGGCTCGACAGGACGCGCGTGAGGGCCAACGCGCCGGCTATCCCGACGCCGACGCCGATCAACACGAACTTCATCCCCTGCCCTATCACCAAACCGAGCACGCTGCGGCCCTGCGCGCCCAGCGCCATGCGAATCCCGACCTCGCGCGTGCGCTGCGCCACCGAGTAAGCGATAACGCCGTAAATTCCGATGGCCGACAAAAGCAGCGCGACGGCCGCGAAGACGCCCAGCAGCAAGGCGCCGAAGCGGGACCCGCCCGCCATGCTCGACATTCTCTGGTCCATCGAGCGGATGTTGGCTATCGGTTGATCTCTGTCCACTTCCCGCACCGCCTCGCGCACGGATGCGGTCAACGCCAGCGGGTCGCCGCTCGCGCGCACGACGACGGCGGCGACTCCCACGCGAATTGACGGCAGATACATTATCGGGAACGCTCCGAGATTGAGCGCAAACTGTGTCGTGTCGCCCGCCACGCCGACGATCTCGCAAGTCCACGGCTCGCCCATGTCGATGATCAATCGCTTGCCGAGCGGCTCGACGTCGGCGAAGTAGGCGCGGGCGAAGGCCTCGTTGATGATTACGGTCTTCGGCTTCTCTTCCTTTGTTTCCGGTTCGGTGAAGTGGCGGCCCTTGATGAGCGGAATTTTCATCGCGCGCAGGTAATCGTGACTGACCATCGGATTGAAGGCCGTGACCTTCCTGTTAGGGTCGGGAAAAGGCCTGCCTTCGATGGTGAAGTAATTGTCAGGGCCGCCCAGCGACGGAATCGAGGTCGACGTTCCGACCGCCTGCACGCCGGGCAGCGATTCAATGCGCTTTAGCGCCTGCTCGAAGAAAGCCTGCCGCTGTTGAGGCCCCGCGTATTTCGATTGCGGCAGGAAGAGGCGCAGCGTGAGCAGGTTGCGCGGGTCGAAGCCGGGGTCAACCTCTTGCAGGCGGCGAAAACTTTTGATCAGCAATCCGGCGCCGACCAGCAGCACGAGAGCCATCGCCACTTCGATGACGATCAGCGCGTTGCGCGCGCGACCACTGCGAGAGCCGGAGCCGCCGCCTTTGCCGCCCTCTTTGAGCGTTTCATTGAGATCGGGCCGGGAGGCTTGCAGCGCCGGCGCGAGGCCGAAGACCACGCCGGTCAACAACGAGACCAGCAGCGTGAATCCGAGCACGCGGTTATCCGGCGCGATCTCGCCCAACCTGGGAATGCTGTCTTGCGCCAAAGCCTTCAATAGATCGGAACCCCACCAGGCCAGCAGCAAACCAATTGTTCCGGCGATCACAGAAAGGAGCGCGCTTTCGGTCAGCATCTGCCGGATCAAGCGCATGCGGTTGGCGCCGAGCGCGTGACGAAGCGCCACTTCTTTCTGTCTCCGAGAAGCTTGCGCCAGCGCCAGGTTCGCCACGTTGGCGCAGGCTATCAAAAGCACAAAGCCGACCGCGCCGAGCAGGATGTAGAGCGGCCTCCGAGTCTGGCCCACCAAATACTCGCGCATCGGAACGAGCCGCAACCGCCAATCTTTGTTCGATTCGGGATAGAGTTTCTCCAAGCCGGCGGCGACGGAGTCAATATCGGCCTGCGCCTGTTGCAGAGTCACGCCTTGCTTCAACCGCCCGATGGCGCGAAGGAAATGGAAGCGACGGATCTTCATTCCAGGATCGTCAAAAGTGAGTGGCGTCCATATCTCAGCCTCCTGTAACACCCGCGTCGCATCCGGCGCGACGCCCACCACAGTGTAGCTGCGACCGTCGAGTTGGATTGTCTTGCCGATGATTTGCGGGTCGCCTCCGAAACGCCTCTGCCACAGCCCCTGGCCGATGATCGCCACCCGCTCGCGGCCCGATTGTTCTTCTTCCGGCAAAAACGCGCGGCCTTGAACCGGCTTGACGGCCAGAGCCTGGAAGAAATTTGCCGTAACCATGTTGCCGATAATGCGCTCGGGCTCGCCGACGCCAGTCAGGTTGAACGAGTTGAAGTTTATAGCGGCCAGTTCTTCAAAGCCTCGGTTTTGCGCGCGGTAATCGAGGAAGTCGGGCGGCGAAGTCGAAGCCCGATTGCCGCCGCTGAATTCGCCCCACGTCCAAACCAGCCGCTCAGGCTCCGCGAACGGCAGCGGGCGTAAAAGCACGGCGTTCACCAGGCTGAATATCGCCGTGTTCGCGCCGATCCCCAAGCCGAGCGTGAGAACGGCGATCAAAGTGAAGACGGGTTGTTTCAACAAAATTCGCGCGCCGTAGCGCATGTCTTGCCAAAGTGTTTGCATAATTCTTCCCAAGGAGGTTCCAGGTGTCAGGTGTCAGGCTCCAGGTCCTAGGTTTCAGAAAAAGAATGGCGCCGCAGATTCCACCCTGGCGCCTCACACCTGGAACCTGAAACCTGAAACCTGAAACCTATTCGCATCTCAGCGCGACCATCGGATCAACTCTCGTCGCCCGCCGCGCCGGTATCCAGCATGCCAGGAGCGCCACTCCCAGCAGCAACAGGGCAACGCCGCCGAACGTCAGCGGATCGGTCGGCTTCACTTCATAGAGCAGGCTCTCGAGGTAGCGCGTCAGCGCGAGCGCGCCGCCTAAACCGACCCCTAATCCGACGCCTGCCAGCCCCATTCCCTGGCCGATGACCAGCCGGAAGACAGCGCCCGGACGCGCGCCCAACGCCAGCCGAACGCCCATCTCATGCGTCCTCTGCCGCACCGCATTGGCCAGAACGCCGTAGATGCCCACGGCGGCCAGCGACAGCGCCACCACGGCGAACAGCCCCAGCAGGATCATATTGAAGCGTGGTTGGGCGACCGTCAGGCCCAGCGTCTGCTCAACAGTGCTTACGCCGAAGACCGGCGCGGCATTGTCCAGCGCCTGCGCCTCGCGGCGCACGGCCGTCACCAGCGCCAGCGGGTCGGCGGCAGTGCGCACAACCAGGCTCATTCCTCTGGCAGTCCACCCGGCCACCAGCGGGCCTTGCGCGGGCGAAAAGTAGGCTTCCGGCTGAGTTTCCTCGTTCAACTGGCGGAGCGGCACATCACGGACGACGCCGACGATTTCGGCCGGCGGCCCTTTTTGCGACGCGCCCAAGAAGAGTTGAATGCGTTTGCCCAGCGGGCTTTCATTCGGCCAGAAGCTGCGCGCCATCGTCTCGTTGATGACCACGACCGACGGCGCGTTCGCGTCATCGGACGCCCGCAAGACGCGCCCCTGCCGCAACGCAATGCCCATCGTCTTGAAGTAATCCGGCGTCGCCTGCCAGTAGTAGAAATGCCCGTAGGCGCTGCGGTCAGGCGGCGTTGATTGATCGACGACGCCGTTGTTGTCGGGCCGCCCTTCGATCTGAAAGACCGTGTCGCCATACGCGCCGGTCAGCGGCGCCCCGCTCGTCGCCGCGGCGGAGACGACGCCGGGCAATGCGCGCACTCGTTCCAGCAGTTGATCGTAAAAGGCGGTTACGCGCGGATTGTCCTGGTAACGCGACGCCGGCAAGTTGATGTTGACCGTCAACAGGTTTTTCACATTGAAGCCCGGATCAATGCGCAGCAGCCGGTCGAAGCTGCGCAGCAACAATCCCGCCGCGATGACCAGCACTACGGCCAACGCCACTTCCGACACGACCAGCGCGCGCTGAACGCGGGCGCCTCCGGAGCCAGGCGCCAATCCGCGCCCTTCCTCGCGCAGCGCCCGGTTCAAATCGAGCCGCGAGACCTGCGCCGCCGGGGCCAGGCCGAACAGCATCGCCGCCACCAGAGAAATGCCCAGCGTGAAGAGCAGCGCAGTTATATTCAACGAGATTTGGCTGAGGCGTGGGACGTTGATCAGGTTCGTTTTCGCTATCAACTCGACGCCCCACGCGGCCAGCGCCACACCGACCGCCCCGCCTAAGAGCGCGATCAACGCGCTCTCGGTCAGCAATTGCCGGACCAACCGCCCGCGTCCCGCGCCGAGCGCCGAGCGCACGGCTATTTCTTTCCGCCGTCCGGCGGCGCGCGCCAGCAACAGGCTGGAGACGTTCGCGCAGGCGATGAGCAAGACCAGCCCCACCGCGGCGACCAATACCCACAAGACTTTTTTCACGGCGCCGACCAGGTCGTCGTAGAGCGGCAGGACAAGGATTTTGTAGCCCGGATCGTTGATCGCCCCCTGCGGGTGATCTTGCCGCAATTGCGCGAATACAGCGCTGACCTCGGCGAGCGCCTGTTCGGGTCGCACGCCCGGCCTCAGGCGTGCGACCGGCTGCAGGTAGTAGCTGCCCCAGTTCGGATTGGCCGGGTCAATTGGCGCGGACAGCCAGAGTTGAGCGCCCTGCGGAATCGAGTGGTCTTCAGGCAAGCGGAAATCCGGCGGCATTACCCCGACGACAGTGATCGGATTGTCATTCAACCTGATCGTCCGGCCGAGAATGTTCGCGTCCCCGCCATACTGCCGCCGCCAAATCTCGTTACTCAAGACCGCCACTCGCTGACTACCGGGCGCTTCGTCTTCCCGGCGAAAAGCCCTGCCGAGAGCTGGCTGAACGCCCAGCGATTCAAAGACGCCCGCCGTCATCCATGCGATCGCGATGCGCTGCGTCTCGTTCTGGTCGGTCAGGTTTGCGCTCCTGATCGCGTAGCCGCCGAGTTGCTGAAAAGACTGATTCCCGGCCCGCAGCCGCATGAGTTGCCCCTCTGAAAATCCGAGTTTGGCCCACCCGGATGCGGGGGCCGCCTGCCAGACCCTGACTATGGGGTTCGGGTCGGGATAAGGCAGCGGCTTGATCAACACGCCGTAAAGCACACTGAAGATCGCAGTGTTCGCGCCAATGCCCAGGCTGAGCGTGGCGACGGCAATCAATGTGAAGCCTGGATTCTTGAGTAACATTCGCGCGCCGTAGCGCAGGTCTTGCCAAAGCGTTTGCATAACTCCTCTCAAAGAAGGTGTCAGGTGTCAGGGTAGAACCTGTGGTGTCATTCTTTTCCTGAAACCTGGAACCTGAAACCTGAAACCTGAAACCTATTCGGTTCTGAGCGCCACCATCGGATCAACCTTCGTCGCCTGCCGAGCCGGTATCCAGCAGGCCAGCAATGCCACGAGAGCCAGCAACAGCGCGATCACAGCAAACGTCAGCAGGTCGGTCGCGCGCACGCCGAACAGCAAGCTCGCCATCAAACGCGTCGACACGATCGCGGCCACTAACCCGAGGCCGACGCCGATCCCCGTTAACGACATTCCTTGCCGCACGATCAGACGCAGTACGTCATGCCTTTGCGCGCCCAGCGCGACGCGGATGCCGATCTCGCGCGTGCGCTGCGCCACCGTGTAGGACATCACGCCGTAGATGCCCACGGCTGCCAGCAGCATCGCCACCCCGGCGAACAGCCCGAGCATCAGCATCGCGAAGCGCCGCCGCGCCAACGACTCCGAGAGCCACTGGCGCATTGTCTTCACGTCGTAAAGCGGCAGGTTCGGATCCAGCGCCCGCGCTTCTCGCGTAACGGCCGCCGCCACGCTGAGCGGGTCGGCGGTCGTACGAATCGCGATGGACAACGAACCGGCGCCGCTCTGCAGGTGCGGCGTGTAGAGCGCGACGCGGGAATCGGTGTCCAGCGCGTAATGTTTGACGTTACCC
>Ga0075421_100012627_pt1 | contig 10498 bp, 10 predicted proteins | sample SoiMetdeltSBSDD5_FD_75292 | JGI IMG/M metagenome (GOLD analysis project Ga0075421, IMG submission 75292) | Bulk soil microbial communities from a Populus tree surrounding site in Tennessee, USA - Soil MetaG P. deltoides SBSDD5 | ecosystem: Environmental > Terrestrial > Soil > Tree plantation... | reverse complement strand
CGCCAAACAACACGTGGGCACCGGCGTCCGAAGTGCCGATGAGAACATAGGGGCTGCGCAAGATCTCGCCCATCGCGTTCCAATCTCCGCCGTTGTTGGCGTTCCAAAAAATCGTCTCCAGGTCCTCTTCGAGCGCGAGATCGAGGAATGCATCCAATGGCGATTGGTTTCGCATCGCGGCTAATTCGGCGATGGTCTTGCCAACGTATTTTTGGTTTTCCGGCTTGAATGTTTTTTCGACCTTCGGAATGTCCCAGCGTTTATGAAAGTTGGTCGGCCGCGAATCGCTGAGCTCGGCCTGGAGTTTTCGCCGGGTGTCGGCATCGGCGAACGCTTGCTTGCGCACTTCCACCGGTAGGAACATCAAATTCTTCCAGGTCGGGAATTCGTCGAAGATTTGGCAATCCTTAAGCGTAAAATGCCGCACGAGCGGCACGGTATGCGATAAACCGTAAGCCTGATAGCCGGCTTTGAAGATCGGCTCGACCGCGTCCAGCTGTTCACGCCAGAGATTGGGCTCAGACCAGCGATGTTGCAGGCTTTGCCACAGAATCGGCCGCTGCGTGCGCTTGGCCAAATCGTGGTACCACTTGAAGTGCTCGATCTTGTTGCGGCCAAGAATGGTTTCGATCACGCCGGCATTGCGTTCGGCCAAGACGTCGCACAGGGCAAAAAATTCTTCGTCATCCGCCAAACGGCTGGCCACCGGCTTGCCGTCCTCGCGCATATGGCGGTCGTTGCGGTTCGTCGACATTCCCAGCGCGCCGCCTTCCATGGCTTCCAACACCAAGCCGCGCATCTTTTGCACTTCCGCTCCGGTGGCGCTGCGCTCGACGGCTTCTTCGCCCATCGCGTTATGACGCACGGCGATATGGCCGACTAGACCGCCGACATTGATCCCGACTTTGCCCTCGAAGTTATCGAGATACTCGCCATAGCTGTTCCAATTCCACTTCACTCCCTGCTCCAAAGCGATCCGCGGCATCGCCTCCACGCGCACGAAGCTCTTGACGATCGCATCTTCGATCCCCGCTCTACGCGGCGCCAACGAAAGACCGCAGTTGCCCATTACGACCGATGTAATCCCATGCTGCGGCTCACAGGTGCCGTAGGGATCCCATAGCATTTGCGCATCTAAGTGGGTGTGGTGATCGATAAAGCCCGGCGCGACCGCCAACCCCGCCGCGTCGATCGTCCTCGCGGCGCCGTCTTTCAGCCGACCGACTTCGGCAATTTTACCGTCCTTGACGCCGACATCGGCGACATAAGACGGCAGTCCGGAGCCGTCGACGACGCGACCGCCGCGAACTATCAGATCGTATGCCATAAGGACCTCCGTGAATCGTTAATGGCCTTTGGTGGCCAGTTACTTTTGGCGATAAGTAATTACTGCCTGCAACATACGCAATGACAAGGAAGCCGTCAACGTATCGGAGCCAATGATGGCGTGGACCGCGAGATCGCGCCACCAACACGGTTGCATCTGGAGTAAATAATTTACCCGGTCCAGTTGGTTGACTCCCCTTTCCTGCCAACTTAGTATGAGCGTCATCTTAGGAGGTTCTTGATGACCGACGTCACTGATATGAGAGGCTATATCGAGGTGTTGGAGGGGATGGGCGAACTGCGCCGCATCGATGGCGCGGACTTGAAAACTGAAGTGGGCGCGCTGACGGAGTTGGCCGCCGACAAAGAAGGGCCGGCGTTGCTCTTCAGCAATTTCAAAGATTATCCCGCGGGTTTCCGGGTGATTTCCAACGTATTTCGCACCTGCAAACGCACCGGCCCGGCGATGGGCATCAACGAAGAGAACGGCATCGACTACCTTTATGCCTGGCGCAAAAAACTCGCGGCTTATAAGCCCGTACCCGTCAATCAATTGGAAGGCGGCCCGGTGCTGGAAAACCAAATGGCGGGAAACGACGTCGATCTCTACAAGTTTCCCGTGCCGAACTGGCATGACTTGGACGGCGGTCCGTATATCGGCACCGGTTGCGGCATCATTACTAAAGATCCAGAAACGGGCGCGGTCAACATCGGCACCTATCGCGTCATGGTCCAAGACAAGAATCACGTTTCGGTCAAAATGAATATGGGCAAGCACGGCCGGCTCGCCTTCGAACGGGCGCGCGATGCCGGCAAGTCATTGCCTGTGGCAATCACTCTGTGCCAGGGTCCGGCGATTTTTCTTGCCGCGCAGATGCCCTTGCCGCCGGACGTGAATGAATTCGAGTTTGCCGGCTATCTGCAAGGCTCACCGGTGCCGGTCGTACGCGGCGCGGCGACCGGCTTGCCGATTCCGGCGAATGCGGAAATCGTCCTCGAAGGTGAGATCCTGCCGATGAAAGACGAAGAGATGCCAAAGGAAGGTCCGTTCGGCGAATGGCCGGGTTATTTTACCGAAGCAAACGTCGGCGAGACGCCGCTTATGGAAGTCAAGCGCGTGTATTACCGCAACGACCCAATCCTTCTCGGTGCGCCACCGCTCAAACCGCCATCAAGTTATCTGCCGATCCCGCTCGGCGCCGCGACGCTATGGGAACAGCTCGAAAAGGCCGGTATCCCTGAAGTCAAAGGCGTTTGGGGTTTTGTTTACGGCGGCCAGCCCGGCCCGTTTACTGTGGTTTCCATCAAGCAGCGTTACGCGGGTCACTCCAAGCAAGCCCTGCTGGTCGCGGCCGGCGCGCGCGCCGGCGCCTACGGCGGCAAGTTCGTAGTCGTGGTCGATGACGATATCGATATTACCAATCCCGCGGATGTCATCTGGGCGATCGCCACGCGTTGCCACGTGCGTGAGGATCTCGATATCGTCAAAGGCGTGTGGGCATCGGTGTGCGAGCCGGCATTGCCACCGGAAGAACGCTCGCCGCGCGGCTATACCACCGATCGCGTGCTGATTGACGCTTGCCGGCCGTTTAAATGGCTCGATCAATTCCCGGCGGTCAATGCCTTTACCAAGGAATACAAGCAGCAGATCGCCGACAAGTTTAAGATTTAACGATTGTTTTCGACAACGCCCGGCGAGTGATATGGTTTGACCCGCGGCAACGTCAAAACTGTATACCGTGGCCGCCAACGGCCGGAATCGGAGTCAATCTATGGGCACAATTGAAGCATTAAGTCTGGCGATGGGCACCGCTTGGACTTCAGGCATCAATCTTTACGCCACGGTGGCCGCGCTGGGCATCGCCAATCGGCTCGAGATGATCCAGTTGCCGCAAAACCTCGAAGTGCTGTCCCATCCCGGTGTGATCGCCATCGCCTGCATCATGTACTTCATCGAATTTTTCGCCGACAAAGTGCCCTACCTCGACACCGGCTGGGATGCCCTCCATACATTTATTCGCGTGCCCGCTGGCGCGATCTTGGCGGCGCGCTCGCTCGGTGACCTGAATCCGGCGTTGGAATTGATGGCCTTGCTAGCCGGTGGTTCGATCACACTCATCGCGCACGCCACCAAAGCGACGACGCGCCTGGCCATCAATGCCAGCCCGGAGCCGTTCAGCAACTGGGCCGCGAGCATTACCGAAGACTTGACCGTCTTCGGCAGTCTCTGGCTGATGTTCCATCACCCGATCGTCATGATCATCCTGGTGCTGGTTTTTCTCGCGCTGGTGGCATGGCTGGTGCCCAAGATTTACCGTTTAGCCAAGCGCGGTTTCCAAGCGCTGCGCAATAAAATGCGCGGCGTCAAACCCGATCAGCCCGCGCCAAACGGATCTTCGCCGCAGCCGACATAGCCTAATGGTCGAATCGAATCCCATGGAGCGCCCGCCGACGAACAAGCCGACCGGCGATCTACCGCCCACCCCGCTGACTCTCGACGGATCGTTCATCCTGCATCAGATGTTCCGCGTGCGCTGGACCGCCTGGCGCGCGCTCGGCTCGGAAAAAAAGCATGTTCTGACCGGCGCCGTAGCAACCTTCAGTGCCATGGAAGAAAACAAGCAAGAGCCCACCGGTCTATTTTCGCTGCTGGGCCACAAAGGCGATCTGATGATCGTCCATTTTCGTAAGACGCTCGATGAGATCAATCATGCCGAGTTGACCGTCGCCCGCACCGAGCTTAACGAGTATATCGAGCCCACGACTTCTTATCTCTCTGTAGTCGAGCTAGGACTCTACGAAGCTTCGGTAAAACTCTACGCCGAACTGACGGCGCAGGGACTTCACCACGGCACGGCGGAATGGAACAAAGCCATCGAAGCGGAGCTGGCCACGCAGCGCCAAGCCGCGGCGGCGCGCTTGTGGCCGGAGATTCCCCAGCGCCGCTATCTGTGCTTTTACCCGATGAACAAATTTCGCGGCGAGACCAAGAACTGGTACAGCGAGCCGATTCGCGAGCGGCAAAGAATGATGCGCGAGCACGGCATGATCGGCCGCCACTACGCCGGACGCGTGACCCAGATCATTTCCGGATCCATCGGCTTCGATGACTGGGAATGGGGCGTCGATCTTTTTGCCGACGATCCGTTGGTTTTTAAAAAGCTCATTTATGAAATGCGCTTCGACGAAGCCAGCGCCATTTACGGCCTGTTCGGCACTTTTTTTGTCGCGCTGCGTTTTCCTTCGGCGCATCTGGAAAGTTTGTTAGACGGCAGGACGCCGAGCTTTACTTAATACTCCTCGCAAATTGGTTTGCTCAGTTCGCTCATCGGCGATCCGTCGCGATGGAGGTCTCATGCGCTTGAAAGACAAAGTCACCGTCATCACCGGCGCCGCCCACGGCATCGGCAAAGCATACGCCCGGCGCTTCGCCGAAGAAGGCGCTCACGTTGTCGTTGCCGACATCGACGCCGGCGGTGGAGAAGCGACGGCTAAAGCGATCGCCGATAGCGGCGGCTCGGCGTGGGCGCGTCACACCGATGTGCGCAGCTTGCCGAACGTCGAAGGCTTGATGCGCGAGACTGTAAAAAAATATGGCCGTGTCGATGTGCTGCTCAACAACGCGGCGATTTACGTCACCGAGAAATTGTGGAAGGGCCCGGTGGAAGAACTGGCGCTGGAAGAATGGGATCGGGTCATCGAAGTCAACTTGAAAGGCGTATTCTTGTGCAGCAAGGCGGTGATCCCGATCATGAAACAGCAAAAGAGCGGCAAGATCATCAATATCGCCTCGGGCACTTTCTTTAGCGGCTCCGGCAACATGCCGCACTACACGACCGCCAAAGGCGGCGTGGTCGCGCTGACGCGCGTGATGGCGCGGCAGTTGGGCGAATGGGGCATCAACGTCAACTGCATGACGCCGGGCTCGACCATGAGCGAAGAATCGGTATCGGACGAAGTGCTAAAACGCCGCGAGGGCAGCGTCGACAAGCGCGCCTTTCGGCGCATTGAAACTCCCGCCGATATCGTCGGCACGGCGTTGTTCTTAGCGAGCTCCGATAGCGACTTCATTACCGGCCAACTGCTGGTTGTCGAAGGCGGCGGCGTGATGCATTGAACCGGTAGGAAACAGACCGGGCCATGCTTCGCACAGCTAGAATTTCACCGAGCCGTTTCATACCGGGTCCTAATTTATGCCGAGCATGGGTTCGTTGCGCGTGAACGCGATCTGCGCCAGCAAGCTGGAGAGCGCCCGCGTCATTCCGAAGAAATGCTGAGCGGTGAGTGTGAGCTGGAATCAGGAAGCGCTTGGCGTCACGCCATAGACATGGCCACAGGCGTTGCAGAATATTACGCTAAATGGCGCCAGGACGAATTGCTTACCGCGTGCTGAGGCCGAGCCACCCTTGCGCGAGACGATATGATCGGTTCCCACGGCGGCACAGGAAGGGCATTTTGGCTCCGGTTCGATTCTTTGCTTGAAATCTTGCGTGAAGTTAAAGCCGTGGGCTTGGCCATCGCCAAACTTTGCTTCGTTCGACTCGGTCTGCTCTTCTGCGACTTCCTCTTCCTCGGCTTCACCGGTATGCGTGACTTCATCGTAGGTAGCCCGCTTCTTGTTATCCGATAAGACCTCGTAGGCGTCCAAGACCTGTTTAAATTTACCGGCGGCTTCGTCGTCGCCGGGATTGCGGTCCGGGTGGTAACGAAACACCGCCTTGCGGTAAGCCCGCTTCACTTCCTCCGCGCTTGCCCCGCGTTTTAGACCGAGTAACGAATAGTAATCAGGCGTTGTGTCCAAGTTTTAAGGCCGCCGGGCAGAAGAAGGCTTCCTGCCGAGCAGTTTGTCCTTTGTCGAAAATCGTCGAAACCTAGCCGCGCGAACGTGATCGCCGGCCACCGGTGCCGGTCAATTTTCCTCGTTGCTTGTACATCGACACACACATGTCGTAGAGCGCCGATCCCACTCGGTCGTCGATCATTGTTTCACCGTCACGAGTGATATATTCGACTTTGAATATCGAGTCTTTGCCCGTAGCGGCGTTGTTCGTGATGCGAATCAGCTTGGCCTCATTTTTATCGAGATAGCCACCAATGCTGCGAAAAATTTGTACTTGATTGAGAAACTCTTTGGCCGGCGCGGCCGTGCCGCGCTTGGTTGCGCCCACTTGTTCGAGCTCGTCGAGATCTTTGAGCGTATAATGAATCGTCATCGGAGTCGGAGCCGGCGGCTCCTGGTAGCCGCAATCCACGACATATTCATGTTCATTCGGGCGAATATCGAATGTTTTTAGCCCGCGCAGCTCAAGATCCTGAGCAATACAACGCAGAGTCGTCGCATATTTAAGGCGAATCATTACAGAGACTTCCTCAATTGACGCGCGAGGGATCTAAAATCATTTCTAATGTTTTTGACCCAGCCGTATCGCAAATGGTACGAACAGTAGCCAAAAAAATCAACAAAAAAAGGCAGCGGCCCAAGGCTGTAACCCAGCGGCGCTCGCCCTTTTTCACGATTTTAGCGCTGAGAGGAATTCGGCGGAAACTAGGGAGCTATTCAGGAAGCGAACTCAGGGCGTCCATGACCCCGATCATACTGTCGCGCGTGACCAGTTTGGCAAGGTCGTCTTCGCTCCAACCCTGCGTGCCTTTGGGACGGAGCGGCAAAACCAGATAACGGATGTCCGCTGTGCTGTCATGCACGCGCACTTCGACGTCGTCCGGCGGGTCGAAGCCAAACTCACGCATCACCCCGCGCGGATCGACCACTGCGCGTTGCCGGTAGTTGAAGCTTTTGTACCAGTCCGGCGGCCTGCCCAATATCGGCCGGGGATAACAGGAGCATAAAGTGCAAACCACCATGTGGCGCACCTTCTCAGTGTTTTCGAGAACGACGAATTCGTTGATCGCCGTGGCATCGATGCCGAGTTCCGCACAGGCGGCTTTAGGATCGGCAATGAAGCGCGCCTTGAAAGCCGGATCGACCCACGCGCGGGCGACGAGCTTGGCGCCGTTGGCCGGCGAGCGCGCTTCCTGATAGTCGATCTGGCATTGAATGTCCTTCTCAGTGATCACACCTTTTTCGATCAGCAGATCCCGAATCGCATAGATGCGCTTGGCATGGTCACTCAACTCGTGTTTCGGGTGCTCATGACCGTGGGCGTCGCTGGTTAAATCACTCACGCTGAAATTTCCTCATGCGACCGGTTCGAGCCAATGCTCGTAGATATCGACCAAGACCTTATCCTGTGTTTTTGCCGATTCGCCCCATACATCGACCTGATTGAAGGCGATCAGATAAAGGGTTTTTTTGGGCAGGCCATCACGGCCAAAGGCCAGCGATTCGGGATTTAAGAATTCCCCGTAAACACGCTCCACCCAACCCGTCTTGCCGCGAATATACCAGGGCGTTCGGATGTGGCCGGGACGGTCTTCAAATTTTACCTTGACTCGATCACCCGGCTTGAATTTATCGACCGCTGCGGTCACGGCTCGCCCCACTTGGTTTCGAATTGCGCCAGCTTTCGATTGATTTCGTCCTCGGTAAGAATTTTCTTTTCGATCAGGATGGCTTCGATGCTGGCGATCCAACGCTCGTAATAAGTCATATCGCGATAAGCGGCGGAGTCCATTTGTTCGCGTGCGCGGCGCATTTCGTCGGTGCGCTTGATGCCTTTGGCGCCGAGCGCCTGATTGACGGCATCGGCGAGAATCTCCCAGTCGGAAAGGTCGTGCTGGCCTTGATCGATCGGCCCCGCACCCGGAAGACCGCCAACGTCGTGATGTCCACGCGCCATAAATATCTCCCTGATTCAACCTTTGAGCCGGTTGACCAGCGAAGCGTGCTCTTCCCTTAGAGCCGCCGGCAAATGGTCGCCGAAAGTATCGAAAAAATCGCTTTGGCTCTTGAGATTATTTTTCCAGCCCTGGCGGTCGACGCTGAGGAGCTGATCGACATCGGACTTGGATACGTCGAGGCCTTCGCCGATCAAGCTCGTTGCCTGCGGCACGTATCCGATCGGCGTCTCATTGGCCTGGCCGCCGCCCTTCGAGCGCTCAATGACCCAACGCAGCACCCGCAGGTTCTCGCCGAATCCCGGCCAGAGAAATCGGCCGCGTTCGTTGCGCTGGAACCAATTGATGCGGAAAATTTTCGGCGGATTGGTCACTTGCTTGCCCATCGATAGCCAATGGCCCCAGTAGTCGCCCATGTTGTAGCCACAGAACGGCAGCATCGCCATCGGATCGCGCCGCACGACGCCCACCGCACCGGTAGCTGCTGCGGTGGTTTCAGAGGCCAGTGTAGCACCCAGGAATGTGCCATGTTGCCAATTGAACGATTGATAGACCAGCGGGACCAGTTTCTGCCGGCGCGCGCCGAAGAGCATGGCGCTGATCGGCACGCCTTCAGGTTTTTCCCATTCTGGTGAATACGTTGGGCTCTGTTTTATCGAGACCGTGAAACGCGCGTTGGGGTGCGCCGCAGGATAGCCCCCTTCCGGGTCCCATGGCTTGCCGCGCCAATCTTGCGCGTTGTCAGGAACAGGATCATCATGGCCTTCCCACCAGACCGTGCCGTCATCGCGCAGCGCGACGTTGGTGAAAATCGTATCTCTTTTCACCATTTTAAAGCCGTTAGAGTTGGTGTTCGAGCCGGTTCCCGGGGCCACGCCAAAAAAGCCCGCTTCCGGGTTAATCGCCCAGAGCCGGCCATCCGCCCCGACGCGCAGCCAGGAGATATCGTCGCCGATCGTGTGGATCTTCCAACCCTTCATGCTCGCGGGCGGCACCAGCATGGCCATATTGGTCTTGCCGCAAGCGCTAGGAAAAGCGCCGCAGATGTACGTGATCTCGCCATCCGGGCTTTCAACGCCGACGATGAGCATATGCTCGGCGAGCCAGCCTTCCTTTTGACCGAGCTTGCTGGCGATGCGGAGCGCGAGACATTTTTTCGCTAGCAACGCATTCCCGCCATAGCCTGAACCGACGCTCCAGATCGTGTTGTCTTGCGGGTAGTGACAAATGAAGCGCCGTTCGATATCGAGGTCGGCTTTGGAATGAAGGCAGCGGGTGAAGTCGTCGGAGTTGCCGAGGTGATCGAGAGCAATCTTGCCCATGCGCGTCATTAAGCGCATGTTGAGCACAACATAGACGCTGTCCGTGACTTGGACGCCGACCTTGCTGAAGCGCGAACCCGCGGGCCCCATGAGAAACGGAATCACATAGAGCGTCCGGCCCCGCATCGAGCCGGCGTAAATTTTCGAAAGCTTATCGTAAGACTCGGCCGGCGCCATCCAATTATTGTTGGGGCCCGCTTCCTCCTGCTCATCTGTGCAAACGAAAGTAAGATTTTCCGTCCGCGCCACGTCGTTGAGCGCGCTGCGATGCAGATAACAACCCGGGAGTTCCTTTTGATTGAGCGGGATGAGATCGCCACCGTGCACCGCGATCTTGGTGAGACGTTCTTTTTCATCCTCCGAGCCGTCGCACCAAAAAACTTCATCCGGCTGGCACATGGCGGCAACGTCTTTGACCCATTTTTGAATATGTCGATTTGTGGGTATCGTACCTGTGGAGGGGCTCATGAGTTGACTTGTTTTTCCTTTCTTGATCTTGCGCGTCTTAAGTGGATCGGTGGCTATGCGAATCAACAATCGGACCAAAGCCGCGCGTTACGGCGACTTAATCTTGTGCCGTAATTATAAACCCTATCCGATGGGTCACAGCCAGTCAATAATTCGCGTTAAGCGTGAAATACCCGGGATAGCCGCCAGCGGCCGCCCGGGATATCCTCGTTCCATTTGGCCAATGCCGCGAGCTCACCGCGCGCGTCGAGGACACGGACGAAAACTTCGCCATTCATGCGTTTGCCTATTTGTCCGAGCGCTTCTTGCTGTCCCAACCGTAAGCGGGTCACGAGGGAGCTCTGCCAAGTCACGGCGCGCAGATGATTTAACGCTGAGCTGAGGGAGAGGAGCGGGACCCGGTTCGTCGAAGAGCATTTTTTCAGCGCCTCGACGTCAATCGCCTGCGCGACCGCGAGATGGTCGCACGCCACACGCCGGAGGTTTTTGAGATGGCCACCACAGCCCAGTTCCTTCCCCATGTCGGCCGCCAAGGTCCGGACATAGGTTCCGCGCGAGCAGGTAACTTCGAATTCGACCTCGTGACC
>Ga0075421_100012626_pt1 | contig 10499 bp, 9 predicted proteins | sample SoiMetdeltSBSDD5_FD_75292 | JGI IMG/M metagenome (GOLD analysis project Ga0075421, IMG submission 75292) | Bulk soil microbial communities from a Populus tree surrounding site in Tennessee, USA - Soil MetaG P. deltoides SBSDD5 | ecosystem: Environmental > Terrestrial > Soil > Tree plantation... | reverse complement strand
GAAGGGGCCGAGCGGCACGCTCACGCTCGATCCCTCGGTCGGGGCAATTTCGCTCGCGGTCGGATCGGGCGTGGTGTTCCTCGCCGCCTCGCTGTGGGTGGCCTCGCGCGAGGATGCGTCGCGCGATCCCCGGCGCCGGCGGAAGGCCGCGCTGAAGCGCATCGTGCTCGCGGCCCGCGAGGCCCGTGCGAAACACGACGCGTCGGCCGCCTCCCGGATCGCGGCACTCGTCCCGGAAGCTCTCGGCATTCGATACGACGCGGATACCGACGGGCGATCGCTCGAGGACGCCATCGCGCTCGCGCGCGCCCGGGGCGCCACCCCGGAGGTCGCGGAAGAAGCACGGCGCCTCGTGGTGGCGCTCGAACAGCTCGCGTACGCGCCGGCCTCCAGCATCTACGAGGCACCGGGGAAGGATGCGCCTCGGGGGACCGCCTCGGACCACGTGCTCGTGTCGGCCGAGCGATTCCTCGATCGCCTCGCTCGGGAGGTCGCATGACCGGCGACGCGTCCGTACTCTATAACGCCGGCACGGTGGCGCTTCAGCAAGGCAAGCTCGGAGAGGCGGTCGCCTTCCTCGCGGCGGCGCGCCGCATCGATCCGCGCGCCGAGGACGCCGCGCGAAATCTGGGGCTCGCGGAAGCCCGCGTCGCGTCCGGCCGTGGGGAGGAGGCGGGGCCCGTTCGGCCGCCAGCGACCGGACTCGCGCTCTCGATAGGCGAAGCATGGTGGCTTGCTGCGATCCTTCTGTTTCTTGCCGCGATCGCGCGCGCCGCGTGGGCGCTCCGTCCGCGGAAGACGCCGCAACGCGCCGTGGCGCGCGCGATCGCGATCGTTCCGGCGGCGGCAGGCGTCGTCGTCGTTACGTGGCTCACGATCGCGGCGCTCGGAGAGAACGCGCATCCCGAGGCGGTCGTGGTAGCGCCGCTCCTCGAGGCCCGGCGCGGACCGGACGAGCCCAACCGATCGCCGGTCCTGCTTCGCGCTGGAGAGCGCGTGCGCCTGGGCCGCGCGACCGGCGCCGACGTCGAAGTGCGGCTGGGCGGAACCCCCATCGGATGGGCCGCGCGCGAGGGGCTGTGGCGCATCAGCGACACGCCACGGTATACTGAACAGTTCGAATCGAGATGAGAGCGTCAGTGGGGACAAGGACGTGACCCAAGAGAACGCGGTATTCATCACCGGCGGGACCGGACCGCTTGGACGCGCGGTCGTTCGGCGCTTCCTCGACGACGGACACGCCGTGGCCGTGACGTATCGGTCGGCGAAGGAGTGGGACGCGCTTCGCGAGGAGTCGGCGCGCGACGCGGAGGCGGGACGCCTGATCGGCGTGTCGACCGACGTGACCGATCACGACGCGATGAGCGCCGCCGTGGCCACCGCCGCCTCCGGCCTCGGAGGGATCCGCGTGCTGGTGCACGTGGCCGGTGGGTACGCGGGCGGAAAGCCGGTCGAGGGTGTCGAGGCGAAGTCGGTCCGCCTGATGCTCGACGTGAACCTCGTGTCGGCGTTCTGGGCCGCGAAGCACGTGATCCCGCACGCGAAGGCGTCCGGCCGCGGAAGGCTCCTCTTCATCTCCTCGCGCGGCTCCCTCGAGGCCAACTCGGGCGCCGCGGCGTACGCGGCGTCGAAAGCCGGCCTGAACGCGCTCGTGGCGACGCTCGCGAAGGAGGTCGGACCGTTCGGAGTGACCGCGAACGCGGTCCTGCCGAGCGTCATCGACACGCCGCAGAATCGCGCTGCCATGCCGGGCGCGAAATTCGACACTTGGGTGCGACCCGACCAGGTCGCGGCGCTCCTGGCCTTCCTGGCCTCAGACGCGGCGGCCACGACGTCGGGCGCACTGATCCCCATCTACGGGAGGGCCTGATGGCTTCGCCGAAGTCGCGCAGGACGAAGGGACCGAAGATCGCACCCGATCCGGTCACGGCGGGGATCACGGTCGATCGCCTCGTGGACGGAGCGTTCCTCGCCTACAACGGCGCGCGCCTTCGAGAAGCGTGCCGGCTCTTCGCCGAAAAGATGCTCGAGCCGGACGTGACCATCGGAGTCACCCTGAGCGGCGCCTTGACGCCGGCCGGCCTTGGACGCTCCTGCCTCATCCCGCTCCTCAAGGCGGGCTTCGTCGACTGGATGATCTCGACGGGCGCGAATCTCTACCACGACACCCACTTCGGCATCGGGCTCACGATGCACCAGGGACACTGGAATGCCGACGACGTGGCGCTTCGCGAAGAGGGGATCGTGCGGATCTTCGACATCTTCTTCGATTACGAAGTGCTCCTCTCGACGGACGCGTTCTTCCGTGAGGTGATGCGCCAACCGGAGTTTCGAAAGCCGATGAGCACGGCGGAATTCCACTTCCGCGCGGGGCGCTACGTCGCCGAGCGCGAGAAGGCGCTGGCTCAGGGAGAGACCTCGCTTCTCGCCGCCGCGCACCGGCTCGAGGTGCCGATCTACACGTCGTCGCCGGGCGATTCGTCGATCGGAATGAACGCGGCGGCCCTGGCCCTCGAGGGCGAGGCGATCCACTGGGACGCCTTCAAGGACGTGAACGAGACCGCGGCGATCGTATACGACGCGAAGAAGAGGGGCGGGAAGAGCGCCATCCTGATCCTCGGGGGCGGTTCCCCGAAGAATTTCGCGCTGCAGACGGAGCCGCAGATCCAGGAAGTGCTCGGCCTCGAGGAGGCCGGCCACGACTACTTCCTGCAAGTGACCGATGCCCGCGCCGACACGGGCGGGCTTTCCGGCGCGACGCCGGGTGAGGCGGTCTCGTGGGGAAAGATCGACCCCGACCGTCTGCCGGATGCCGTCGTCGCCTACGTGGACTCGACCGTGGCGCTCCCGATCCTGACCGCCTACGCGCTGAGCAAGCGGCAGTCCCGGCCGCTCAAGCGGCTCTACGGGAAACGGGACGCCCTCATGGAACAGCTCCGGTCCGCGCATGCCGCGCGACTCACGGCGGATGCCGCGGGGAAAGGCACGCGGTGATCCGAAACGCGCCCACCACCTTGCTTCGCACCATCGGACTCGCGGCCGTCATCGCGCTGACGCTCGGTGTCGGGGCGGACTCGGCCCGCGCCGCATCCCCGCGCCCCTCGAAGGTGTGCGCCGCGTGCCACGGCACGATCCAGAAGGCGTGGAACTCGTCCGCGAAAGCGAAGTCGTGGTCGAACCCGGTCTTTCGGGCCTTCCTGGCCGATGCCGAAGCCGCCCGCGGGAAGGAAGTCCGGATGGCCTGCCTCTCCTGCCACGTGCCGCAAGCGGCGGTCACCGGGGACTTGGCGGTGGAAGACCCGGTCGCGCAGGAAGGCGTGACGTGCAACTTCTGTCACAACGTGAGCGCGGTCGAGGTCTCGGCCCGGCCGGCTTCCTATACGCACGATCCGTCGAATCCGAACATCATGCGCGGCCCCTACGCCGACAGCGATCCGGGCAGCGCGCACGACTTCGAGCACATGCCCGCGATGGCCTGGGGCGATTTCTGCTCCGCCTGTCACTGGGCGAACAACGACAAGAACCTCGAGATCGAAGGGACCTATCCCCAGTGGAAGGCGTCGAAAGCTGCGGCGGCGGGCAAGCAGTGCCAGACCTGCCATATGCCGCCGGCGCCGGGGAAGGCCTCGCCGCTCTCGAAGAAGCAACGGGACGCCGTCTACGCGCACTCGTTCTTCGGACCGCGCGTTCCGGGCGGGCTCGATTCCGTCGCCACGGTCGCGGCCGAAATCGCTTCGGGGAAGCTCAAGATCGTGGTGACGAACGCCCGCGCCGGCCACGCATTGCCGGGGGGTGCCCGATCGATGCGCGCGATCACGCTCGAGGTGGTGTGGTTCGACGCCGCGGGGAAGGAGCTCTCGCGGTCCACGGTCGAGTCCTACGGGACGGAGTTCGCCGACGCGGCCGGAAAGTCCCCGGTGCCGAAGTGGCTCGCGGCGTCCGTGAAACGTTCGAAAGAGATTCCCGCCGACGGTTCTGTCGAGGAGTCGGCCACACCGGTACCCGGCGCCAAACGAGCGGAGGCCATCCTGACCTATCATCCGATCCTGCCGGCGTACCGCGCCGACCTCGTCGCGCGGAAGGTGGACCTGGCCGGGCGTGATCCCGTGGTTCTCGCGCACGCTACCGTGAAACTCCCATGAGGCGCGCGGTGGCCGAGGCCCCGATCCCGCTCCTCGATCTCGCGCGCGTGCACCGGCCCCTCGCGGCCGAGCTGGCCGCCGACTTCGCGCGCGTGCTCGAGTCCGGGCAGTTCATCCTGGGCGCGGAGCACGACGCGTTCGAACGCGAGCTCGCACAAGCGTGCGGGTCCAAGCACGCGATCGGGCTCTCGTCGGGCACGTCGGCCATCTCGCTCGCGCTCCTCGCGGTCGGCGTGAACCCGGGCGACGAGGTCATCGTTCCGGCGTTCACGTACTTCGCGACGGCGAGCGCGGTCACGCAGATCGGCGCCAAGCCCGTCTTCGCCGACGTGGAGCCGGTGCGCTTCGGGCTCGACCCCGTCGCGCTCGATCGCGCCATCACGCCCAAGACCCGCGCGATCGTGGCCGTCCATCTCTACGGCCTCGCCTGCGATCTGGCGCCGCTCCGCGCCGTCTCCGAGGCGCGGAAGGTCCCGATCGTGGAGGACGCGGCGCAGGCGATCGGCGCGGTGGACGCCGGTGCGCCCGTCGGAACCACGACGTCCGGAGCCACGCTCTCCTTCTTTCCGACGAAAAACCTGGGCGCGCTCGGCGACGCCGGCGCCTTCCTCACGGAGCAGGACGACGTCGCGGAGCGCGTGCGACTCCTTCGCGTGCACGGCGACGCGGGCAACTACCGCCACGTCGCGCTCGGAACCAACGCGCGGCTCGACTCGCTGCAGGCCGCAATCCTACGCACCAAGCTTCGGCACCTGGCCAGCTGGACGGAGGCGCGGCGCGCCCTCGCGGAGAACTATCGCCGACTCCTCGCCGGCGTTGCGGTGCGGCTCCCGGCCGAGCCGCGCGACGCCCACCACACGTATCACCAGTTCACGATTCGCGCCGCGCGCCGGGATTTGCTCCAGCGACACCTCGCGGATCACGGGATCGGGACGCGGATCTACTACCCGATCACGGTGCCGCTCCAGCCGGTGTTCGCCGATCTCGGCCATGAAAGTGGCGACTTTCCGATTTCGGGGCTCCTCGCGTCCGAAGTGCTCTCGCTCCCGATCTTCCCGGGCCTCACGGCCGAGGAGCAGGATCGTGTGGCGGCGTCGGTTCGTGAGTTCTGCGGCGAATCGAAGGGAGACACCGCCTGATGCCGCTTCTCGTCAAGCGCCTTCTCCTCGTGGCCGGGGGACTGATCGGGCTCGTCGTGGTCGTCTTCGCGGCCGCCTTTTTACTCCTCCCGCGCGACACCATCCAACGGGAGGCGCAGCGGGCGGCGTCCAGGGCGAGCGACGCGACGATCACGTGGACGCGCCTCACGCCGGGCTTCTCCGATTGGTCGATCGGCGTCCGCGTGCACGGACTCGCGGTTCGGATGCCCAAAGAGGGGCCGACCCGCGTGAACGCGCGGCTCGACGACGTCTTCGTCCGGTTTAAGCTCTTCCCGCTCTTCCTGCGTCGCGTGGAGATCGCGGCGGCGCGCATCAAGGGCGGTGGGATCGCCATGACCGACCGCGGCCCCGATTCGACGCGGGAGGGCTCGAAGGACAAGCGGCCCTCCGACGTTTCGATGGTGGTTCCGCGCGTCGACATCGAGGACGTGGACATCCGGTCGCGGGACGCGCTCGGCGGTGGCGTCGACCTGCGTCGCGTTCACGGGTACGCCGAGATCGAGGGGACGCTCGAATCACCGAAAGCGGTACGGCTCGCGGTCGTCGCCGACAGTTTGTTCTGGAAGGGCTCGCCTCGGGACTCCCTGGTGGCACTCCCGTCGCCGCTCGACGTCGACGTCGCGCTCGTGGGGAAGGACCAGGGCAAACAGAAACGCCTGGAAGTCACGAAGGGCATCGTGTTGTTCGGACCCTTGACGAGCAAGGTGACCGGCGAAGTCCGAATTCCAGGCGACCCGGATGAGCCGTCCCTCGCCCTCTCGATCGTTGGCGAGCCGCAGCCGATCCGCTCGTCCGACGCATCCATCCGGCCGCTCTTGGGTCGGTCGCCGGCCGTCTGGAACGCGACCGTGTCGTGGGAGGTGAAGGTCGAGGGGCCGCTCTCCGCGCAGACGCAAACCGGTCGCGTGTTCCTGAATCCCCTCGCCATGAACGCGCCATCGAACACGTTCACCCTGGAACAGGCGAGCGCCTCGTGGACGACGCGCGCCGATCGGACGTTCGGTTTCCGGGGAGAAGGCTCGGGCGGAGGTATCAACTTCACCGCCGATGCGCGGGGCACGATGACCCCGGGCGGATCGATCAACGGCGAGTTCACGGTGCGCGCCCCCGCGGAGCGCTTGAACGGACTTCTTCCGGACACGCCCACCTGGACCGGAGGCACGATCGAGGCGGAGGGCACGTTCACGATCCTGCCGCCACCGGCGTTGCCCATCGTGAAGTGGACGGTCATCGGGAAGGGAATGCAGGGCACGGTCCCTGGCGTGGCGCGTCCCGTCCGGAAGCTCGACTTCAACGTCCAGGGTGACGCGGCCGCGATCTCGGTCAAGTCCGCCGACGCGGTGGTCGGCTCGACGACCGCCTCCGTCACGGGCCGCATCGCCGCCGGAAAGCCGCTCGGCACGGGGACGTTCCAGGTCGCGATGGACCGCCTCGTGGCCGAGGAGTGGGTGCAGCCGAAGGCAGCCACGAGCGCGCGAACCGCCGCACGAGGCGGTGCCCCACCGCCGCCGCCGTTTCCATTTCGTACGATGGATGCGACCGTCCGCGTGGGTCAGGTGCGGAGCGGATCGATGATCGTGCGGGACCTGGCGATTCCGGTTCGGTACGCGGCGGGCCGCTTGACGGCGGAGCCCATTCGCGGCGCCATCGGCACCGGCACGCTCGAAGGTGGCCTCGCACTGAGCGACTTCGGGCTGCCGGCGCAGCGATTCAACCTTCACATGGACGTCAAGCGCGCCCCGGTGGAGGAGATGGCCAACGGCCTCCTTCCGATCCGACTCGGTCTCACGGGACTCGTCAGCGGGCTCGTCGACTTGAGCGGCCCCGGGATGCCGGGGCCCGAAGTGGGGGACTCGCTTCGCGGGGCAATGTCGGGCAGCGTCGAGAACGGCGCGTTCAAGCAGGGCCCCGGCCTCAAGAAGATCCGCGAGGCGCTCGGCCTCTCGCCATCGACGGAGATGGCGTTCAAAACGCTCACGCACAAGTTCCGGATCGAGGGCGGACGCCTGCTGCTCGACAAGATGAGCGGCGACATCGGGAAGGACCTCCTTGAGATGAGCGGGTCGCTCGGGTTCGATCAGTCGCTCAACATGGATCTCTTGCTTCGCCTCGCGCCCGAGCGCATCAAGAGCGGGACCGCCGTCGGCGAGTTCGCGCGATTCGCCCGGGACGCGGACGGGCGGATTCCGATCCAGATGAAGCTCACGGGCACGACCCTTCAGCCCAAGATTTCGATGAAGGCGTCGGGCACAATCGCGAGCGCGGGGAAGGCGCTCACGCAAGAGCTCGTGAAGGGGCTCGCGACCAAGGTGACCACCAAGGCCACGGCGACGGCGGATAGCGCCGCGGCCAAGCCAGACTCCGCCGACTCCACCAAAAGGGCCGCGATCCAGAAGGGCCGCGACGCGCTGAAGCGGCTGCTCGGGAAGTGACGGGCGACGGCGCGCGCCGAGATGGCGCGAACCCGGCCGGCCGGGACGACGCTGCCATCCGGACGGTGGGCCTCACGCGGACCTTTCGTGGCCGCCGCCAGGAAAAGGCCGTCGAAGCGCTTCGCGACGTCGACCTCGTGGTCGGACGGGGCGAGTGCTTCGGGCTCCTCGGCCCGAACGGCGCCGGCAAGAGCACGCTCATCAAGATTCTGACGACGCTCCTCCTCCCTACGTCCGGCCATGCCTCGGTCGCCGGGTATGACGTCGCGCGCCATCCCCTCGAGGTGCGCCGGAAGATCAACCTCGTCTCGGGCGGCGACTCGTCCGGGTACGGCATCCTCACCGTTCGGGAGACGCTCCACCTCTTCGCCCGCTTCTACGGAGTGCCGGGGGACGAGGCGCGGCGCCGCGCGTCCATGCTCATGGAGATGACCCGCCTGAGCGAGAAGGCGGACACGCGCCTCTCGAGCCTGTCCACCGGGATGAAGCAGAAGCTCAACTTCGCGCGCGGGTTCATGAGCGACCCCGAGATCATCTTCCTCGACGAGCCCACGTTGGGGCTCGACGTCGAGGCGGCGCGAGACATCCGGGCGTTCATCGCCGGCTGGGTGCGCGAGCGCCCGGAGCGGACGGTGCTCCTGACGACGCACTACATGATCGAGGCGGACGAGCTCTGCGGCCGCGTGGCCTTCATCGATCGCGGGCGGATCCTGGCGCTCGACTCGCCGCATGCCCTGAAGCGGATCGTCCCGTCGGAGCCGCTCTTCGAGCTCCAGGTCGGGGCGGGTGCCACCGGATTCGAGCTGCTTCGCGAGATCGTCGGCATTCGGTCGCTCGCCCATCACACGCATCCGGGAACCGGCGCCATCGAGCTGCGCGTGATCGTCGACGAGGACCAGACCATCGGGGAAGTGCTCGGCCGGTTGAAGTCGCTCGGGCATCCCGTTCTTCACCTCCGCAAGATGGAGCCCACGCTCGAGACCGTGTTCATTCACGTGGTCGGCCGCGGTCTCTCCGACGAGGAGCCGGTCTTGACCGAGGCGCCGGCGGAACGGTGAGCCCGGAACGAGACACGAGCTTCGGGGCGGTCGTGCGCATGAACCTGGGCGCGGTGCTGGCCCGCGCGCGTGTGCGCGTCGTCGCGTCGTGGCGCGAGACCTCGTGGGTGATCGGGGAGACGGTGTTTCCGTTCCTCACGATGGCGGCCTTCGTCCTGGTCTACCGCGGCCTCAAGGCGCCCCCGATGTACGAGGCGTTCGTGGTCGTGGGCGGCGCCATGATCGCCTACTGGAACAACGTCCTCTGGAGCATGGCGAGCCAGTTCTTCTGGGAGAAGGAGCAGGGGCAGCTCCAGCTCTACCTCATCACGCCGGTGTCGCGGATGAGCATCCTCCTCGGGATGGCGCTCGGCGGGATGGCGATGACGACCTCGCGCGCGATCGCGATCCTGGCCGGCGGGAGCCTGCTCTTCCACGTCCCGATTCCGTCGGATCGGGCGCTCCCCGCGTTCGGGCTCTTCCTCCTCACGCTGGCCGCCGTCTACGCGCTCGGCATGATCCTGAGCAGCCTCTTCCTTCTCTGGGGGCGCGAGGCGTGGCACACGGCGACGCTCTTCCAGGAGCCGATCTACCTGGCGTCTGGATTCTACTTTCCGGTCCGGGAGCTGGGGCCCCTTGCGGGCGGCCTCGCGGCGCTTCTCCCGATCACGCTCGGCCTCGACGGAATCCGCCAGATCCTCTACGGCGAGGCGGCGCACGGCTTCGTGCCGCTCGCGTGGATCCCGCCGATCCAGGTGGGGCTCCTGATCCTCTTCCTCTACCTCGCCCATCGGGCGCTCGCGACCATGGAACGGCTGGGGAAGGAGGAGGGGCGTCTCACGCTCCGCGGCGCATGAAGCGCACGCTCGAGGTGATCCGGGCCTCGTCGTGGCTCGGCTGGCAGATCGAGGCGAACTGGGCGGATCCGTTCCTCTTCGTCGTGTACTCGATCGCCAAGCCGCTCTCGACGACGCTCATCCTCTTCTTCATGGTGCGCGTGATCGCGCAAGGGCAGGCCACTGCCGAAGCATTCCTCTTCCTCTTCATCGGGAACACGTTCTTTCTCTACGTGACCGAGGTCCTGATCGGCATCTCGTGGGCGGTGTTCCGGGATCGCGAGGACTTCGAGACGTTGAAGTACATCTACACGGCGCCGATCCGGCTCCTCCCCTATCTACTGGGCCGCGCGTTCACGAAGGTCGTCACGTCCACGATCGGCGTGGCGGTGGCGCTCCTCTTCGGGCGCTTCGTGCTCGGACTCCCGATCGGCGGCGACGCGTTCTCGTGGGTGCGGCTCGCGGGTGCGGTCGCGTTGGGGCTCGTGTCGGTCGCCTGGCTCGGTGTCGCGCTTGCCGGCGCCTCCATCATCGTGGCGCGGCACAGCATGAACTTGAACGAGGGACTCGCGGGGGCGTTCTACCTGCTCTGCGGCGCGGTATTCCCGCTCGAGGTGCTCCCGGCGTGGACGTTGCCGCTCTCGCTCGCGCTCCCGTTCACCTATTGGCTGGAGCTGATCCGGCGCACGCTGACGGGGCACGCGTACGCGGCTCCGCTGAGCGGGCAGAGCGACGCCATGCTGTGGGGGATTCTCGCGCTCTCGACGGTGGGGTTGGCGGCGGCCTCGATGGCGTGGTTCGCGTGGTGCGAGCGGAAGGCTCGCGCCGACGGGCTCATCGATTGGAAGACGAACTACTGATCAGCGCGCGGGGGCAGGGATGCGGCCCCGGC
>Ga0075421_100012622_pt1 | contig 10501 bp, 11 predicted proteins | sample SoiMetdeltSBSDD5_FD_75292 | JGI IMG/M metagenome (GOLD analysis project Ga0075421, IMG submission 75292) | Bulk soil microbial communities from a Populus tree surrounding site in Tennessee, USA - Soil MetaG P. deltoides SBSDD5 | ecosystem: Environmental > Terrestrial > Soil > Tree plantation... | reverse complement strand
TCGAGCCAGAGCACGCGCGTCCAATCCGGCGCGCCGCCAGGCACGGCGGTGAGCGCGGCGCGGGCAAACGACGTGCCGGCGCACAGGAGAAAGCCGAGCAGCAAGATGCGGCGGCCGTCGTGCGCGGTGCCGGCGTCGAGCAGCAGCGCGCTGGACGCGAAGGCCATCGCCAGGAGAAGTTGGACGATCGATTTGAGCGGGGGGCCGGCGGGCAGCGACGGCACGAAGAGCGCGACGCTGATGGCGATCTGCAGCACGGCCAGCGCGACCACCACCCATGCGATGGGATGGCGCGGCGGCGATTCACGCGTCCGTGCGATCTCGTGGTCCGGCCCGCGGAACGTGTCGATCGTCTGCAACGCGTCGATCAGCGTCCGATCGTGGGCGCCGCGGACGTTGGCGCGCAGCGCCGGCCAGTCGATCGGCGTGCGATCGACGAACGCCTCGATCGCCGAGACGATCCCGCGATCGTCAGTCGAGGCGCATCGCTTCCGCCAGGCGGCGGATAGCGCGGTGAAGGGCCATGCGTGCGGCATTGCGGCTGCGGCCGATCATCAGAGCCAGTTGGTCGTGCGTGTAATCGAGCTCGACGTGGGCGACAATCAAGGCGCGATCGGCGGGGCTCAATCGGTCGAGCGCGGCACGATACCGGGCCTCGAGTTGATCGTGGACGGCAAGGTCGAACGGGGTCGGGCGCTGGTCCCGCAGATCGGGCGAGAGAGGATCGGCGATCCCCCGCCGCGCCAGCCGCCGGTGCTCGTCGCGAATGCGATTGCGGACGGCTTCGGCCAGATACGCGGCCAGCGCCCGATCGCTGTCGCGCTCGATCGAGCCGGCGCGGCGCAACGATCGCACGACGACGTCATGCACGATATCGGCGGTGTCGGCAATTGACCGCACCCAACGCGGGAGTCGGCCGTGAGCGAGGCGATGAAGGCCGGCGAGGCACGCGACCAGCAGCGCGTGGAGCGAACGATCGGCGGCCGGAAAGGCGTCGAACGTAGCCGCGGGCGAATCGGACGACGAGGAGTGCGGCGCCACCTACACGCGATCGTAGCCTGCCGCTCAACAAGCTATACGCTGTGAAAACGACTGCGCGACAATCTATAAGGTGTGGCGTTGGTCCACCGCATGTCGAATAGTTCCGACAGCGATGGAACGCGACGAAGCCCTGAGGCAGCGGGTGGCCAGAAACGTGAAGCGTCTGCGTCTGGCCAAAGGATGGAGCCAGGACGACCTGGCGGGGCGTGTCGGCAACACCGATCGCCACGTGTCGCAGATCGAGCGCGGCGGGACCAACCTCACCATCGATTACATCGGCAAGATCGCGAGATCGCTCGCCACTGACGCGGCCGACCTGTTTTTCAACGACGACCCCTCGTTGGCGCAACCGCCCGGCGCGATCGCGATCTTCGTGTCGCCGGACGAGTTGAAGCTGCTCGAGGAGGCACGTCAGGTGCTGGCGCGGATGCAGGAGTTCTCGCGTCCGCTGAGCGCGGTCGCGGCAGCATCGGCGCAGCCTGGTGGCAGCGCCTCTACATCAGAGCCGGCCGACGATCAGTAAGCGTTGGCAACGGCGCCCAATCACACTTATAGGTGGATTAATCTGTTGACAATACCATCTATAAACGGTATCGTCGTCAGCAGTTAATTCGATGGATGGCGCGGGGCGGCCGGGGCGTGTGAAGACCACACGCTAGCGGCGGGCCCGGCGGGGGGCACGTGCGGGGAGCGGGCCGGGTTTGCGGGACAGGATGCGGTTCACGAGCGCGGTGAGACTGCCGACGGCATCGACGATATGGTCGGCGTCCGCCGGTGACAGGCGGTGCGTCGTGCTCTCGGCCGCCGGCACCGCGCGCACGGTCTCGAACAATTCGCCGATGGGGACCCGGAGCGCAGCGGCCAGACGCACGAGCACGTAGGCACCCGGATCGCTCTTCCCGAGCTCGATTCGGCCCACATACTTGTAGTTCAGGCCCGCCAGCTCGGCGAGTTCCTCCTGCGTCAGCCTGCGATCTTCTCGCAGCCGGCGCAGCTGCACGCCCAGCAGTCGGACGATCCCCGCCTTGGCCTCACCCTTCTGAGTCTGAACACCCGATTTACGTCGCGGCACACGCGGTGGTGTACCGGATTCCGCTGGGTTCGTGAACCACCGATGATGGTCGTATCGGCAGAATCATAACATCGATATGGGGTATCCAGCGTGAGCGTCTTCACGTCTCGTTACGCCACCCATCGCGGCGCCGCCCTTGTCCGACGGAGCTTCAGCGAAGACGGCACGTCCGACGCCGAGCTCGTCGTTCAACTCGGTGTCCAACTCCGGGCGCAACTCGCGGGCCAGGAGCCAGCCGCCAACGGCGACGCCCTCGACCCGCTGTTCCGCCGATACGGCCGCCTGGTCCAGCGCGTGGCCGCCAACATCCTCCGCGATCCCGCGGAAGCGGAGGACGTCACCCAGGAAGTGTTCTTCGAGATTTCCCGCAAGGCCCACCTCTACGATCCGGCGCGCGGCAGCGTCAAAGGGTGGCTGCTCCAGTACGCCTACCACCGAACCCTGCGCCGCAAGGCCGATCTGCAGCGGCGCGCCGCCTACTGCGGCGAGCCGATCGAGCTCCTCGACATCCGCTCCGCCACAACCCACGGCTCGCGGCCGCTGCTGTCGCGGCAGGAACGACGATGGCTGCTTCGCGCCGGCCTCGCACAATTACCCGAGCGGCAACGCACCACCCTCGAGCTGGTGTGCCTCGAGGAGCTCACGTTGCGTGATGTCGCCGATCGCCTGCGCGTCTCGCTCGGCTGCGCGCGCCACTACTATTACCGCGGCCTCGCCCGACTCCGCACCTTCTTCTCCCGCGCGGATCGCGTTGGACCACGCGCTACCGCGCGCACCCGCGTTCGATCCGCGCCGCGAGCGAAGGCCTTTGCCGGACGATCCGGTACAGCTGATGTCGTGAGAGCCCGAGCGCCGCGGCCGCGCGCTGCCGATTGAACCCGCTGGCGGCGAGCGCCGCCACCACCTGATCGTCGGCCGCGCTGGCGGCCGGCGCGTGCGGGCCCGGTCGAATCTGCTCGACGAAGCCTTCCGGCAAATGCTCGACCATCAGCACGCTGGCCGAGCCAGCGGCGACGACCATACGCTCGAGCGTGTTCTCGAGCTCGCGGACATTGCCAGGCCAGCGATGGTGCGTGAACAACTCCAGCACCGCGGAATCAATCGTGAGGGCACTTCGCCGGCGCCGCTCGCGCAATCGGTGCGCGATCGCACGCGCCAGCGCCGAGATATCGCCGGACCCGCGGCGCCGCAGCGGCGGCACGTGCAGCTCGTAGACCTTCAACCGGAAGTAGAGATCGTCGCGGAATCGGCCGCGCGCGCGTGCGCGGTCGAGGTCGACGTTGGTCGCGGCGATGACCCGGAGGTCGAAGGTGGCTTCATGCTGGCCGCCGAGCCGCAGCACGGTGCGTTGTTGCAACACGCGCAGCAGCTTCAGTTGCAGCTCCGGCGCCAGATCGCCAATCTCGTCGAGGAACACGGTGCCGCCGGCGGCTCGTTCGAAGGGACTGGGCCGATCGTTCACCGCGCCGGTGAACGCGCCGCGGACGTGCCCGAAAAGCTCGTCCTCGACCAACGCGGGCGAGAGGCCCGCGCAGTTGATGACGACAAAGGGCGCGCGGCGACGGGGCGAGCGATCGTGCACCGCACGGGCGACCCGTTCCTTGCCCGTTCCCGACTCGCCGAGAATGAGCACGGTGACGTCGCCATCGTCCGCGACGCGCACCATGTCCTGCTTCAGCGTGCGCATCGGCGTCGACGTTCCGTCGAGCTCGGGAAACAGATCCGTCGATCGGTCGCGATCGCGCGCGAGCGCGGGGCCGGGCCAGGCCGCCATATTGTGTGCAAACGCGCCACACGCGCGAAGTGCACATTATTTTCCGAGGGGCTTCGCCCCTCGGACTCCCCGACACGCGCTCTCGCTCGCCGCTTCGACGGCTCGCTTCCGCCTTCGCTAAAGCTACGGCGGACCCGCCGTAGTCGCCTCCGGCGCGAAGGCGGGCCGATCGCGAGACTCGCTCGCGCGGTTTCCCAGCGCCTTCGCCCTTCGGACTGAAGATCACCCTGCGCGGTAGGCGCACACGAACGTGAGGCCGAACGCGAGCCCCGCGTAGAAGTAAGTCGTTTCCGAAATGTCCTGCACGTGCTGCGCGGCCCGTTCGACTTCATCCCGCTTCGGAAACGTGAGCTCGGCGGCATCCAGTGCGCCTCGCCACGCGGAACGCGCATTGGCGAGCGCGAGGTGCCTGACTGCGACGGCTTCGATCGCGGCAAAGAGATCGGGCTCGCCTCGTACTGCGGGATCGAAAAGCCCGCGCGCCGGAATCTTGCGAACGGCAAGCGTCGTCAGCTCGGTGAACGCTTCCGCGTGGCCGTCGGGACATTCCAGCTTCGCCGCGTCCACGAGGTGCTGCAGTGTCGGTGGCAGATCGGCGCGCGCCTGACGGCGCGCTCGACGTTGACGCATAGGGCCTCCCCGTCTGAAACAATCGGGTGAGCCTGCTGTTTTTCTAGGAATGAACGAAGGGAACGAGCAAGCCGAAACGTGGCCAGACTACCGTTCTTTTCAGGCGAAGACAAGGGAAAAGGTCGTGCCAATTCTTCGGCTGCGCGCGCATGCGCGCGCGGTGCGCGAGCACGCGAACATCGTGCCCAACGCCTGATTTTTTGCATCTCGTGAGCGGGCACGACGCTTGCCGACGCCGCACCCATGCAATCCGATCGCGTGCGCGTGTCACCGCTGGTCAGGGGATCCATCTCCGGCGACGGTCTGGTGCTGCTCGATGTGCAGGGTGGCGTCGTGCTCGCCTCGAACGTCGTCGGCGCCTGCATCTGGCGGCTCATCGAAGAGCAGCGTGACACGCTCGAGATCGCGCGCTCAATCGCCGCCGAGTTCGGCGTCGATCAGGATCGCGCGGCGCGCGACGTCGAGGCCTTCGTCGCCGCCTTGTGCGCGCGCGGCCTGGTCTCACGGCACCGGCCATGCTGATGCTGCGTGTCTCGGTCGCGACGTTGATTCTGCGCGCGTGGATCGGCCTCGCGGTGTTCGATGCCGCACGGCTGATCGGATTTACCGGGATTCACCGCCGCATCCAATCGTGCCGCCTCAACCGGCAACGATCGTCAACGCCAGAGACGATCGTCTGGGCTGTTGATGAAGCGTGCGTGTGGTACGTGAAGCCGGCCTATTGCCTCCAGCGATCGGCCGTCGCCGCGTCGCTGTTGCGCCGGCACGGCTTCGACGCCTCGCTCGTGATCGGCTACCGGCCGCTGCCGTTCGAGTCGCATGCCTGGGTCGAGATCGACGGACGGATCGTCAACGACCGGCCGCAATACCAATCCAGATTCCGAGTGCTGGAACGAATGTAGGACGGAGGCATTGTGGCCGCGCTCGCCGGAACGTTCTTCTTCGACATGCGTCCAGCGCATGGCGTTGCCTCTGAGATCCACAAGGGGCTCGACGCTCTTGCGGCAGACGAAGTCAGCGTGTTGTGTCATCCAGGCATCGCGATCGGCTTGGGCGCAGTCCGCTTGTGGGAAGCCGCCGATGATGGACAGCCCGCACGTTCGCTGGCTGGCACCATCCTCACCTTCGACGGCCGGCTCGACAATCGCGACGATCTCCTGATTCAGCTGCACGGCGGCTTGGCGGTCGCGCTCGACGCCGAGATAGCGTTGGCCGCCTACGAGCGATGGGGTAATGACGCGTTCGCACGCCTGCAGGGCGAGTGGAGTCTGGCAATCTGGGATCCGGCGCTGCGCACGCTTCATCTCGCCCGCGACTATATCGGCGTGCGGCCGCTGTTCTACGTCGCCGGCTCGCACTCGGTGATGTGGTCCAGCAACCTGGGTGAGCTGGCGTACCGGTCGGGCCGCTCCGAAGGGTTGAGCGAGACGTTCGTCGCCACCGCAATCGTGCAGGAGATCTCGCCGTCGATCACGCCGTACGAGGGCATTCAGGCGGTGCCTCCAGGCACGTGCGTGTCGTTTGCCGCCGACCGGCGTGAACACCGCCGCCGTACGTACGGCGCGCTGTCATCCCGATCGATTCGACTTCGTCACGATCGCGACTACGAGGAGGCGTTTCGAGCGCTGTGGTTCGACGCCGTTCGCGCGCGTCTGCGCACGGCCGAGCCAGCCTGGGCAGAGCTCAGTGGCGGATTGGATTCATCGTCCGTTGTCTGCACGGCGCACGCGATCTTGACGGCCGGGCGCGCGCCGGCGCGGTCGCTGCGCACGATTTCGCATGCGACGCTCGAATCGCCAGAAGGGGACGAGCGGCGATTCATTGCCGAGGTCGAGGCGCGGACCGGCATGCGCAGCGTCGTGTTCGGCGTCGAAGAGTACCGTGCCCGCGTGGACGACGACTGGGATTGGGTCTCGCCATTCGCGGCGCGTGGCGTATTGCTCGCGTGCCTGGACCACGTACGCGCCAGCGGCAGCCGGCTGGTGCTCTCCGGCCGCATGGGTGACGCCGTCACCGGGTGTCAACCCGATAACACGCTGGCCGTGTGCGACGACTTCGCCGCTGGCGGCTTCGGTGCGGCGTTCGCCAGTCTGCGGCGGTGGAGTCGCGCAACGCGCCGTCCATTCGTGTCGAGCGCGCGATACGTCGCCCACTGGTTGAATCCCGCGTTCGAAGATGTCTCACCGGCAGACGACTCGGCATCCCTGCTGATGCCGAAGTTGCGGTCGCTCGCTGCCGACCGTTCCAGCAGGACCGAGCGGCTCGACGAAGTGAGGCCGGCCAAACGACGGCTCGCGCGAATGCTCCTCGGCTATGCCAGGACGTCGCGCCTCGATCTGCCATTGCACCCGCCGGGCGTCATTTTTTCGTATCCGTTCTCGCATCGTCCGCTCGTGGATTTCATGCTGGGCATCCCCGGCAGCGTGGTGACCGCGCCGGGCGAAACACGGTCGCTGATGCGACGAGCGCTCGCGCCGATTCTTCCACCGCGCATCCTCGCGCGCCAGTCGAAGGGCTACTATCCGCCCGCCGCGCTGCGCAGCGTGCGCACGGCGGCCTCCGGAATGCTGCCCGTGCAGAAGCTCGAGATCGTGAGACGAGGCTGGATCGATCCCATCAGCCTCGAGCTCCAGCTGCGCGCGCTCATCGATGCGGGCATCGCCAGCATCGGTCTGCGACGCGTCCTTCGGCTCGAAGAGTGGCTTGGTTCACGACAACGGCGAGGGCCCGCCGTAATGCCAATACGAAAGGAGGTGACAAGCAATGGAGTACACCACGCCTGAACTGGTTCTTCTCGGATCCGCATCCGCTCTCGTGCTGGGCGACCAGCCGGGGACGGAGGACAACGGTGGTTCGGAGTTCACGCACCCGCCCATCGGGTTGGCGCTCGGCCTCGACGACTGACGCCCCGATCGGATCGAAACGAAAGGAGGTGAGAGGTCATGGAGTACAGCACTCCTGAGCTCGTGCTGCTCGGCTCCGCCGCCGCGCTGGTGCGCGGCGACAAGCCTGGCGAGCTCGACAACGACACGTCGGACACCTCGAGACCGCCGATGGGATTGGCACTCGATCTGGACGATTGATAGGTAGCGCTGCTTCCGCCTTCGGCCCGCGCGCAGCCGGAGGCGGAGGTAAGCCCGCCATGCACCAACTTCTTCATCTATTGATCATCGATCGCTGTCGAGGCGCGGCACTCGCACAGCGCGTCGCCACGCGGTGGCTCTTGCCGGCGGTGGCGTGCGGCGAGCGTCGCCGAGCGCCTGTTGCGGCAGCGAGTTGGTGCGCCGCTCACGATCTGGCCGTTGCTGCGGTCGGACAGTGGATCGGCCGCGTCGCTGACGACGGCGCGAGCGTCGACTGGCTGATGGTGATGGTTGTGCGCTCACCGGTGACTCCCGCGCCAGATGGACTTCGCTGGTTCGCGCTCGAGGCGCTCGACCCACGTACGGCCGCGGTCGAATACCAGGCCTGGGCGACAGGTGTCTTCAAAGATGGCGATGCGCAGGTCGCCGGCCCGTTTGGTTCCACGCGATGGATTGATGATGTCGAGGCGTGGGTGCTCGGCAAGACCGGGGACAACTGCGCGACGTCGATCCAGTGCCTGCGCGCGAGCGCGAGCCAGGTCGTGGTCCGGCTCCGCACCGAGCATCGAACGGTGTACTTCAAGGGATGTGCTGCCGACGACGGTTCGGACGCAAACGTTCTGTCGGCCGCGGCAAGCCTTCTGCCGGAGTCGTTCCCTCGAGCCGTTGCGCTCGAGACGCGATCAAACGGGGCGATCTGGTGGCTGATTGATGCCTGCAGTGGGAAGGCGCCGGCGATGCCCTCGGACGCCGGAGCGGCTGCCGTGCGCGTTGCGTCAGATGTCGGGCGGATCCAGCGAGTGTTATCGAGCGATGGCGTTTGCCAAACTCTCGCCCCACGTTTGAACGTTCGTGGGGCATCGGACGAGGCGCAGCTCCTGCTGACCAAAGCCGGCATGTCGTGGACCGACGACCGGATGCTCGATGCGATTGCTGCAACCGAGTCACTTCCGGTCGGCTGGACGCCGCTCGATCTCGACCCCTCGAACGTATTCCTCGACGGCCGGCAGATCCGCTACATCGATCTCGAGCCTCGGATCACGGCGATGCCGATGGCGCTGTCGATCTTCGCGCGGCGACTGGCGGCGACCGGCGACGCCCTTCAGGCACTACGCCGCGCCTACGACTCGACATCCGATGAAGGCATTCCGTGGCCGTCCGTCGATCTCGTGTCCCAGCTCGTCGAGGTGATTACGGGTTGGCGGAGGATGCTCCGGAACATCGAGTGTGGGGAAGTCAGCGGCCAACTCGACGGTGTCGCGCGGGCCGTTGCGAAGCGACTCGCTTCAGCGAAGCCGCTCGTCTGACCAGATGTACCTTCCGATCGCGACGGGCCGATCGGCGAGCCGTTCGATGTGGACACGATCCTCCCACGGGAAATCGGCTTCTTCGCGGGCCATGACGCCGTCGAACAGCTCGAACAGGACGACGCGTCGAGTGCCCGGCGGCGTCCGACGGATCGTGCCGGCGTGCACATTGGTGCGCCGCCGCGCACCCCGTTCTATCGGCCAGGGCAACGTGACGCTGCGAGGCTCGCCGGTCAGAATCGTGTCGACGGCAACGTTCATCGACGCGTTCGCGATCGGCGCGGAGTTGATGGCGACCACCCATCGGCCGACTGCCGGCCTGCGGACGGCAATCGATTGCTCCCGGCGCGCCGGCATGGTGAACGTGTGCGAAAAACACTCGCCGCCCGTGCAGTTGTAGAGATGAGCATCTATCGGCAGGGTGCTCTCGCTTTGCGCGCGAACGATCAGCATCCCCGTTGCGGCGGGAACATCGATGTCGACCAGGTGTGGCAGACCGCTCTTCGTCAACTCGGCGCGCGTGGAGGTCAGGGTGCCGATCGCGGACGACAGCGAAGGTTCGGTTGCGGTCTGGAGAACGTCATCAATGCCGACGTCGAATGAACCGTCTTCTTTGTGAGTTGCCTGCAGCGATGCTCCTGACGCCAACAGTTCGAGCGAGAAGTCCACGGGCTCGTCGGACGCGGATTCCTCACGTCTGATCGCGTCGTTGATCAGGCTGACGGTCCAGACGCCAGGCAGAGGACGAGCCAGCGTGATGACGAAGGTCCCGGCCGCGCGCGGCCGGGTCATGGCTGGATGCAGGTGCCAGTAGTAGCTCGGGTAGACGCCGTGCGCTGGCAGGATGAAGGCTCGAACGCGCCCACGAGTAGCTCGCAGCCGCACCGTGAGAGCTGAAACGTTCTCAGGTATCCGGAAGTACTCGCTGCGCTCCCGCATCGTCGCGATCGTGCCGCTGACCGTTGCGGCATGCGTCCGTGGGTCGAGCTCGCGTGCGGCGACGATGGTCGCCTGCGTGCGGAACACGATGGCGCCGTTCGAGGCATCGTGCAGGTTGAGGAGGGCGCTGTGCGCACCGGGTGTTCGTGGGGCGACGTCGATCGCCAGGTCGACGGGTGTGTTCAGCGGAAGCACGACCGACGATGGCGCACCGAACGTACCGTCATTTCCCGTCCACGTGATGCGATACGTGCGGAGCGCAGGAGGCCCGGATTGCCTCCGGAGCGTCATGGATCGACGGGCCGCCATGCCCACCCGCCAGCCCTCACGTTCCAGCAGCCCCAATCCGGTGGTGCCGGCAACCGCATACGGTGCGAGCGGATGGACGATGGTCGAGGTCGTGCGAACGTCGAGCTCCTGGACGGACCGATTCAGCTCTTGCCACGCCGCGTTCACGTCGAATGCGCCGTTTCCCTGGTGGTGTGCCGGCGCCGAGGAGAGAAAACGCGCGCCGAATCGCACCGCTCTCCTCAGCGACTCACGCGAGTACGGGACGTTGGCCTGCTTGGCAGCGCTGACGAGGAGTGCCGCGAGTCCCGCCGCGTACGGGGTGCTGGACGACGTGCAGCAGCTGATTTGGTAGCCGGCGGGAAGG
>Ga0075421_100012620_pt1 | contig 10501 bp, 10 predicted proteins | sample SoiMetdeltSBSDD5_FD_75292 | JGI IMG/M metagenome (GOLD analysis project Ga0075421, IMG submission 75292) | Bulk soil microbial communities from a Populus tree surrounding site in Tennessee, USA - Soil MetaG P. deltoides SBSDD5 | ecosystem: Environmental > Terrestrial > Soil > Tree plantation... | reverse complement strand
TGATGATCGAGAAGATCGTGCAGAGCACCACGAGGCCGAGCACGGCCGGCAAGGCACCCATCTCCCCGCCGCGCAGCCGGCGCAGGTAGTCGCGAGCGTAGGACGACATTGGCGGAGCGGCCGCGATGGGAGCGTCTACAGTGGCCTTGAGCGTGGTCATTGCTCGACTCCGTTCTCAGCGAAGGCGTCGCCCGCGTCGGCGTCGGCCGGCAACCCGATGTTGCCGCTGCGACCCGCGGTGATGAGTTCGACGATCTGGGCGTGGGTCGTGTCCGTCACCTTCACCTGGGCCACCATCCGGCCCAGGTAGAGCGCGGCGATGTGGTCCGACACGGCGAAGACCTCGTTCATGTTGTGCGAGATCAGCACCACGGCCAGTCCGTGGTCGGCGAGCCGGCGGACCAGCTCGAGCACGTGCGCCGTCTGCGCGACGCCGAGCGCCGCGGTCGGCTCGTCGAGGATCACGAGCTTGCCGTTCCACAGCACGGCCTTCGCGATGGCGACCGTCTGCCGCTGGCCGCCGGAGAGGCTCGCCACCTTCTGGCGCACGGAGCTGACGGTCCGGACGGCGAGGCTCGCCAGCGTGTCCGAGGCCATCTGTTCCATGGTGGGGTCGTCGAGCACGATGCCGCTCAGGCGTTCCCGGCCGAGGAACATGTTCTGGACAATGTCGAGGTTGTCGCACAGTGCCAGATCCTGGTAGACGATCTCGATGCCGAGATGCGCCGCGTCCCGAGGATCGTGGATGGTGACGGGGCGCCCCTCGAACCGGAACTCGCCCGAGTCGGTCCCGTAGATGCCGCTGATGCACTTCACCAATGTGGACTTTCCGGCGCCGTTGTCACCGACGAGCGCGGTGACTTGGCCGGCGTAGATGGAGAAGTCGACATCGCGCAGCACCTCGACCGGCCCGAAGCTCTTGTAGAGACCCCGAATCTCTAGCAGCGGGCTGGCGTCGGTCGCGTTCACCATGGACACTGGTCGGCCTCCTTGGTTGCAGGCGGTGCGACGTTTGCGATCGGAGCGCCGCGCGGCACTTGCGTGCCGCGCGGCGCGAGTGCGCGCACGTCATTGTGCGCTGAGGTCGGTCACTTTCGCGACGCTTGCGAGCGGAACTGCCAGCACGTTACGAGATGCCAGCGGCGGCACACATCGCCGCGTACTGCCCGGCGCAGAGCTCCGCCACCGTGACGAAGTTGTCGTTGATGACGTCCTTGATGTTGTCCTTGTAAATGGCCTTCGGGACCAGCAACTTGGCCGGAACGTCCTTACCGGACTGGACATCCTTGACGGTCTGGCCGGTGTTGACGGTCTGGCCCTTGGCCAGCGCGATGGCCAGCTCCGCCGCCGCGTCCGCCTCCTGCTTGATCGCCTTGTAGACCGTCATGCACTGGTCGCCGGCGAGAATGTTCTGCAGGCCCTGGGTCGTCGCGTCCTGCCCGGTCACGGGGACCTTGCCGTTGAGGTTGTTCCGCTTGAGCACCGAGATCACCGCGTTGCCCAGGCCGTCATTGGCCGCCAGCACGCCGTCGATCTTGCCCGCGGCCCCGGTGAGCATCTGCTCGAAGATGGTGCCCGCCTTGGTGTTGTCCCAGTCCGGCACGGCCTCCTGAGGGCCCTTGACGTAGTCGTTCGACGCGTACTTGGGGTTGAGGACCGACTCGTAGCCCTCCTTGAACAGCGTGGCGTTGTTGTCGGTCGGCGACCCGTGAAGCTCGGCGACGACCGGCTTGACGGCGCCCTTGTCGGTGAGGCACTTGACCAGCCCGGCGCCCTGCAGCTTGCCGACCTCGACGTTGTTGAAGCTGACGTAGTAGGAGGCGCCGCCGTTGAGCGTCAGCCGGTCGTAGTCGATGGTGCCGACGCCCGCCTGGCGGGCCTTGTCGAGCACGGCCTTGCCGGTGCCGGAGTCGAGGTTGACGATCATCAGGACCGTGACGCCGCCCGTGATCATCTGCTCGGCGATCGTCTGGAACGCGGCCTTGTCGCCCTGCGCGTTCTGGATGTCGTACTGGACGTTCGCGGCCTTGAAGGCGGCCTCGAGGTACTTGCGGTCGTTGGTCTCCCATCTCGACGACGAGGCGCTGTCCGGCAGGATGACACCGATCTTCGGCGTCGTCGTCCCACCGCCGCCTCCGCTCTCCTTGTTACAGGCGGTCAAGGCACCCGTAGCAAGAAGGCCGGCGGCGACCACGAGGCAGATGCCCTTGCGCATGCCGTAAACCCCTTCTGTCGGCGCCGCCCGGAGGCGGCGAGGATCTCCCAAATCAATAGTTGGTGGGTGCTGCCGCGCTCGCCCGCGGGTCGGGAACCGCGTGACGCAGGGCATCAACCGCACAACGGAAGGTGACTCTTGGGGTGCCGATCGCGGTCGTACTTGTGGTCTACCGGCGGTCGGCTTTCGAATTGTTGTGTCCGGCAACGTATTCCCTGAGCGAAGTTCGGCACAAGCCTGCCGCGCACTCAAGTTTGTTGCCAGCGATAACAATTCAGCAACATGGCCGACACGGAACTGGGTCGGCCGATGGTTCGAGCGGCCGTGGGTGCGCGAGCCGGTGCGATCGCCCTGACTGTCCACAGTGGATCCGCGACGTGCCGACCCGACTCGCGGTGGGCCGACCGATCCGCCAGATTGTCGGCGAGCAGACTTGCAACCAGCGCGAACATCGGCTCCACTGACATCGTGAAGCGCATCGGTCTGCCCGCCGTCGTGGCCGGCGCCCTGGTCGTCGCGGTCTTGCTGACCGGCTGCGGTTTCAACCGGCCCTCCGCGAAGCCGCCCACGAACACCACGAGTCCGGTTTCGCCGGGTCCGACACCGTCCGGGTCACCCGTCCCCACCGGCACGCCTGGCCCGACCGGCTCGCCGTCCGCGTTGATTGAGTTCACGGTCGACGGGGCCGGACCCTATCTGATCGGCGCGAGCCTGCCCTCGCTGCAGGCGATCGGCCTGCAGGATGTGAAGACCGGCGGCGAGACCTGCCCGGAGAACACGACCGCGCGCGGCACCGGCGTGTGGTCCGACGTCCGGTTCTCCTTCCGCAAGGACGGCCTGCTCTACATCGCGGTCAACCGCTCGGCGTCGATCCCAACGCCGTCGGGCGCGTGGCTCGGCACGTCGCTCGCGCAGCTGAAGACCATCTACAAGAACATCTCGGGCCAGGAGCTGAAGAAGGGCACGGCCAGCGCGTTCCTCGTGACCACGCTGTCGGGCCGCGGCATCCTCTTCGACCTGGACGCCAGCAAGACGGTGATCTCGATGGTCGCGGGCGACGCGGACTACCTCCGCTCGAGCTGGGTCGGCGGCACGGACTTCTGCTGACCCCGCTAGCTCGGGGGTCATGCAGTGGGATCGATGTGACGGTTTGACGATCGCAACTACGATGAGCCCGTGACGCGAGCCTTTGACGACCACGACGACCCGTCCTCGACGACCCGGCGAAGGCCGTTCAGCATGGCGCGGGCACCCAAGATCAGAGGCGAGGGGGAGCTGATCGCGCACGTCGGCCGCAAGCCGGGCACGCACTCCGACGATGTGCAGCTCGACCTCACCGCGTTCCTCGTCGGCTCCGAGGACAAGGTTCCGCTGGGCGACCGGCTCTACTGCGTCTTCTACAACAACCACCTGTCCGTCGACCGTTCGACCCGCTTCCTCGAGGACGTCGCGGACGGCAGCGAGTTCATCCACGTCGACCTCAAGGACGTCGACGAGCGGGTCAACAAGATCATTTTCGCGGTGTCGATCTACGACGCGGACGTGCTCGGCCACACGTTCGGCACGATCTCCGACGCCCGCTTCTGGGTCGAGGGCGAGTTCGTCAGCAAGCCGGGCCTGGCCGAGATCCACAGCGACAACCTCAGCGAGCTGTTCGGAGGGCACGCGGCGGTCGTCATCGGCGAGGTCTACCGATCGGCCAAGGGGTGGGAGTACCGCAAGCTCGGCACCAACCACACGTACGCCAGCCTGGCCGAGATCGGCCGCGCGTACGGCGTGCGGTTCGACTCCTAGCGGGAGCGCACATGAGGCGGTGGGCGCTCGCCACGGCATTCCCGACGCTCGCCGTGGTCGCGGCGTGGATTCTGTGCCAAGTCGTGTTCTCCCTCGACGTCGCCACCTCGGCCACCGTGGCAGCGCTCGCGTTCACGATCCTCGCCGCGCCGCTGGGTCTGTGGGCGGGACAGGCCCCGGGGATGGTACGCCGGCCGCCCCCGCCCGAGCCGAAGCCCGCGGCGCCGCACATCTTCAACGTCGGGCCGCGCAACCCGCTCTTCGTGGGTCGCGACGCGGTGCTGACGGCGCTGCGCGAGCGCCTGGTCTCGGGCGGCCCGGTGGTGGTGCAGGCCCTCTACGGCCTCGGCGGCGTCGGCAAGACCGCCCTCGCGATCGAGTACGCGCACCGGTACGCCTCGGCCTACGACGTGATCTGGTGGATCGACGCCGAGCGGCCGAACCTGATCGGCGACGAACTGGCCGATCTGGCCCGGGCGGGGGAGTGGATCCGGGACGACGCCGACTCGACCGCCGCCCTCGCCGAGGTGCGCCGGCGCCTCGCGCGCATGGACCGGTGGCTGCTCATCTTCGACAACGCCCAGGCGCCGGAGGATCTCGCGCCGTGGCTGGCCCTCGGCAGCGGCCACGTGCTCGTCACGTCGCGGCATCCCGGCTGGGACCATCTGGCCACCAAGGTCGAGGTGAACATCTTCGCCCGGCAGGAATCCATCGACTTCCTGCGAGCCGCGGTGCGGCGACTGTCCGATAAGGACGCCGACGACATCGCCTACCGCACGGGCGACCTGCCGCTCGCGCTGGCTCAGGCCGCGGGAGTGCTCGCCGAGACCAGCATGCCGGTCTCGGTCTACCTGGACGAGCTGCGCAGCCACGCCGACCTGGTGATGTCGGAGCGCCCGCCGAGCGGCTACCCGGTCTCGCTCGCCGCGACCATCCGGCTGTCGGTCGACCGGCTGCACGACGAGGACCTGGCCGGCCTGCAGCTGCTGCGGCTGTGCGCGCTGCTGGCCTCCGATCCGGTGCCGCTGGACCTGCTCTTCCCGCCACCGGACGGCCTGCTGCCGTCGCCGCTCGCGTCGGTCGCGGGCTCCGGGTTCGAGGTGGGCGCCTGCGCCCGGCGGCTGGGTCGGCTCGGCCTCGCGCGGCTCAGTGGCGACGGGATCGAGCTGCATCGGCTCACCCAGGCCGTCCTGCTCGACCAGCTCGACGCGAAGGAGGCTGAGGACATCCGGGCCCAGGCCGAGCAGCTGCTCGTGGCCGCGGCGCCCGAGAGCACGGACGACCCCGGGCAGTGGCCGAGCTGGGCGCGGCTGCTGCCCCACGTTCTCGCGCTCAAACCGACGCTGTCCGACCTCGACGAGGTTCGACAACTGGCCACCGACGCGGTCGGTTATCTGCTCAACCGGGGTGAGGCGGAGGCCGGGCGGGCACTGGCCGACGACCTTGTCGACAACTGGCACCGCCGGTTCGGGGAGGCGGACATGATCGCCCTGGCCGCCGCGTTTCACCTGGCCCGGGCGCTGCGCGACCTGGACCAGCACGAGGAGGCGCTCGACCTGTCGGAGGGCGTGCTCGACCGCTACCGCCGCCTGTTCGGCGAGGACGACCCGGCGACGCTCGCGGCCGCGACCGGGTTCGCCAGCAGCCTGCGGGCACTCGGACGCGCGGGGGAGGCGCTACGGGTCGACACCGACACGCTGGAGCGCAAGCGCCGCCGGTTCGGCGACGACGATCCGAGCACCCTGCGGTCGGCGAACGGTCTCGCATCGGATCTGCGCGACCTCGGCCGACTCTCCGAGGCTGAGGCGTTGGACCGCGACACGCTAGCGCGCAAGCAGAAAGTGCTCGGCGTAGAGCACCCGAGCACCCTCACGTCCGCCGCCAACCTCGCTGCCGACCTGAGGCTGCAGGGGCACGTGCGCGAGGCGATGGCGCTGGAGGAAGAGACCTTCGCCAGCGCCCGGCGGGTGCTCGGCGACGGCCATCCCACCACCGTGGCCTGTGCCCGGATCCTGGCCGCCGACCAGCGCACGGTCGGCCAGCGCAAGAGGGCCCTCGAACTCGAGCGGTACGCCGCCGACCACTCGGTCAGCACCGGCTAGGCGGATCTGCCGCGGTCGAGGAGCCGCAGCAGCACCAGCGTCAGCGCGACGGCGGCCGCGCCCGCCACGGCCCCCAGGACCACCGTCGATCGTCCGCCCTTTCGGGTGCGCCACTGCTGGACCCGGCCCACGACCCGTGCCTTCACGTCGGTCTTCGCGACCAGGGCCGCCACGGTGGCGCTCAGGTCCTCCCGGGTCTGGTCGATCTCGCGGCGCAGCTCGTCGGGCGTGGGCGGCGTGGCCCGGTCCGCGCGGCCGTTCGCTGCACCGGGCGCGCTCATCGGCGGGCCCCCGCCTTGATCCGGTCGACGTCAGCGCGAACGCTGTTCATCGCCTCGACCGGAACCGGTGGCACGGCCCGCTGCAGCCGGCTGCGCCCCACCATCGCCAGCGCCCCGGCGATGAGGAGCAGCGCGACCCCCACCAGTAACGCGGCGAGCCAGGCCGGCAGGGCGACCGCCAACCCCAACACCGCGGCGGCGATGAGCACCCCGACGCCGTACCACGCGAGCCCCACGCCCCCGCCGATCAGTCCCGCGCCGAGGCCGGCGTTGCGGGCCTTGGCGGTCAGCTCCACCTTGGCCAGCTCCAGCTCGCCGCGTACCAGTCGGGAGACGTCATCGGACGCGCGGCGGATCAGCTCGGCGACGCCCGCCTCCGCTGCGGGCCCACTCTGGTCGCGCAGCTCGACGACTGCCATCGCGCCACCCCCTCGCTCGGGTCCCGTGTGTCGGTTAGTTGTCTCTGAATACGACTGTGCCCGATCGGTGGTGCCACCAAACTCCGAACGGCCGGTATGCGTTACGCGAGGTCAGCAGTGGTGCGCATGAGGTGCTCCCGGCCTTGCGCCGACTGGCTAGTGTGTCCGCCGTCCAAGCCCCGACGAATCCGAGGTGACCATGACCACGTGGAACGACCTGGTCGCGTACGTGCACAACAACTACAAGATCTCCGACGAGAACCCGAACATGATCAAGATGATCTTCGAGACCGGTGGAATGCGCTCGCAGGTCGTCATTCTGTGGCACCTCACGCTGGCCGACGGTGAGCATTGGGTGCAGGTCGAGTCGCCGTTCGCGGAGTTCGGCTCGGTTGACCTGTCGCGCGCGCTGCAGGAGGTCGGCAACACGGTCTGCGGCGGCATGGCGATGTTCGGCAACCTCGTCACGTTCCGTCACTCACTGCCTCTGGACAACCTGAACATCAACGAGTTCGAGTCGCCCCTTCAGCTCGTGACGACGACCGCCGACAACCTCGAACGGTCCCTCGTCGGCGGCGACCGCTTCTAGGTCCACAAAGGACTCCGAGCGCCACCTCACCGCAGATCTTGGATGATCTTCAGGGTTCCAGGCCCGGAGATCATCCAAGATCTCGGAGGTTGAGCGCGGCGACGGCACCGGTGCGCCGCAGCTTGTGCCAGCGCAGGCGGGCGCCGGGTGACGGCGGTCGTCAGCGACTTGACCAGCACGAGGTAGACGAGCTGCCGGTAGACGCGGAGCCAGAAGCGGGAGCACGACACCGTACATCGCGAGAAACGGCAGACCGACCCGGCCGAAGCGTCGCGGCGCCCTGGGCCCCGATGGCGCCCCGGTGCGACCACATCGCCTGCATCGTGCCGTAGCTCCACCGGTAGCGCTGCCACCACAGCTGCCGCAGCGTTGACGGCGCCTCGGTCCAGGCGCGGGCCTTCTCCTCGTACACGACCCGCCAGCCGGCCCGGACGACGGCCTTCGTCAGGTCGGTGTCCTCGGCGAGCGTGCGGTCGCTGAGTCCACCGGCCTCCGCCAACACCGTGCGCCGGAAGGCACCGATCGCGCCGGGCACCGTCGGCATGCAGCCCAGCCGGTCGTAGAGGCGACGGTCGAGTTGAACCCGACGAACGTACTCGATGTGCTGCCACAGCCCGACCAGCGATCGGCGGTTAACCACCTTGACGTTGCCGGCGACGCCGCCCACCTGCTCGTCGGCGAACGGCTGCACCAGGGCGCGTACCGCGTCCGGCTCGAGGACGGTGTCGGCGTCAACCATGACGATGAGGTCGTGCCGGGCATGGGCGATGCCCACGTTGAGCGCGGCCGGCTTACCGCCGTTGGGCCGCCGGATCACCGTGACGTTGGACGGGCCGAGTCCCTCGACGATGTCGGCGGTGCCGTCGGTCGACCCGTCGTCGACCACGACCACCTCGATGCCGGGATGGTCGCCGGTCGCGAGCGACCGCACCGCGGCGGCGATGTTCTCGCGTTCGTTGTGGGCGGGCACGATGATCGACACGGGCTCGGTGACCTCGTCGCCCTAGCGGAAGCTGGCCGCCCGACGTCGGCGGGCCTCGCGGATCGCGACGACCAGCAGCAGCACGCTGCGGCCGACAACGAGGGCGCCGGCGAGCACCATGGTCAGCCCGAGCGCCCGAAACGCGTCGTCGGCCAGTCCGACCGTCCACACGAGAGCCCGGCCGCGCCACCGGTCCAGCGCTCCGGCGGCTCCTTCGGTCCGGAGGGTGGTGGTTCTCGACGCATCGTCCGCGCTGGACCGCCGGAGCCTTTCCTTCGTCGATCATGAACCTAGGGGGGTCGACACACCGTCGAGAAGGAACCTTAGTTCATGATCGGCGCAAGGAGGGTGGTGACGAGGTCGCGGGGGAGGCCGTGGGTGTCGCGGAGGTACTCGTAGTCGCTCTCGGTCAACGGGCCGCGGGAGCGCAGGCGCGACACGATGTGGCGGCCCTTGGAGACCAACCGGTTGAAGCGGCGTTCCTCGTCGAGGAGGACGCGGCAAACGGGCTCGACGCCGCCGGTCTGGACGAAGTGCTCCAATGTGGACTCCACCGGGTCGGGCGGCAGGTCACCCAGGCTACGCCCGGGGTCCTCGCGCCACAGCGTAGTGAGAGTCCGGCGGATGAGCCGCCGTAGCACGTAGCCACGGCCGGTGTTCGACGGCACCACGCCGTCGGAGATGACGACGACCGACGACCGTAGGTGGTCGCAGACGAGGCGCGTTGATCTGACGTCGAGCGGCCAGATCCGGCCGATGGTACCGGTCCAAGGCTCGAAGAGGTCACAGTCGTAGATGGATGACCGCCTCTGCAGGACCATGAGGAGCCGTTCCAGGCCCATCCCCGTATCCACATTGGACTGTACGAGCGGTTCGAGGACGCCGTCGTCGCGGCGGCGATAGCGCATCATGACGTGGTTCCACAGCTCCATCCATCGCCCGTCGGTGGTGGGTGTGCCCTCGGGTGGTGTGTCGCCCGTCCACACGAAGATCTCGCTGTCGGGGCCGCACGGGCCGGTGGGACCGTTGGACCACCAGTTGTCGTCGTTGGTCAGCTCGACGGGTACGCCGAGCTCATGCCAGGTCTCGAGCGTCCGCGTGTCGGGGCCGACCTGGTCGTCGCCTCCGAACACGGTTACGCGCAGGCGTTCGGGGTCGATGCCGAACCCGTCCCGCAGCAGCTCGAACCCCCATCGCTGGCTCTGATCGCCGGGGTAGTCACCCAGCGACCACGAGCCGAGCATCTGGAAGACCGTCACGTGCGACGGGTCGCCGACCTCGTCGAGGTCCGTGGTGCGCAGGCATCGCTGCACGCCGGACAGGCGGCGTCCCTGCGGGTGCGGGCGGCCCTCCAGGTAGGGCGTGAGCGGATGCATGCCCGAGGTGGTGAACAGCACCGGGTCACCGGGGGAGGGGATGAGCGTCCCCTCGGGCAGCCACCGGTGGCCGCGGTCGGAGAAGAACTCCCGGAACGTGTCGATGGTCTGCGGTGTGAGCATGGCGATGTCCTCTCGGGTCAGTGACGACCGGAGCGGACCGCCGGACGACCGGGTCGGCGAGGAGGTGGTCGGTGCTCGGTGCTCGGGCGAGCATCAGGAAGCACAAAGCCGGCGGACCGTCTCCGGCCGCCGGCGGACTTTTCTTCAGGATGGTCAGGCAGCGGCGACCGGCGAGCGACGAGCTCGGGCGGTCGCGGCGATGCTGCGGGTAATGACCTCCATGCCTCGAGACTACCGGCGCCCGCATCCGGTCGCCTACCTCATTTCGCGCCTTCGTCCATGATCGGATAACTACACCGCGGCGCCCGTCGTGGGCCACCTGGTCAGCGGGCGGGCGCGGTGACAGGATTTCCGGAGGCGATGTGCGGAAGGGGTGCCGGGATCGTGGCGGGAGAACTCAGCGACGAGCAGGTCGAGCAGTTCCTGAGCCAGGGGTTCGTGGTGGTTCGAGGCTGCTTCTCGCGCGAGGCGGCGGCGGAGTACACGGCGTCGGTGTGGACGCGCCTGGGCTACGAGGAGCACACTCCGTCGACCTGGACGGAACCGTCGGTGCACATGCCGCACCACCGCCGGATCGACGTGGCCACGTTCGCTCCCCGGGCGTGGCAGGCGATGCTCGA
>Ga0075421_100012619_pt1 | contig 10502 bp, 5 predicted proteins | sample SoiMetdeltSBSDD5_FD_75292 | JGI IMG/M metagenome (GOLD analysis project Ga0075421, IMG submission 75292) | Bulk soil microbial communities from a Populus tree surrounding site in Tennessee, USA - Soil MetaG P. deltoides SBSDD5 | ecosystem: Environmental > Terrestrial > Soil > Tree plantation... | reverse complement strand
CAGCGCGGGCATCATCGAATCCAGCAGCGGCAGCGCGACGCTCGCGCCCATCCCCTTCAAGATCGTCCGACGCGTCAGCGTTTTTCTGGTGAGGAACGTCATGCGGTCTCCCCTGCGTTTATCGCGGCGCTGCCTGCGCCATTCGGCTCTGGAACGGAACGCTGTTCACCACGCCCAGCACCAGCGAGGCGAAGGTGTAGTTCTGACGCGCCGATTCCCGGGCAATCACGCGGATCGTCGGCTGGTCGTAATACTGGATATTACGCGTCAGCGCATACATCAACAGCTTGCCGGTCATCGCCTCGACGAAGAGCGCCGGGTCGCGCAGCACGAGTTGCCGCACGCCCTCGACGCCGTCGACGATTGTCCCGTCCGGCAGCGCGCTCGTGACCTCGAGCGGACGCCCGTTCTCCTCCGCGCGCCATCGCCCGAGTGCGTCGAAGTTCTCCAGCGCGAAGCCGATCGGATCCATCTTGGCGTGACATCCGGCGCACCCCGGGCTGGCGCGGTGCGCCTGCATCGCTTCCTTCATCGACAGCGGCTTCCCCGATCGTTCGGTGTTGAGCGACGGCACATCGGGCGGCGGTGGGGGTGGTGGCGAGGCCAGCAGATTCTCGAGCACATACTTGCCCCGCAACACGGCCGATGTGCGCGTGCTGTAGGACGTGATCGACAGGATGCTCCCCTGTCCCAGCAACCCCCTGCGCGGACTTTCCTTGGGCAGCGTCACGCGACGGAAGTGGCTGCCGGTGATGTGCGGGATGCCGTAATGCTTGGCCAGCGGTTCGTTCAAGAACGTGTAGTCCGCCGTCAGAAGCTCGAGGACGCTGCGATTCTCGCGCCCCTCGACCGTGCTCGGGGCGCCCTGACCCTTCGACGAGCTCAGGGTCACCCCGAGCGAAGTCGAGGGGTGAGCGTTAGTCGAAGGGCGCAGGATGCTGTCCAGAAACAACTCGGTTTCACGCACGAACGCGGCGCGCACACTCTCGTCGAAATCTCGGAACAGGTACACGTCCGGTTCCTTGGTTTCGACGTCGCGCAGGAACAGCCACTGAGCGGCGAAGTTGGTCACGAGCGACCGGCTGCGCGGATCGGCGAGCATCCGGGTCACCTGGCGCCGCAGGACTTGGGGTTGGCGCAGCGTTCCTGCGCCTGCTGCATCGAGCAGTTCGTCATCGGGAATGCTAGACCAGAGGAAGAATGAGAGGCGTGAGGCCAGCTCGAAATCGCCGACGCGGTAGACCGATCCGGGCGCGGTGCCGGCCGGCTCCTGCTCGATGCGGAAGAGGAACTGCGGACTGACCAGCACGCGTTCCAACGCTCGCTGGATACCGAGATCGAAATCGCGTTCGGCGCGGCCGGCTTCGTAGAAGTGTCGCGCGCGACGCAGATCGTCGGCGGTCACGTTGCGGCGATAGGCGCGGCGCAGCAGTGTCGTCAGGATGCGGTCCGCGCACGCGGATTCTTCAGCGTCGGGGCCCTGCACTGAGCGAGCGCTGCTCGGGCCGCCGGCCCGGGCAGCGCGAGTCGAAGGGTGGCATACGAACAGCCGTCGGCGACTCGGCGTATCGCCGCGCCCGGTCGCGTTGAACGGGCCGGTAATGGTCACCGACACGACCGATGGCAGGGCGCCACGGTTCCGGCCCGGCGGCCGCAGAGGAGCCTCGGACAGCGCCTCGCTGCGTTCCACGAACGCGACGCCCACACTGCGAGACCCTGCCGGGACGGCAAAGCGGAAGGTGCCCTGATTGTTCGGTACGACCCCATCATCCCCCGCCGGAACCCCCGGCCTTCTCGAGACGTTCGTGATGGCCCTGCGTGCGCCGTCGATGCTGATCTCCAGCTGATGTACGTCGGCACCGACGCCTGCCGTTTCGACCTTGAACTCGTAGTCCGCATCCAGCGGGAAATAGCCGTCGATCTGCAGGCCGCCGCGCGTGCCGAACGGCAGTGCTTCATTGCGGCCTTCCTGGGACTGCCGCACCGGCGTGATGTGGGTGTTCACCAGCGCACCCATGTCGGGATCGCCCACGGCCACGCGGCTGATCTTGAGCGCCGCCGCGAGATAGCGCTCCATCGTTGCTGGCGAGACAAACAGCGTGTCAGCCAGATTGTCGAAGCCGCTGCTCGCGTTGTCGGCCGGCAGCAGCGTCGCGTAGTCGAGCTCCTTGGGCAGGTCCGAGAGTGCGAGGAGATCCCGAATCACGTTGGCGTATTCAGTTCGCGTCAAGCGATGAGCCAACGGCAGCGAGCCTGGATTAGGCCGCGCCGCGGCGCTGGTCTCGAGTTCGCGCGCCAGATAGCCGGTCGCTCGTGCGTAGAACGCTTGCGGTGGACGAGGCGCGCCCGGAGGCGGCATCGTTCCAGCGCGCAACTGACGCAGCACCTTCTCCCAGGTTTCGGACTGATCGCCTGGATGCGCGACACTCGTCGGATCGAGCACGAGACCGGCGGTCTTCAATCGCTCGCTGTGACAAGTGGCGCAGTATTTCGCAAGAATCGCCTGCGTTTCGGCGCGGACGTCGGGCGGGTTCGCTGTAACGGCAGCCGGCGTCTCGGCGCGTGCGTTGGGTGTGTTCTGCGAGAAACCCTGGGAATGGGCCATGAACAGACCCCATCCCAATCCCGCGAACGCGATGCCGGCGATGAGACGCCTTCGCGCCATGACGGGCATGATATCGCGTCGTTCTGAGGCCGAGAAGAGCCCGACGGCCCGAGACACTGGCAAATATTTAGAAAATCCTAGACTCCTCGAAGCTCTACCGCGAAGCCGTCGGCGTCGCGGAAACGCACGACATTCTTGCCGGGGGACGGCAACACCGTGACCCCGATCGCTCCCAGTTTGCGGGTGACGGCCTTGCCGTCGAATGCCGCCACACGGATGCCGAAGCGATCGATGTGCGGCATCTGACCCTCGGCCATCTTCTCCAGCCCCAGGCGTGTGCGCGCGGCGGTGAACCAGATCCGCTCGGGCGTCCTCTCTCGGGAGGTCTCCATGCCGAAAAACTTGCGATAGTAGCCGGCCGACTTCTCGAGATCCGGCACCTGCAGCACAACGTGGTCCAGGCCGACCGCTTCACAGATCGCATCGTCCTGAGTCACGCGCGTCGAAGGGATGATCGTCTGCAGCAGCCCGCCGGGCGTGGCCATGAACTGCATGCGAATGCCGTCGGGATCGGTCACCGCGTTGAAGCCGGGCGAGCCCGTCAGATTGAGGCTTTGGGTCTTGAGTTCCGCACGCATCTCGTCGAGGCGGTAGTCCTCGACCGTCGCGCAGAAGTGATCGATCCGCCCCTGAGCATTGGGATTGGCATTGGGATTGGGGCCGAAGGCGACGTAGCCGATGCCCAGCCGACAGTAGTAACGGAGCGGCGGCATCATTTCCTGAAAGATCTGCGGATCGAAGATCCGGCCGTAGAACGCCGCAGACTTCTGCGGGTCTGGAGCAGAGAAACCCACGTGCTCCAGACCCGATGTCTTGAGCGGCAACTGCGACCCTTGCGCGGCCAACGCGGCCGGCGCGGCCGCAGCGGCCGTGGCCGCCGCGATCATCGCCAGCGCTTCGCGCCTGGTGAAGAGAATCGACATGAGATCAGAAATCGATCTGGCCGCTCACCCGCGCGAAGCGGGCGTCAATGACCGAGGTTGGTCTCAGCCATGTCGTCCCGTACGTCTGGATGTACCCCTGCGGGGCGCTCGAGTTCAGCGAATTGAAGATGTCCACGCCCACCTGTGCCCGATTGCGTCCGAACCGCAGAACTTTCGCGATACGGAAATCGACCTGGTTGATGCGGTCGCCGAAAACCGTCTGCGGCGCGACGAGATTCACGGTCACGCTGGCCGCGCCGCCCGACAAGGGCCGGCCCAGCGTTTGCGCGACCACCGGACTCGGCACGACCAGGTTCGCCATCAGACTCGCGCCCGGTAGGCTCTGGATCGTCGAGCTCACTTGGACATCCACCTTCGGGATGGTGTACGACATCAGCCCTTTGAACTGCGTGGCGAATGGGGCGACCGTCCGGCAGAATCTCCGGCTGGGCGAATCGAGCTTTGGCGTGACGTCGCACGTATCGGTCACCGCACGGCCGGTGCTCGTGCCGCCCTGGAACATCAGGCTGTTCCGCATGCGGCCGCTGATGTTGACGTCTATGCCATGCCAGTAGCTGATTCGATTCCCGTAATCCTCCGCGGGGGAGACGACTTCAGCTGACTGTCCGAATTTTGCCTGACTGATTTCCCACAGGTCGTCAATCGTGTAACCGCCGCCGCCCGGGAGACGCGGGTCCACCGGCGCGACGATGCTGTACTGGTCGTAATCCGAGGGCGTGACCAGGACGTTGTCCGTTGCCGTGAAGTTGCCAAACGATCGCCGGTGATACGTGACCTCGACCGAGAGACGCGGCAGAATCTCGCGCTGGACGCCGACCGCCAGCTGCGTATCAGCCGGACGCACGCCCCATCCATCGATGAGGCGAGGGTCGTACTTCGTCCCCGGAATCGTGCTACCGAAAAGCTGGTTCGACCATGGGCCGCATTCACCATTCAATGCGGGATTCATCAGATCGCAGTCAGGCTCGAAATCACGGTCCGAGTCGGTCCAGTTGCGGTTCGTCGTCGTCACCCGTAGTGCGATTGGATTGTTGGCGATGAAGATCCCGCCGACCTGCAACGCGTCCCGGTACTGCCCAGCGCTCACGCGCAACGAGGTCTTGCCGTTGCCGAACAGGTCGTACGCCATCCCGCCCCGTAGTGAGATGTCGTTGTAGGCATCGATACCCTTGGTCGCAGGAATCACCGTCGGGTTGGTCACGAACCGCGACGGCCCGAACGGCCCTTCCACGTTGTAACTCCACGCGCGATCGTAGCGAACCGCTCCCTGCGCCGATATCCGGCCGCGACTCCACGAATCCTGAACGTAGAGCGCCGTCCCCTTGACACGATCGTTGTTCAGCTGCGGATTCACTCGCATGGTCAGCTGATTGGGCACACCGTTGTTGAAGCGGTAGGCCAGCGAAGGGAACGGGAAGTATGTGCCACCGTCCGTGGACAAGAACTGACCCTCGTAGCCGCCCTTCATGCTGTGTGAGCCGGTGACGTACGACAGGGACGCACGCCAACGCGGCGTCGTCGTCAGATTGCGGAGCCAGCCTCCCGATCGATAGGTCAGCCCCGGGATGGCGCCGCCCTGTTCGGTGATCGGAATGAGATCGGCGTCGGCGTTTTGAACTCCGTACTTCGTCCGGACGTGCGCATAGCCCGCCTCGGCCAGGAGCCGGCTCGTGACCGGCGACGTCCACGTCACTTGGTGGAATCGCTGAAAATCGGTGTCCCAGGTGCCGCCCGAAGCCTCCGGGGCGACCGTCGGCGAACCACCCGCCGGGCCACCAGCATCGCACTCCAGGCACATCCGTTGCTCGTCCCAGAAGATGTTGAACTTGTTACGGGGAGTGGCCTGGAACGTCAGACGGAGAGGGGCGTTGAGCCAGGTGCCGTCGTAGATCGCGCGCCTGCTCTGATCAGGGTCGTACGTCCAGGCGTTCGGATTGCCGGCGTTCTTGTTGTAATACATCCCCGACACGTAGAGTCGCGTGCCCTGGCTCTTGGTCGAGAAAAAGAACCAGAGACGATCGCGAATGATCGGCCCCCCGATCGCGCCGTTCACCTCCCACGCCTTGATCAGCTGATTCGGATCTCTCAGACCGGCGTCCCGCAGTTCCTGCGTGAGGTTGCTCCCTTGCATCGCGCTGTTCGCCCCGCTGACGAACAACGAACCGGTGAAGTTGTTGCCGCCCGTTCGCGGCACGACGTTCATGATCGGCCCGCCCGTTTCCGCCTCGCCAAGGCCGCCGGACAACGTGTACGCCAGTTCCTGCGCATTGGCCACGTCCACCTGGTAGTTAGACACGCCGGCACCGCCGCGCGCCGCACCCGCGTTCATACCGTCGACCATCACCCTGCCCTCGGTCGCGGGTCCGCCGTGGATCCCAAACGCCCTCGTCGCCGGGCTGTTGAGGCCGCCGACATCCTGACCGCCTGTCGTGGTCACGCCGGGGGCCAGGGCCACCATGGTCTGGTAGGTGCGCGCGCTCGGAATGGCTGTGAGCAACTCGCGATTCACGACCTGCTCGCGACGCGCGCCCTTCACGTCGACAATCGGGCTCTCGCCGGTAACGGTGACCGCCTCCTCCAGCGCGCCGACCTGCATCTGGGCGTCGATGGTTGCGATGAAGGCTCCGGACAGCTCGACGCCTTCACGCTTGAACGTCGAAAAGCCAGGCAGCGTGAACGTCAGCGTGTAAGTGCCGGGCCTCAGGTCGACGATGCGGTACTGGCCCGTGCTGTCGGTGATGACCGACCGCACGCGCTCGATCAATGCAGGGCTTGCCGCCTCGACCGAGACGCCAGGGAGCACGGCACCAGAAGTGTCTCTGGCGGTGCCTGTAATGGTGGCCTGGGCCCATACCGCCGTCGGCACCATCAGCAGAACGACCCAAACCATCCAGGTCGTACACACGCGACGCATGCTGTTCGGGCGATCCATACGAGCGATCTCCTCCCCCGCTCGGCCATGGCGTTGGCAACGAGCGCGACCCTCGCAAAGACGATGAAGTGCGACTATCGGCGGGAGCCTACAGGCAACGCCCGTTCACGTCAATCGAAGTTGAGGAGATTTCTCTTTGGGCATGAAGCGCGGGCAGGCGGAAAGTTCGGTCGATCCGAATGGGGTCAAAAGACCCGCCCCTACAAGCCGGCGGCTTTGACGATCGTCGCGAGCGAGTCGATGCCGCCGTGCACGTCCACGACTCGCTCGACGTCCGGCTTCAGTGAATCAGACCCTCATTGCTGACGATTCACATCAATCCTCCAGTGCTCTCGTAGCGCACTATTCTGTCGATCACGGGTCCGAGCCGAGGTGCCGTCGTCAGAAACGTGGAGAGCTCCGGGTCGAAGGCCACATCGACATCCACGTTGCTATGGTCCTTCTCAGCGGCCGCTGGATTCTCGAGATTGGCCATAAGAGCGGGCCGCGCCACAACGAGACGCGCGATCTGAGGCCATCGCTCGCGAAGCGCCGCCCACTTGCCGAAGTGCACGGGCGCGATGCCGGCGTTCACCTCGAACATCTTCCGGTGAGAGGCGATGTACAGCATCAGTCGGAGATCGTTCAGCAGCCGCTTCGAGGTTCGCGGCAGCGGCGCCACGTACTTGAGCGCCTCGATGCGGGCGCTGCGAAGCATCTCGGAGTCATCGTCCAGTGCCAGGTAGCGCCGCTCGGCTTCGAAGATCTCGCCGAACATGTCTCCGTTCGGATTGCTGCGCACCGAGGCCACGAGCCGCCGGTCATCGCGGCAGCGGCTGACCGCGATGCCACCGATCAGGGCAATGAAACCAGCCACAACGATTCCAATCGCGGTGACGACCAAGAATCTGCTTATCGAATCTGAACGTAAGGAGATGATCGCGGCGACGGCAGCCGTCGCGAATATCGACAACAGGGCGCGAAGGCGTTCAGTTCCGGGCTCGTAACTGCGCTTGAAAGACACCGCCGATCGCCGCTGGGGCGGGTAGGCAGCGGACTCGACGAACCTGGCGAGCGCGACTGCTGGCAGACACAGGAGCCAAATCGGCCACAGGATCGCCCTCTGTTGCCACGGTCGGCCGTCCATGAGCTCGCGCAGGCGCTGGGTAAGACCAGTGTTGTTCGGCCACGGTGCGGCAAACGCCCGTTCCCAGGGCGGCACCCTCGGCGCACTGCGCGGCGTCGGCGGCTGGATGGATATCGTCGCATCGGCATTGGACGGCGGTTCGGTGGCTGGTGGGTCTTTGACGAGCACGTCGGCGGCCGGCTCGTCTTTCGGCTTGGGTTCAGGATGGACCTCGAACGATTCGAGCAGCTTCTCCATGTGCTCACGCTTGTACGACGGCAGGTCGAACCGGAGCTGAACGATCTTCTGGAGATAGAGCCAGCCGTACGACAGTTGGTGCGACGTTTTCTCGCGCGGTTGCTGTTCCGCGTCGGGATTGTAGGAGGCACGCGCCAACGCCGCGTACTTGATGTCAGCGCACGCCGCTACGGCCGGCAAATCGGCGATCAGCACCGTCACCACGTCGGCGCCGCAGAGAAACTGGTTGATGACCTCGAGCACCTCAATTGGGCGCGGCGGCCGGCAGCGCTCCAGATCGTCAACGAACACAACGAAGCGGCTTCCACGGGGCGTCGCCTGGCGCAGAAGCCTCGTCAGCTGATCGCGCGCGTCCGACATGGCGCCGGTTGAGGCCGCCGTGTCGGGGCTCGAGACGAACGTCGTGATGGCATTTGCAGCACCCCACGCCTGCTGCACGAATGCCAGAAAGATATACACCAGACCAACGACGGCGACCGAACCGCCGCTATCGATGAATCCCCTGATGATCGGGGCACGCTCGTCGGGCATTATCGTCGCCATGGACGGAGCAAACCACCACGTCAGCCCGGCCGCCGCTCCGAGGCTCAACACACCGACAGTGACACGGCGGCGCAGACGCTTCGCCTGGGGAAGCATCGAGGCGGGCAGCGGGTGGAGGATGCGACGCCACCACGGGCGGTGAGCGTTTGCCGTTCGCGCAACCGCGGCCGCGAATGCCGCAGACAAATCGGCGGCGTCGTCGTGCAGCCAGGCGTTGAACCAGCAGATGACGTGCGGTGAATCGCCGCCGGCGGCCGGTTTGCGCTCGAGACGCTTCCGGACCATCGTCGCCAGCGTCGTCTTGCCGGCGCCCCACGGCGCGCTGATCGACAAGGTCAGTGAGGTCGTTGTCTTGGGGCTGTCGATGAGGCCGGCGATGGCGTCGGCGTAGTCCTTGAGGTCGAGAAGGTCATCTTCGTCCTCGGACACCGCATCGTCGTTCACGGCCGCAAGGTTGGCGCGCCGATCGGCGAAGGGGACCTCGCGCATCCTGAAACCCAGTTTGCCTACGACGTCGCAACGACGTACCTCGAGCGCGCCGTTGAGGAGCGCGATGGGGTCGATGGTGGCTGTGCGGCCAGCGGCGTGTTCGATGGCCTCGGCGGCGTGACGGGAGAGGGGCGGCCGACTCGTGAACGTGACCGGTGTGACCTGCGTCCAATCGAGCGCGGTCAGCTCGGCGCCAGTGCATCAATGAGGTTCCCGCGGCTCACGTAACTCGCGTGCTCGAAACGCTTTCGGACTTCGCCGCCGGATTCGAACAGTGCCGCAAGGAGATCCTCCATGTGGATCTCGCTGGCGCTCCGCCGTTGTCGGATGCCGTTGGCATGCGCGATGACGCGCCTGGCTTCGGGTGTCAACCGGCCAAACGAATCCGCCCCGGACCGCTGCTCGGTCGCCATCGCCCCTCCTCGCGTCGCACGTATTCCCGTCGACGACTACAACGCTGGGATGGGCGGGCTCGAACAGGCTACGGCCGCGGTGGAGCCGGCCGGCACGAGGCACCGCGGGCCCGACCAGCTCGCCGCCGTCGGCGCAGACGTTCGCAATCGCGTGACGTTCGCGCTGCTCGAAATGATCTCGGAGCGACGTCGCTGCTCACCGTCGATGCTGACATGTACGCACCGACACCGGTCATGCGCATGTTCGCTGCACGTGTGAAGGGATCGCGCTTGGTGGTGATCCCCGAGTCTAGTCACTCGGCGTACTGGGAGCAGCTGGAGATCGTCACGTGCTGGACTTCATCGCCAAGAGGTAGCCGGGCCCAGCCCCGGCACGGCGGGCTCACGTTTGTTGAGGGCGGCGGGTGAAGCGGCGCTATGATTCCAGCCGGACGAGGCGACTCATGAACCGCTCGCTTGCCGCGGCGCTGTCGGTGGCCATCGCCGCAATGCTGTCTACATCGATCAACGCGCAGTGGCCGTTGCATCCAGCCAACATCCCAACCGGACCCGACGGCAAGCCGAATCTCAACGCGCCCGTTCCACGGACCGCGGATGGCAAGCCCGACTTGTCAGGTGTGTGGATGATTGCGGCCGCCCCTGACACCAGGCGATTGCCGTTCCAGCCGTGGGCTGCAGATCTGCAGGCCAAGCGCGCTGCCGAGGGCGGCTTGAACGACCCGGACGGCCTGTGCATGCCGCAAGGCCCGCTCCAGTACCACGTCGATCCGCAACCGCTCAAGATCGTCCAGACGCCCAAACAGATCCTCATCCTCTACGAGTCGAACTACGGCCTGCGGACGATCTACATGGACGGACGCGCGCTCCCGCCGCTCGGCGGGCCGCAGCCGTTCTGGCACGGCTATTCCGTCGGACGATGGGACGGCGACACGTTGGTGGTCGAGTCGAACAACTTTCACGGCGTCGACCCCGCGGAGTTTCGCGGCGCCGAACCGAAGGGCTTCTACGGCGTGGGCTGGCTCGATCACCGCGGCAGTCCCTACACCGAGGCGATGACGCTCACCGAGCGTTTCCAGCGCGTGGACTACGGACATCTGAACATCGACATGACCGTCGACGATCCGAAGGCGTACACGAAGCCGTTTACGCTCAG
>Ga0075421_100012615_pt1 | contig 10506 bp, 11 predicted proteins | sample SoiMetdeltSBSDD5_FD_75292 | JGI IMG/M metagenome (GOLD analysis project Ga0075421, IMG submission 75292) | Bulk soil microbial communities from a Populus tree surrounding site in Tennessee, USA - Soil MetaG P. deltoides SBSDD5 | ecosystem: Environmental > Terrestrial > Soil > Tree plantation... | reverse complement strand
GAATAGGCGAAGTCGTCGCGATCACGAAGGGCGGATTGATCAGCGCTTGAATTGTGCTGGTAGTGGAGAAATCCCGGCTGTCAGCCACCCGAGCTTTGAATTCGAAGAGTCCGGAGGCCGTCGGCGTGCCGGAAAGGACCCCGGATGAGCTGTTCAGCGTAACCCCGGCAGGTGGCGCTCCCGAAGTGATCGACCAGGTATATGGCGTCTGTCCCCCGTTCGCCTGCAAAATCCGGTTGTAGGGGACCCCTATCGTGCTTGGCGGCAGCAAGGGAAGGGTAACGATCACCAGCGCAGGCGGATTGACAAGCAAGTCAAACCATTTCGAGGTCGGTGTCTGGGTTGTCGTGCTGTCCACAACCTGAATCGTAAAACCGTACGACCCAGGTGTCGTTATTGTGCCGCTGAGCACGCCGCCAGGCGATAGCGACAGACCAGGGGGAGGAGGGTACACTGCGAGCGTCGACCAGGTGTAGGGCGGAGTGCCTCCGGTAGCGTTGAACGTTTGCGAGTACGGCCCAACAACCGTTGGCGGCAATGGCGACGGATTGGTAATGGAGACTATCCCGCCGGCGGGTAAGACGGTCAGCGAGAAGTTGGCATTTCCTTTCAGCCCCTCCAGGTCCGTCGCTTCAACACCAAAGTTCCAGTTGGTTGCCGTCGTCGGCGTACCGGAGAGCTGACCCTGCAAGGTGAGGGTTATCCCATTGGGGAGCGCCCCGCCGAGCTGCGTGAAGGTATACGGAGCCGTCCCCCCAGTCGCGACCATTTGAAAAGAGTAAGGGGCGCCGACGGTCCCGTTCGGCAACGGCGAGGTCGTGACAAACGACACCTGCGCCTGCGCGATCAAGCTTCCGAAAATGAATAGTAGGACTGCCTTCCGCATACGTACGCCTTTATCCCGCTCACTATCCTCTTCGGCCGATTTCGGCATGTTAGACTGGGATTTGGCCGCTGAACAAGCAGTTTTCGACGAAACCAACCTCGTGACGCAGGCCCGTCAGGGAGATAACGCTGCGTTCGGAGAGCTGACGGAGCGCTACCAGCGCAATATCTTCCGCCTGGCCCAAAACATCACCCAGAACCGGGAAGACGCCGAAGATGTCCTACAAGAGACATTCATGAAGGCCTACGAGCATCTGCCCGATTTCGAGGGAAACTCGAAATTCTACACCTGGATCGTCCGTATCGCTGTCAACGAAGCCCTGATGAAGCTTCGTAAACGTAAGTGGGACAAGACTGTATGGCTGGACGAGCCAGTCAACGTGGGTGAGGAAACCGTAGCCCGGGAGATCGCTATCTGGGAGGACAATCCCGAGCAGCGCTACTCGAAGGAAGAGCTGGCGGATATCCTCGACAAGGCCGTTAACAGTTTGGCGCCAGCTTATCGAACCGTTTTCGTACTTCGCGACATCGAAGAATTGTCGACTGAGGAGACGGCAAAAGCTTTGGATCTAACCGTACCGGCTGTAAAGAGCAGGCTTTTGAGAGCGCGCCTGCAACTTCGTGATAAGCTAACTGCGTTCTTCAAGAAGAAGGTGGAGGACCCATTTGCTTACCTGTAAACAGTTCCTCGCTGAACTGTCGGACTTCCTGGACGAGGCGCTTGGCCTCGAAGAGCGCAAGAAGCTGGAAGATCACATCAACAAGTGTCCGAACTGTTGGGTGATCGCCGACACGACCCGGAAAACGATTGAAGTCTACAAGTGCAGCGAGCCCGTTCAAATCCCCACCGACATCCGCTCACGCCTCATGAAAGCGCTGGAACGAAAGATGGCCTCAAAGAAGCTCTGACAAGCTTGCTAATCGAACAAGCTAAAGCTTGTTCCACAAGGAGTTGAAATCACTGTGGAACAAGCTTTAGCTTGTTCGTCTCAACTCTCCGACACTAAATCCGCCGCCGCTTTCTTAACTTTTTCCTTGTCCTCGGCGTCCGGCCGCGTCGTCAGCAGGACAAACGTCAGGTCCTTCTGCGGATCGGCCCAGGACATTGTTCCAGTCGATCCGCCGTGCCCGAAAGTCCGCGCCGAGCAGCCTGACCCAAATTTACCCGCATTCGGTTGCCATCCTAATCCCCGCGGTTCATTGAGAGCCGCAGTCTGATTCGCGATCATGGCGGCGGCGGTCTCCGGCTTCAAGATCCCAGCCGTCGGCTTCAGAAACGCGCGCAGGAATCTGGCGACGTCCGGAGCGTTGGCGTGGGCTCCTCCCCACGGCGAGCCGAGGTCGCGCCAGTACGGACTATTCCAACCCCAATCCTCATCGGGAACCTGGCAGAGCGCCGTGCCGGCGATGGGCCGTCCACCGAGCCCGAGCGAGGCGCTGCTCATCTTCAACGGCCCGTACACCTCCTTCCGCAGGAAATCCCGCAACGGAGTTTTGGTGATGCGCTCCACAATCTCCCCGGCGAGCAGGACACCCATGCTCTGATACTTCACCTTGGTCCCCGGCTTGAAGAGCAGCGGCGTCTTGCAGGTTGCAGCGACAAATTCGCTGAGCGGCGCGTGCCGCTTGCGCAATGCCTCGTTCTCAGGAAGCATATCGGGCAGTCCCGACGTGTGGTTCAGCAGATGTTTGATCGTGATCGAATCGCGATCGCCGCCGCTGAACTCAGGAATATATTTCCGCACCGGATCGGTGAGAGCCAACGCGTTCCGATCGCTCAGAATCATCACCGCGGTAGCCGTCATCGGCTTGGTGATGGACGCCAGCAGAAACGGCGTGCTCGTACCGGATATCTTGCCAAAAGCCCGTGACAGCTCGAAGTCGCCTTGGCTCACGTGAAAAGCGGCAGCGGAAAAATAGCCGCGCGCCGTAGCTTTTTCGATCAGTGCCACGGCCGAATTCAGGCGATCGCGTTTCAAGGCCAATGCGACGGCCCCTTGAAGAAAATGTCTGCGCAACATACGGGTATCCTACACCACCGCAATCGGACGAATCGGCGAACCGGTGCCGCCCTCGAGCTTGAGCGGGATCGCGATGAACGCAAACTCCGTGACCAGGTCCGCCGCCAATCGCTCCAGATCGAGCGCTTCGATAATGTGGATTCCCTTCTCCACCAGGAAATGCGCATGGACCGGCATGTTACTGGGCACGAACTCGAAGGCGATCGTATCCGATCCGGCGGCGAAAATACCCTTCTCGCTCAACCATCGGGCCGACGCCTCGTTGATCCCTGGACCCTGCACCTCGGCGATGAATTTTCGCGGATCGTCCCAATATTTCGACCAGCCTGTGTGGATCAGAACGACATCTCCCAATCGAATCTCGATGTTATGGCTTTGCGTGATAGCGTCCAGTAGGTCCGGCTCAATGACGAAATCGACCGGAAGCACGTCTACTCCTTTGTGACCCGCCACATCGAGCAGCACTCCTCTGCGCACGATTGGGCCGACGGTATCGATGCTCAACTGATCGACCCCGCCCGCATAGGACTGGACAACTTCGGCGCCGCCGAAGACCTTGCCGCCCTTCGAGAAGTGACACAGCGCGTCGATATGCGTGCCGACATGTCCGCCGAGCGCGATCGCTTCGGCGGCAGAGCTGACGTCGCCGCGCATGTACTCCCCATGCGCCTTCACCAGTCCGAACAAGTAAGGCGGATGCACCGGATGGTGCGGCATCCCGATCCGGTAGGTGTGGGCCAGGTCGTAAACCTTGGCGTTGGCGAAAGCGCGCAACAATTCCGCGGACATAGCAGCGATTATCGCACCCCGGGTGTTACAGTGTGGAGGACGGATGAAAGGTATCGTAAGCGCGGCCGCCGCTAGTTTCTGCCTCCTTGCGGCCTCATGTAGCAAGCCGCCCGCTATGCAGAACTCCAAACGGGACATCCACTCTTTTTCCAATCCGGAACAGGTCCGGGTAAAACATCTCGACCTCGATTACGACGTCCTTTTTGACAAGAGAATCCTGAAGGGGACGGCCACCCTCACTCTCGACCGGCAGGGCGCTTCGCAGCTCATTCTGGACACCCGCAAGCTGACGATCGAGAAAGTGGAAATAGCTGGCTCCCCGGCCAAATTTTCGCTGGGCGCAAGCGACCCGATCCTCGGCGCGCCGCTGACGATCTCGCTACCGGCTAACGCCGCGACAGTTCGCATTACATATGCGACAAGTCCCGAAGCATCCGCCCTGCAGTGGCTCGACCCAGCGCAGACGGCCGGCAAGAAGCGGCCATTCCTCTTCACCCAATCCCAGGCAATCCACGCGCGAAGCTGGATTCCGCTGCAGGACTCGCCCGGTGTGCGCATGACCTACTCGGCCCGCGTCCGCACTCCCAAGGATCTGCTTGCCGTGATGTCCGCGCCCAACGATCCGAACGCGCTCCGGAATGGCGAATACTCGTTTCAGCAAAAGCAGGCGATTCCGTCCTACCTCATCGCTCTAGCCGTCGGCGACCTGCAGTTCCGCCCCATCGGCAAGCGTACAGGCGTATACGCCGAGCCGACCGTCGCCGATCGCGCCGCCGCCGAATTCTCAGACACAGAGAAGATGCTCGAAGCCGCTGAGGCCCTTTACGGGCCGTATCGATGGGACCGCTACGACCTGCTGGTCCTGCCGCCCAGCTTCCCGTTCGGAGGCATGGAGAATCCCGGTCTGACCTTCGCCACTCCGACGATACTCGCCGGTGACAAGAGCCTGGTGAGCCTGGTCGCACACGAGCTCGCGCACTCCTGGTCCGGCAACCTGGTGACGAATGCCACCTGGGCCGATTTTTGGCTGAATGAGGGATTCACGGTTTACGTCGAGCGCCGGATTCAGGAGAAGGTTTACGGCCGTGACCGTGAGGAGATGGAAGCCGCGCTCGGCCGGCAGGAGCTGGAGCGCGAGATGGCAAAGCTGCCCGCCGCCGATCAGATTCTACACATCGATCTGAAGGGCCGCGATCCCGACGATGGCGTGACCTCCGTGCCGTATGAGAAAGGCGCGCTGCTGCTGCGAAGCTTGGAACAAAAGTATGGGCGCGAGAAGTTTGACGCATTCTTGCGGCAGTACTTCGACCACTTCGCATTTCAAAGCATCACCACGGAAACCTTCGTGGACTATCTGCAGAAAAACCTTTTACAAGGCGACACGCAATTTCCACTCGATGAGTGGCTGAGCAAACCCGGCCTGCACGCCACCGCGCCGCGACCCACGTCCAGCGCGTTCGATAAAGTGGCGGCCGCGGCGAAGCAATGGGCCGGCGCGCAGGAATCCAGGAGTCCGACAACCGGCTGGACCACGCACGAATGGCTTCACTTCCTGACAGCGCTGCCGCCAGACCTCGGTCCGGAAAAAATGCGCGAGCTCGACCGCGCGTTCTCCTTCACGCAGACGGGCAATTCGGAAATTCTCGATGAGTGGCTGCTGATGGCAATCCGCAATAAGTACAAGCCGGCTTATCCGCGCCTGGAGCAATTTCTGACGACTGTGGGCCGGCGCAAATATTTGAAGCCGCTCTATGAGGAACTGGTAAAGACACCCGAAGGCCGCGAGCGCGCCATGGCGATCTACAAGAAAGCCCGGCCCGGATACCATTCGATCGCGACCCGGACGGTCGACGGCATTCTAGGGATGGCGAAACCTACAGGTTAGCGAGCCCTTCGTCGCAAGAAGATCGCGCTTATCGCAATTCCAACGATTAGCGCCCTCAGTATCCGCAACGTTCCGTTAATCTCGCGATATTCAACCTGGCCGTCGTGGATGACCAGGTATCCGACCGGATCGACCGTCATACCGCCGCCACCGCCGAATCCTTGTTGCGCCTCGCCCCGGTGCTCCGACATTTGACCGCCTCCGCCGCCGCATCCCCAGCGTGCGCGCGCCACTGGGACTATGGTTACACCCTGGCTGGAAACAGGTTCGGCAAAGACCGTGGCGGCATTCGCTTTTGAGCCGATCGTATCGGCCAGCCGTGTAATAAAGTTGTCCTGTCCGCCGGCAGGGACCAGATCCGTTGAATAGTTGCTCATCGTGCACTCCTATAATTCCAGGGTAGTGCAACCGCAGGTCCACTGGCGCTGTAGATAAACATGCAACCTATGGGTTGCATTTTATCCGGGACGCTGTTAATATGCAACTAGGAGGTTGCATATATGACTACCGATAGCATAGAGAAAAAGATTCTTCTTCAGGCGCCGCGGAAACGGGTCTGGCGCGCGCTGTCCGACTCCACGGAGTTCGGGAGCTGGTTCGGCATGAAGTTCGATGGACCATTTTCGCCAGGAGCCAAGATGCGCGGGGAGATCGTGGGTACGACTGTAGATGCCGAAGTAGCCAAGGCCCAGAGAGAATACGCAGGTCTGCCGTTCGAGATCATGATCGAGCAGATGGAGCCCGAGCGGATGTTCTCCTTCCGTTGGCATCCCTTCGCCATAGAGCGCGGCGTCGACTACTCCGCCGAGCCGACGACGCTCGTCGTCTTTGCGCTGGAGGAGGCGCCGAACGGCGTGATGTTGACCGTCACCGAATCCGGATTCGATCGAATCCCGCTCGCGCGCCGGGCGAAGGCGTTCGCCGCAAACGAGGGCGGTTGGAGCATCATGGTGAGGATGATCCAAGAGTACCTGGCCCATGCGCACTAGCTCGAGAGCCGTGGCCGAACCGAAGGATTCGGCGCACATTTTCGCAGCACTGGGGGACGAGACCCGCCTGCGGCTCGTCTCCCGCCTCTGTGATGACGGACCGATGTCTATCACGAGGCTGACCGCGGGCTCCAACGTCACACGTCAGGCAATCACCAAACACCTGCGCGTGATGAAGGAAGCGGGCCTGGTGCGTAATGCCCGCCACGGGCGCGAGAGCGTTTGGCAATTGGACCAGCGCCGCCTGGAAGACGCGCGCCGCTATCTCGACCTGATTTCAAAGCAGTGGGACGACGCTCTCGGCCGGCTGCGCAAGTTCGTCGAGGACTGAGGTATCGGTCTTGTACGCTGCGCGTATTATGCTATACATATGATCAGATCCTGCAAGGATTCTGACACCCAAAAACTGGTCGATCGGAAGTTTTGCAAGACGTTCTCGGGTATCGAAAAACAGGCGCGGATGCGCCTTGATCGATTGAACGCGGCGACATCGCTCGAAGATCTAGGCGCGATTCCGGGACATCATCTGGAAAAGCTTGTTGGAGATAGAGAGGGCCAGTACAGGATTTGCTTTGAGTGGAAGGACTCCGACGCCTACAAAGTAGAAGTGGCCGACGACCATTAATAAGGAGATGAAGACATGCGAAGCAAGAAGCTTCCGCCGATTCACCCCGGCGAACATTTGGCCGACATTCTGAAAGAGTCCGGCCTTTCCGCCAACGCGCTCGCGCTCCGGCTGCGAGTCCCGCCAAACCGGATCACGATGATGATCCAAGGAAAGCGGTCCATGACAGCGGAAACCGCGTTGCGTCTGGCGCGCTATTTCGGAACCTCGGCTGAGTTCTGGATGAATCTTCAAAGTAAATACGATCTGGATGTGGCGCAGGACGCGGCCGCCAAGAAGATCGCACGGGAAGTGATACCGCAAGCTAAGAACGCGGCTTAGTGACGTACTGCTTACTTCGAGCCTTCCAAGATAAACGTCGGCGCAAGACCGGCCGATGTCGAAAAGCCGGCCGTCGTGCCCCAGGAGAGCCAGCTCGAGCAGCTCAAGATCCGCCCGATATAAGCCTGCGGATAGACATCGACGCGCATTTCGCGAAACTCGAACCCTGCGTCCGATCGCACTGGAAACACGCTACGGGCAGGCTCGACTTTTTCCTGCACCACGTACGGCGTATGAAGCGCCTGCCGGAACGCGCGCTCCCAGGAGGCGTCATTCATCTCCCATCCGAAGAAAGAGCCTTGGCCAGTGTAGTCGTCATTCGGCTTCAATACCAGGCGCTCGCGGCGCTTCAGAATGAATTCCTGCAGGTCGACTTTCTTGCCGTGGTACGTCGTTTTAGTGGCTGCGACGACGCGGGTCCAGGGCACGTGCTCGGCGATCGCCTTGCGCTCGGCCGCGGGGAACTTGGCTGTCAGGGCCTCGTCGGTGAGCAGCGCGAACATCGCCTTTTTGTGCGCGAGCTCGCTGCGAAAACTGTTTACCATGCACACGGCTCTTGCGCGGTAGGCCTGAACTAACGGATGGGACAGATCGAACCGCTGCAGGAATTCCTGCACGCTGACGCGCCGGTAGACCAGGTTGATGTCGTAGTTCCCGCGGCGCAGCACACCGTTCTTAAATTCGAGCTGATCGGGAGAAACGATCTCCGCTTCGCAGCCTTCCTTGCGGAAGAAATCGCGAAAGATCTCGAACTCGCTGGTCGTAGTAGCGAAGCTCGGCCGGAACTCGAGGATCGCGATCTTCGGCTTCCCGCGTCCACCGAACTGCCTGTAGGTCGCCAGCAGCGCAGAGAGCAGGTGCTTCTTGCCCCCGACTTTTGACAGCGGATGCTTCCGGCGAAATTCCTTCACCGGCTGGGCGTTGTAAAATAGTTCGGAAAGGCTATCGGCCCAAGCGACGCCGGTCGGCGAATCGGCGTTGTACTGCACCAGACGGAGCGAGCCGTTTGTCAAATGGGAATCGAGCCGGCTGATGACTTCGAGGGTCTTGTAGCCGGGGTCGATGGCAGCGAGCATCTTTTCCGCCGGAAGGAGCTCCAGCTGCGAAAGCAGCGCCGGATCCTGCAGCACCATCTGCTGCATCCGGTCGACGGCGCTGATCAGGATCTCACCCGTCTTGACCAGGGAATCGTACTGGCGGCGGGTGATAAAATGGGGACGCAAGAAGGGACAGATCAGCCGTCCTCCGAAGGACAGGTGTTCGGCTCCCATCTGAGCCTGTAGCTCCGTCGCCCAGGCGCGAGTACGGTCCGGATCGTTCTCTAGAATTTTGTGATAACGGGCGATCGCCTCGTCAAGCTGCGACATTGTTGAAATATCAACCGTTTCTATTACTTAGTATCGCACAGCGAAATGGCGTCCGAAAATGCAAACCAAAGCCAATTTACCAGTAACAATCAGATATTAAAGGACTTAGGCGCGAGCGAATTTTTTTGTAACATCCTGGCAGTTTGCGCGTAAGATGTACTATAAGATGCTGATGTCAAAACGTTTAGTCCTCTCTGCGGCGCTCCTCGCCGGATTGGCTGCTTGGGCCGATGAAGGCATGTGGCCTGTCAATCAATTCCCCAAGGACGCAGTCAATAAGAAGTACCGCGTCCAGGTCACCGACCCGCTTCTGGAGCATATCCAGCTCTCCTCGGTGAGGTTCAATAGCGGCGGTTCGGGCTCCTTCATCTCGCCCCAGGGGTTGATGTTTACCAACCACCACGTCGGCCGGGATTGCATCCAGAAGGTGAGCACCGCCGATCACGACTACGTCGCCAACGGGTTTAACGCCGCGTCGCTCACCGACGAGAAGAAGTGTCCCGACCTCGAAGTGAACGTGCTCCTCAAGATCGAGGACGTCACTGGCAAGGTGAAAGAAGGCGAACAGCCCGGTGACGACACCGCCAAGGTGAACCAGGCGCGGAAGGCTGCCATGGCGCGGCTCGAAAAAGAGTGCGCCGCGGCTACCGGTAATCGCTGCGATGTTGTGACGCTGTATTCGGGTGGCCGCTACGATCTCTATCAGTACAAGAAGTACACCGACGTGCGTTTAGTCTTTGCGCCGGAAGAGAGTATCGCCGCATTTGGTGGCGATCCTGACAACTTCAACTTCCCGCGATACTGCCTGGATTTCGCGATGTTCCGCGCCTATGAGAACGATCGCCCGGTGGAATCGAAGCACCATCTCAAGTGGAGCCGCGCAGGCGTCAAGGATGGCGAGCTAACGTTAGTCAGCGGCAACCCCGGCACGACGGGACGATTGTTGACGATGGCGCAGCTCGAATATGCCCGGGACGAGAGCTATCCGCTGACGTACGCGCGGCTGGGCTCCATGATCAAGGCGCTCGAAGCGTATGGCGCGCAGAGTCCGGAAAATAAGCGGGTCGCCGGCGACGACATGCTGTCCGCGCAGAACAGCTACAAGGCCTATACAGGATTCCTGAAAGGGCTGCGCGACCCGCAGCTCCTGGCGCGCAAACGCGATGAAGAAGAGACGCTCCGCGCGCAAGTGAAGCTGGATCCGGAGAAAGTCAAAAAATTCGGCAAGGTGTGGGATCAGGTCGCGGCGTCTTACCAGGAATTCCGACCCTACTCGAAAGAGTATGCGCTGACCACGCCGATGTTCTCCCATCTGTTCAGCATCGCGCGTAATGTGCTACGCCTGCCGGAGGAGATGCAAAAGCCAAGCGACAAGCGGCTGCGCGAGTATCGGGATTCAGCGCTGCCGTCGCTTGAACAGGAGCTGTATTCGAGCGCCCCGCTTACCGAGTCACTGGACGTTGCAGAGCTTGCCGAGAGTTTCCGCTTCATGCAGAAGGAGCTCGGCGCGGATCACGACCTGGTGAAAAAAGTGCTCGACGGCAAGACGCCGGAGGCGGCGGCCGAGCACTACGTGAAGACCAGCAAGCTGAAGGACGTCGCCGAGCGGAAGCGCCTGGCGAAG
>Ga0075421_100012613_pt1 | contig 10507 bp, 6 predicted proteins | sample SoiMetdeltSBSDD5_FD_75292 | JGI IMG/M metagenome (GOLD analysis project Ga0075421, IMG submission 75292) | Bulk soil microbial communities from a Populus tree surrounding site in Tennessee, USA - Soil MetaG P. deltoides SBSDD5 | ecosystem: Environmental > Terrestrial > Soil > Tree plantation... | reverse complement strand
AGCCGATTTCGACGCGTGGGCCGGTCTGAAGACCGGCCCCTACCGTCCTATTTCCGAGCCGACCGGTAGGGGACGGCCTTCAGGCCGTCCCGCTGTGGACCAGAAGCGCCCGATCGGCGTCTAATGGAGGAACATCGCGGAGGAATCTGAATGCAGGCTGCGGTTGTTCTGCTTTGCGGTTTGCTGCTCGGCCAGGCTGCTGCGACGTCCACGCCAACGGCGACCGGACGAATCGCGGGCCGCATCGTCGCCGAAGGCGCCAACACACCAATCGCGGGCGCGCGCGTCACGCTCTTTCCCAACCAGCCGCCACGTCCGCCCACCAGTCCGATGGGCCCGGGTCGGATGATGTGGCGTCCGATGCAGACGCAAACCGACGACGACGGCCGGTTCGTGTTCGAGAAGGTCGAGACCGGCGTGTATCGTCTGGATGTGCAGAAGGCGGGCTTCGCCTCGGTGGGCGAGCCGGGCCGCGCGCCGACCACGGAAGTTGCCGCCGGCAAGACGACCGACGTTGCGCTGACGCTGCAGAAAGGCGGTGTGATCGCCGGGAAGGTCCTCGATGCGAAGGGTGAGCCGCTTCCTGACGTCCGGATGATGGCGATGCACCGGCTGGACCGTCGGAACATGCCTCCGCAGGCCGCGAACGCGGTATTCCTGGCTCCTGCGGCCGCCGGCGGGCAGCAGCAGACCAACGACCTCGGCGAATTCCGCATCGCCAATCTCGCGCCGGGCGAGTACTACGTCGCGGCGATGCCCAACGGCGTCATGCCATTCGGCGGATCGGGAACCACGCCGACGGCGACTGGCAAAGCCAACCTGACCACGTATTACCCGGGCACGAACGATCAGGCCGCGGCGGCGCCGGTCAAAGTCACGGCCGGCGAAACCGTCTACAACATCGTTTTCAGCATGCAGTCGGCGCCGGGGTTCCGTGTCAGCGGGCGGGTCGTGGACGAGAACGGCGCTCCTGTCAGCGGCGCGATGGTGATGTTGATGCCGGCGCGTCCGGCCGGCATGATGGGTGGTCCGAACCACGCCACCAGTGGCGAAGACGGCGGCTTCACGTTCGTCGACATCCCGTCGGCGAGCTATCGTGTCAACGCCTCGATGCCGATCCAGGTTGGCAACGGACGCGGCGGGACGATCAGCACCTCCGGCGCGACCGTCAGCGGTTCAAGCGTGACCATGAGCAGCGGCTCGTTCTCGTCGTGGACCAGCGTGGGCTCAGGGCGGGGCATGGCGGCAGGCAGCACCGATCAGGCGACCGATGTGACCGTGAGCGACGCCGACGTGTCCGGCGTGCGCGTCGTCGTCCGCCGGCCGCAGCAGTAGCCCATCACTCACGTCCGGCCGCGCCGTTCATCGCGGTGCGGCCGGGCATCCTCGTGCATCTGAACGCGCGTGCGAACCAGCGGCCGACATCGCTGCACATGGCGCACCCTTCGGCCACCCACAGACGCGACGGCGGACGATCGGGCCAGTGCCAGGGCGTGAATTGTGGCACGCGAAAGATCGATCGCAGTCCGACCCATCGTCGGCCTCAGGGCCGCCCTGCGCGGTGTCGACGGGCGGCTGAAGCCGGACACGAAGGAGGATAATCCGACGGAAGCCGGACACTAGGCCGGTCGCACGGTTTCGGCGATTTTTTCTGGAGGAATCATGACTCGCTGGAAATCGGTACTCGGTGTGGGCGTCGCGACACTGTTGTTGCCAGCCCTGTTGGATGCCCAACAGGGACCATTGCGACATCCAATTCCCAGAAATACCTGGAAGGACTGGGCGCCGCCGGCCGCCCCCTCTGCCACGGTGGCCGTCCGTGCCGGCCGCCTGTTCGACAGCAAGTCGGGCCAGATGTTGACCAAACAGGTGGTCCTCATACAGGGCGAGCGCATTACCGACGTCGGTCCGGAGGGGCGGATCGCCATTCCTGCGGGCGCCCGGGTGATCGATCTGAGTCGGGCCACGGTGATGCCCGGCTTTGTCGACGGGCATAGCCACGTCTTCGAGAGTGCTCCGCAGAAAGGACAGACGCTGTTGAATGTCGCTTTCGAGGCGGCGGCGAGCGCAGAGGATTGTCTGCTCGCGGGCTTCACCACGATGCGCGACGCGGGCAGCCACGGTAATGGGAACGCCGACGTCGCGGTACGCGACGCCATCGACAAGGGCGAGATCATCGGCCCGAGGCTGTCGATCGCGACCGCGGGCATCAGATTCGGCCCGAACGACGCGCGCGGACCGGACGTGGCGCGCGCCATGGTTCGCGCACAGCTGAAGGACGGCGCGACGCATATCAAGACATACCCGAGTGGGGGCTATTCGTTCACGCCCGAGGGTGAGCTGAAGATCACAGCCACGTTGACCCTGGAAGAACTACAGGCGATCGTCGACGAGGCGCACAAAAACCGTCTGAGGGTCATGGTTCACACCTTCGGCGGCCAGGGTCTGGCAGACTCGATTGCTGCGGGCGTCGATACCATTGAACATGGGCAAGGGCTGACGCAAGAGCTCGCCAACATGATGGTGCAGAAGGGCATCTACTACGATCCCACGATCGTCCGCTATACCCTGGCGTCCATCGAAGCGAGCGACAGGGAGAAGACTGGCGGCAAATATTCGATTGTTCCCATCTTCGAGAAGAACGTTCGGATGGCGATCGCCACCAAGGGTCTGAAAGTTGTCTTTGGCACTGGTGTCGACGGCGCGATGTACCCGTATGGCTCGCAGGGCCGCGAGTTCGAGGCGCTGGTAAGGTATGGAATGACTCCCGCCCGGGCCCTGCAGGCTGCGACATCGCTCGGTGCGGAGAACATGGGATGGGAGGACCGGGTCGGCGCGATCGAAAAAGGCAGGTTTGCCGATCTCGTGGCTGTGTCGGGGGATCCGCTGGCGGACATCACCGAGCTTCAGCGGGTGAAGTTCGTGATGAAGGGTGGACACGTTTTCCTGAACCAGTTGACCGCTGGAATGTCGAGTTCCAGCCAAGACTAGAACCGACAAGTCTTGACGCACGCGGTCGCGCTAGACTACGCGCCATGAGGCGCACCCTTCTGGCCGCTACGGCGATAGTCGCTGCGGCTGCCTTCGTCATCGACGCGCAGACCGGCGCGCGCACCGTCCGCGTGACGCTCCACGAAGGCACGTCGATGGCGGCGGCACTGTCGCTCGACGGCCGGACAATCGCGATCGATCTTCTCGGCACGCTGTGGACGATGCCCGCGGCAGGCGGAACCGCGACACCGATCACGGACATCGCGATGGACGCGCGGCAGCCGTCGTGGTCGCCCGACGGCACGCGGATCGCATTCCAGGCATACCGGACCAGCACCTGGCAGATCTGGACGGTCAAGGCTGACGGGACCGATCTGCGCCCGGTCACCTCCGGGCCGTATGACGATCGCGAGCCGGCGTGGTCGCCCGACGGCCGGCAGATTGCGTTCTCATCCGACCGCAGCGGCAGCTACGACATCTGGCTGCTGGAGCTGGCGACCGGCGGCATCGCCCAGGTCACGACGGCGCCGTCCAACGAATTTCAGCCGTCGTGGCGCAGCGGATCGGCCGAGATCGCCTTCGTCTCCGACCGACGTGAGCGTCCGGGCGTGTATGCGATTGCCGCCAGCGGCGCGGCTGAGCGCCTGGTCGCCGCGTCGGCCGGTAACGTGGCCGGGCCCGCATTCGCGCCCGACGGCTCGTCGGTCGCCTTCAGTGTCGTCGCCGGCAGCCGCAGCCATTTGATGATCGGGGATCGCAACATCACCGATCCCGACGAGGATGTCTTCCCGTTCCGGCCGCAGTGGGTGTCGCCAAGCGAGCTGCTCTATACCGCGGACGGCAGGATCAAGCGTCGTCCCGCCGCCGGCGGCGCCGCGCGCGTCGTCGAGTTCACCGCGAATGTGTCGTTCACGCGGCCGGCGTTTACGCCGAAGCGCAAGAACTTCGACCTGGCAGGACCGCAGCCGGCGCGCGGGATCGTGCACCCGGCCGTGTCGCCGGACGGCACCCAGGTCGCATTCGTCGCGCTTGGGGATCTCTGGACCATGCCTGTCGGCGGTGCGCCGCAGCGCCTGATGCGCGACGCGTGGGTCGAGGCCGATCCCGCGTGGTCGCCCGACGGCACGTCGATCGCGTACTCCTCCGATCGCGGCGGCTCAATGAACGTGTGGATTCGCGATCTCGCCAGCGGCGCCGATCGGCAACTCACGCGCGGCAGCGGCGCGGCGATGCAGCCGGCGTGGTCGCCGGACGGATCGCGCATCGCCTTCGGCGATCCCGACGGTCAGGTTCAGGTCGTGGACGTGGCGACGGGCACGACGAAGATGGCGCACGAGCGCCTCAACGAAGCGGGCCGCGCGAGCTGGTCGCCCGACGCCACCGCACTGGTCGTCTCCTCACTCAAGGTCTATTCGACGCGCTTCCGCGAGGGGACGAACCAGGTGCTCCGCATCTCGCTTACCGGCGAGCCGGATCGATGGTTCGATCCGATGCCGCACAAGTCGATCGGCATGCGCGAGGATTACGGGCCGGTGTGGGCTCCTGACGGCTCGCAGATGGCGGCAATCGTCGACGGGCTGCTGACGGTCTGGCCGGTCGCGCGCGATGGCGCCCCGCGCGGCTCGCCGCGCCCGCTCTCGACCGAACGTGCCGGCTCGCCGACGTGGACCGGCGATTCACGCCGCATCCTGTATCAGAGCGGCGATCGCCTCAGGCTGGTCGACGTCGCGTCGGGCCGCGTCGCACAGACGATCGAGCCGCGCCTCATGTGGACGCCGGCCGCGCCGCCCGCCGGCTCGAAGACGATTCACGCCGGCCGATTCTGGAACGGCCGCGCCGATTCGCCCCAGGCCAACGTCGACATCGTTGTCGACGGCGGCCGAATCCAGAGCGTGGGGCCGCACAGCGACCCGCTCCACGCCGGCACGATCGTCGATGCGTCGAGGGATACCGTCATCCCCGGCCTGATCGAGATCCATACACACCTGAGCAAGGACTTCGGCGAAGCGCTCGGGCGCGCGTTTCTCGCCTGGGGCGTTACGACGGTCCGCAACCCGGCTACCAACGCCTACGATGCGCGGGAGTACCGCGAGGCCTTCGAGTCGGCCGCGCGGATCGGGCCGCGGCTCTTCACCACCGGCGAGCCGTTCGACGGGTCGCGCATCTACTATCCGGGCGGTATGTCGCTCGACGATACCGGCCAGCTGCCGCTCGCGCTGCAGCACGCGCGCGAGGCGGGATTCGACTTCGTCAAGACCTACGTCCGGCTGCCGGACCTGATGCAGAAGCGAATCATCGAAGAGGCGCACGGCATGGGGATGCCGGTCACCTCGCACGAGCTGTACCCGGCGGTGGCGTTCGGCGCCGACGGCGTCGAGCACATCCGCGGCACCAGCCGCCGCGGCTACTCGCCGAAGATCAGCGGGCTGTCACGCTCGTATCGGGACGTGATCGATCTGCTCACGGCATCGAAGATGACGCTGACGCCCACGATCGGCATCCAGGGCGGGTTCCGGCTCCAGACGCTGCGCGACTCGTCGTGGATCACCGATCCGCGGATCGAGCGGCTGTACCCGCCGGCAATGGCGCAGCGCTGGCGCGACCAGACGCGGACGCCGGCCAGCGCGGAGACGCTCGAGGATGCGGCCCGTCTGGTCAGACCGCAGGAACGCACCGTCTACGAGATCGTCAAGGGCGGCGGCCGGATCACGGCCGGGACCGACTCACCGATCAACCCGTACGGCCTTGCCTTGCTGATGGAGCTCGAGAACTACGCCTCGGGCGGCCTGACGCCGATCGAGGTGCTGCGCAGCGCGACGATCGTGTCCGCCGAAGCGATCGGCGCCGGCGCCGATCTCGGCAGCATCGAGCCGGGAAAGCTCGCCGACCTCGCGATCATCGACGGCGATCCGCTTACCAGCATCAAGGACTTGCGGCGTGTGCGGCGCGTCGTCAAGGGCGGGGACGTGTTCGACGTCGAGACGCTGCTGCAACGGAGCGCGAAGGCTTCAGCCGAACGGTAAGGAGGCACCATTCCTGTTCTCGGCATCGACGTCGGCACCACCGGATCACGCGCGGTGATCGTGGACGAGGCGCGCGGCCTGCTCGCCTCGCGGACCGCCGACCATGCCGCCTTCGCATCGCCGCAGACCGCGTGGGCGGAACAGGACCCCGACGACTGGTGGCGCGCCTGCCAGCTCGCGGTTCGCCTGGTCGTCGCCGACAGCGGCGTCGCCGCGGAGTCGATAAGGGCGATCGGGCTCTCCGGCCAGATGCACGGCGCGGTGCTGGTCGACGATCGCGGGAGCGTCCTGCGGCCCGCGATCATCTGGTGCGACCAGCGCACCGAAGCGGAATGCCGCTGGCTCGATCAAACTGTCGGACGCGAGCGCCTGCTGCAGCTGACGTCGAATCCCGCGCTGACCAATTTCACGCTGACGAAGCTGCTGTGGATCCGCGGCCACGAACCGGACGTCTGGCGGCGCGTGGCGCAGGTACTGCTGCCGAAGGACTACGTGCGCTTCCGGCTGAGCGGCGAGTTCGCGACCGACGTCGCCGATGCCTCCGGCACGCTGCTGCTCGACGTCGCGCATCGCTCCTGGTCGCAGGACATGCTCGACGCCGTCGGCATCGATCGCCGGCTGATGCCGGCCGTCTTCGAGTCGGCGGAAATCTGCGCCCGCCTGTCGCGCGACGCAGCCGCGTTGACCGGGCTTCGCGAGGGAACGCCGATCGTCGCCGGCGCAGGCGATCAGGCCGCCGGCGCGGTCGGAATGGGCATCACCCGCCCCGGGGCGGTCAGTGCCACCATCGGCACCTCCGGCGTTGTCTTCGCCGCGACCGATCGTCCGGCGACCGATGCGAAGGGGCGGCTGCACACGTTCTGCCACGCCGTGCCCGGCCAGTGGCACGTGATGGGCGTCACGCAGGCGGCGGGTTTGTCGCTGCGCTGGCTCCGCGACCAGCTGCTCGCCGGTGCGGACACTGTGACCTACGACCAACTGACAGCCGAAGCGGCGCGAGTGCCGCCGGGCGCGGACGGCGTCCTCTGGGCGCCGTACCTGATGGGTGAGCGGACGCCGCACTGCGACCCGACCGCGCGCGCCGCGCTCGTCGGGCTCGCGGCAAGCCACACGCGCGCGCACATCGTGCGCGCCGTGATGGAAGGCGTGGCGTTCAGCCTGCGCGACGGTCTCACGATCCTCAGCGGGATGAATGTGCCGGTGCAGCGGATTCGCCTCGGCGGTGGCGGCGCGCGGTCGCCGTTGTGGCGGCAGATACAGGCCGACGTTTACGGCCGCGCGGTCGACACGCCGAGGGCCGACGAAGGGGCAGCCTACGGCGCCGCCATCCTCGCCGCGGTTGGCAGCGGAGGCTGGCCAAGCGTGGACGTGGCGTGCGATGCTCTCGTGCGCGCCGACGCCGAGACGCTTCCCAGGCCCGACGTCGCCGCGCTGATGGACGAGCGGTATGCGGCCTACCGGCGCCTCTATCCCGCCTTGCGCTCGATTCCAGATAGTATCCCGTAGCGCGAAGGCTTCAGCCGAGCGTATCCTGCACCGCGCCTATGTCTGATCTCTACACCCCGAAGCCGGAGCACAAGTTCTCGTTCGGTCTGTGGACCGTCGGCAACCGCGGCCGCGACCCGTTCGGCGACGTCGTGCGCGACCCGCTGCCCCCTGACGATGCGGTGGCGCTGCTGGCGGAAGTCGGCGCGTGGGGCGTCAACCTGCACGACAACGACCTCGTGCCGATCGACGCCACTGCCGCCGAGCGCAATCGCCTCGTCAACTCGTTCGCGACCGCGTGTCGCCGGCACGGCATCGTCGTGCCGATGGCGACCGTAAACCTCTTCTACGATCCGGTGTTTCGCGACGGCGCGTTCACGTCGAACGACGCCCGGGTGCGCGCATATGCGGTGCAGAAGACGATGCGCGCGATGGATCTCGGCGCGGAGCTGGGCGCGCGGATCTTCGTGCTGTGGGGCGGTCGCGAGGGAAGCGAAACCGATGCGTCCCGCCGTCCCGACGAGGCGGTGAAGCGCCTGCGCGAGGCGGTCAACTACCTCTGCGAGTACTCGATCGACCGCGGCTACGGCTTCCGGTTTGCGCTCGAGGCGAAGCCGAACGAGCCGCGGGGCGACATCTACATGGCCACGACCGGCGCCTACCTCGGCTTCATCCCGACGCTCGATCACCCCGAACTGGTCGGGGTGAACCCGGAGGTCGCCCACGAGCAGATGGCGGGGCTGAACTTTCTCCACGCCGTCGCGCAGGCGTGGGAAGCCGGCAAGCTGTTCCACATCGACCTGAACGATCAGGCGCCCGGCCGCTACGACCAGGACTTCCGGTTCGGCGCCGCGAACATCAAGTCGGCGTTCTGGCTGGTGAAGTTCCTCGAAGAGGTCGGCTACGCCGGCCCACGGCACTTCGATGCGCACGCGTACCGGACCGAGGACTACGGCGGCGTACGCGAGTTCGCGCGCGGCTGCATGCGCACCTACCTGATCCTCGCGGCGCGTGCGAAGCAATGGCGCGAAGACCCGGGTATTCAGGCGCTGGTCGCGGAGCTTGGGCAGAATCGAGGGGCGCCCGCAATCGGCAGCTACTCGGCGGTGCATCGCGACTCGCTGCTGGCGCTGCAGTTCGATCGTGCGTCGATCGCGAAGAAGGGACTTGGCTACGAGCGCCTCGATCAGCTGACAATGGAACTGCTGCTCGGGGTGCGGGAAGAGGCGGCGCTATGAGGCTCGTCTTGATCGCCACGATCAGCACCATGCTGGCGGCTGCTCAGCAGCCGGGCGCCCGGGATGCGGGGCGGACCTGGACTGCAGGTCCGACCCCCGTTGCCATCCTCGACGGCGAGAGCGGCGGGACGTATCACAAGTGGCAGCTCACGACCCGGGTGCTGAAGAAGGTGCTCGACGAAACGAACCTCTTCGACGTCGAGATCGTCACGGCGCCGCCTGCCGGCGCGAGCTTCGCCGCGTTCAAGCCGGACTTCGCGAAGTATCGCGCCATCGTCCTGAACTACGACGCGCCCGACGAGCGCTGGCCGGCCGATCTGAAAGCCGCATTCGAGCGCTATGTCCGCGACGGCGGCGGCGTCGTCTCGGTGCACGCGGCCGACAACGCGTTTCCCGGCTGGGCGGCGTACAACGAGATGATCGGCGTCGGCGGCTGGCGCGACCGCAACGAAAAGGCGGGACCTGCGTGGCACGTCAAGGACGGCAAGCTGGTGTCGGATGCAACGCCGGGCCGCGCGGGAAGCCATGGCAATCGCCTGCCGTTCCGCGTCACGGTGCGCGACGCCAACCATCCGATTACGCAAGGGCTTCCCGGAGTGTGGATGCACCAGAGCGACGAGCTGTACGCGTCGCTGCGCGGCCCCGGACAGAACATGACCGTGCTGGCGACCGCTCATTCCGAGCCGTCGAACAGCGGCACGGGGCGCGACGAGCCGCAGTTGATGGTCCTCGGCTTTGGCCGCGGGCGCGTGTTCCACACGACGCTCGGCCACGACGTCACGGCGATGAGCTCGGTCGACTTCATCGTCACGCTGCAGCGCGGCACGGAGTGGGCGGCAACCGGGACGGTGACCCAGCGAGTGCCGCCGAATTTTCCTGGTGCGGACGCGGTCAGCGCACGCGCGGACATCGCGGCGATGGAACAGACGGCGCCGAGCCAGGCCAGCCCCGCATCGGTGCCGCCGGCGGCGACGGCGACGCCGCAGTCATTTCCACCGGAACAGATCCGCGCCGGGCAGCCGATCTTCGCCGCGCAGTGCGGCTTCTGCCACGGCCGCGACGCGATGGGCGGGGAGAGCGGCCCGGACCTGACGCGCGCGCCGCTGGTTGCCGAGGACGTGCGCGGCGACAAGATCGGGCCGGCGGTGCGAGTCGGCCGCGTCGACAAGGGGATGCCGGCGTTCCAGCTTGGCGACGCGGATCTCGCCGCCGTCGTCGCCTTCATCCACGACCAGAAGAGCCGGGCGGCATCGCTGACCGGTGGGCGGCGCGGCGTCGACGTGTCGGATCTGCAGACGGGCCATGCCGACGCAGGCCGGACCTACTTCAACGGCGCCTGCGCGAGCTGTCACGCGCCGAGCGGCGACCTTGCCGGAATCGCGAACCGCTTGCAGGGGCTGGCGCTGCTGCAGCGGATGCTGTACCCGGCGCCGGCCGGCGGGGCGCCGTCGCGCGCGAAGGTCAGCGTGACGACCGCGGCGGGCAGCACGGTGATGGGGACGCTTGCCTACCGTGACGAGTTCACGATCGCGCTCATCGATCCATCGGGTTCGTATCGCGCCTTTCCCGTGCAGCAGGTGAAATTCACCGTCGACGATCCGCTCCAGGCTCACGTTGAACAGTTACGGAAGTACACCGATGAGGACATGCATAACGTCTTCGCCTATCTGCAGACGCTTCGCTGACGTCGTTTCGCGGCGGCAGGGACGTTGGAACGCAGAGACCGCAGAGAAATCCGTTGGTTGTTCTCTGGGTGCTGGAAAAGGCCTG
>Ga0075421_100012611_pt1 | contig 10507 bp, 7 predicted proteins | sample SoiMetdeltSBSDD5_FD_75292 | JGI IMG/M metagenome (GOLD analysis project Ga0075421, IMG submission 75292) | Bulk soil microbial communities from a Populus tree surrounding site in Tennessee, USA - Soil MetaG P. deltoides SBSDD5 | ecosystem: Environmental > Terrestrial > Soil > Tree plantation... | reverse complement strand
TGCGCCGTCTGGGTCGTGCGCCGTCTGGGTCGTGCGCCGTTCGAGCCGTCCGCCTTCTAGTCCGGGGGTCCAATGCCTCTGCCCGCTGTGCCTTCGGGCGTGCAGTCTCAGCTCTTCGGTTTCGCCGGCGGCGGGGCCGCCGCTATCGTCTGCCCCGCCTGCTCCATCAGCAGGTCTCGAAGCGCGCGGCGATTCTCCTGCATCACCTTCCACTGCTCCACCGTCAGCACGTTCTTGAGCACCGAATCCCGCTGTTCGATCACAGGCCTCGCCACGGCGATCATCTGCTCGCGAGTCCGCTTCGGCGCGCCCGCAGGCTGCTCCAGCGTCCGCACCAGCCTGTTCATGCTCTCCATGTTGATCCGCTCGACATCCAGGATCTGCGATCGCGACAGGTCGAGCGTGTAGGCCATGAGTTCCGTCTGATTGAGCGCCATGCGCTGCGCACGGTGCTGCTGATGGAGCGCCCACTGCGCCGGCGTGAACACCTTCTTGAGCTCCCCGTGGTACGCCTGCACCGCGGAGAGGAGGCCGCGGACGAGCGCCTTGTCGCTGGCCGCCGACGTGTCCGCAGCGTACTTCTTGAGCAGCGCCTCGAGGGCATTGGCGCCAGAGAGGTTGATCGCCTGGACCTTCGGGATCTGGTCTGCCGTCAGCGTGAGCTCCTCCTTGAGCCGATCCGTGACGTGCTGCGCCAGCTCCGTCGCGCCTGCGGACGCGGCTGCCGCCGGCTTGGCCTGTCCGTCGAGTGCCGCACCCCACGCCAGCATCGCAAGCGCGCTGGCCACCGTACCAAGGATCCGTGTCGATTTCATTTGTCATCACTCCCGTCTTCGCTGTCCGACACGCGCGCCGACCGACCGCGCCGTGATGGGTCACGCCGAGCGGATGCTCGAAAGTCACCTTCGTCAGCGACGACATCACACACCATTGGACCTTGGTGACGAACACAGCTGCTACGGCCGGTACGGGTACCCGCTCGCGAGCTCGCGCTGGAGTCGCGCGTCATGGCCGTAGATGTCCGGATGGAACTCGGGTACACCGTCGGGACGCACGATCGTGGTGGCGTAGTGAATGACCACCGGCATCGTTCGCGGGAGATTCACACGCTGCGACGGCTCGCCATCCATCGCCTGTCGCACGCGCTCGGCTGACCAGGCGTTCGGATCACGCAGGACCCACTCCGCGAAGCGCGCGGGGTCCTCGAGCCGGATGCACCCGTGACTGAAGTCGCGCCTCGTTCGCGCAAACAACTCCGTGTCCGGCGTATCGTGCATGTACACGTTGTGGTCGTTCGGGAAGATGAACTTTGCCAGCCCGAGCGAGTTGTGCGGACCAGGTCGCTGGCGAATGCCCACCCCCCCACGCCCGACGCGCGCCAGGTTCGCGGTGGTCACCGGCACGCTCGGCCCCGTGTCTCCCGAGCCCTGGTACAGCTCCATGTCGTTCCGCGCGAGATAGCGCGGGTCGCGGCGCACCGCCGGCAGCGTCTCACGCGACAGAATGCCCGGCGGGATCACCCAGTACGGCCGGAACACGAGGTAGCGCATGTCGCGCATGAAGAGCGGCGTCTGCCGACCGATCTCCGCGCGCCCAACCACGACGTTCATGGTGAACGTCGGCTCTCCCGTCGAGCCTAACGTGTCGAACGCGTAGAGCATGAACCCCGGAAGGTTGACGACCACGAACGGCCCGGCGTCGAGCGCTGGCAGCCAGCGTATCCGCTCCAACGCGAGCTCGATCTGCCTCGCGCGTCGCTCCGGCGACACGTTGATCGCGGCCACCGTAGCCGGACCGAGCACGCTGTCTGGTTCGAGCCCGTGGCGCCCCTGGAAGCGCGCCACGGCCGCGGCCGTGGCCGCGCCGTAGATCCGCGAAGGGGTACTCGGCGGAGCGCCCTCGCCGCCAGGCAGATCACCGAACGCGGCAAGGCGCCGCTCGAGCACTGCGACGACATCGAGCGAGTCACCGGGACGCACCACTCGCCTCAGCGTCAACGTGGGGAGCGTGGAGTCCGCGGCGAGGGTGCGGTACCGCGCGTACACCGTCTTCAGATTGCGGTACTGCACGAACGTTGGCTCGGCATCGCGAACCAGCTCACGCGCCCTGCCACGCGCGAGTGCGTCGTGAACGAATCGTGCGAGGTCGAGCTTCTTTCGTTCGATGTTGATGCCGACCGCGACGTGCTTCGGGTTCACGCGCCCGATGTGCACGTCGGACACGTGGCGGAGAATGCCAATCGACAGGGCGAGGTCGAACCACGCGACATCTCGCGCGGCCGGACGCGCCGCGTTGGACAGTACATCGAAACGGCTCCGAAGCACTGCGGCATCGTAGTCCTCCGGTCGCAGCCCGCGCTCCTCGGCAGTTGCGAGCAGGTCGAGGACCGCACGCGAATCCGGCGTGGGGCGCCCATCCCTCGTCCACACGGGCCGCCACCCCACCGGTGAGTAGAGCCCTTCCAGCTCATCGCGATAGTACGGAAAGCGAGGCCAGCGGAGGCCCGTCAGGGAGCCGGCACGCGACCAGTCACGGAGCGCCGACGTGATGGTATCGTCGCGTGCCACCGCGGACGTACCGCCAGAGACTGCCTGCGCAACCGCCTCGCTCGGCTTATCTAACGCGGCTAGGGCTGCCGCCGCAGCCAAGTTTTTCCACCTAAGCGACGTCGTGGCCTCCCACTACGATCTGCATGCCAGGCTACGGCCGGCGCAGTCCCTGGAGCCATTGTGCGATGGTCTACATCGGGCCCTGACCGGCACGCCATGGCGTGCACTTACAACGACGCCACGACACCCGCATCGCCGTATTGTACCATGGGGCCATAGCCGCGACTGACCAGGGCTCGCATCGTGGCAGACGTCGGCACTCCGCGTCCTCGACCGTACTGCGTTGGTGGGCGGATTGCCCACCTCCGACCAGGAGCTCTCTGCTTATGGACGACGTGCAGCCCCTCGTCGCCGTCATTGACGACGACGACTCCGTTCGCCGATCCTTGCGCTGGCTGTTGCTGTCAGCGGGCTATGCCGTATCCGCGTATGCGTCCGGGTCCGAGGCGCTCGCACACGCGGCGGACGAAGCGCCGGCGTGCCTGCTCCTCGACGTCCGCATGCCGGAGATGACCGGCTTCGAGGTCCGGGAGATGTACGCGCGGAACGGGCGCGGGCCCGCCACCGTGTTCATCACGGGCCACGACGATGTCGCGGCCGGCGTGCAGGCGATGAAGAACGGCGCCGAAGACTTTCTGCTCAAACCGTTCGATGATCACGAAGTGCTCGACGCGGTGCGCCGCGCCATCACGCGCGACCAGGCCGCGCGCGCGGAACGGCGTCAGGCCGCTGAGATTGCCGACCGATTCGAGACGCTGACACCGCGAGAACACGAGGTCTGTGAGCGCGTGGTCGCGGGCCGTCTGAACAAACAGATCGCCGCGGAGCTCGGGATGTGCGAGCAGACGGTGAAGGTCCATCGCTCGCGTGTCATGCGAAAAATGCGCGCCGACTCACTGGCCGATCTCGTTCGGACGGTCGACCTGTTTCACCGCGTGCGCGATCATGGGGTGAGCCGCGTCTCCCGCGCGAGGACCGAGGCCGTCATGCCGACGTTCGCGTTCGCGCGAGAGCGAACCCTGGTCGCCGCGCGCTCGGATTGACCGAAGGTACAATGGGCACCCGACACGGTCCGGCCTACCGTGTCGATGACGACCTCGCGCCAACGACTTCGACCACACGGCGTTAGCTGACGCCTAACGTGGCGCCGCGGACGCGCTGGGTCGCCGGACGTCGAGGCATGGCGTCGCCGGCATTGGCGTCCGCCGATCGGAGGAACGTCGCACACCGTCGGACCGGAGTGCCGATGACACGGACAACGCACGTGGAAGGGACGATGCCCGGAAGGCTTGGTGCGATCGCCCGACGCGCGCTCCGAGTGGTTCGCGTTCCGGTCCAGCCCGGAGTCGCGGGGTAACGATGGCGCCACAACCTCGTGTGGTGCCAGACCCGACCTTCTGGGTGGCGATCGTCGACGACGATGCGTCGGTGCGCTCGGCCTTGGCCCGGGTGTTGCGCACCGCCGGCATCGGTGTCGAGACCTACGCGACCGCACAGGAATATCTGTCGGCGGCCACCGAGCGGGAGCCCGTGTGCCTCGTGCTCGACGTGCATCTTGGCGGCATGACGGGCTTCGAGCTGCACGACCGGCTGCTGGCGGCCGGGTCACGCGCGTCCGTCGTATTCATCACCGCGCACGATGAAGTGCCTACCTCGGAGCTGGAGCGGCGTGCCGGCCCCGACGGGTATCTCCGAAAACCGTTCGATGGCGACCAGCTCCTCGCCGTCGTACGACGCATCGCACACGCCAGTACATCACCCTGACCGGGCGGCGTTAGGCAATGACGGCCAAGTTCTCGGTCGACCAGACACCCGACGCGACGCCGGGACCGCACGAGGGCCACGTGATGAGCCACCGCTGGCCCCTTCCGACCTTTCGCGCCGACATCGACGGGTCGCGGCCCATCGACCTGGGACGCACGCTCCGCGTGGCGCGCGACGCGGTCGTCATCGCGTTGGCCGTCGCGGCGGCTGTCAGCGTCACGGCGGCGTTCTTCTCGACCCCGACGATGACGACCTTCTTCCTGCCGAGCGCGGTCGTCCTCCTCGCTTTCCTCGCAACGAAGACCCGTGCCTGGTGGGGAGTCATCGCCTCGGCATTCGTCGGCTACTGGGTCGCGTCCGCCGTGGCCGGCGCTCCCGCCGACGCGTGGGGGGGCTCACTCGCGACCGCGATTGCCACCCCGCTCATCGGCGCCGCCATCATCCGGCGATGGCTCCGGCCGGCCTCGGAGCTGGACTCGCTCACCTGGATCGGCTCGTTCATCGCCGTCGCATTGCTCGCACCGATCGTGACCGAAGGCGCCGGAACGTGGCTCGTGGGGGACCCGGTTCCTCCCGTGCTGCCTCCTCCCGATGGCGTTGCCGATGACGCCGCCACGCCGTGGCTCGTCATCGTGCTCGCCAACGCGCTGGCGTTGCTCACGATCGTTCCCGCGAGTCTCGCCGCCTGGCATGCCTACCGTAGATTCGCCGCCACGCCCAGTCGGGACGTACGCGGACCGCGAATCGTCGAAGGGATCGCGCTCGCTGCGGCGTGCGCGGTGGCAAGCGCCTTGATCCTCCGACGAGGCGGACCGCTCGGGCACCTCGACGCCGTGTTCCTCGTTGCCCCCGCGCTCGTCACGCTGTGGGGCGCACTCCGCTTCGGGATCGGCGGCGCCGCTTTCACGCTCTTCGTTGCGACCGCCGTCGCCATGTACGACGCGACGACCCGTCACGGAGCGGCATCGGGCTTCGCCACGAGTGACGTCGTGGCGCTTCAGCTCACCATGGCGACGCTGGCGGTTCCGTTCCTGCTGCTCTCGGCAGCAGCCACGGATCGCCGCCGCATCAGCTTCCGCTGCACCGAAGAGGAAGACCGATCCGCCGCAGCCGCGCGAGCCGGCGGTGTGTACCTCACGTCGTTCAACGAGATGACGGATACGCTCGAGCTCGACCTCGCCCTCGGTGAATCGCTCGGCCTCTCCGCGTCGGACATGGATCGGCCGAACTGGTGGTGGCGCCATGTGCAGCCGGACGACGCGCGCGCACTGCGCGCGTTCTGGGCGGCTCGTCAGGCGGACGAGAATCGGCCGCATCTCGACTTTCGCATGCTCGATGCCGACGGTCACGTTCGCTGGTTTCGGAGCCGCGTCCACCACACCGGGAGCGACATGGCGCGAAGCAGGCACGGCGCGCTCGTCGGCACGGTGACCGACGTTACCCACCTCAAGCACGCCGAGCTGGTGGCGGTCGAACGCAGCCGGGAGCTCGCGCACGTCGCGCGAACCGCCATCGTGGGGGAGCTCGCGGCCGCGCTGACCCACGAGGTCCGTCAACCGCTCACGGCTATCCTCATCAACTCGCAGACGGCGATGCGCGTCCTCGACGCGCGCCCGCACGACCCGGAGGCCGTGCGAGAGATTCTCCAGCAGCTCGCGGCCGACGGCCGGCGAGCTGGCGACGTGATTCAGCGCGTGCGAGGGTTTGCCCGGAAGGCGGAGCCAGAACGCGGCCCGGTCGACATCAATGACGTCGTCCGCGAGGCAACGCAACTCGTCAGGCACGACACGATTCGCCGCCGGGTCGAGATCCGGTTCGCGCTCGCGCCCGAGCCCCTCGTGATCGTCGGCGACCGCGTGCAGCTCCAGCAGGTCGTGCTCAATCTGCTGTTGAACGCGCTCGACGCGCTCGCCGAGCTTCCCGCCGACGCTGAACGTCGCATCTCGATCGAGACCACCCACGCACCACGATCGGGGCTGATCACCGTGCGAGACACGGGCCCTGGCATCCCAAAGGAGCGCCAGACGGCGATCTTCGAGCCGTTCGTGACCACGAAACGGACCGGTCTCGGCATGGGACTCGCGATCAGCCGCATCATCGTTGCGGCCCACGGGGGAGGCATCGAGGTCGAGAGCGAGCCGGGTGCGGGAGCGGCGTTCATCGTGACCGTCCCGTTAGGCGCCGCGACGTCGCGCTGACCTAACGACGACGGTCCGGGCGGGGGCGGGTCAGGCCGTCATTCCCGACAGCGCCGGTATGGCCGACGGCGCGGCCGGTAGGCGCACGTGGAACGTCGCGCCGCGATCCTCGTTGTTCGTCGCCCACATCCGGCCGTCCATGGAGTCGACGATCGAACGACAGATCGCAAGGCCAAGCCCGAGGCCGTGCGGCTTCGAGGTGACGAACGGCTCGAACACCGACTCCAGCGACGGCCCCGGGATCCCGACGCCGCGATCGGTCACGGTGATCTCCACGCCGTCGCCCACGCGGTCGGTCGCGATGAGGAGCGTGCGCTCCGCCAGCGGCATGGTCGCCATCGCCTCGCAGGCGTTCACCATCAGATTCAGCACCACCTGTTGCATCTGCACGCGATCGGCGTAGACGAGCGGCAGCGATGCCGAGAGCCGGGTCTCGATGGTCACGCCGCGCTGGATGAGATCACTGCGCGTCAGATCGAGCACGTCGCCCACGACGTCATTGCTGACGATGAGTTGCGGCTCGGCCTCGCCTTTCCTGATCAGACCGCGGACCCGGCTGATCACCGCCCCTGCACGCCGATCGTCCGCCACGATGTCGTCCATGATCGCGCGCAGCTCGGCGGTGTCGAGCGGGTCGCGCAGCATCATCCGCTGAGCGGCGCGTGCGTTGGCGAGAATCGCCGTCAGTGGCTGGTTGAGCTCATGCGCCAGAGCGCCCGAGAGCTCCCCGAGCAACGCGACCCGACCGAGATGTGCGAGCTCGCGGCGCTGGACCTCGATCTCGTGCTCGGCGCGACGCCGCGCCGTAATGTCGCGAACCGTCGCCACGACGCATCGCTCGCCCGCCATCTCCACACGCTCGGCCGAGACCACGCCGCGGATTTCGGTGCCCTTGCAGCTGCAGAGCGATACTTCGAGATCCTTTATGAATCCGTGACTGCCCATCGCCTGGACGATGCGTCGCCGCTCACGCGGGTCGGCAAACATGTGCAGCTCGTCCAGCGTCTTGCCGATCGCGTCGTCGCGGCGAGACTCGAACAGCTCCTCCCATCGCTCGTTGACCTCGATGATCCGGCCGTCCGCGTGTCGGGTGATGGCGATGGCGTCGGGACTCGCGCGGAAGGCCTGCGCGAACCGCTCCTCGGATGCGCGCAACGCCTTCTCGGTCCGGTGACGGATCCGGATCTCGTCGCGGAGGGTACGGTTCGCCGCTGACAGCTCGCGCGTCCGGTCCGCAACCCGGCGCTCGAGCTGGCCACTCGAGGCAAGCAGCTCGGCCTCCTTGATCCGGAGCTCACGTTCGATGTGCTTCTGGTCGTCGATGTCCGTCGCCGTGCCGTACCATCGTACGATGGCGCCACTCTCATCACGGACCGGCAGCGCCCGGGTGAGGTGCCACCGGTAGCTTCTCGTCCCCGCTGACCAGAAGCGCCCCTCGTGCTCATACGGACGTCCCAAGGTGACACTCTCGTGCCACGCATCCACACATGCCGTGCGGTCGGCCGGGTGGATCATCGCTGCCCACCCCTCGTGCGCGGCGGCGGCGGGCGCGCAGTCGGTGATCGCGTACCACTGTCGGTTGAAGTAGTCGATCTCGCCACTCGCGTCCGCGGCATAGACGATCTGTGGCATCGCGTCCGCGAGCTCGCGCAGCCGAGCCTCGCTCTCCCGAAGCAGCACTTCCTCCTGTGCAAGCGCCTCCACCATCCGGCGATCGGTGATGTCGACGGTCACGCCGATCAAGTGCACCACACGGCCGGTGCGGCCTCGCACGGGGCTTCCTTTGGTCAACGCCCAGCGCTCGGAGCCGTCCGGCTGGGTGACGCGATACTCCATTTCGAGCGGTTCGTCGAAGTCGATGCACCGCGTGATCGAGGCCTCGACCGCGCGCCGATCGTCGGGGGCGACCAACTCGAAGTAGCGATCGAGAGTGATTTCGCCCTCATCCCCGTCGAGTCCGAAGAGCCTGGCGCACCCCGCCCATGTCGCACGGTTCCGCCCGACGTCCCAATCCCACGAGAAGATCTTCGCGGCGGTCAGGGTGAGATTGAGCTTACCGGCAACGTTGCGCGCGGACGCCCCGGCGCGACTCAGCTCGCGGACGACCGCCGTCAGCGCGAGCAACGGCACGGCGATGACAATGAGAAACAGCTGCAGGGAGAGCACGCGCTGGGCCATCGCGCCGTCCGTGAACGGACCACGCCCGTGAATCGCTCCCCAGATCGACGTGAGCGCGAAGATGAGGAGGCACATGCTCGTCCCCGCAGGGCCGAAGCGCACCGCGGCCCACAGCAGCAGCGGGAGCGGCGCGTACAGCCACGCCGGGTTCATCTCGCTCCGCCACAATCCGGCCGCGAACACTACGGTGCAAACGTACAGGAGCGCGGTGACGAGCAGCGTTGCCTCGAGCGCTCGCGCAAACGAGAAGGGTCGGCGTTCCGTCGCACCACCGGTTCCCCAGACGATGATCGGCGGGACGATCATCAGGATTGCGATGACATTCGAGAAGAACCGCGCGCTCCAGACTTCCCAGTAGCCCTGCTCGCTCCAGTCGTTCAGCGCGACGAACGCGGCATCGAGGAATGACGAGAGGAAGGGCGCGATCAGCACCGCGCAGATGATGAACGCGCCGACGTGACGAACCGCGTCGAAGCGCACCGGCGGCTCGATCACGCGGCGCATGAGCGCCGCCCCGATCAACGCTTCCGCCGCGTTGCTGACGAACCATCCCAGCACCATCCCGAGCGGGATTCCCGACTGCAGCTCGATGGTCAGATGGGCGAGGAACGCGCTGAGCAGGACGACCGGCCACGCCCGTGTTCGCGCCACCAGCAGCACGCCGAGCAGAATGGCGTTAGGCGGCCAGAGCGTGGAGACGGGTGTCGGGGACGGCGTCAGGACGAACCCGATCTTCGCGCCGATGTAGTAGGCGATGAAGATCGCGAAGGCGGCGTGGATGGTGGGAAGGCGCCTCTGCACGCGCTCGGCGCCGGCGCTGAGCTCTGTCGTCCCGACGCCGAAATGCGCGGCGTGCCGTGCTGTCATACCGTGGCGCGGAGATCTCCGCTGAACCCGCCCGGAGGCGGCGATGCAGATCCACCCGGACTGCCGACCGCGCGGACGCGGTCGAGGTATTCCATCATGCGCACCAGGTCAGCGAGCGACGTCGCGCGCATCTTCGCCATCACGCGTGCCCGGTGCACCTTGATCGTCTTCTCGCTCGTCCCGAGTGCCGCCGCGATCTGCTTGTTGAGCCGTCCCGTCACCACGAGCGCACCCACCTCGCGCTCACGCGGCGTGAGCTTCGCCGCCCGTCGCGTCAACTCATTGAGGTCACGTCGCTCCGCCCGCGTCTCCGCGTCGAGCGCGAGCGCACGATTCACGGCATCGAGCAGTTCCTCGTCGCTGAACGGCTTCAGCAAAAAGTCCACCGCGCCCGATTTCATCGCCTTCACGCCGGTCTGCACGTCCCCGTGCCCGGTCATGAACACAACCGCGGTACCCGTTCCCGCCCCCTTCAGGATCGATTGCAGCTCGAGCCCATCGAGCTCGGGCATTCGGACGTCGAGGAGCAGGCAACCTGGGCTGTCTGGATCCGGTGATGGGTCCGCCAGGAGCTCGCGGGCCGACGCGAACGTCCGGACCGTGTAGCCGCTCGCGGACAACAGTCGCGAGAGGGCGCGCCGAACGGAATCGTCGTCGTCGACAACGGTAATGATGGGGAGTTCTTGGCTCATTGGTCGTCGTATCGTTTACGTCCTGAGGCCGTGCATCGCTGTCGTTACGCGCCCTGGCACCATCATCATTATTGCGAGGATGTCGGTGAGGTTCGACTCGCGCGCGAGCCTACGCTACGACGACGCCGGGCGGACGGCGGCCTCGGTCCCCCCCGTAGGCCCCGCCGCGGATGAAGTGAGCCTGTCGGCCGTCGCCACG
>Ga0075421_100012608_pt1 | contig 10508 bp, 8 predicted proteins | sample SoiMetdeltSBSDD5_FD_75292 | JGI IMG/M metagenome (GOLD analysis project Ga0075421, IMG submission 75292) | Bulk soil microbial communities from a Populus tree surrounding site in Tennessee, USA - Soil MetaG P. deltoides SBSDD5 | ecosystem: Environmental > Terrestrial > Soil > Tree plantation... | reverse complement strand
TGCTCGAACTTCACTGGATCCGGCACAGTTTCTAGCAACAATCCCACCCACAATTGCCCGGATCGATCCGAATTTGCCCGTAGAAAACCTGCGCACACTGCCGCAGCAGGTGCGCGAAAACGTTTTTGAGGATCGTATCATCAGCATTCTGTCGTCATCCTTCGCCGGCCTTGCGACGATTCTCGCCGCTGTAGGGCTTTACGGTGTCCTCGCCTATACAGTCGCGCAGCGTACGCGCGAATTCGGACTGCGGATGGCGTTGGGTGCGGAACCCAATCGCGTTCGGTTCATGATCTTCAAGCAAGTGGGACGGATGACCTTGATCGGAGGCATCGCTGGTCTGGTATTCGCCATTGGGCTCGGCTATCTGTCGCAGTCTATGCTCTTCGAAATCCGTGGCTACGATCCCGTCGTCCTGGTGATCGCCACAGTTTTCTTGACGCTTATCGCTCTCGCGGCAGGTTACATTCCCGCGTATCGCGCCTCGAATGTCGATCCCATGCGTGCACTGCGGTATGAATGAGTCGGTACTGAGTGTGTGAGCGCCCCCTGCTAAAATGAGAGTCATCGTGAAAGCACGTTGTCGAATCCATAGGAGGCCCTGTGCGTCGAAGCATTATCGTTGTGGCTTGTCTTACCGTGATTCTGTTCGCCGGTTCGCTCGCAGCCCAGACTCCACTCCGGATTCATGCCGCGTCCGCTGAACCGGTTACCGGCTGGAATCGAATGGAACTCGGTCCTCAGCGCGCCGTGTGGGTCAATCCAACCGCAAGTCTGACGTCTGCGGACATTGCCAGCGCCGATCCCAGCACCGATGCAGATCGCGGCACCTTTATAGAAGTCGTGTTCACCGAAGAAGGCACGCGAAAGATGCGCGAGCTTTCCAATGCCCAAAAAAACAAGCTCATTGCCATGGTGATGAACGGGCGAGTCATTTTCGCTCCGACCGTCCGCTCGGAGATCGGCCGGGAATGCATCATTACCGGCAGCGGGCCGAATGGTCTTACCACAACCGAGGTCGAGGACATCCTTGCAGCCATCAAGCGAAGGTGACGCGATTAGGCCGCGGACTTCATCGACAGAGCCGTAGCTGAGAGGGCTGGCGGACAGCAGGCGTCAGGGAACGGTTGAACTGCTGCGGTCCGTCGTCGCTTCTGCACCGACCATGAGCAGAGGGCCCAGGTTGTTTTCCTGGCACACGTATTCGAAAAGTTCGGCGCCCTCGTTCCATTGCATGGGAAAACTCGTCGTCCAGGGGGCCGTATAAGCGCCCGGATCATCGATCGTGACTTCATACTTCAAGGTATTGAAGTCCGTGCGCGTGACACGTTCGATCAGATGCAGTCGGTCGGTATGCGGCAACGCGTCCCGGTTCATCCACACGCGTTCATTGAAACCGACTGTATCGACAACGAGCGTATCCCCCTCCCAACGACCGACGGAGTGGCCATAGTAGCTCGGCACCAGATCCTTGCCCGTGGGGTGCGGGCGCCCGTCCATGTAGATCGTGTGAAACGAATGCGGGCCGCCGATGTTGACAATGAAAATTCGCTGCATCTCGGGCATGTCCAGGAGTTCGAATCCGTAGGCGGTCGTCCACAGGCGTGGGCCCGGGGAAGGCTTGCAACGAGTGTAGGGCTCGTCACTCAGGAAATGCTGATGACGGAAGTCGATCAGTGCTCTGGCCCAATCCTGCAGCGGAACGTTATCGATGTGTATGGGAGCGTTCAGTGTCGTCCGGGGTTCGTAACTTCTGGGATTGATCGCCAGCCGGCCGCTGCCGCCCCATATGCCCTTCTCACCAGGCGGTGAATTCAGATTCACTCTGCCGTCAGGCCAGCGCGGAGTAGGTCGGGCCGGTCGGCCCCGTGCGCCGTCCTGTGCTGGAAGGGGCAGAGAAAAAAGCACCAATAGGATTACCGCAGTTAGACCCATCGCAGGCATAACAGCCCACCGGTTTCGCATCCTCGAACCTCCCAGTCCGGCATGATGAAGTGGCGGTAATTCTATACGCGCGGTCTATCAAGCTGTGAATGAATTGGCTGCGGGTCTCAGTTGAGCGCAGTCCCCTCCTCGTGAGGAGGGGTGGACGCGACACCAACAAAATGCCGCGAAGCCTCCTTTACTGGAGCGGACGGGGTGGTCAGTTACGGAAACTGTTCGGTCAGTGACCACCCCGTCTGCGCCGCTTCGGAGGCTTCGCAGCTTTTGTTACTGGCGCAGCCACCCCTCCTCACGAGGAGGGGAATTTCGCCCACTGAGACCAACCGCGCCTACAGCCTAGGCGGCCGCAACCTTAATGGGCTTCGGTTTTCTCTCTTCCTTCTTCGGCAATACGATCTTCAGCACGCCGTCTTTGTACTCGGCGGCGACCTTATCTCCGTCAACTGCCGTAGGCAATGAAAACGATCGACTGAAGCTTCCGTACTCACGCTCGATCCGATGATAGTTCTCTTCTTTAGCCTCCTTTTCGAAATGGCGCTCGCCTTTAAGCAGGAGTATGTTGTTTTCCAACCTCACTTCGATGTCCTTTGCATTCATCCCGGGCAGTTCCGCTTTGAGGACTATTTCATTGTCCGTTTCAAAAACATCCACCGACGGATTCCACGCTGTCGTCGGCATCGGCGTTTCCCATTCCTTACCGAGCAAGCTGCCAAAACGCGCAGGCAGCATGTTGAACTCACGAAAGGGATCCCATCTGATGAGTGACATGGCTTATCGACTCCTTCCAGAAGCTCGAACAGCTTCCGATCAGAGTCTGGCACTTGGGATTCCAGCGCGGCTCCCCCAAAACGAAACCCACGCAAACCCAACGTGACGTGGGCTTAATTTAAGTTCGCCAGCGTCCGCTCCACGTTGGCATCACATGGAACCGTGCCACATTGTCTAATTGGGAAAAAACCTGCGTTTCTACATGGACTCGCTGTCGAGCCTACCGAATAATCCACGCATCTGATGGACCGCGTCCGTCAATTCACGAGCGGTATAGGGCTTTTGAATACAGCAGGTTTGTGTCGATCGGTCCGGGCCTGCATTAAGGGACCGGCCGCTGGCCACGATTACTTTCATGGCCGGTGTGATGTTGAAGATGTGCCGGATCATATCGGAGCCATTCATAGCCGGCATGTCCAGATCGGTCACAACGATTTCGACACGATCTCTGTTCTCCTGGTATCGCCGCAGGCCGTCCAGACCATCCGAGGCGGTGATAACGTCAAAGCCCTCGAACTCCAGACACGTTCTCATCAATTCGCGTATGTCCAGATCATCGTCGACCACAAGTACGGCGCCTTTACGGGTATCACGATCGGTGGTTTCGGGAGTATTCAGTATTGCCATACTTCGCAGTGTGTAAAGGTGGACAGACAGATCAGGTCCATACCGGAACATTGACGCAATGACCCAGGGAACGGCCGTCACGATAGGCGTTTCGACAAAATGGCGAAATCTACGATCTGCTGCGACGATCGTGCACAGAGGGAAGCCTTCAAAAGCAAGCGCATAGCGGTTGAAAGCACTTTGGCAATAATGTTGCCGAAGGGGAGGGCGAAGGAGGAGTTGTCATGAAGACGGTTCTTGTTGTCGCATGCCTCATCGCCATGGTGTCGTGGACTATGCCCTCATTCGCTGCCGGAGATGCCGCAGCCGGTAAAGAATTGTTCTCGAAAAAATGCGCCAGCTGCCATGGGGCGGCCGGCGAGGGAAAAGCCACTGTCGCGAAAATGCTCAAGGTTGAAATGCGGCACCTTGGAGATAAAGAAGTCCAGGCCAAGAGCGACGCCGAACTGAAAAAGATCGTACTTGAAGGCAGCGGGAAGATGAAAGGTGTCACTGGCATCGATGCGAAAGGCGCCGACGATTTGGTTGCCTATCTTCGTACCCTGAAGAAGTAGCCACGTCGCGACATCGTAAGGAACACAAAGGCACCAAGGCACAAAGACGACGCCGCAAGTAACAGATTTTGTGCGGAGTCTTCTTTGTGCCTTGGTGCCTTTGTGTCTTTGTGTTTTTAACGCTGTATCGAACCCAGATCTTGTGCAATTAATTCTTCAGACTCTTCGGGTTCAGGGAGCGGAGCTTCCCGCATCATGTTCGGCATCATCGAGCAATCGTGGTTGGCGTAGCGGTCTGCGTGTTCCCGCACTTGCTTCCTCAGCATTTCCATCTGGCCGACATCCTTCGGAGTGAAGATCAAGCGAGCTCCGTTCGGTACCATTTCATACTTCGTACCGGCCGGCATCATCTGGCTTGTAGTGTTGTAACCTGGGACATCCTTCACAGGCTGATTGTGCATTTTCGCGAGCATCTCCACGCGCTTGCGGAGCTCGTCCACGTCTCCCGACTTAGTCGTAAACATGAGAGCCACGCCATCCTGGACATCAGCCACAGCCACCTCGGCCCCGGACACCATCATCGGACACTTTTGCAACTTCTCCGAATTCATCTCGCTCGCTGAACCGCCTCCCTGCTGCGCGGCATGTGACGAGATCGTGAGTCCAATCGAAGATGCAAGAAAAACCGTGGCAATGAAGATGTTTTTCATTCTTCAACTCCTTACCCTTCAAGGGTGCAACACGGGTTCCAAAAGGGCCTTGGAAGCTGCCGTGCAACCGGCCATTTTTAAGGGGTTTAGCCGTGTATCGAACCCGCCGCCTGGGAGCTATATGCGCGGTCATATGCATCACAACGCGATGCGTTGCTTATGACCGCGCCTACAGTAGATTACGGCGCGAGCGAACCGAGGTAGGCAGAGATCGCGACGATATCGTCGTCGGTCAACTGAGCCACCGGCTTCTTCATGAGCTGCGCGTCTAAGCCATTTCTCTCCCCGTTCTTGAACAAATACAGCTGCCGCGCGATGTAAATCGAATGCACTCCCGCAAGTCTTGGCACAGCGCCCAAGCCTTTCAAATTGTCGCCGTGACAGATCCCGCATGCGATTGTTTTCCCATTGCCTCCTGTTTCCACCAGGGCCTTCCCTCGGGCAATGCTTCCGACCGGCACATTGGCGATGAAGCCGGATTTCGGATCGCGGTTCCGTGCGCGGCCAGGATCTTCGGGCAACGTGATAATGCGATTGCCGATTGCTTCAGTCGCACGGTCCGGATGCGGATACCGCATGCGTCCCGGTCCGATGTATGTCTTCGGCACCGTCCCTGTCTCGACGACGCGATTCCACGGTGCGGGCTTGCGCGCAGCAAACCAGTCCGCGGATTGTTTCATTTCGTCGTCTGTCATCGCAGCGGCGATCCCGTTCATGCGCGACATGTCCTTTCGAACGCCACTTTTGAAATCCTGCAGTTGGCGCACGATATAAGCGGACTGAAGACCAGTCAGGTCGGCCGACTCCGGATGACCCAATCCCGACATCAGATGGCAGGCGCCGCAAGCAAGAACCGCACCGCGTCCGCGCAAAACGATATCCGGCTTTGGAGCATTCTCTTCGGGAAACCAGTCCGGGGGAGCCGAGAGATTTTCAATGTCTGCGCGAGTGTAGGTTTTGGCACTCCCTGGAATCCGAACGGGTCCGGTTTCTTCGGTCGCGGGCGGCTGAGCGGCTGGATCAATGACCTGGAATGCCCAGTCCGGCTGGCGGAGTTTTCCCAATTGAGGAGCGGCGATTGACAATACGCAAAGAGATAAAAGTAGCAGCATCCAAGCAACTATCCTCATCAAACCTCCTTTAATAACGCTGTGAATGGTAAGACGAAGATATACGCGAATTCAAACCACGTTAAGAATTTCGCGATTCGATTCAACCGGCGCGTGCGTGAAGGCGGCTGGACGGCAGCGTCACGATGAACGTCGAGCCGAATCCTTCACCGTCGCTTTCGGCGCGAATCGTACCACCGTGTCGCTGCACCAGTTGTTTCGCGATAGCCAGGCCTAGTCCCAGCCCGCCATGCGCGCGGGCCTGGGTCGCATCGGCCTGGACGAAAGGCTCAAAGATGCGTGCGGTCAAATCGGCTCGTATGCCTTGCCCGTTATCTCGGACGTTGATTTCAAAACCGGAATCGCGGCGAACGAGCCTTATTTCGACGCGTCCTTTTTCGGGCGTGAACTTGATGGCATTTGACACCAGATTTCCCAAAATCTGCTGGAGACGTTTCTCGTCTCCCCATACCACCGCGGCTTCCACTTCGACATCGCATTCCAGATCGATTTGTTTAGACTCGGCTAGCGGCTTCGTTGCTTCAAAGGTTCGCTTGATGATTGAAACGAGTTCCACGTTGGCAAACTGGACCGACAACTGACCGGTCGAAACTCGGGAGATATCGAGGATGTCGGATATCAACTCGGCTTGCAACTTGGCGTTCCGCTCAATCACCGCCAATGCGGCTGCCGTACGCTCAGCGTCCACTTCCTTGGACTGCAGGATCTGGACCCATCCGGCGATCGCGTTAAGAGGGGTTCGCAGCTCATGCGAAACGATTGCGAGAAACTCGTCTTTCGCTCTGTTTGCGTTCTGAGCTGCCTGAAAAAGGTGCGCATTGGTTACACCCATCTTGATGCGATACGCCAATTCTTCCGCCATCATGACGTCCAGCGCGGAGAATACCGGTCCTCGCGTTCGCACGAGAAACAATACGCCTATCAGATCACCCTGGCGGCAGATGGGAATTGCCATAGCGGAGTAAAACCCAATCGTTCTTAAAAGCTGTTGCTGTTGCTTGGTCAATTTGAAGCCATTTCTTTCCAGACCTTGCACATCGTCGAGAAACAGCGTTGCACCTTGTGCGAGCCTGGTCATCGTCGATTGCTCGACGTCAAAGGACGCCCATTGCAAACTGGACGGAGGTTGGGAGCTGTTGTGGTTAGCCTGACTTTCGATGGTCAACCCGAGGCGATCGCCCTGACAACGGGCCAGACAAGCCCAGTCGGCCATCCGCCGCACTACCAGGTCCGGTAGACGTTCGATGCTGTTTTGATAGTCGACCGACATCAGCACCGCGCTGATGTCCGCCAGCAGCGCAGCCCGATGTGCGGCCGCCTCCGATTCCGCCCGGATCGTTTGTTCCCGAATGAGTTCCAGCGATTCCTGCGACCTGCGGTACAGGTCGGCAAAGATCTGCACTTTCCATCTCAAAATCTCCGGCGCGAACGGCTTAATGAGAAAGTCCACGGCTCCAAGGCTGTATCCTTCCGTGATCAAGGACTCGCCACGGTCGGCAGCGGTGACGAAAATGATGGGCGTATGACGGCACCTCGGCCGCAGCCTCACCAGTCGAGCCATTTCGAACCCATCAATGCCCGGCATTTCCACGTCCAGAACAATGACGGCACATTCGTTGTCGAGCAGAATCCGCAGTCCTTCTTCGGCGGACTGACTCGTAAAGATCTCGATATCCAGGTCTTTCAGAGCAGCCTGGAGCGCCAGAAGGTTTTCGCGACGGTCATCGATCAGGAGTGCATTCGGCCTCTTCACCATCCTCGCTCCTCTACCCGATTAACCGCATTTTTCTGAAAAGATGCCTTTTTACGATCGAGAGTAAATCTTCTGTATCGGCGGGTTTCGCAACGTAATCGGTAGCGCCGGCGGCGATGCAAGCCTCACGGTCGTCCTGCATCGCTTTGGCAGTGAGGGCAATAACCGGCAGGTCGGTGAATTCAGGTTTGGACCGTATTCTTTTCATCACTTCAAAGCCGTCCAGACCCGGCATCATGATATCGACCAGCACCGTATGCACATCCGGGTTCTTGTCCAGAATCTCGAGACCCTCTTCTCCACGTTCCGCATACAGGGCTTCCATTTCGTGGCCCTCGAAGAGACTGGTTAGCGCGAACAGGTTGCGCACATCATCATCAATGATGAGAATCCGTTTTCCAGCCAGCAAGGGATCCGCTTCTTCTTTGTGTTTGTGGCCGAAGCGGGCTTTCCGCTCGCGTACAACACTGGCGGGCCGGTGCAGATAAAGCGACACTTCTTCAAGAAGCCGCTCGGGTGATTTGGCCTCCTTGACGATCAGGGCCTCGGTAATGTGTCGCATCTCCTGATCTTCTTCTTCGGTCAGCTCGCGCGTCGAACGGACGACGATCCGCAAATCTTCGAGTCCAGGCTCGAGCTGGATGCGTTTGATCAGCTCGAATCCCGTCATATCCGGCAGACTCACATTCACGACCATGCAGTCGATACGACTGGAACGGAGGGTATCCATCGCTTCGCCACCCGTAGCAACGGCTAACGTATGGACATTTCCGTTTCCGATGAGTTCAGTGATGAACTGGCGCTCCGCTTCACTAGCGTCGACGACAAGCAAATATCTTTCCCGGGTCTCGATGAATCGTTTGAGATGCTCGAATACTTCGCAGAGTTGGTTCCAGTCGGTAGTCTTCTTCAAATACCCGATCGCCCCTCGATTCAGGCTGAAATCGCGTTCGTCATGAGCCGTGACGACATAAACAGGTATGTGCCGTGTAACGGGATCGTGCTTCAGTCTGTCGAGAACCAGCCAGCCGTGGGTGACAGGCAGTTCCAGATCCAAGGTTATACCGTCGGGCTGGAAGCGTTGAGCCAGCTTCAAGGCTTCATCGCCGGATGTCGCGGCAATTCCTTTGAATCCATTGGCCCGCGCCACATCGACCATGACTCGACTGAAGCGGACATCATCTTCAATGATAAGTATCACCTGATCGTCAGGATGAATGTCGGCGCGATCATCGCCATTCTCGTATTCGCCCCATCTTTCGGGTATCAGTTCATAGTCCAGGCGTACTTTAGAAGAGCTGGGCACAGCCGGTCCGACGGCGCGCAATACACTGCGCGAACCATGCTGCCCGAACGGATCTAACTGCGGGAGGTAAAGTGTAAATGTGCTGCCCTTGCCGAGTTCACTCACGAGCCGTATTTCCCCTCCGAGCAGACGCGCGAGTTCACGGCTGATGGAGAGGCCTAAACCGGTGCCGGGATACTTCCTGGTGAGACCGGTCTCCGCCTGTTGAAAGGCCTCGAAAATGATGCGCTGTTTGTGGGCGGGAATTCCGATTCCCGTGTCGGACACCTCAAAGGCGAGGATTGTTTCGGCACGGTTCAGCGTTTCATGACTTCGGCTCCAGCCCACCCGTGCCGCCTGGATGTGGACTCGAACTTCACCTTCTTCGGTGAATTTGAAAGCATTGGAAAGCAGATTCTTGAGAATCTGCTGCAGCCTTTGCCGATCGCTGATGATGACCGCCGGCACGTCCGCATCGACCACCACTTCGAACTCGAGCTCTTTGCCTTCGGCCACATGACGAAAGCTTCTCTCCACAAATTCTCGGATATCGCCAACGAGAACACGGCCCGTTTCAATCTGCATGACTCCGGCTTCGATCTTCGACAGGTCCAGAATCTCGTTGATCAACGCCAGCAAATCCGAACCTGCGCCGTAGATCGTTTCGGCATACTCGATTTGCTTGGGGGTCAGGTTACTGTCCGCATTCTCGGTAAACAGCCTGGATAGAATCAGCATGCTGTTCAGAGGCGTGCGCAGTTCGTGCGACATGTTGGCCAGGAACTCGGATTTATACTTCGACGACACCGCCAGCTGTTCCGCTTTTTCTTCAAGAGATTTGCGCGCCTGTTCGATCTCGACGTTCTTCCTCTCGACCTCGCTGTTCTGCTGCGCCAATTGTTCAGCTTTCTCCTGCAATTCCTCGTTCGTGCGCCGCAGTTCCTCCTGTTGTTCTCTCAGCCGCTCCTCGGATGCGCTCAAGGTTCTCGCCTGTTCCCGTAAGCGCGTGTTGGATTCAGTCAACTCTTTTTGCCGCGACTGCAACTCAGTTGCAAGGTTTTGCGATTGCTTGAGCAGCTCTTCGGTTCGCATCGTCGTCGTAATCGTGTTCAGCATGATTCCCACAATCTCAGACAGTTGGTCCAGGAAGGTGAGATGAATATCCGTGAACCTTTGGAAGGAGGCGAGTTCGATCACGGCTTTGACATCGCCTTCAAACACGGCCGGCAATATAACGACGTTCATCGGCTTGGATTCACCCAAACCGGAAATAATCTGGATGTAGTCTGATGGAACCTCGGTCATCAGAATGCGCTTTTTCTCAAAAGCGGCCTGGCCGACAAGTCCCTCTCTCAACCGGAATCGATCGGAAGTGTGTTTCCTCTCCTGAAAGGCGTAGCTGGCAAGCAGTCGCAATTCCAGCCCATCGTCCTCTGTTGCTTCATTGAGGTAGAAGACGGCGTGCTGTACGGACACGAGCGGGGCTAACTCCGACAAGATCACTGATGACACCGCGAGCAAATCGCGCTGGCCCTGGAGCAGTCGTGTAAATTTTGCGATATTGGTTTTGAGCCAATCCTGCGCTGTACTCTTCTCCGTCGTCTCGCGCAGGTTTCGAATCATCTTGTTGAGACTATCCTTCAACTCTGCGACTTCGCCTGCTGCTTCAACGGTAATCGATCGCGAAAGATCCCATTTCGTGACGGCGGTCGACACCTCTGCGATCGCTCGCACCTGTGTGGTCAAATTCGCTGCCAGGCGGTTGACGTTATCGGTCAGATCTCGCCAGGTACCCAT
>Ga0075421_100012607_pt1 | contig 10508 bp, 10 predicted proteins | sample SoiMetdeltSBSDD5_FD_75292 | JGI IMG/M metagenome (GOLD analysis project Ga0075421, IMG submission 75292) | Bulk soil microbial communities from a Populus tree surrounding site in Tennessee, USA - Soil MetaG P. deltoides SBSDD5 | ecosystem: Environmental > Terrestrial > Soil > Tree plantation... | reverse complement strand
CGTCATCGACGGCTGGACCGAGATCGGCGACGAAACGCAGATTTATCCGATGGCGTCAATCGGCCTGGCGCCCCAGGATCTCAAGTACCGTGGCGAGCGCACCCGGCTCACGATCGGCAAGCGCAACATCTTCCGCGAGTTCGTGACCATCAATCGCGGCACGGCCGGCGGCGGCGGCCAGACGTCGATCGGCGACGGCAATCTCTTCATGGCCTATGTGCACGTGGCCCACGACTGCCATGTGGGCAACGACACGATCTTTGGTCCGCATGCCACGCTTGGCGGTCACGTCGGCGTCGAGGACTTCGCCAACATCAGCGCCGGATCGGCGGTCCACCAGTTCTGCCGCGTCGGACGGCACGCCTTCATCGGCGGATATTCCGTGGTGACCAAGGATGCCCTGCCGTTTGCCCGGACGATCGGCAGCCGTCCGGCACGCATCTTCGGCGTCAACAGAATCGGGCTCGAGCGCCGCGGGTTCACGCCCAGCACGATCGCGCAGCTGCGGCAGGCGTACCGGTATCTGCTCCAGTCGAAGCTCAACACGACGCGCGCCATTGCGCAGATCGAGCAGGACGAGGCGCTCTCGGCTCCCGAGGTCCGCTACATGGTGGACTTCATCCGCGCCTCCCAGCGCGGCGTCATCCTGCGCCGGGCCGGCCGCCGCGCCGAGGAGCTGGTTGCCGACGAATGAAGCTCGGCATTCTTGCTGGCAACGGGCGGTTCCCGTTTCTCGTACTCGACGCGGCACGCGCGCAGGGACACGAGGTCACGATCATCGCGATGAAGGAAGAGACCTTCACCGAGCTGAACGCGGCCGCCGAACGGCACCGTGCGCCGATCCATTGGATTTCGATCGGCCAGCTCGGCACCTGCATCAGCCTGTTGAAGCAGGCGGGCGTCACCACCGCGGTCATGGCCGGACAGGTCAGGCACACCAAGATCTTCGGCGGCGTGATGCCGGACAAGACGTTTCTCGCGGTGCTGCTCAAGCTCACCGCGCGGAACACCGACGGTCTGATTGGCGCCGTTGCCAACGTGCTGCGCGAAAACGGCATCGATCTGATCGACTCGACTTCGCTCCTGACGCCGCTGCTGGCAAAGCCGGGTGTGCTGACCAGACGCGCGCCGACCGACGAAGAGCGGCGTGATTTCGAGTTCGGCTACACGATGGCGGACGCCATTGCCGGCCTCGACATCGGACAGACCATTGCCGTGAAGAATCAGGCGGTCGTGGCCGTCGAGGCGATGGAGGGCACCGACGAAGTGATTGGCCGTGCCGGCCATCTCGCTGGTCCGGGCGTGCGGATCGTGAAGGTGGCGAAGCCGAAGCAGGATATGCGCTTTGATGTGCCGGTGGTCGGCTTCGCGACCATTCAGGCCATGCGCGTCGCGGGCGCCTCGGCGCTCTCGGTGGACGCGACGAAGACGCTGCTGCTCGACGGCGATGCGGTGTGCGCATCAGCCGACGAGGCCGGCATCACGATCGTCGGCAGGGATCGAAGCGAGGCATGACCGATCGCCTCCGCGTGGCCGTGATCGGCGTCGGACACCTCGGCCAGCATCACGCCAGACTTCTCGGATCGATGGACGGTGTCGAGCTCGTCGGCGTCGTCGACGCCAAGCCTGGCCGCGCCGAGGGCGTGGCGGCGACGTGCGGGACGAAGGCCTGGCCGGCCGCACGCGATCTGCTCGGGCACGTCGACGCGGTGACGATCGCCGTGCCGACGGTCTCGCACCTGGATGTCGCGCTGCCGTTTCTCGAGCGGGGTGTGGCGGCACTGGTCGAGAAGCCGCTGGCGCCGACGGTGGCCGATGCGGAGCGTCTGATCGCTGTTGCCGCGCGCGCCGGCACCACGCTCGCCGCCGGTCATACCGAACGCTTCAATCCCGCCGTGACCGCAGCGCTGCCCCTCGTATCCGATCCGCGGTTCGTCGAGGTGCACCGGCTGGGCACGTTCCCCGAGCGCAGTCTGGACATCGACGTCATTTTCGATCTGATGATTCATGACCTGGATCTCCTGCTGGCGTCGGTGCGATCGGAGGTCGTGGCGATCGAGGCCGTGGGCGTCAACGTGTTGACCCCGCGGACCGACATCGCAAACGCGCGGCTGCGATTCGCATCCGGGTGTATTGCCAACGTGACCGCCAGCCGGATCAGCCGCGAGCGCGTGCGCAAGGTCCGCTTCTTCCAGCACGACTCGTACGTGTCGATCGATTACGCGGCGCAGGACGTCGAGGTCTATCGGCTGGCGCCGCGCGGCGAGCTTCCGCCGATTCAAGGCGGCAAGCTCGACGTGGTGAACGACGAGCCGCTGCGGCGGGAGCTCGTGGACTTTGTCGAAGCTGTACGCAACAAGCGGGCGCCGGGCGTGACCGGACAGGCAGGCCGTGACGCGCTGGAGCTGGCGACCAGGATTGCAGAGAAGATGGCGCAATGAGCACTTCGATTGCACGTGACGCGCTGATGGAGCGGGTGAGCGCGGGAGATCGTCTGGCCGCACACGAGATTCGCGATCTGGCCGCGACGCCCGACATCCTGTCGATCGGCATGCTCGCCGACGTGCTGCGGCGGCAGCTGCACGACAGGCGGACGACGTTCCTGCGCGTCGCCGAGTGTGCGCTCGACGCGCCGGCGCTCGACCCGGGTCACGTCAAAGCGCAAGAGATCAGAATCAACGGCTCGCCGGCCCAGCTTGCAGACGCCCTGCGCGCCGTGGAGGTCGTCAAGTCCAAGGGTGATCGCACGGTGTCCGCGCTGACGTGGGCCGACGTCGAGCGGCTCGCGGGCGCACGCAACGTCGCGGCGACGCTGAAGCAGCTGCGTAGCGCCGGTCTCGACAGCTTGTCCCTCGTCCCACTTGACGGTGAGACCGACGCCGCGGCGATCGTCGACGAGCTGGCATCCGCCGGGTTTACGCAGCTGCGGCTCACCGTGAACAAGGCTCCAGCGGAATCGCGTGTCGATCTCCTGCTGGGTGCCGCGGAGTTGCAGAATCGCGTGGGCTGCATCCAGGCGATTAACCCGCTCCCGATGACGCTGTCCACGTTCCGGCCGACCACCGGTTACGACGACGTGAAGATGGTGGCCATCGCGCGCCTGGCGGCACCCAACATACCGACAGTGCAGGTCGACTGGCGGCGCTATGGTCCGAAGCTCGCACAGGTGGCGCTGACCTTCGGCGCCGATGACCTCGACGGCGTGTCTGCATCCGATGAGGCGCCGGAAGGACGCCGCCGCGCGCCGCTCGAGGAAATCACACGCAATATTCAGGCGGCGGGGTTCGAGCCCCTCGAGCGCACCGGCCGTTACATGCCGGTCGCCTGATGGCTCTCCGTATCGGCGCGGTGGGCTATCTGAATGCCCGGCCGCTGACCTGGGCCCTCGATCGCGAGCCGTCACGCTGGCACGTCCGCTACGACCTGCCCTCGGTGTGCGCGCGGCTCCTGCAGGACGGTGAAGTCGATCTCGGGCTGGTGCCGTCGATCGAGTATCTGCAAGCAACGGACTACCGCTTCGTGCCTGGTGTTGGCATCACGTCACGAGGGGCGATCGCGTCGGTGGCGTTGTACTCCACGCGACCCATCGATCGCATTCGGCATATCGCGCTGGACACGAGCTCGCGCACGTCGGTGGCGCTGATTCAGGTGCTCTGCCGCCACCACTTTCGCATCAGTCCGCGCTTCGTGCCCCACGGCCCCGACCTGGCAGTGATGACGCGGGACTTCGATGCCGGGCTTCTGATCGGGGATCCAGCCTTCGAAGTGGATCATGTCGCGATGGGTCTGCAGAAGTTCGATCTCGGCCTCGAGTGGACCACCATGACCAGGCTGCCGTTCGTGTACGCGGCCTGGACGGGCCGTCCGGGTAAGGTGACCGCAGACGACGTTCGCCGGTTGCAGGAGGCGCAGCGCGAGGGCCTGGCGGCTCTCGACCTGATCGCGGCCGGATACGCGGGCGGCGATGCGGTGCGAACCGCGAAGGCCGCGCGCTACCTAAGGGATAATGTCAAGTACGGTCTTGGCGCCGAGGAGGCGGCGGGGCTGCAGATGTTCCTCGACTACGCGGCGGATCTGGGGCTGGCCCCTGGACGGCGGCCGGTGGAATTCTTCTGATGGTGGATCACATCGCGCGAAAGGTCCTGGACGGGGGCCGCGTCAACGCGGCCGAGGCGCTCGAGCTCTACCGCCACGCGCCCACGCATCTGCTCGGCCACCTCGCCGATACGATTCGTGCCCGCAAACACCCCGACCGCATCGTCACCTACATCATCGACCGGAACGTCAACTACACGAACATCTGCGTCGCGCGGTGCAACTTCTGTGCGTTCTATCGCACAGTCGGCTCGAGTGACGGCTATGTGCTTGGTTTCGAGGAGATCTTCCGGAAGATCGACGAGACGATCGCCGTCGGCGGCAATCAACTGTTGCTGCAGGGCGGACACAATCCCGACCTCCCGATCCAGTGGTACGAGGATCTCTTCCGCGCCGTGAAATCGCGGTATCCCGAGTTCAAGCTGCACGCGCTCTCACCGCCAGAGGTCCTGCATATCTCTCGGCTGAACCAGATCCCGGCGCGGACGGTGATCGATCGGCTGATTGCCGCCGGTCTCGACAGCATTCCGGGAGGCGGTGCCGAGATCCTGGTCGATCGCGTCCGCAAACTGCTCAACTGTTACAGCAAGGCCACGTCCGACGAGTGGCTGGAGATCATGGCGCACGCGCACGATGCCGGTCTGCGCACCACGGCGACGATGATGTATGGAACCGTCGAAACGGACGAAGAGCGCATCGAGCACATGATGCGCCTGCGCGACGTGCAGGATCGCACCGGCGGGTTCACGGCGTTCATCACCTGGAGCTATCAACCCGAGCACACCGAGCAGGGCGGCTACGAGGCCACCGGCATGGACTATCTGCGTACGCTCGCGCTGTCGCGCATCGTGCTCGACAACTTCGACAACCTCCAAGCTTCGTGGGTAACTCAGGGCGGGAAAGTGGGGCAGCTCAGTCTGGCTTTCGGGGCCAACGACATGGGCAGCGTCATGATCGAAGAGAACGTCGTCCGCGCGGCGGGGGCGAGCTATTGCATGGACGAAGTCGAGATCGTCGAGAACGTCGAAGATGCCGGCTTCACCGCCAAGCGCCGCAACATGCACTACGAGATTCTTGGTGACCCGATCTACCGCGAGCGCGATGTGCCGCGCATGCTGGCGCTGGCAACGGCGCGCGCCGATGGCGACATGTCGGTGCCCGACGAGCTGAAGAACTATCCAGCGCGAAGCCGAGCCGGAAAGGTGCTGCGCCTGACGCAGTAGCTCAAACTCAAAACTGAAACGACGACTTCGCAGTCACGTGCAATCAGTCTGAGTCCTGCGTGACATGACTTCGTATACCGCCAGCTGGATCCTGCCCATCTCGAGCCCGCCGATTCGCAACGGCGTTGTGACGCTCGAAGGAGGCCGCATCGTCCGGGTTGGCGAGGCTCCCGACCGCGCCGCGCACGCTCTCGGGAATGTCGCGATCCTTCCCGCGCTGGTCAACGCGCACACACATCTCGAACTGTCGTACCTCCACCAGCGAGTACCGGCCTGTGCGAGCTTCAACGAGTGGGTGATGACACTCATGACGCTGCGGCGCGAGTTCCCCGACTCGAGCGTGCCGCCGATTCTCGCCGCTGCCAAAGTGGCGATCGGTCGAGCCAGAGCCAGCGGCACCGGACTGTTCGGAGACGTGAGCAACACACTGGTGACCGTGCCGCTGCTTCGCGAGGCCGGCATGCCGGCGCAGGTGTTCTACGAGCTGATTGGATTCAATCACCCGGATCCCGCCGCCAGGGTGAAAGCGGCGCGCGCGTATATTGCGTCGACTGGCGCGGATGGCAATGGCGTTCGGGTCAGCCTTGCCCCGCATGCGCCGTACTCGGTGTCGCCGGCATTGTTCATGGCGATCCGCGCCGATGTCGATGCGCATCCGCGTTCGGTGACCAGCGTGCACCTCGCGGAGTCCGCGGGTGAAGTGGAGCTGCTGCGCGAGGGGACCGGACCGGCACGCACGATGCTCGAGACGCTCGGTGTGTGGACGGGCGCGTGGCACGTTCCCGGGGTCTCGCCCGCGGAGTATGCTGCAGCGCTTGGCTTCCTGGCGCCTGATTCGCTCGTGGTCCACGGCGTCCAGTTCACTCGAGAGGATCTCCTTCGGGTCAAGACGGCGGGCTCGCCGCTCGTGTCATGCCCACGGAGCAACAGCTACGTAGGCGTCGGCGCGCCGCCGCTCGAGTCTTTCTATGCTGCGGGGATCCCGGTCGCCTTCGGCACGGACAGTCTGGCCAGTTGCGCCGATCTCAACATGTTCGCGGAGCTCGCCGAAGCGCGCCGCATCGCGCCGTCGGTGCCGGCGCGCGATCTCCTGCGCAGCGCCACGCTGACCGGGGCGCAGGCGCTGCGCTATGACGAGGAGTACGGAAGCATCGAAGCAGGGAAGCGGGCGGCTCTGATCGCGGTGCGCGTACCGCCGCACGTCAGCGATGTGGAAGAATACCTTGTCGGAGGCGTCGAGCCCGACGCGATCGGGTGGCTCGACACGGCGGCAACGACCAGCGCGCCAACTCCCAACTCCCAATGAGCAGGTTGACGACCTATCTCTCGTTCGTCCGCTTCAGCCACTCGGTGTTCGCCTTGCCGTTTGCGTTGACCGGTGCGCTGTTGGCCTGGCGGGAGCATCCCTTTTCCTGGGCCCAGGTCGCATGGATTGTCGTATGCATGGTCGGCGCGCGGAGCGCGGCCATGGGCTTCAATCGTCTCGTGGACGCGCGGTTCGATGCACTCAACCCGCGCACGGCCATGCGCGAGATCCCACGCGGCGCGATGAGCCGCATCGAAGCGACGATGTTCGTGGTCGTGTCGTCGATCGTTTTTGTCTTCGCCGCATCGCGCCTGAGCGTGTTGTGTTTCGCGCTGTCACCGGTGGCGCTGGCGATCGTCTTCTGGTACTCGCTGGCCAAACGCGTGACGACCTACACGCAGTTGTTTCTCGGGCTTGCGCTGGCGGTGGCGCCGGTCGGTGGCTGGATCGCCGCGGGTGGCCGCGGCGGAATCGAGCCATGGCTGCTCGGCCTCGCCATCGGACTGTGGGTCGGCGGCTTCGACATCCTGTATGCCTGTCAGGACGTCGAATTCGATCGCGGCCACGGACTGCGATCGATACCCGCCCGCTTTGGCGTTGCCAACGCCATCCGTCTGTCACGCCTGATGCACGCTGGCGCGATCGTGGCGATGGCGGCGCTCTGGCAGGGGGCACACCTCCCGGCCTTCTATCTTGTTGGTGTCGGCATCGTCGCCGTCCTGCTGTTCTACGAACAGTCGCTCGTCAGCGACACCGATCTCTCGCAGGTGAAGAAGGCGTTCGATTTGAACGGGTGGGTGGGGATCATCTACTTCGCAACCACGGCGCTCGCGCTCTACATCGGATGATGTGGACGCGATTCAGTCCCTTCCGTGGCTAACAATCCGCCGGACAAGGCGCCGGACCGCATCGCCGGGATGTTCGATGCGATCGCGCCTCGCTACGACCTGCTCAATCATCTTCTCAGTGCCGGCATCGATCGACGATGGCGGAAGAAGGCGATTGCATCGCTTGGGCTGAGCGGACGCGAGACGCTCATCGACGTGTGTACCGGGACGGCCGACGTCGCGCTCGACGCGACGGGCGCGGCACGCATCGTCGGTGTGGATTTCGCCGGCGCGATGCTGGCCCTCGGCCTGCGGAAGATTCGCGCCGCCGGTCAAGTCAAACGTATTGTGCTGGTGCGTGGAGACGCGATGCGGATTCCGGCACGCGATCGGATCGCCGATGGGGTGACGGTCGCGTTTGGGATTCGCAACGTGCAGCGCCCGGAGGTCGCCTGTGTGGAGATGGCGCGTGTATTGAAACCAGGAGGACGTCTGGCCATTCTCGAGTTCGGCGTGCCGAGAATACCGGGCGTGAGCGCGCTGTATCTGTGGTACTTCCGTCGTGTGCTGCCGCTCATCGGCCGTCTCATCTCAGGACATACTGGCGCGTACTCGTATCTGCCAGCCTCGGTCGGCACCTTTCCGCCACCGCCTGAGTTCATGACATTACTGCGACGGGCCGGGTTTGCCGATGTACAGGCCGTCCCTCTCACGTTCGGGATCGTCTATCTCTACACGGCCGTCAAAGCCTAGCGCGTGGGGCGCTTACGCTCTACAGTGACCGTAAGTCGTTGCAAGCGAGCATGTTATAATTTGAAGCCTCAGCGCATTGATTCACTTCGACTTCGATAATCGCTACGAGGACGAGCAGATCGTCGGTCGCGCCATCTCGGCGCGCGAAGCGGTCGTGCTGTCGGTCGTGGTGCACCTCATCCTCATCCTGACCTTCCAGTACGGCCCTGATCTGAATTTTCTGAAGCCGAGCCCCGAAGAAGTCGAGGCGCGCAAACAGGAGCTGCTCCGGAGGCAGGAGCTCGAGCAGGCGAATCGCCGGTTCGTCTTCGTGCAGCCGCAGATCGACATGAAAGCCCCGGAACCGAAGCCGGACGTCGATCTGTCGGACCTCGATCGGCGGGCGCAGGCGCCACAGCGATCGGCCAAGCCCGACAATCCGCTGCCGTTCTCGCGCGGCAATTCAGCCGAGCGCACGGACACCGCAACCGCGGTGCCCGAGCGGGCTCGAGGCCCTGAGACGACCGTCAAGCCCGACGAGAAGCCGCCAGAGCCCGAGCCTGAAGAAAAGGTCGCTCGGGTGCTGCCGCGCGAGGACAGCGGCATACGCCGGTCCCCTGAACTCTCGCGCCCAGCACCAGGCGCGCTTGGTGAAGCGCTGCGTAATCTCGAGCGCTACGTTCAGAACGAAACCTTCCAGAACCCGCAGGGCGGCGCTACCGACCCCGGCGCCACGATTCAGTTCGATACCAAGGGCGTCGAGTTCGGTCCGTGGCTGCGGCGCTTCGTCGCACAAGTGCGGCGCAACTGGTTCGTGCCGTATGCGGCGATGACCTTCAAGGGACGCGTCGTCTTGCAGTTCAACATCCACAAGAACGGCACGATCACCGATCTGGCCGTCGTCGGGCCGTCGAATATCGACGCCTTCAATCGTGCGGCCCACAACGCGATCCTCGGCTCGAACCCGACCGAGCCGCTTCCAACCGAATATCCCGAGCCGGCAGCGTTCTTCACGGTTACGTTCTACTACAACGAACAGCCGCCCTTGCGCTGACGCGGAGAGCCATGCCAACGCGGACGCAGCAACTGGGGCTCATCATCGTGCTCGCCGCACTCGTGATCTACGTCTTTGCTAGAGTCCTGTGAGTGGGATCGTCGTTCACTCTTCTGACTTCTCGCTTCTCGGTTCGTGTTCATGTTCACGTTCGGGTTCGGAGTTCACGGTTCAGGGTTCGGTACCCTGAACCCTGAACCCTGAACTCGGAACCGCGAACCGTGAACCGCGAACATTGAACGGAACCTGAACGTGAACACGAACTGAGAAGCGAGAACCGAGAAGCGTGAACGATACGTCCCGTCGTCTGGTTCTCGCCGTCCTCGGACCGACCGCGTCCGGGAAGAGCGCGCTGGGGCTGGCTGTGGCCGAGGGATTGGGCGGCGAGATTCTCAACTGCGATTCCACCGCCGTCTATCGTGGCTTCGACATCGGGACGGACAAGATTCCTCTCGACGAGCAGCGCGGCATTCCGCATCACCTGATCGACATTGCGGATCCCACCGAGGTGTATACCGCGGCCCAATACGCACGCGATGCGAATCGCGTGATTCGCGAGGTGCACGCACGGGGCAAAGTACCGATCCTGGTGGGTGGCACGGGCTTCTACTACCGCGCACTCACGCGAGGCCTCTTCCCGGGTCCCGGTGCCGATGAGACACTCCGCGGGAGGCTGGATCGCATCGCCGATCGAAAGGGGCCGGAGCGTCTGCATCGTTGGCTGGGCCGCGTCGATCCGGACTCGGCCGGCCGCATCATGTCACGCGATCGCAAACGTCTGGTTCGCGCGCTCGAGGTGTATCTCGCCACCGGGCGGCCGTTGACCGCTCACTTCGCCGACACGCGTTCGCCGGTGGCCGACTGCGAGGTCATCGCCTTCGCCCTGAAGATACCGGCAGACCTCACCGCCGAGCGCGTCGCCCTGCGCGTCGAGCGTCAGTTCGCGCGCGGCATCGTCGACGAGGTCAGGGGGCTGCTCGCGCGCGGTGTGCCGGCCGAAGCGCGTCCCTTCGGCGGCCTCGTCTATCGACAGGTCATGGAGATGCTGCGCGGCGTGCGTGACGAGGCGGCGACGCGCGCGCTCATCGTCCAGGAGAACCGGCGATACGCGCGCCGCCAGTTGATCTGGTTCCGTAAAGAGCCTAACCTTATCTGGATCGATGGTCCCGGTGAACTGCCGGATACTCTGCACCGCGTCGAGGAAGCGCTCGTTGCGCGCGGTGTGCGTAGGCGAGGAGACGCTCCCTGATGGCCCAGGTATCTGAACCACG
>Ga0075421_100012604_pt1 | contig 10510 bp, 8 predicted proteins | sample SoiMetdeltSBSDD5_FD_75292 | JGI IMG/M metagenome (GOLD analysis project Ga0075421, IMG submission 75292) | Bulk soil microbial communities from a Populus tree surrounding site in Tennessee, USA - Soil MetaG P. deltoides SBSDD5 | ecosystem: Environmental > Terrestrial > Soil > Tree plantation... | reverse complement strand
GTCCCACCGTCGGCGTGGAGCACCCGGCAGCCGAGCACGGCGTCGCGCCACGTGCCTCGTCCCAGGCGGCCGAGGCCGTTTCGATTCGCGGCGCAGGCGCCGCCCACCGTCGCGGCTCGCCCGGGCCAGGGTGCGGGAGCGAGGCGCTGGCCCGCTTCTCCTGCCTGCGCTGCGAGTGTGTGGAGCGTGACACCGGCCTCGGCGATCAAAGTGAAGTCCACCTTCTCGTGCTCCAGGATCCGGTCCAGTCGCCGGGTGGAGAGGACGAAGTCCACACCGCGCAACGACCCGGCCAGGTGCAGATGCTCCATCGAACCTGCCGGGAGAACGTGGAGACCCTCGCGCGCCGCGAAACGCAAACCTTCCTGCACTTCTGCCGCGCTCGCCGGCGCCAGCACCGGCGTTGCCGACGGCAGCACCCCGGCGAGCGCCGGGAGCGCCGGTTGCCAGGCCTCGACGCTGGCAGCACCGAACACAGAACGCAGGCGCTCCAGGTCGGCTTTCACCGTCTCACCTCCGGAGCGTCGCCGGGATCCGGGAGGAGCATGCGGCCCCGCGCCTCGACGCAAGACTTCGTCGCGGGCAGCACCTTGTCGGGATTGCAGAGACCGCGGGGATTCCACGAGTCCCGCACGCGGCGCATGAGCTCGAGGTCCGCGGCATCGAACATGAGAGGCATGAGATCACGCTTCTCGACGCCGATGCCGTGCTCGCCGCTCAAGGCACCGCCGCACTCGAGGCAGAGCCTCAGGATTTCCTCGCCGGCGGCGAGAACGCGCTGCACCTGTTCCGGGTCGCGCCCGTCGAAGGCGATGTTGGGGTGCAGGTTGCCGTCACCGGCATGGAAGACGTTGGCCAAGGTGATGCCGTACTTCTCGCGCACCCGGTAGATCGCCTCCAACACCCCTTGCAGCTTGTTCCGTGGGACGACGCCGTCCATGACGAGCAGATCGGTGTCGATGCGGCCCATGGCGCCGAAGGCGCCCTTCCGGCCCTGCCACAGGCGCTTGCGCTCGCTTTCTTGCTGCGCTTCCTCCAGCGCCAGCGCACCGCGCTCCCGGCAGATGGCCCCCACCCGCGCTGCCGATGCTTCGACCTCCAAGGCCGGACCATCCAGCTCGACGAGGAGCACGGCATCGGCCTCGCGCGGATAGCCGGCAGCGTACACCGAGGACTCCACCGCTTCGATGGTCAGGTGGTCCAGGATCTCCAGCGCCGCGGGCTCGACGCCGGCGGCGACGATGTCCGCCACCGCAGCACAGGCATCACCCATCCTGCCGTAGGCGGCGAGCAAGGTGCGGACGCTCTCGGGCTTCGGCACCAGACGCACGGTGATCGCGGTGGCGATGCCGAGTGTCCCCTCGCTGCCGACGAACAGTCCCACCAGGTCGTAGCCCGGGGCATCGGGCTCGGGGCCGCCGAGCTGCACCACCTCGCCCGTCGGCAGCACCACCTCGAGGCCGAGGATGTGGCGTGTGGTCATGCCGTGCTTGAAGCAATGGGGCCCACCGGCGTTCTCCGCCACGTTGCCGCCGATCGTGCACGAAGCCTGGCTCGAAGGATCGGGGGCGTATGCCAATCCAGTGCTCGCCACCGCCTGGCTCAGGTTCAGGTTGACGAGACCCGGCTGGACGACGGCGAAGCGATTGTCGACATCGATGGCGAGGATGCGCCGCATGCGCGACGTCTCCACGATCAGGCAGTGCTCGACCGGCTTGGCGCCGCCGGAGAGACCGGTGCCGGCGCCGCGGGGGACGAAGGGGACGCCATGGCGGGCGCAGCAACGGACGATCTCGGCCACCTCCGCCGTGGTCTCCGGGAAGGCGACGGCGAGCGGGCGGGTCTTGTAGAGGGTGAGCGCGTCGCATTCGTACACCAGGAGGTCTTCCGGACGCTGGTGCAGCCTGGGGCCGAGGTGGCCGTGGAGCTCATGCAAGAAGGCGGTGGTGTCTGCGTTCATGACGGCATCGCGTCGCATTCTACGTTCCCGCTCGGGGCGCGGCAAACGGCGCTGCGGCGGCGACGGAGCGGCGATGCTATCCTGCCCGCATGACGCACCCCGAGCCGCTGGCGACCGCAGCCGCACCGAGAGTCGAGCCGAGCGAGCCCGCTTCGGTCACCGCGGACTTCAAGGATGTGCTGCGGGATGGGCGCTTCCGCCTGCTGCTCCTCGGCAACTTCGTCAGCACCGTCGGCGACTGGCTCGCCTTCATGGCGCTCTTCAGCCTGACCTCGTTCGAGTGGAAGAAGGGCGTGAGCGGCGTCAGCCTTCTCGGCATCGCCTACACCCTGCCCCTGGCGCTCCTCTCCCCCGTGGCCGGCGTCTGGGTGGACCGCTGGGAGCTGCGGCGGGTGCTCGTCTCCACGGCGGCGCTCCGCGCTCTCATGGTGCTGGTCATGGCGGTGTGGCCGCGTTTCTGGGCCACCTGCCTCTTGCTCGCCGTCCACCAGACCGTGGCGGGCTTCTTCAACCCGGCCCAACACAGCGCCCTGGCGCGGCTCGTGCGCCGGGAGCATCTGCTGGTGGCGAACGCGCTCAACACGCAGGGCACGCAGCTGACCAAGATCCTCGGGCCCGGCATCGCCGGCTTGCTCGTGGCCTGGCTCGGCCCGCGCGGCTGCTTCCAGTTCGATGCCGTCATGCTGATGACGGCCGCGCTCCTCCTCACCCGTCTCCCGCGCCTGCCCGGAATCACCGCAGACCGCGCCCCCTTCGCGCGCGAGTTCCGCGCCGGCCTGCATTTCCTCGAGCATGCCGTGCGCCTGCGCGCCGTCATCCTGCTCCTCACCCTCGGCTTGTGCGCCCTCGGCGGTTACATCGCCGTCATGCCCATCTTCGCCCGCGACCGGCTGGAGGCGGGCCCCCGCGTCATGGGTTTCATTGTCTCCGGTCTCGGTGCCGGCGCCGCGCTCGGCGCCTTCGCCGTCACCCACTCGGGGAAACGCTGGGACAAGCTCTGGTCCATCTGCAGCGGCGCCTGCATCGCGGCGCTGTCGCTCTGGGTCGTGTCGCGCACCTTTCATGTCGGCATGGCGCTCGCCGCCTCGGCGACCCTCGGCTTTGGGGCGATCTGCATGCTGGTCCCGGCGTACGCGCTCTTGCAGGAGGAAACGCCGCCCGCTCTCCTCGGGCGCGTTCTCAGCCTCGCCATCGCGGCGTTGTCGTTGGCTCAGGTGCTCGGGATGGCGATCGCTGGCGCCGCGGCCTCGCGACTGGCGCCGGATCATCTGCTCGCCTGGGAGGCCCTGCTCCTTGGCTGCGCTGCCCTCGTCTTTTGCGTCTGGAGCTTGCGGCGACGCGGGCCCCGTCCCGGCGCGGGCCGTGACACGTGCGGATTGCCCTCCACATAGAAGCGCCAGGGCCGTACGGCATCCTCGCCGGCGTAGTCGACCCCGATGCGGGCGCTCTGCCCGATGCGTTCGCCTGGCGCCAAGGTGCCGCCTGCGATCCAGAGATCCGGACCGCAGAGGTCGGCGCCGTTTTGACGACGGGTCACGGAGAGAGCCTGGCACAGCTTCCCTGGACCGCTCATGAGCGCGGTCAGGCGCTGCACGCCGCGCCGCTCGCGCATGGGCTCGATGCCTCGGACCGGCTCCAGGGCGCGGAGGAGCACGGCCTCGGGGCGGCCCGGAGGTTGGCAGACGACGTTGAGCATGTCGTGGACGCCGTAGACGAAGTACACGTAGGCGTAACCCGGGGGGCCGAACATGACCTCGTTGCGCGCGGTGCGGCCATGCCGGGCATGGCAGGCCTGGTCCTCGGCGCCGACGTAGGCCTCGGTCTCGACGATGCGCCCGGCAAGGATGCTGCCCTCGACGCGGCGACAGAGGATGCAGCCGAGGAGCTCGCGGGCGACGCAGAGGGCGCTGCGGGCGTAGAAAGCGCGTGGCAGGGGAGAAGGTCGGTGCGGTGGCATGGCAGGGCTCCGGTGCAGCGGCGCCGCGCATGGTAGCAGAGCTTGACAGCAGGCGAGCCGGTCCAGACGATGGCTATGAGGAGGGCGGCGGCACGGGCGGTGCAACGTCGCCTCCGCCTGCACGGGTATGATGGCTCGCCGGCTCCAGGCCCTCGAGCCGGCACAGAGCGTGGAGCGGTCTCGGGAGGAAGGCGATGGCAGAGCGCGAAGTGCTCGAAGTGGACGTGCTGTTCGTCGGCGCCGGGCCCGCCTGCCTGGCGGGGGCCCTGCACTTGGCGAACCTGGCGCGCCAGCACGACGAGGCCGTGGCGCAGGGCGCGCGCGCCGGGGCGCCGCTCGGAGAGCTCCAGATCGCCGTCATCGAGAAGGCGAGCGAGGTGGGGATGCACTCCCTATCCGGCGCCATCCTGGATCCCAAAGCGCTCCGCGAGCTCATGCCCGATTTCGAGGCTCAGGGCTTCCCCGCCGAGAGCCCGGTGACCGAGGACGCGGTCTACTTCCTGACGGCCAAGAAGCACCTCAAGTTCCCGGTGACGCCGCCGCCGTTGCAGAACCACGGCAACTACCTCGTTTCCCTGCACCAGGTCACCCGCTGGCTCGCCAGCAAGGTCGAGGCTGCCGGCGTCAACGTCTTCGCCGGCTTCGCGGGCAGCGAGATCCTCTTCGAAGGCGACCGCGTCGTCGGCGTACGCACCGGGGATCGCGGCGTGGACAAGCAGGGTCAACCCAAGAGCAACTACGAGCCCGGCATCGACATCCGCGCCCGGGTCACGGTGCTCGGCGAGGGCAGCCGCGGCAGCCTGACGAAGGAGCTCATTCCGCGGCTCGGCCTCGATCGCGACTCCCTGCCGCAGCTCTATGCCACGGGCGTCAAAGAGCTGTGGCGGCTGCCAGCGGGAAGGCTGCACCCCGGGCGGGTGCTGCACACCCTCGGCTGGCCGCTGCCGCAGGACCTCTACGGCGGTGGGTTCATCTATCACATGAGCGGCGACATCCTCTCCCTCGGCTTCGTCACCGCCCTCGACTACAAGCACCCCGACACCGATCCGCACCTGCTCTTCCAGAAGTACAAGACCCATCCGTTCATCGCCGCGATGCTGGCCGGCGGCGAGATGGTGGCGTACGGAGCCAAGACCATTTCCGAAGGCGGTTACTACACCATGCCTCGGCTCTACGCCGACGGCGTGCTCCTCGTCGGCGAATGTGCCGCCTACCTCGACGCCATGCGTCTCAAGGGCGTCCACCTGGGGATGAAGTCGGGGATGTTGGCAGCGGAAACCCTCGTCGACGCCCTTAAAGCCGGCGACACCAGCGCGGCGACGCTACGGGGCTATCCGGAGCGCTTCGAGAAGAGCTGGGCCCGTAAGGAGTTACACCGCGTCCGCAACTTCCGCCAGGGTTACGAACGCGGCCTCGTGCCCGGGCTGATGCACACGGGACTGCAGCTGCTGACCGCCGGCCGCGGTGTCTTCGAGCGCCGCCGTCTCGATCCGGACTACACCCACATGCGCCGTCGCCACGAACTGAACGGGGCCCAGGCCCCGGCACCAGTGCCACTCGACGAGAAGCTCACCTTCAAGAAGCTCACCGACGTCTACCTCTCGGGCACCAACCACGACGAAGATCAGCCCTGCCACCTGCGCATCGCCGACTTCGACATCTGCAACGAGCGCTGCACGGCGGAGTTCGGCAACCCGTGCCAGCACTTCTGTCCGGCCAGCGTCTACGAGATGGTGGAGAAGGAGAACGGCCGCCGCGAGCTGGTGGTCAACTTCACCAACTGCGTGCATTGCAAGACCTGCGACATCATGGACCCGTACCAGATCATCCAGTGGGTTCCCCCCGAGGGCGGCGGCGGTCCCAGCTACGTGAACATGTGACGCCGCCCATGTCCGGCCACCCCACCCACCCACACGACGCCGCGCCCGGCTGGTCGTTCTGCCCGCAGTGCGCCACCCGGCTGGAAACGCGGCTGTTGCGGCCCGGCGAGCCCACGCGCCTCGCCTGCCCGGCCTGCGACTTCATTCTCTTCCTCGATCCCAAGGTCGCGGCGGGCTGCATCCTGGAGATCGACGGACGCATCGTCCTCTTGCGCCGCGCCATTCCGCCCGCCGTCGGCAAGTGGGTGTACCCGGGCGGCTACGTGGACCGCGGCGAGACGGTGCCCGCAGCCGCCGCACGCGAGGCGCTCGAGGAAGTCTGCTTGCAGGTAGAGCCGCGCTCGCTCCTCGGCGTCTACTCTTACGCGGGAAGCCCGATCGTCGTCGTGGTCTATGTAGCGGAAGTCGTCGGTGGCACGCTCGCCGTCGGTGACGAAGCCCTCGAGGTGCGCACCTTCGCCCCGGAAGCGCTGCCGTGGAACGATCTCGCTTTCCCCAGCACCTTCGACGCCCTCGCCGATTACTTGCGCCGCGTGCATGCCATGGAGCCGCCTGCCGACGCCACCGATCCTGCGCCTCCTTGAACTCTCACGCTTCTTCCCCCACGAACTCTTCGCAAACCGCGGGCACGGAAGCTGCTGTGCCGGCCTGCTGGGATCCCGAATCGAGTCGCGACGGACCCCTCGGGGACAGCGACGGAAACGGCCCTCCCAGAGCGGAGAGGCCAGACGCGCTCGCTTCCAGACGCAGGGAGGCGCGGGGATGCGGAGACTCCGTGCACGCATCGGTGCGGGCGCAGCGCTGCACAGCGCCGCGAGCAGCGCCAGCAAGAGCATCGGCTTCGGCTTGCTGCTGCTCTACGGGCACGCTCTCACACCCGCCGACTTCGGCGTCCTCGTTCTCCTGTACCTCACCACTTTCCTCCTCGACGGCATCGCGATCCAAGGTCTGACGGCGCGGATCCTGCGCCAGCACGCTCTCGCCGCCGGCGAGGACGACCCGTCGCGCCGGCGCGTCGTCACCACGGCGTTCGTGCACACGGTGGCGAGCGGCGCGGTGCTTTTCGGCCTCCTCGCCCTCGCTGCCGGCCCGGCGAGCCTGCTCTTCTTCCGCGAGCCGCGTTGGAGCACGCTGCTCCAGCTCATGTGCATCGCCGGCTTCCTCCGCGCCGTGCAGAACGTACCGCGGCAGATGCTGCGGGCCCGCGGCCGGTCGGGCTGGCTCGATGGCCTCCGCCTCGGCGATGCGGTGGCGGCGGCGGTGCTCAACATACTGCTCGTCGTCGGTGCCGGCCTCGGCCTGACCGGCGTCGTCTACGGCGAGGTGCTGCGCGAGGGCGTCGCCACGCTGCTGCTCGTCTTTACCTTGCGTCGCGACCTCTGCCATGCGCCCTCTATGGTGGCGCTGCGTCGCTTGCTGCGCGATGGCTGGCCGCGGCTGCGGCGTGAGCTGCCCAATCTGGTGCTGGCGGCGAACGATCGCTACTTCCTCGCCTTCTCGACTTCGGTCAGCCTGATCGGGACCTACGGTTTCGGACTGCGCCTGGCACAAGCCCTCGGTGACTTCGTCGTGCAACCACTCCTCGGCCTCGTCCCGGGTCTCCATGCGCCGGACGGAGCTGCCGAAGGCAGGCGCGAAGTCTTCGGCCGTTTCTTGACCTACTTCGTGGCCCTGGCCGGCCTCGTAGCTCTCGCCATCGCCGTGTTCGCCCCCTCCCTGCTGCGCATCGTCTGCCAGCCGGACTACGAGGGCACGGCGTGGATCCTGCCGCTCCTCCTCATGGCCTTGGCTATCGGGGGGGTGCAAAAGCTGTTGCTGGTGTGCCTGCGTCTCGAGGGTCGTCCGGCGCCGCCGGTGCAGCGCGCCACCTTCGCCGCCGCCGTTCTCAGCCTCACCGGCAATGCCTTGCTGGTACCGAAGCACGGCGCCCTCGGCGCCGCCTTCACCGCCGTCCTCGCCCAGTCGCTGCTCTGCGCCATGGTGCTGGTGGCGGCGCGCCGCAGCCAGTTGCTGCGCTTCGAGCCCGGCCGTCTGACCAAGGTCGCCGCCGCTCTCTTCTCCAGCTTCTACATCGCCGGTTTCGTGATGCCCGACGATCTGGTGGGACAGATCGCCGCGGCCTGGGCGATGGTGCTGCTCTACCCTGCGCTGCTCGGCGTCTTCGGCTTCTACACCGTGGCGGAGGTCGAGCGCCTGCGCGACCTGTTCAACCACCGTATCGGCAAAGCGGCATCCAAACCCGCTGACCGCAAGGATTTCCCCTTCCCTGCCGTGACCGAAGCCGCGGACGACGCCGAGCTCGTCGGCGCCGGCGCCGAACGCCAGCGTTCCTGAGCTGACGCCCCTCCTGCCAACCACTGCTGCACTCTCCCAGTTCGCTCGGCCGTTTGACTGGGGCGAACCGGAGCGCGCGCCGCGCCGCACGTGCTATTCTTCCCCACGAAGTCGAACCTCGCCGAGTTGGCCCGTTCCCCATAGCGGGGCGGGCGTGTCTCCCCTCGAGAGTGCGGGAATCCATGAGGAGGAAGAGAGATGCCGGTCAAACCCATTCCTGACGGCTTTCACACCTTGACACCCCATCTGGTCATGAAGGATGCAAGCAAGGCGATCGATTTCTACAAGAAGGCTTTCGGTGCCGAGGAGATCGCTCGCATGCCGGGGCCGGGCGGCAAGATCATGCACGCCATGATCCGGATCGGCGGCTCGTTTCTGATGCTCAACGACGAATTTCCCGACATGGGCGCAAGCGGTCCCGAGAGCATCGGGGGCTCGCCGGTCACGATCCACATCTACGCGGACAACGTGGACAAGCTCTGGGAGAAGGCCCTGGCGGCCGGGGCCACCGTGGCGATGCCGCTCGGCAACATGTTCTGGGGTGACCGCTACGGGTCGCTGGTCGACCCATTCGGCCACCGCTGGTCGCTGGCCACCCACATCGAGGATGTTCCGCCCGCGGAGATGACAAAGCGGGTGGCGGCGGAATTCGGGAAGTAGGCGAGGGCGGGAGGACAGCTTACGCCGTCGCGACGAGGCTGGCGACGGTTTCCACGTGGGGCGTGTGTGGGAACATGTCCACGGGTTGCACGCGTTGCAGCCGGTAGTCGCCATCTACGCAGAGAAGCTGGAGATCCCGCGCCAGAGTGCTCGGGTTGCAGGAAACATAGAGAAGGAGTGGCGCGCGCAGGCGCCGCAGGCCCTGCACGACGTCGGGGTGCAGCCCCGCCCGGGGCGGGTCGGCGATGATGCGTTGCGGGGCGCGCTCCCCTGTCGCACTGCGCAGGAACTGGCGCACGTCCGCCGCCACGAAGCGGCAATTGTCGATGCCGTTGAGGCGAGCGTTGCGCTCCGCGTCGGCGACGGCGCTCTCCACCTGCTCGATGCCCGTTACCCGGCGCGCCCTACCCGCCAGGGAGAGCGCGATGGCGCCGGTACCGGCGTAGAGATCCAGCACTTCCTCCTCGCCCCGCAGCTCGGCCCACTCCGCCACCAGGGCGAAGAGGCGCTCTGCCTGCTCCGGGTTCGGCTGGAAGAAGGACGCCGCGCTGATCTGGAAGCGCAGGCCCCCGAGGACGTCTTCGATCACGCCGGGGCCGTGCAGGATCTCCTCCTGTTCGCCGGTCGCAATCATGGCGCGTCCGCTGTTGATGGTGTGGACGATGCTTACCACGGTGGGGAATTCGGCAGTGAGCGCCGCCACGATCTGCTGCCGGTTCGGCAACGTGCCGGCAGCGGTGACCAGGTTCACCAGCATCTGTCCGGTGCGCTTGCCCTCGCGCACCACCAGATGGCGCCAAAAACCCACGTGCCGCCGGCTGTGGTAGGCAGGCAGACCCGAGCTCGCCGCCAGCTCCCGCACCCGCGCCACGATGCGGTTCGAGGTTTCCGACATGAGATAGCAGGCTTCCAGATCGAAGACACGGTCGAAATGTCCCGCCGTGTGCAGACCGAGCACGATGCGCCCCTCGGGCCCGTCGAAGAAGCCGAACTCCATCTTGTTGCGGTAGAAGAAGGGGTGCGGCGCGGCGACAGCGAGCGGCACCTCCAGGTCGCGGAAGCCGCCGAGGCGCGTCAGGGCGTCCTGCACCAGCTGCGTCTTGGCGCGTCGCTGCGCTTCGTACTCCAGCTCCTGCCAGCTGCAGCCGCCGCAGACATCCAGATGGCTGCAGCGACCTGGGCCGCGTTCGGGGGCGGGGCGCAGGACTTCCACGGTGCGCGCCTGGACGAAGTTGCTCTTCACCCGGCGTACCTGGGCGCGGACGCGCTCTCCCGGGAGCGCCTTCTCGACGAAGACGACCAGGCCGTCGTGACGGGCCACACCGTGACCCTCGGCGGACACGCGTTCCACCTCGACATCGAGCTCTTGTCCGCGGCGGATTTGCATCGAACGAAGCCTAGCACAGGCGGCCGGCGACGAGCCGGCCGCCGTGCACCGAAGCAGAATCAGGTCGACTTCTTCTTGAGCTCGACGGGGAACTCGATGGTGACCTCATCGCCGAGCAGGGTGCCGCCCTTGTCGAGGGTCTTGTTCCAGCTGACGCCGAAGTCCTGGCGGTTGATCTTGGTCGTGGCGTTGAAGCCGCCGCGCTTGCCCATGGGCGTGTCGCCGAAGCCGAGCGCCTCGAGCTCGATGACGACGGGCTTGGTGACGCCACGGATGGTGAGATCACCGGTGACCTTGAAGTGACCTTCGCTCGCACCTTTCTCGAACTTCGT
>Ga0075421_100012603_pt1 | contig 10510 bp, 6 predicted proteins | sample SoiMetdeltSBSDD5_FD_75292 | JGI IMG/M metagenome (GOLD analysis project Ga0075421, IMG submission 75292) | Bulk soil microbial communities from a Populus tree surrounding site in Tennessee, USA - Soil MetaG P. deltoides SBSDD5 | ecosystem: Environmental > Terrestrial > Soil > Tree plantation... | reverse complement strand
TCACGAGGTGGGTGCGCGCGCCCTTCCCCTGGCGGCCCTCGAAGTTCCGGTTGGAGGTCGACGCCACCCGCACGCCCTCCGCCGCGATATCTCCGTTCATGCCGACGCACATCGAGCAGCCCGCCTCACGCCACTGGAAGCCGGCGTCCCGGAAGATGCGGTCGAGACCTTCCGCTTCGGCCGCCTGCTTGATGAGCCCGGAGCCCGGCACCACCCACGCCGGAACGACCGCGCGCCGTCCCTTCGCCACCGCCGCCGCCGCGCGAAGGTCGTCGAGCCGGCTGTTGGTACACGAGCCGATGAACACACGATCGACCTTCACCTCGCTGAGCGGCGTGCCCGGCGTGAGGCCCATGTAGGCCAGCGCACGCTCCATGCTGGCCCGGCGCGCGGTGTCGGGCTCGGCGGTGGGATCGGGGACGCGGTCCGTCACCGGCAGCGCGTCCTGCGGGCTGGTGCCCCACGTCACCGTGGGCGCGATGGCGTGCCCGTCGAGCTGAACCTCGCGGTCGAAGCGGGCGTCGCGATCCGAAGGGACGGTCTTCCAGAACGCGAGGGCCTGCTCCCAGCGCGCGCCCTGCGGCGCGTACGGCCGTCCGCGCAGGTACGCGAACGTCGTCTCGTCGGGCGCGATCATCCCCGCGCGCGCGCCCGCTTCGATCGACATGTTGCAGACGGTCAGGCGCTCCTCGATCGACATCGCGCGGATGACCTCCCCCGCGTACTCGATCGCGTGACCGACGCCGCCCGCCGCGCCCACCTTCGCGATGATCGCGAGGATCACGTCCTTCGCGCCCACGCCGGGCGTCAGCCGGCCGTCGACGGTGATCCGCATCACGCGCGGCTTGCGCTGCCACAGGCACTGCGTGGCGAGGACGTGCTCGACCTCCGTGGAGCCGATCCCGAACGCGAGCGCCCCGAGCGCGCCGTGGGTCGCGGTGTGCGAGTCGCCGCACACGAGGAGGATCCCCGGCTGGGTGATGCCCTGCTCCGGGCCGATCACGTGGACGATCCCGCGCCGCGCGTCACCGACCCCGAAGTGGGCGATGCGCCGCTCACCGGTGTGGCGCGCGAGCGCTTCGACCATGTTGCGGACTTCCGCGTCGGGAATCGGGGTGCCGGGAGCGGTCGTCGGCACGTAGTGGTCGGCGGTGGCGACGCAGCGATCGGGCCGACGCACGCGCTGGCCGCTCCGCTCGAGCCGCGCGAACGCGCTGGTGGACCCCTCGTGCAGAAGGTGCCGGTCGATGTAGAGGAGCGTCTGCCCTCCGGGCCCTTCGGTGACGACGTGGCGGTTCCAGATCTTCTCGAACATGGTGGCGGACATGGGCCGAAGGTACCACCGCCCGCAGGCTGCTGGTCAGCGCTTCAGCAGATAAGGGACGTCGGCGACGACCGTGTTGCGGCGGAAGAGCAGCGCGGCCTTGATCACCAGTGCCGTCTGGTTGTGGAGCACGTGCTGCCACCACTTCTTGGGCAGGAACTCCGGCACGACCACCGTGATCATCTGCTCGCCGCCGCGCGCCTGGATGCTGTCGATGTAGTCGAGGAGCGGGCGCAGGAGCGAGCGATAGGGCGAGGTCAACACCACGAGCGGGACTCCGAGCCCCCACTGCCCCCACTTCTCCTCGAGCCGTACCGTTCGCGTCGGATCCGTCTCGACGTAGACGGCGCGGATCGCCACCGTGGGCCCGGCCAGCGTCCGCGCGTACTGCAGCGCCCGGACGACGCCGCGGTGCAGGTCGCCGATCGGAATGAGAATCGTATGCTGCAGCTCCGGCGGCCCCTCGAAGCCCGTCAGAGACAGCTCGGAGGCGACCTCGTCGTAGTGCCGGTGGATCACGAAGAACATCGCGACGAGGAGAGGAACCACGAGGACCACGATCCACGCGCCCTCGTGAAATTTCGTCACCGTCAGCGTCAGCAGCACGATGAACGTCGCGAGCGCGCCCGCGCCGCTGACCGCCATGCGCCATGGCCAGCCCGGCTCCCGCAGGCGCAGCCAGCGGCGCACCATCCCGCTCTGCGACAGGGTGAACGAGATGAACACGCCGATGGCGTAGAGGGGCAGCAGAGCATGCGTGTCGCCATCGAAAGCGAGAAGAAGGACGATGGCGAAGGCGCTCAGGATCACGATGCCGTTCGAGAAGACGAGCCGATCGCCCTGGTTGGCGAACTGTCGGGGGAGATAGCGATCTCGCGCGAGGATGGACGAGAGCCGCGGGAAGTCCGCATAGGCGGTGTTCGCGGCGAGCAGCAGGATGAGGGTGGTGGCGGCCTGGATGGCGTAGTACGCCATACCTTCGCCGAAGATGCGGCGCGCGATCTTCGACACGACCGTCTGCCCGCCCCCCGGGATGATGCCGAAGTCGTACGCGAGGTAAGTGATGCCGAGGAACAGCGTGATGGAGATCACCCCGAGCGCCAGCAACACCACCTGGGCGTTGCGACCTTCCGGCGGCTTCAGGGCCGCGACGCCGTCGGACACCGCCTCCACCCCGGTCAGTGCGGTACAGCCAGCGGCGTACGCGCGGAGGAACAGAAACAGTCCGATGCCTTCCAGCCCTGGCGGATGCGGCTCGTACGGCGCCTCCGGCAGCCAGCCGAGCGCCGTCGCGATCCCGCCGTAGCCGATCATGGCCAGCATGCAGACGACGAAGAAGTAGGTAGGGACGGCGAAGAACTTGCCTGACTCGCGGACGCCCCGCAGGTTCGCGAGACCGACGCCAATCACCGCGATCACGCAGAGGGTCACGCGATGCGGCGCCAGTGCCGGGATCGCCGACGTCACGGCGGCGATACCCGCCGCGACGGACACCGCGACGGTCAGCACGTAGTCGGTCAGGATGGCGCCCCCTGCCGTGAGCGCCGGGAACACGCCGAGGTTGTCCTTGGAGACGAGGTACGCCCCGCCGCCCTGCGGGTACGCTGCGACCGTCTGACGGTATGACATGACGACGATGGCCAGCAGGGCGGCGATCCCAAGCGCGATCGGGAGCGAGTAGCTCAGCGCAACGGTGCCCGCGAGGATCAAGACGAGCAGGATCTCTTCGCTCGCGTACGCGACGGAGGAGAGCGCATCGGAGGCGAAGACGGCGAGCGCGACGACCTTGCCGAGCCGCTCGTGCCGCGCCTGGGCCAGCGGCATGGGCGGACCCACCAATACGTGCTTCAGGTAGGCGACTCTCATCGGCGGCGATCCGACACGCCTTCCACTCTAGGGAGCCGGCCCTGCCCAGGCAACGGATATCCAGGGATCTTTACGAAATCTTGATACCCGTCGGCCGATCTTGACCCGCCCTTGACCCGCCGCCTGGCACGCTGAGGCGTGGAGGTGAGGTCATGGCGAGATTTCGCGCGCGCAGGGACGATGACGATGAGCCGGCCGCGAGCGCGCCCCCCGCAATGCGCGCGGTCTCCCGTTCCGCCCCGCCACGACCCCACTGGGGCGCGCTGTACGGGGCGGTGATCATCGTTTCCGCCGTCGAGTTCGCTGGCCACCTGTTGCTCCAGCAGAGCCTCTTGCGTCACCTGTGCGACGCCGGCTGTGCCGTCGGGGCCGTCGGAATCCTCTGGGGCTGGGTCTCGCTCAACCGGGTCGCCCTGACGCGCCTCGACGAGCCGGATGCTGGAATCGGCAAGCCCGGAATCCGGATCGTCCGATCACGCCCCCGCCCGCGGCGCGACGAGCGGGTTCATCTGCCCTTCGACTTCCGCTGAGCCGCTACACGCCCGGCCGCAAGAGGTACGGCACGTCGGTCACCACGATGTTGCGCCGGAAGAGCAGCGCGCCCTTGAGGAGCAAGGCCGTCTGGTTGTGCAGCACCTGCTGCCACCATCGGGCGGGGATGAACTCGGGGATCACGATCGTCACGATGTCCTCGGGACCATGCGCACGCAGCGCGTCCACGTAGTCGAGGAACGGACGCACCAGCGAGCGATAGGGTGAGCTCAGCACCACGAGCGGCACGCCCTGGCCCCATTTCCCCCACTTCTCCTCCACGCGCGCGGTGCGCGCGGGATCCGTCTCCACGAAGACGGCCCGCACCGAAGCTTCCGGGGCCAGCGTACGGGCGTACTGCACGGCACGGACGACGCCGCGGTGCACGTCGCCCACGAGCACCAAGACCGTGTGCTCCATCGGAGGGGGTCCGCCCCACCCGTCGAGCGAGAGCTGGCCGGCCACATCGCGATAGTGACGCCGCATCGCCATGAAGGTGGCCACCAGTAGCGGGATGACCAGCACGACGATCCACGCGCCGTGGACGAACTTGGTGACGGCGATCACGATGGTCACCGCCGCCGTCGCGAGCGCGCCGATTCCATTGATGACCATCCGATGAGGCCAGCCGGGGGTGCGGAGCCGCAGCCAGTGCCACACCATCCCGCTCTGCGAAAGCGTGAACGAGATGAAGACCCCGACCGCGTAGAGCGGGATGAGCGCGTGGGTCTCACCGCCGAACACGATGAGGAGGAGCGCGGCGATCCCGGCGAGCAGGAGGATGCCGTTCGAAAAGACCAGGCGCTCACCGAGGTTCGCGAATTGCCGCGGCAGGAACTGGTCGCGCGCGAGCAGCGAGGACAGCCGGGGAAAGTCGGCAAACGACGTGTTGGCGGCGAGGATCAGGATGAGCGCGGTGGTCGCCTGAACCAGATAGTAGAGGAGGCCGGTGCCGAAGATCCGACGGGCGATCTGCGACACGACGGTCTCGCTCTCGCCCGGAACCACGCCGAGGGCGCCCGCGAGGAGCGTGATGCCGATGAAGAACACGCCCAGAACGATCGCCATGAAGCCCAGCGTCACGGCCGCGTTGCGCGACTCCGGCGGCCGGAAGGCCGGGATGCCGTTGGAGATCGCCTCGGTGCCCGTCATGGCGGTGCACCCCGCTGCAAAGGCGCGCAGGACGAGGAACCAGCTCAGGGTCTCCACCGCCGGGGGCACGGCGGCGGGAGCCGGGGGCAGCGTGCCGTTGAGCCATCGGTACGCGCCGCCCGCCAAGAGCGCCCCGAACGCGACGATGAAGCCGTAGGTCGGCAGCGCGAAGATCCGTCCGGATTCGCGGACGCCGCGGATGTTCGCGAAGGCGATCGCGGCCACGCAGGCCACACCGACGGCGACTTTGTGATCGGCCAGCTGCGGCACCGCGGAGGTGAGGGCAGCCACGCCCGCCGCGATCGACACCGACACCGTGAGCACGTAGTCCACGAGCAACGCCGCGGCGGCGACGAGCCCCGACACGTCGCCGAGGTTGTCGCGCGCGACGATGTAGGATCCGCCTCCGCTCGGGTACGCATGAATCGTCTGCTGGTAGGAGATCGTCACGATCGCCAGCAAGGTGGTGATGGCGAGCGCGATCGGCAGCGACAGGGTGACGGCAGCGGCACCGGCCAGCGCGAGGACGAGCAGGATCTCCTCGGTGGCGTAGGCGACCGACGACAGCGCATCGGACGAGAAGACCGCGAGAGCGATGCGCTTGCGAAGGCGCTCGTGCTTCGCCTGCGCGAGCGCCATCGGCGGTCCGACCAGCATGTGCTTGAGGAACGATGCTCTCGCCACGTTTTCACTCTAGGATCCGATTCCGACGCAGAGCAATCGACCGCACGGATTCTTACGACCTCTTTACGGCGGCGGGCGCCGTCGCCGCGTACGCGCGCGTAGAATCAAGGGTGCCGATCATGAATGCGCGCCTCAGGTCCGCCGTCGTCCCCGCCGCCTGGTCGGGTTACGGTTGGGCCGCCGCCCTCGTCGGCGCGGCCACCGCCGCGACGCTGCTCATCGCCCCGTACGTCGCGCCGGCGAACGTCATCATGGTCTACCTCGTGAGCGTGCTGGTGGTCGCCACCCGCTTCGGGCGCGGGCCGTCGGTGCTCGCCTCCGTGCTCAGCGTGGCCGCGTTCAACTTCTTCTTCGTGCCGCCTCACTTCACGTTCGCGGTGGCGGATACGCAGTACCTGATCACCTTTGGCGTCATGTTCCTCGTGGCCCTGGTCATCAGCGATCTCGCCGCGCGTATCCGCGCCCAGGCCGAATCGGCACAGCGGCGCGAGCGCCGGACCGCCGCCCTCTACGCGATGAGTCGCGATCTCGGCCGTGCGCGCGGCGTGGTGGACGTGTTCGCCGCGTCGGCGCGCCACGTGGCGGACGTCTTCGCGTCCGACGTCACGTTCCTCCTGCCGGCTGCGGACGGCGCCCTTGCACGGCCGGCGGGCGCAATGGACGGCTTCGACCCCGACGCCAGCGATCGCAACGTCGCCCGGTGGGTCTTCGAGCACCGCCAGCCCGCCGGTCTCGGCACCACGAGCGCGCGGGCGCTCTATCTCCCACTCGTCGCCTCTCGGGGCGTCCTTGGAGTCCTCGGCGTGCGGCCCGCCGACGTCCGAGCGTTCGACGTCCCCGATCAGCTCCACCAGCTGGAGACGTTCGCCAACCAGACCGCGCTCGCCCTGGAGCGCGCCCAGCTCGCGGACGACGCCCACGAGGCGGAGCTGCGCGCGGAGGCCGAGCGGCTGCGAAGCTCGCTGCTGAGCTCCGTGTCGCACGACCTTCGCACACCGCTCGCCACGATCACGGGCGCCGCGAGCCTCTTGCTCACGGAACCTCACGTGGACGACGACACGCGGCGCGAGCTCCTCGAGTCCGTGCGTGACGAAGCCGAGCGACTGAACCGGCTCGTGCAGAATCTGCTCGAGATGACGCGGCTCGAATCCGGCACCCTCCGCCTCCAGCGCGACTGGCACTCGGTCGAAGAGCTCGTCGGTGCCGCGCTCCGCCGCCTCGGAAAGCCGCTGACAGGCCGCCGGCTCGACGTCACGCTTGCCCCAGACTTGCCGCTGGTCCGCATGGACGACGTCCTGGTCGAGCAGGTCCTGACGAACCTTCTCGACAACGCGCTCAAGTACACGCCGGCCGGCACGCCGATCCGCATCGTGGCGACCGCCAGCGAAGGCCGCATCACCGTCGAGGTCGCCGACCGCGGCCCTGGCCTGCGGCCGGGCGATGAAGAGCGCGTCTTCGAGAAGTTCTACCGGGGGGCGGGCACCGCGCAGCGTGGCGCCGGGCTCGGTCTGGCGATCTGCAAAGCCATCGTGGAGGCGCACGGCGGACGTCTCTGGGCGCACGGCCTGCCCGAGGGGGGCGTGGCGTTCTTCTTCACGCTGCCCATGACCGAAGCGCCCCCGATCGTCGCGGCCTCCACCCATGCCTGAGCCCGCGATCGTCGTGATCGAGGACGAAGCGACGATCCGTCGCTTCCTGCGCGTGACCCTGCACGCGCAGAGCTATCGGCTCTTCGAAGCCACCACCGGCGCCGAAGGCCTCGTCGAGGTGGCGACGCGGCAGCCGGATGTGGTCATCGTCGACCTCGGCTTGCCGGACGTCGACGGGCTCGAGGTCATCCGGAGAATCCGCGAATGGTCGCCGGTCCCCATCATCGTGCTGTCGGCACGTGGCGGCGAGCGTGACAAGGTGACGGCCCTGGATGCGGGCGCCGATGACTACGTCGAGAAGCCGTTCGGGACCGACGAGCTGCTCGCCCGTGTACGCGTCGCCCTCCGGCACGCGGCCGGCGGAACACGTGACGCCGATGCCGTCTTCACCGTCGACGGACTCACGGTCGATCAGGCGCGACGGGTCGTCAGTGTCGACGGCCACGAGACTCATCTCACGCCGATCGAGTACAAGCTCGTCACCACGCTCGTGCATCACGCGGGAAAGGTGCTGACCCACCGCCAGCTGCTGCGCGAGGTCTGGGGGCCCACGCACGTCGAGGACGCGCACTACCTGCGCGTCTACATGGGCCAGCTGCGGCGCAAGATCGAGCGCGACCCGGCGCAGCCGCGCTATCTGCTCACCGAGCCGGGCGTCGGTTACCGGCTCGTGGACGAGTGAGCGCGCGCGGCACCCGGCCTCGCGCTTCGGGGCGGAAGATCAGGACGTCGCGGGCCAGGGTGACGTCGAGGTCGCCGAGCGATTCCAGAGCGGCGCGCTGGCTCGTGCGGAGCCCCCGGTACGACGCGGCCATGACGTCATGAATGGCCGCGGGGTCCAGCCGCGCGACGCGGCGCAGTCGCTCGTGGCGGTCCAGCACGAATCCCGGCGCCAGCGCCGCGATCACGCCGCCGCTGCGATCGCGGGCGATGCCGTCCCCCAGAACCGCGGCCCGCAGCTCGATGAGGTCGTCGGCAGCGGGGACGACGACCAGAAGCGAGCCGTCGGCCCGTAGCACGCGCCGGAACTCCGCCGCGTTGGTTCGAGCGGTGACCGATGCGACGACATGGAAAGACGCGTCGGCATAGGGTAAAAAGCGGTCGGCGTTCGCCACGATCCAGTGCAGTCCCGGATGCTGTCGGGCCGCCATGTCGATCGCGTCCACGGAGATATCGAGGCCATGGCCCTCGCCGCCGGCCCGCCCGGCCAGGGTCGCCACATACTGACCGTCGCCACACCCGACCTCGAGCACGGCGTCGTCACGCCCCACCGCTCCGAGCTCGGCAATCGCCTTCACGAAGGACGCCTCGAGCCCACGCGACAGCAGACGCCGTCGGGCCTGCATCGTTTCGGCGGAGTCACCGGGCCGGGAGGACCGCCGATCCTGCGGCTGGAGCAAGTTCACATAGCCGCTGCGGCCGACGTCGAACGAGTGCTCGCGCGGACACGTGAGCCGGCGCTCGCCGCGCGTCAGCGGTGCGTGACAGGTGCGGACCGGACAAAGCAGCGTGACCATGGGGCAAGTCTCCGCTCCGGCCGCTACCGCCTCGTCGACGCCCTCGCCCGGTCGACGAGCTCGCGCACCACCGCGGGCAGGAGCGGCGTCTTCGTCACCCGGACGCCGAAGGGCGCGAGGGCGTCCTCCACCGCGTTCGCGAGCGCCGCCGGCGGTGAGATCGCGCCGCCCTCGCCGATGCCCTTGATACCGAGCGGGTTGCGCGGCGACGGATACTCCAGGTGCACGGTCTCGATCAGCGGCATGTCGAGCGCTTTCGGAATCGCGTAGTCCATCAGGCTGCCGCTCAGCAGCTGGCCGTGCTCGTCGTAGGTCATCTCCTCGAAGAGCCCGCCGCCGATTCCCTGCGCGACCCCGCCGTGGATCTGGCCCTCGACGATCACCGGATTGATCAGCGTGCCGCAGTCGTGCGAGACGAGGTAACGCAGCAGCTTCACGGCCCCCGTGTCCGGGTCGACGTCGACCACCGCCACGTGGACCGCGCTCGTGTACGTCACGGTCGGCTGGTGGTGGTACACCGTCGCCTCGAAGTCGGGCGGCGCCACGCCCGGCTTCGCGAAGGTCGGCAGTGCCGCCTGGATCACCCGCACGAGCGGGACGGCGGAGCCCGGCACGCCGCGCACCGAGAGCATGCCGTCGTTCATCTCGACGTCCGCCGGCGCGGCTTCCAGCAGCGTCGCCGCCGCCGCGATGACCTTGTCGCGCACGCGCGTGGACGCCTCGTGGATCGAGGTGCCCGCGTTGACCGCGCTGCGCGACGCGAACGTGCCGACGCCGAACGGGATCGCCGCGGTGTCGCCGCCGATCACCGTCACCCACTCCAGCGGGATGCCGAGCGCATCGGCCGCCAGCTGGGCGAACGCGGTCTCGTGCCCCTGCCCCTGCGAGCACGCGCCCGTGGCGACCACCGCGTGCCCGGAGGCATCGAGGCGCACCGTGGCGCCCTCGTGCGGCCCGATCGCGGTGCCCTCGACGTACCCCGAGATCCCGATGCCGCGGAAGATGCCGCGCTCGCGTAGCGCCGTCTGCTCCTTCCGGAGCGCCTCGTAGTCGACGGCGCCCAGCGCCGAGTCCAGCGCCGCGCGGAAGTCGCCGCTGTCGTAGACGAGCGGGTTGCCGTCGCGATACGGAATCGCCAGCTCGTAGGGCAGATCGGCCGCCGTCAAGTAGTTGCGGCGCCGTAGCTCGGCGGGGTCCATGCGCAGCTCGCGCGCCAGGCAGTCGACGATCCGATCCATGGCGAAGACCGTCTCCGGGCGGCCGGCGCCGCGGTACGGCGCGTTCGCGATCTTGTTGGTGACGACGGCGCGACACTCCACCGCCAGGTTCGCGATGCGATGCGGGCCGAGGAGATGCGCCACGGTGTTGTAGGGCAGCACGATTCCCCACACGTTGTACGCGCCCAGGTCGACCCAGATCCGATCGCGGACCGCGAGCATGGTGCCGTCGCGGCGTGCGGCGATCTCGATGTCGTGGACCTGGCCCCGCGCGTGCGCGGAGCCGATCATGTGCTCGCGGCGCGTCTCCATCCACTTGACGGGGCGCCGGGTCGCGATGGCGGCGGCCGGCACGAGCAAGTCCTCCGGGTAGCCATTGGCCTTCGTGCCGAAGCCACCACCCACGTCCGGCGCGATCACGCGGATCTTGTGCGCGGGCAGCCCGAGCGCGGCCACGAGTCCCTGCTGCACGAAGTGCACGACCTGGGTGGTGTTCCACGTCGTCAGGCTCGCATCGCGCGCATCCCACTGCGCGATGACTCCCCGGGTCTCGATCGGCATGCCCACGTA
>Ga0075421_100012602_pt1 | contig 10511 bp, 11 predicted proteins | sample SoiMetdeltSBSDD5_FD_75292 | JGI IMG/M metagenome (GOLD analysis project Ga0075421, IMG submission 75292) | Bulk soil microbial communities from a Populus tree surrounding site in Tennessee, USA - Soil MetaG P. deltoides SBSDD5 | ecosystem: Environmental > Terrestrial > Soil > Tree plantation... | reverse complement strand
AGACCGGCCGCTTCCCGCACGCCGCCCACGCCCTGCCCTGCGCCGAGTGCCACGACCCGCGCGCGGTCGCCGCCGGCACGCCGCGCCCGCCCGGCGACGACGAGCACGCGCCGTGCGATCGCGGCCAGTGTCACGAGCAGGCGTTCCTCACCACGCCGGGGCCGCTGTGCGCGGTCTGCCACGCCTGGGTCGATCCGGTCGGCGGCGCAGGACCTGCCGCCGCGCCGGCGACGAGCTCGCTGGTCCCCTACCCGCGCCAGGATGCGTGGCAGGCGCTGCCCGCCCGCTTCTCGCACGCGCGCCACCTCGACTTCACGCGCATGGAGGCCGCCGCCGGCTTCCACGTCGACTGCGTCGATTGCCACCCGCCCGGCGATGGCGCCTGGCCGGAGAGCCCGGGCCACGCCGCCTGCGGCCGCTGCCACGCCGACGAAGCCGGCCTCGCCGGCGCGCCGCCGCTGTCGGCGTGCGACGGCTGCCACCTGCCCGGCCGCGCCCTCCGCCATCGCCGCCAGCTCATCGCCGGCGATCTCCGCTTCGACCATCAGATCCACCAGACCGATCTGCGCGGCGCCCGCGTCCGCTGCGAGACCTGCCACGATCGCTCGCGCGCCGCCGCCGGCCGCGATGACCACGCGCCGCCGGCGATCGCGGCCTGCGTCACCTGCCACGACGATGAGCGCCAGGTGTCGCCGCAGCGGAGCATGCGCGCCTGCGAGGCCTGCCACGCCACCCGCCGCGAGAACCTCGGCACGCTGGCGCCGCGCTCGCACCTGCCGGCCACCGAGCGGCCGGCCAACCACACGCTGGCCTTCCGCCGCGACCACGCCGAGATCGCCGCCCACGACGCCGAGCGCTGCGCCGCCTGCCACACCCAGCTCTCCGGCAGCCCGCGCAGCGCCTGCGACGAGTGCCACCAGACCACGCGCCCGGTCGATCACACGGTGCTCTTCCGCGAGCTCGACCACGGCGCCGCCTCGGCCGGCGAGCCGGAGCGCTGCGCCACCTGCCACGTCGCCGACTTCTGCACCGCCTGCCACAGCCGGCCGCCGCGGTCGCACTTCCCGCTGGCGATGTGGGCCACCGAGCACGGCGACGTCGCGCGCAACGAGCTGCGCGCCTGCGTGGTCTGCCACGATCCGGTCGACAAGTGCGGGCGGTGCCACGACGGCGCCGGAGGGCTGCGATGAGGCGCGCGCTGGCCATCGCCGCGGGCGTGGCCTTGGCTGCCGTCGCGCACGCCGGGCCGGCCGACCTCCAGCTGCAGGCGCTGCCGCCGCGGCCGGCGACGCTGCACATGCGATCGGCGCCGCAGGTCGCCCAGGCCGCGCCCGCCGCGCCGGCGCCGCCGCCGGCGACCGCAGCCGGCGACGCCGTGCAGGTCACCGCCACCCGCCGCGGCGGCGAGGCCGCGCCCCGCGACCTGTCGCGCGCCATCACGTTCCGCTTCGACCTCGGCTTCGCCCTCGACGGCGCCGGGCTCTCCAAGAAGCCGACCCTGACCGGCGGCACCCTCGGCAGCGCCAACTACGAGGAGGCGCGGCCGATCGGCCTCGGCGATCTCTTCCTCGGCAGCCGTGGCCTCGGCCTGCCCAGCCTCGGCACGTACCTGGCCGCGCACGCCCGCTTCGCCGCGACCAGCGACCTGCAGCAGCCGCTGTCGAGCGCCTACGACGCCGAGGACCCGATCCTGATCCGCTCGGCGTGGGCGGAGTCGGACGGCCTGTTCCGGCAGCGCTGGCTGCGGCCTCTGCGCGCGCGCGCCGGCCGCCAGTTCCTCTACGGCCCGGCCATCGTCCACATGGACGGCACCACCGTCGCGTACGAGACCCGCGCCTTCGAGGCCCACCTCTACGCCGGCAGCCGGGTCCGCGACTGGGCGCCGTCGCGGCCGTCCGCCGACGTCGGCGGCCAGCTCAGCGGCGGCGACGTCCGCCTCGATCTCGCCCACTGGCAGAACATCCCGGTCGTGCTGTCGGCGAGCAGCCTCCGCTACGAGGGCCACAACCACAACGAGCTGAGCCTCGCCTACGCCAACAAGAAGAAGGACCTGGTCGTGCGCGCGGCGGCGCGGCGCCGCGACGGCCAGTGGGTGCGCGAGAGCGGCAGCGCGCGCATCCAGGTCTCCGACGTCACCCAGATCACCGTCGACGTCTCCCACCGCAGCAGCGACGACTGGCGCTACGACTACGAGTGGATCGACGCCGACGACACCTCGGTGCTGCGCTTCCTCTACCTGGGCCTGGTGACGCCGCGGCTGATGGGGTCGGTGCGCGCCGGCACCGTGCTCCTCGACAACGTCGACGTCCTGGTCCGCGCCGCCACCTCGAGCGACCTGTCGCGGCGTGACGCCCACCGCGACGCCTTCTCGCCGAGCTGGTACGAGGCCGGCGGCGCCGTCGAGCTGCGCCTGCGCCGCGCCGTCGGCATCGGCGCGTCGGTCCTCGGCCGCAACTACCGGCGCCCGGAGGTGGCGGTCATCACCGATGTGGAGGAGACGCAGCCGGACGCCATGCGCGGGCAGCCGCTGCCGGACGACCCGACCGCGCTCGGCGAGCGCGGCTACGCCGAGGGCGGCCTCACGGTTCGCTACACCGGCGGCGCCCGCCGCTTCTCGGCGATCGCGGAGCTCTACGGCCGTCAGACCCGGTCGGTGGCGCTGTACGAGAACGACAATCGCAACCAGCCGCCCGGCGAGCCGAAGCTCGACGACCTCGATCGCCGCGGCGGCGGCCGCTTCACCCTCGAGGCCTGGCCGCTGCCGCAGGTGCGCCTGCTCGCCGAGTACGACCTGACGACGGCGCTCGAGCTGTCGCCGGAGATCCGCAGCCTGAAGAGCCTGCGGCTCATGGCCGAGGGGACGTTCTGATGCGCTCGGCGCTGGTCGCGCTCACCGTCGTCGCGCTCGGCGGCGCGGCGCGCGCGCAGCCGGCGGCCGCGCCCGAGCCGGCGCGCACCGAGCCGATCGGCTTCGATCACCTCGTCCACGATCGCAACGTCGTCACCTCGGGCGGCGAGTCGATCGCCTGCACCCGCTGCCACCGGATGTCGCCCGCGGGGCGACCGCTCGGCCGGCCCGATCACCGCGCCTGCTTCGGCGACTGCCACGGCGCGCCGCCGAAGCGCGGCGAGCGGGCGCCGACCCCGGAGCGGACCCCGATCTGCACCGCCTGCCACGCGCCGGCCGCCTTCGTGCGCGGCCCGGGCAAGCCGGCGCGGCTGGCGCCGCCGTGGCCGCCGTACACGCGCGATCGCGACTGGGGGCTGGCGCTCTCGCACCGCGCCCACGACGCGGTCGCGCCGTGCGCGAGCTGTCATCCGGTGGAGAAGGTCGACCGGGCCACGCCCGCCGCCGGGCCGCCGCACGCGCGCTGCGCCGGCTGCCACCGCGACGGCGCGCCCCGCCCGCTGGCGTGCACCGCCTGCCACGTCGCCGCCTACGGCCCGGTCACCGGGCCGCACCTCGAGGCTGGCCCGTTCGCCGGCGGCGCCGAGCTCTCGCACCCGCGCCACGCCGCGCGCGGCGCCACCTGCAAGGGCTGTCACGCGGCGGTGGTCACCGCCGACGACGCGACGCTGCTGGCGCCGACCACCGCCACCTGCGCCGTCGACGGCTGCCACGACGGCAAGGCGGCGTTCGCGACCACCGACGCGTGCACGCGCTGCCACCGGCGCGCGCCGACCGAGACCTTCCGGCCCGAGCGGCCGACCGCCGCCTTCTCGCATGGCGCCCACGCGCCGCGCCTCGCCCGCGCCGAGTGCAGCGCCTGCCACCGCCTCGACCGCCGCGGCGAGGCGGCGCCGCCCGGCCACGCCGCCTGCGCCGGCTGCCACCGCGACGACTTCGCCAGCGCGCGCCCGATCATCTGCGGCGCCTGCCACCTGTCGACCGAGCCGTGGCGGCCGCTCGCCGCCGACGCCCTGCCCGCCGGCGACACCGAGTTCGGCGCCCGCTTCGCGCACGCCACGCATCCCAGGGACTGCGGCACCTGCCACCGCCTCGCCGCCGGCGATCGCGAGAAGCGTCCGCCGCGCGGACACGTCACCTGCACCGGCGCCGCCTGCCACGCCGCCAGCGGCGGTCCGGCGCCCCGCCTCGTCGACTGCGAAGCCTGCCACCAGCTCGGCCTCGTCGCCGACCGCGACCAGGCCCGCCGCAGCTCCCCCTGGTCGGTGCGCGCCCGCTTCCGCCACGGCCCGCACGACCGCGACGCCGAGGGCGTCCCCCTCGCCTGCGGCCAGTGCCACGCCGGCGCGGCCGAGGCCGACAGCCTCGCCGCGGTGCCGACGCCGACCAAGGCGTCGTGCCAGCCCTGCCACGACGGCCGCGCCGCCTTCAAGGTCACGGGCCACGAGTGCGCCCGCTGCCACGGCGGGCGCGCGCCGGCGCCGGCCGCCGCGCCGGCGCAGTGATACGGTCGTCCCGTGCCGCGCTGGCAGGTCGTCTACGCCGCCGTCATGACCGCGATCCTCGGCTGGTCGATCGCGTACGTCCTGTGCGACTGGGCCGGCTGGCCGCGCCTCACCTACTTCCCGTACGAGCACGCCTGGCGCTTCGTCGCCGGCAACGCCGGCCAGGTGCCGATGAACTACGTCGGCACGATCCTGTGGGGCCTCTCCGGCGGCCTCGTCGGCGCCGCCCTCGGCGCCGTCGGCGCCCGCCTGTGGCGTCGCCCGCTGCCGCAGCGCGCGATCGCGCTGCTGGGGGCGTGGGCGATGACGGCGTTCCTGTACGCGGGCAGCTACTACATGTGGAATCTGTGGCCGTTCTGATCCGGCCGGCACCGCGAGCCCCCCTGTAAGCCGCGGCCCGGCCCGTCCGTTCATCGGGCATCACGCGCGGCCCCGCGGCGTCTCGCCGCTGGCGACGCCTGCCGTGCAAGGAGTCGCCATGCTCGCATCGCGCCCGGTCGGGGCCACGCCCCTCGTCTGTCTCGCGTCCGCGCTCGCCGCGTGCGGGACGCCCACCTCCTACCGCGCCGCCGAGCCGGCGCCGATGGCCGCGTCGACGTCGGGGCCGCCGGGCGCCAGCGAGGCGGTCGCGATGCCGACGCCGGCGCCGCCGGCGGAGGCGGTGCCGGAGCGGCCCGGGCTCGGGACGGTGTGGGGCGAGTCGCGCTGGTCGCCGGTCACGGTGCGCCCGTTCGAGCGCGCGTCGGCGGAGCCATGGGCGGTCGCGGTCATCCACTACAACGACGCAGAGGGGGTCACCGCGCACGCCGCGTACCTCGGCGCGTCGCTGGCGCCGCTCGAGGTCGACGCCGGCAACGGCCTGGTCGGCGTCGGGCTGGTCGACGGCGCCGGCCAGCTCCTGCCCGGCGTCGTCGCCGGCGACCGCGCCCTCGTCGTCGGCCGCGACGGCGAGGCGTACCGGATCGTCGTCACCAACCACAGCGGCGCCCGCTTCGAGGTCGTCGCCTCGGTCGACGGCCTCGACGTCATCGACGGCCAGGCGGCCAGCCCGTCGCGGCGCGGCTACCTGCTCGAGCCCGGCGCCGTCCTCACCATCGACGGCTTCCGCCAGAGCAGCGACTCGGTCGCCGCGTTCCGCTTCGGCCGGGTCGCCGACTCCTACGCCGCCCGCACCGGCGGCGATCGCGACGTCGGCGTGGTCGGCCTCGCCTTCTTCGCCGAGCGCGGCGCGGCGTGGACGCCCGACGAGCTGCGCCGCCGCGACACCGCCGATCCGTTCCCCGGCCGCGCCTACGCGACGCCGCCCTGACGACGACCCGGCGCCGCCTACGGTGCGCCCGGCAGCGCGTCGACCCGCGTGTAGCGCAGCGGCCCGACCGTCTCGTCGACCATGCGGAAGCTCTGGCCGTCCCACTCGTCGACGACGTCCTCGCGCACCGCGCCGCCCTCGGTGCTGGTCTGATCCCAGAGCACCCAGCGCACCAGCGTCCCCTCGCGCACCGCGTAGCGGCCGCTCTCGACCGCCAGCGGCGGACCGCCGGCGCCGTAGCGGTACGCGATGAACGCCGGGGTGACGCCGTCGAGCTCGGGCCGGCCGTCGTCGGCGATGGTGGCGTCGAAGTGGAAGGCGCGGGTGATGCCGTCGGAGGTCGCCTCCCAGCGGCCGTACAGATCGCCGGTCGTCGGCCCGGTCTCGCACCCCGTGAGCAGGACGGCGGCGGTGAACAGCAGCGCAGCGCGCATCGCCCCCAGTATGCCTCAGGGCGGCGCGATGACCGTCCGCGCGACCGGCGTCAGGGTCCAGCCACCGCCGCCGATGTCGTCGTCGCCGGTGCCCCAGGTGCCGATGAGCTGGCTGGTCGACGCCACCACCCACACGCCACGGCCGGCGCCGCTGCGCTCGGTCCATGCGAACCGGATCACGTTGCCGTCGATCGTCCCCTCGAGGCGGCCGCCGTCGTAGTCGTAGGTGCCGACGATGCGGCGGCCGGACTGCTCGAGCCGGACCTGGCCGAACTTGCTGTCGTAGCGGCCGGTGAGATCGACGTTGGCGCGGACCGCGCACGGCATGGGCGCGCGCGCCTCCGAGGGTCGGGCGACGGTGAGGATCGCGAGGGCGGAGGCGGCGACGAGGGCGACGGTGCGCATCATGCGCGGTTGCAACGCGCGTCCGGCGCCGGCGATTTGTCGCGCGCCGTAGATCGCGGCCGCGGCCCGTGCGTTGACGCCGCCGATCCGGGAGGTCCTCATGAGGCGCATCGCGTCACTGGCCGTCCTCCTGGCCGCCTGCGGCGGCCGTCATCCATCCACCGAGCCCGGCGCGGTCGCACCGGTGCCGGCGTCCGCACCGGCGCCGGCCCCCGCCGCCTCCGCGCTCCCGGCCGGCGACAACGTCCTCGCCGAGGTCCTCGCCCGCAATCGCGATCCCGGCCGACGCCCGGCCGCCCGCTTCCGCGCCGGCCACGTCACGCCGCGCGCGAAGCCGTCGCCGACGCGGACCGCGCGGGGCTTCGAGATCCGCTTCGGCAGCCGGGCGCCGGTGGCGACGCCGGCGGTCTACGACGGGCGGGTCTACGTCTCGGGCGGCTTCCGCGCCGCCGAGCTGTACGCGTTCGAGACCCGCACCGGCCGCCCGGTGTGGGCGGTCACCCTCGACGACGACGGCGCGTCGACGCCGGCGTGCGCCGATCGGGTCTGCGTCTTCAACACCGAGTCGTGCACGCTGTTCGCGGTCGACGCCGCCACCGGCGCGATGCGCTGGTCGTGGTGGCTGGGCGATCCGCTGACCAGCGCGCCGACCATCGCCGGCGGCCGGGTCTTCACGTCCTACCCGGCGGCCGCCACCGTCGACGGCTCGCCGCGCCCGGACGGCGCGAGCCACGCCCTGGCCGCGTTCGACCTCCAGCGCGGCGACGTCCGCTGGCAGCTCTGGCTCGACAGCGATGTCATGTCGGCGCCGGTCGCGGTCGGCGACTTCCTGTACGTGTCGACCTTCGCCGGCACCCTGCTCAAGATCGAGCAGGCGACCGGCGCGATCCGCTACGCCGTGCGCGCCCGCGCCACGTCGGCGCCGGTCGTGCAGTTCCACGGCGATCTCGAGACCATGTACTACACGCGCCGCGGCGTCGCCGAGCAGGGCGGCGCCGAGGAGATGATCATCCGCGCCGACCACAACGAGCCGCAGACGACCTACCAGGCGCACGGCAAGCGCGCCGATTACCTCGACGACAAGGTCCAGGCCGACAGCACCTACGCCGACGAGGGCAGCGCCAACGACGAGGCCAACGGCTTCGGCCAGGGCGCGCCGGCGGCCGCCAACGCCAAGGCCGCCGCCGGCACCGTCGGCCAGGCCGCGGTCGCGACCCTGCAGGCGTTCCAGGGCTCGCGCATCCTCGCCCTCGGCGAGCTCAACGTGAACACCATGGGCGACGAGGTGGTCGCCACCCGCGCCGCCGATGGCGCGCTGGTCTGGTCGCGCAAGCTCGCCGGCGACGCCCGCCGCGACGGCGGCTTCCTCGGTACCGCGCCGATCGCCGCCGGCCCGAGCGTCCTGGTCGCGACGCTCGGCGGCGAGGTCCTCGAGCTGGCCCCGGGCGACGGCAAGGTCCGCGCGCGCTACCCGGTCGGCGCCCGCGTCCGCGCCCAGCCGGTCGCCGTCGACGGCTGGATCTACGCCGGCACCGAGGACGGCCGCCTGGTCGCGATCGACACCGGCAAACCGGAGCTGACCGGCTGGCCAATGTGGGGCGGCAACGCCGCCCGCACCGGCGTCGCTGCCGGCCCCTGAGACCCGCCTCGATCCGCGCACGACCCGGTTGCGCGGCGAAGACGGCTGGGGTACATGAACAGCTCGCTCGGGGAACCCCGGGCTCCGGTGCCATAGCCAAGCGGTAAGGCAGTGGTCTGCAAAACCACCATTCCCCAGTTCAAATCTGGGTGGCACCTCCAGAGGTAGCAGCAGCGCGCTTGCCCGGACGCCAGTAGCGGAGCTCGGCACCGCAGCGGCACGAGGCGTACAGCGTCATCCCCTCCCCTGGGCGCCCCTCCCGGCGCTGGGCGAAGGGCATCTCGATCGGAGACACGTCGACGTCGGTCTCGCCGTTGCAGACCTGGCAGCGAAGAGTCTTCATCTGCGCCATGCCGCCACCCTAGCGCCGCGGGCTGACGACGGCCGCAAGGCCCGCGGCCTGCGCGTCGAGCATCGCGCGCGGCGCCGGCGTCGCGATCGGGCGGATCAGCTCGGTCACCAGCCGCGCCGCCAGCCGCAGCGTGTCCCCGCGGCGGCGCGGCACGACGTGCATGTGCACGTGGGCGACGGTCTGGTTGGCGGCCGGGCCATCGGCGAGCCACAGGTTGAGGTCGTCGCAGGGCAGCTCGGAGGCGCGCAGCGCCGCGGCCACGGCGAAGGCGCCGCTCGCCAGCGCGGCGCGATCCGCCGGCGCGAGCTCGCCGAGGCGCACCGCGTGGGCGCGCGGCACCACCAGCGTGTGTCCCGGACGCCAGGGGTGGATGTCGAGGAAGGCGACGACTCGCTCGTCGGCGAACACTACGCTGGCCGGGGCGCGCCCGGCCACGATCTCGCAGAAGATGCAGGGCACGCGGCGAGGGTAGACCAAAAAACGAAACAGCGGCGGGACGACCACCCCGCCGCTGCCACTCGCGATCGAGACGCGGCTCAGGCCTGCGCGGTCAGGCTCGGCTTGGTCTCGCCCACGACGCCCGACACCGCGGTGGTGGCGAGGTCGGCGGCGGCGCGGGTGGTGTCGCGCGCGCTCTTGACGGCGCTGCCGACCAGCTTCTCGGTGGCGCTCAGCGTCTCCGAGGTCGCCTCGTCGAGGCGCTGCGTGATGCGGCGGCCGACGCGGAAGAACGCCTTGGTCAGGTTCTCGGCGAGATCGAGGCTGCCCTCGACCGCCGCGCGGATCTCGCCGCGGACGTCCTGGAGGACGCCGACGGCGGTGGTGTTGCTCTTGTCGGCGACGTCGAGCGCCAGGTAAACGGCCGACGGAACGAGGCCGCTGCGGTCAGTCTTGGAGTCGGTCTTCGTGCTCACGGGGACGATCCTTCCTGCGACGGGCTCGGACTTGACCGGCTCCGCGCGCTTCTTGCCTTCATCGTTGGTCGACACGCACGGACCGTACACGCGGCAAATCTCCGAATCATCACATTGAAGTTTCTACAGCGTGAGAGTCGCGTTCCAGCGCATGTGAAGTCCGGTCGTCGGACAGATCGCGGCGATCGTCGTCGGTGCCCCGCCTCACCGAACCATCCCGCGCGTGCGAATGCCGGTCGCATCGACTGCCCGCATCCGCGTCACCGTGGTGATCGCGTGTGTTGCCAGAGCCCCACTCCCGCGCTTCGCCCCGCAGCGGTGATCGCGCGCGCTATCCTGGCCGCGAGGACGCCGATGGCGATCGCGATCGAGATCACCGAGCAGCCACTCGCGGCGCTGGCCGAGCACGCGCGCATCGACAGCGCCTTCGAGGTGCGGACCGTGCTCGACGTCGCGTCGCCGGCCGGAGGCTTCGGCGGCCTCGTCCTCACCGAGCGACCGGTCGACGCTCCCTACATCAGGGACTTCGATGACGACCGCAGCGGGGCCGCGACGTGGGCCGACTACTTCGACGTGTCGCGCTGGGGCCTCATCGCCGCCCATCTCGATGGCCAGCGCGTGGGCGGGGCGGTCATCGCCTTCGACACACCGGGCGTGAGGATGCTGGAAGGCCGCACCGATCTCGCGGTCCTGTGGGATCTCCGGGTGGCCGCGGAGGCGCGGGGGCAGGGAGTCGGCTCGGCCCTGTTCCGGGCCGTCGAGGCCTGGGCGATGGCCAGGGAATGCCGGTGGCTCAAGATCGAGACCTCGACCGTCAACGTGCCGGCGTGTCGGTTCTACGCGCGGCAGGGCTGCCTGCTCGGCGCCATCCATCGCCTCGCGTACCCGGAGGTCCCGGAGGAGGCGATGCTGCTCTGGTACAAGCAGCTCTAGCGCGCGCTCAGAACCGGCCGAGCACCGCGACGCCGACATCGCGCGGAGATACGGCAAGAACGATCGCGACATGCTCGCCGGCGCCGGAGTCGCCGGTGAACCACAGGTAGGC
>Ga0075421_100012601_pt1 | contig 10511 bp, 12 predicted proteins | sample SoiMetdeltSBSDD5_FD_75292 | JGI IMG/M metagenome (GOLD analysis project Ga0075421, IMG submission 75292) | Bulk soil microbial communities from a Populus tree surrounding site in Tennessee, USA - Soil MetaG P. deltoides SBSDD5 | ecosystem: Environmental > Terrestrial > Soil > Tree plantation... | reverse complement strand
GAGATGAGCTTGTAGAGCGAGATGTCCTTGAAGATCGGGTCCTTCAGATAGTTGACGGCGATCTGGAAGCGGAGCGGGGAGCCGATCTCCTCCCTCGAAGCGGAGGCGAGGCTCTCGAAGGCGTAGTCCCACTCCCCCACGTCGACGGCATAGACGAAGCCGCGCAGGGCCTCCTTGCAGGTGCTGCGCGAGAAGAACTTGCTCGCCTTCGGCGGAGTCGTGCAGCAGCTCGCAACGACGAGGGCGCAAACGATCACCGCGAGAGCCCTCCGTAGATCACCGGCCGTCCGGCCCGCTCCCGGGCTCATCGCTCCATGAGGTCGATGCTGCTCGTGATCGGCTGCTCGGATCGCAGCACGCCGTCGCGTCCCGGATGCCACATCTGCACGTCACCCGTCCTCAGGTTGCAGACCCAGAGGATGTTGTTGTAGTTCCGGTCGCTCAGGTGAAGGACGGTGTCCTTGCGGGGGAATGTCTTGAGATCGATCGTGGCCACGCGGGAGCGGTCCACGCTCCCGAGCTCGTCATCGTTGAAGTAGTAGTTCGCCATCCGGCCGTTCGAGCGGTTGACGATCCAGATGCTCCGGCGGTTCGGGTAGAACTCGTACTCTCCCTCCTCGAGGTCGGCCACGGCTTGGCGGAGGATGCGGCCATCCCGCCCCTCTCCGCCTCCAACGAGGTGGATACCTGAGAAGGCTATGAGCGCCCCCAGAACGATGCCGGGCGCACGAATTCCGTCGGCCCACGATCCCAGATATTTCGCGATGCGCATCAAGTGTGTTTCCCTTTTCTCTCTTCGCCCGGATCGTCCTCGTCATCTTCCTGCTCGAGGCCAGGTTCATCTTCGAAGAACGAAGAGCCCGGGCTCACCTCCGCAGCTCCGCCCGATCCTTCTTCCTCTTCCGAGGTCTTCAAGTCGAACTCGAGCTCGCCCAGGGACTGTCCGCCCAGGATGTTCCCTCCTGTAAGGCTTCCCTCGACGTCCTCCGTCATCTTCGAGACATCCTGCACCTGATCGAAGACCTCCCGGGTCACGAAGATGTCGACCTTGTTCTTCAGCGCGATGACGAAGCAATCGCTGGGGCGCGCATCGATCCGGACCTCGTTTCGCCGCGCCAGCCACTCCTCGTTCCCCGCGCCCACCTTCTGCTGGAGGATGAGGGTCGCGCAGAACGTGTTCTCGAGGATCGTGGAGATGATGACGTGCTTGACCTCGAGGTCGAACCCCAGGAACACGTTCTGGATGAGCTCGTGGGTGAGAGGGCGCGCGGGGACCTCGTGGTTGATCTCCCGGATGAGCGCCGCCGCCTCGTAGAACCCCACGAAGACGACGAACGTCTTCTTCTCGTTCCCCAGGAGGACCGCCGCGCCGCTGGGCGTGGGCCCGATGACCCTCTTGATCTTGACCTTTTCCAGGTTCATCGGAGTGGAGGAGTGGCCCCGGGGTAGCGGCCGCAGACGGTTCCGCGTGAGTATACGATCGACCGGATATCGGTCAAAACATTACGGTCCCTGTAGGTCGAGCTCCACGCGGGCCGGGACTCGACTCCGCCTTACCACCCCCAGAGAGCGAAGGTCTCCGGGAGCTGGCACGGGTCATCGCTGACGAGGTCCTCGAGATCGCTCATGAGCGACTCCTTCCAGTCCCTCATGCGGAAGATGTCATCGGCAGAGTCGACGAGCTCGTTCCAGTGCCATTCGAGAGATGTGCCGGGATGGGAGGTGATCCGCTCGGTATGGCAGGACTCGCAGCCCGCAGAGCCCAGGACCACGAAGGAAAGCGCCAGTACCGCGGCGGCGGACCTCCCCGCCGCGAGGATTATCGAGCGTATGCGGTCCCGCTCCGCACGGCGGCGGAAGAGGAAGATGATCATGTGGAAGAGGCCGACCACCATCTCGACGAGGAGGCAACCGATCAGCCGTGCAGCAAGGAGCGGAAAACCGGGTCCGTGGGGTCGCGGTGGAGCGGAAGGGGTGGTTTCCATGGTCGTCCGGGTCCTCTCCCGGTATTCCGAATGTACCCGTACCGCCCCCGGATTCGCAAGGAAGGATGCAGGCCGGCCGCCGTTCAGGGAGACCGGCTCGGCTCGGAGGCGGGGGCGGGGGCCGCCGGCATCCTCTCCTTCGGCTCGGGACCCGCATCGTCCTGAGGGCCGCCCAGAAGCGGCTTCGCGTCCTCCGAGAGCGCCGCCTGGACCGCCCCGGCCACCCTTCCCTTCCGCCTCACGTAGAAGACCGCGCCCAGCGCGGCCCACAGGTAGTACGTGAATCTCTGGAGGATGCAGATCATGGCGCCGTGGGGAACGCCGGCGAGTGGAAGGAGGTACTCGTAAATCCCCTCCGCCGTGCCGATGGCCCCCGGCGGGTTTATGGGAACGGCCATGCCGACCTGGGCTATGGGGATGAGGAAGAAGAAGCTTGCCCAGGGCAGAGGAGCCGGAATGAGGGCCTTCGCGAGCAGGAGGTTCATGATGACCACCGCGACGTGCACGAAGAACGAGACCACGACGGAGAGCGCCACCTCCCTTGGATGGAACTTGTACACGTACACCGCCTCGGCAACCGTGGCGAGCTTCTCCCGGAAGGGGATCCAGGAGAGGACCGCGCCCACGATGGGGTTCCGTCGCAAGCGGTCCGAGTAGAAGACCAGCAGGCCGCCCAGGGCGACGATCAGAGCGAGACCGATCCCCGCCGCCATGTAGGTGAGCTCCGCCCGTGAGCGTATGAGCTCGAGGTTGAAGCTCATGGCGCCCAGCGCGAAGACGATGAGGACGATGAGGCCCACGAGCCTGTCGACCACCACGGACATGATCCCCCCGCTCTTCCGGCCAGGGTGCTCCATGGCCACGGCGTACGCCTTCACCATGTCGCCGCCGGTCGAGCCGATGACGACCTGGTTGAAGAGCTGGCCGATCATGGTCAGCGAAAACGTGTCCATGAACGTGTAGTGGATGCCCTGGGCGCGAAGGAGGAGACGCCACCGGTAGGCCGCGAGCAGCATGATGATGCCGAAGGGCACCTGGGCTGCGACGAACCAGGGCCACCGCTCGCCCACGTCGGCGAGCTTCCGGAGGTCTATGCGTCCGGAAGCCGCGAGCCAGTAGATGAGCCCGAAGGCGACCGCGAGCTTGAAGAAGAGGATGAGCCGGCGACGGAGCATCAGGAGCGCTGCGCCTCGGGACCCCGTCCGGCCCTCACCCGCTCCCGCGCTCCGTTCCCGAGGCGGGGGCCCCCCCGGGCTGCGCAGGCGGCTCTCCATCGTTCTTGGCCGGAACGAAGCGATCGTTGTAATACCGCTCCCAGTTGTCCGCGTCCTCGAAGGCGTACGGCCGGCCGCTCAGGGCCCGGACCCCCTCGTAGGCGGCGATCTTCATGTTGCGGAAGCGGCTCGTGCGGTCGAGGAACACGCGGAGGAGCGCCTCGAGCGCCGCGTCGCCGCCGGCAGCCTGGAGAGCGCGGATGAGAGCCAGCCGCACCTCCATCCTGTGGTCGGCATCGATCTGCTTCGCGAGCGCGGATGCCGATTCCGGGTAGGACTTCGCGGCCAGCCCCCGCGCGGCCTCGAGCTGGACGATCCAGGACTTGTCCTCGAGACCGGCGAGGAAGATGTGTCCGAGATCGGGTCTCCGGAGGAGACCGAGGCTGGACATGGCCCTGGCCCGGTTGAGCGGGTTCGAGCTCTTCCTGGCCACGTCCTTCAGGTAGAGGATGGCCACGGCGTCCGCTTCATCGAAGGGGTATCCGCCCTCCTCCTTCTGGCGGAGCATCTCGCCGAGCTGGATTACCGCCTCCTCCACGCTTTCCGGATCGCCGCTCTTCGCCTCCTCGAGGATGTCGTTGACGTTCGAGGCGCAGCCGATCAGCGAGACAAGGGCGGTGACGAGAAGCATGCCCCGATGGTTTCGGCTCATGACCGCACCTGGCTCCACCCGAGAAAGGCGACGATCAGGGCCGCTCCGAGGGCGAGGAGGAGGAGCGAGACCGGCACGAGCTCCACGGCGATGGCCTCGCCGAGACGAAGGCCGTGCGCTTTCCGGATGCCGCTGACCTCGGCCATGGACCCGGCCACGAGGAAGAGGAGATCGCCCGCGATGGGGAGGAGGAGGAGCGGAGCCAGCGACCCGTTGGCATACCCGACCACTCGCAGGGTGGCCGCAAAGGAGCGGCGCGCCTTGCCGGAAAGGACGAGGGTGAGGTGGAGAGCCTGAGCGCGCAGGTAGAGGTAGAGAGCGGGCGCGGCGAGGAGGAGAGCGAGGGCCATCGCGAGGCCTGGCAGCGGCTCATCCACGAGGACGGACCTCAGCGCCACGGCGAGGAGGAGGCAGGGGCCCCCGAGAAGCGTTCCGAAGATGAGCGCGGCGAGCATGCTCCCTTCGACCGGAAATCCACGGAACGAAGCTTCCGGCCTGACGGCGAAGGAGAGCGCCGTCTCTCCGGCACCCGAGACGGCGCGGGCGAAACGGATGAGGAGAGGTCGGCCCGAGGATTCCCTCCAGGCGGCCTCGAACGCGGTGGCGCGGGCCGGGGAGCTCGATTCCATGGCGCCCCTCTCTCCGTCCGAGCCGCATTCCGTGCAGGCCCCCCCGCCCGCGATCCCGGGAGCGCCGCAGAGGGGGCAGCGAAGTGTCTCCGGCTCGGCGTGCATGTGGATCGAGATCTTAGGTCCTCCACGGATGCATGGCAACGCCTGCAGGAAACCTGACGGATCTGAGCGCCGTTCGAAGATCGCCGGGGCGGTCAGTCCTCGCAGAGGAGGCCGTCCGCCGTCGGATCCTGGCCCTTGGCCGCGGACGGATCCGGCATGGGACCCGTGCCGAGGAAGAGCGACCCCAGAATGTAGATGGGATCCGTGATGTCGATCTTCCCGTCGTCGTTGGCATCGGCGGCGTCCTCGCAGGGCGGAAGGGCGTCCCCGAGGAAGAGCGATCCGAGGATGTTCACCGCATCCGCGAGGTCGATCTTCTCGTCGCGATTCGAATCGCCTCTCCAGAAGAGCTGGAAGGCGGACTCGAGCGCCGCGACCTCGTTCTCGCAAACGTCTGCGAGCTCCTCCTTGCAGCGCGCGAGGAAAGCATCCCGCTCGGCGATGCATTCGCGCTCCGGTCCTCCCTGCGCGATACACTCGGCCAGCATCCGCTCGGCCTTCCCTTCGCACTGGCTGTTGCAGTCGGGCACGGGCTCGCCATCGCAATGGGAGGTGCACTCCTCGAGGACGGCGGCGCCCGCGGCGGAGCACTCCTCCTCGGAGCCGCCTCGCGCGGTGCACTCCGCGACGGCGCGGTCGGCCAGATCCTCGCACCGGTCGGGACAGGGAACCGGGGGCTCGCAGAGGCCGACGCACCGCTCGAGGACCGAGTTCGCCATCGATCTGCAGTCACCCTCGGGAAGACCGGCGAGGTCGCAGCCGGTGAGGACAATCTGGGCGGCTACCGCGCAGCGGTCCTCGCAGGGCGTCCCCGCTCCGCAGCGCTCGAGGCACACGGAGACGATGGCATCGGCGTGTTTTCGGCACTCTTCTCTGTCGCCGCCCGCATCCAGGCACGCCTCGAAGACCGCGTGACCGCTCGCAGCGCACTCGTCGGCGCAGGGCTTCTCCGGAGGCTCCTCGCCGCAGTTCTCGACGCACTCCCTGCGAGCCGCCTCCGCGCGGTCGCGGCACTGGTCCAGGCTGCCGCCCTCCTCGATGCACCGGCCGAGGACCTTCTCGGCCGCCTCGGCGCACGCCTCCTCGCAGTCCGGCTTCGGCGGCTCCTCGCCATCGCATCGGGCCACGCACGCGGCGAGCGCCTCGCGCTGCCTGCCCTTACACTGGTCCTCGGTTCCGCCCTCGGCGATGCACCGCTCGAGAAGCCCGGCCGCCTCCTCCTCGCAGCGGCCCCTGCAGGTCGGCTCGCCTGGATCGGTGTCGCACTCCCTCGCGACGCACTCCGCGAAGGCTCGTTCCTTCCGCGCGGCGCACTCCTCCTCGGGTATGCCCTCTGCGATGCAGCCCGCGGCGATCTCGGCCGCATGGCGCGTACACGCTTCCTTGCAGTCGGGCTCCGGATCCGGATCCCGGACATCCCCCACGATGAGGCGCGGGATGAAGGAGGCATCCGAGCTCGTGAGGTTCACGTTGTGGACGCTTACCGCGATCAGGTTGGTTCCCGCGACGAGGACCTCCGCGGGAACGGGGATCACGGCGTCCGGTTCCGCGGGCGCGTCCCCCACCGCCCTGAGGGCGGCCGTGTTCCGGGTGACCGGGCCGTCGGGCATGTTGACGCGGCCGATCTGGACGCCGTTCACGTGGATCACGAGCCCGTCGTCGTAGCTCACCCGGAGGACCAGTCGCTGACCCTCGGGGATCTCGGGAGCCTCGAACGATGCGCGGGCGAAGAAGGCGAGATAGCCTCCGCCGGTGCAGTCGCGCTCGCCCTCGGGGGTCCCGTCGGGGACCGCGCAGCCCATGTCCTCGAGCACGGTCGCATCGTCCTCATCGCCGTAGCCGATGCCCGTGGGGCCCCGCTCCCAGGATGTATCGTCGAAGCTCGGCTGGTTCCAGCCCTCGGGCGGATCCTGCGTGCCCCGGAAGAAGCTCCAGACATGGCCCGCGTCGAGCACGATCGTCCCCTCCTGCGGCTCCCCGGGCTCTCCGGGATTCGGGACCTCGTCGCCGGCGCGAATCGAGAGAGGGAGAGCGAGAAGGAGGACGAGGACCTGAAGGCCGTACGTGGATCTGACCATTTGCGGTGCGGTCTCCATGGAAGCTCCTGGACCCGGCGCGGGGCTCGACCTGAACCCGCCGCTCCGTATCAGCCTATTCGGGGAGGCGGTCGGCATCCAGTGCGAGCCCCTCGTCATCTCCTCCGACAACGCAAGCGGTCGCCCGGGCATGACGACTCAATCGTCGGGTGAGAATCTTATTCCGCGCCGGCGCGGATCGCGACGTAGGCCCTCCGGGGGAATCGTTGCTCGAGGACGCGATGGCCGCCTTCGCCGAGAATGCGTACCACCTCTTCCGCGGAGAGCTCCCGAGTCACTCTCCATTGGAGAACATCTTGGGTCTCCGTGGGATCGAAGATGATGCTGCGTTTAGCGTGCGTCGAAAGGATCTGCAAGCCAGGCGATGGGCAGACGAGCACGCCTTCTTCATTCAAGCGGGCCGGCGTCATGATGAAAGGATCGAAGGTCTCCGTTTCTCGCGTGAGCTGGAAGTGCCAGGCCTCGACGTGATCGCGGACCGTATCCCGGTAAGCGACAGCCAGGATCGCGACGAGCGTGGTCCCGAGGGCCACCGCGCCGACCGTGGCTCGCCGCGCGCGCCGCTTCATCGGCCTTCCAGGGTAACAGACGAGGGCCAACTCACCCTGCCCGCGTCACGTCCGTTCGAACCCGGGTTCGGACGGCTTCGTCTATCGATACCCCAAGGTGTCCAGGTCAGGGGGAGTGGGAAAAGTACGCCCGGGAGGAATCGAACCTCCACCTACGGCTTCGGAGGCCGTCATTCTATCCGTTGAACTACGGGCGCGCATGTCGATCCGGGGTGACCTTCGCACCCTACAAGCGGCCAACCCTGCTGTCAACGTGGACGCGCGCCACGTACACGGGACGGCCTCCCGTCCTTGTCGCCGTCTTCTCCCGAGCCCCTTATAATCCGCTTTCTTTGGGGCAGCGGACTTGAAGCGGGTCAGCGAAGAGCGAAGGTCGGTCGGTCATGGACACTCTCTGGGCACCCTGGCGCCTCGAGTACCTCGCCGGAAAGCGGGAGGATGGGTGCATCTTCTGCAAGAAGCCCTCCGATCGCGAGCGCCTGGCCGATCACCTGATCCTCCACGTGGGCGAGCTCGCCTTCGTCATCCTGAACCGCTTCCCCTACCACGGCGGTCACCTCATGGTGATCCCGCTCCGCCACACGTCCGACTTCCTCGCCGTCACCGCGGAGGAGCACGCGGAGATGGCCCGCCTCCTCCAGGCGAGCATCCACGGCCTGAAGGAGGTCTACCGCGCCGAGGGCTTCAACATCGGCATGAACCTCGGCCACGTGGCGGGCGCCGGGATCCACGAGCACCTCCACTACCACGTGATCCCCCGCTGGATCGGCGACATGAACTTCTTCCCCATGCTCGCCGGCACCAGGTCGATCCCCGAGCTCCTCGGCGATTCCTACGCCAAGCTCCGTCCCTTCTTCCGCGGCCTCGAGGAGAGGGGTGTCCTCCCCTCGGGCGGCCACGCTGCGTCGGAGGTCTCGGAGGCCCGGCCGTGAACTTCCGCAGGTTCATCGCGCCCGGCTCCATCGAGCTCCGGCTGCGCACCCGCGCCGAACCCGAAGGCGAGCTCCCGGAGGGGTTCGATCCGGAAAGCAACTCGAACCTGAACCGGGTCCGCGAGGAGGTCATCCTCGAGCTCACGAAGCTCCTCGAGGCCACCGGCGAGGTCGCGAGTCCCACCAAGCTCTTCCGGGACCTCCACGACCGGGAGAAGAAGGCCGTCACGGCCGTCGGCGAGGGCATCGCCCTTCCTCACGTGCGGACGCTCCAGGCCAAGAGCTTCATCATGGCCTTCGGGAGGAGTCCCGAGGGTCTTCCCTTCCGGGCGCCCGACGGAGAACCTGTCCATCTCTTCTTCGCCATGGCGGCACCTCCTTACGACGACAGGACCTATCTCAAGGTGTACAGCTCTCTCACCAAGCTCCTCCTCGTCTCCGAGCACCGCGAACAGTTCCTCCTCGCCGAGGACCCGAGCGAGATCCTGCGCGCCCTGGAGCTCGTCCGTTGAGCGCGACGCGGCGGCTCGACTCCATCGAGGACCTCCGGACGCTCCTCGACGGGAGCCGCACCATCGCCGTCGTCGGGCTGTCGGACCAGCCCGATCGCGAGTCCTACCAGATCTCCTCGTACCTCCAGGCGAGGGGGTACAGGATCATCGGCGTGAACCCCTCCGCGGTCCGGATCCTGGGAGAGCCCTGCTATCCGTCTCTCGAAGCCATCCCCGGGGAGACCCGGAGCGAGATCGACTTCGTGGCGATATTCAGGAAGCCCGAGGCCGCCGCCCAGGTCGCGGAGGAGGCCTCCCGCCTCGGCTTCGCCACGGTTTGGCTGGTCCCCGGCTCGTTCTCGCGACAAGTCGAGGACGTGGCCTCCGCGAGCGGCCTCGCTTACGTGCCTGGCGTCTGCCTCCGCACCGCGCGCGAGCTGACGCTCTCCAAGTGACCCCCGTGGAGGCGATCGCCCCGAGCGCATGAGAAAGACCTCCGAGAAGACGGCGCTCACCTACGCATCCCTCATGGCGCGCGCGAAGTGGGGCAAGGTGCCCCCGGTCGTCGTGCTCACGGGTCCCGCGGACTTCCTGAAGAAACGGCTCCTCGAGCGGCTCGCCTCCGAGCTCTCCGCGAAGGGCAGGCCGGAGATCACCCGATTCCAGGGGCCTCCCAACGACAAGCAGATCGCGGAACTGCCCCTGTCCGCCGTCCTCGACGAGCTCCGAACCCCGAGCTTCTTCTCGCCGGAGCGCCTCGTCATCCTCGAGCGCGCGGATGCTTTTCTCTCGGCGCACGGGGACTCGCTCGCCCCCTTCCTCGAGGCGGGCTTCGGAGGGGGACGTCTCGCGGCCCTGACCGATGAGAAGCTCGACGGCAGGAGGCGTTTCACGAAGGCTCTCGCGGACAAGGCCTGGATCGTCGACTGCCCCCAGCCCTACGACCGTCCCCCACCCTGGGAATCGGGAACTCCCGCGTGGGACAGCGATCTCTCGCGCTGGGTCGTCGCTCACGCATCCGGGAAGGGGCTCACGATCGACCCGCGAACGGCCTTCTTCCTCCACGAGCGCGTCGGCACGGATCTCGGAGTGCTCGACGAGGAGCTCGAGAAGCTCTCCACGTTCCTCGCGTCGAAGGGGAAGAAGGAGATCGATGCGGAGGCGATCTCGGCCATCGCCGGCGATCTCCGCGAGGACTCCGTCTTCCACCTCATCGAGCTCTTCCTCGAGGGCCGCCGGCCCGAAGCCCTCGAGGCGGCCGCGCGCCTCTTCCGGAAGGGGTACCACACGGACCGCGGCACGCTGACCATCGACCCCGCGAGCATCGCGCTCCTCTTCTCGGGGGCGCTCCTCCCCCGCCTGCGGGCTCTACGTCGCGCGCACGCGCTCGCCGCCGAAGGCGCGGGGCCCGAGGAGTGGATGCGGCTCGGCCTCGTCCAGAAGCCCTTCCTCCCTCGGTTCCGGAGGGCTCTCCAGGCTTCACCGCCCGCGCGCATCGCGCGCGCCCTCGATGCCCTCTACGACCTCGACAAGGGGATCAAGACGGGGAAGGACCCCGAGGCGCTCCTCGAGGTCCTCATCGCCGAGCTCGGCGCCGGTCCCGGTGCTCCCGCGCCCGCGAGGACCGGGCCCCTCTCTTAGGGCCCGCCACGGAATAAAATCGTCACACCGAGGCCGAGCGAACGGACGTGAGGCAAGGCGCGAGGACGAAGACGTATGCGGAGAATACGACGAGTCCGAGCAACGCAGCATCGCGGCCGTGCAGCCGGCCGAATGTA
>Ga0075421_100012599_pt1 | contig 10511 bp, 6 predicted proteins | sample SoiMetdeltSBSDD5_FD_75292 | JGI IMG/M metagenome (GOLD analysis project Ga0075421, IMG submission 75292) | Bulk soil microbial communities from a Populus tree surrounding site in Tennessee, USA - Soil MetaG P. deltoides SBSDD5 | ecosystem: Environmental > Terrestrial > Soil > Tree plantation... | reverse complement strand
TCCGAGTAGCGATTCGCGCGCTCGGCGGCCACGATCTGCACGCCCTCGGGAATGCGCGGCGCGTAGTTGACCTCGTCCATCTGATTCTGAAATCGCTCGTACACGTAGATGTTCGCCGTCGGTATGCCGACCTCGATCAACTGGCGAATCGTTTCCGCGACGATGGTGTAGTCGGACACGCAGTGGGGATAGCCGCCGCAGTTGACCTTGATGCCGACGACATCCGCGGGCGCGAAGAAACGGCGCCATGCCTCGGCCGCGGTCCGCGCACCAGTGAGCGCGCACATCCCGCGCGCCATCATCTCGCGTGTCACGTCAGCATTCGCGGCGTTGGTCTGCGGGTCGAGCGCGCGCTCGGACGCGACCGACACCACGCTGCCGGGATGTGGCCCCGGCATGCCCGGCACTGTGGCCGGCGGATACGCCGACACCACGCGAAGCTTGGGCAGCAGGGCGTCCCGCTGCTGGACGCGACCCGCGTGAATGAACGGCGCCGCCGCCAACAGCTGCACGAACGCTCGGCGATCCATCTGGGCCTCCGGAGAAACTGGTGCGCGCCATGATTCTGGCGCAAACCGACTCGCCAAGACAAAGGTGTGCGGAGCCGACACACGACGACGAGTCCACTTGCTCGTCGTTGACGAGCGGATGAGTTGGACTGTAGCATCGCTGAGCCTTGCGCCGTCTCGTCAACTATCAACGACACCTACTTATCGCACTCATTGCCGGCCTCGCGTCCGTCGCCTGTGGCGGCGGCTCGTCGCCTGCTCCCTCGCCATCGCCTCTGCCGCAGCCGTCGCCGAGTTCGACACCCACGGGGTGGTCGGTCTCAGGTCAACTCGTCGACACGGCCAGCCGGCAGCCGCTGGCCGGGATACACATCGCGCCTACCTGGGATCTCGCGGCGGTGACATCGGGAGCCGACGGCGCTTATACGCTGTCGTCATCGACCAATCCGCCAACAAATCCCTATCGCCTGACGGTCTCGGGGCCGGGGATCATCAGCCGTGATCTCTGGATCGGCTGGCAGAACGGCGCGCGCACCGGTGTAACGATCGAAGCGATTCGTGACGCACCGCCGTTTTCAGCGGAGTTCTACCGGAACTTCGTACGCGGGACCTACGATATGGAGGGCGCACCGTATGCGGTGCTGCGCTGGATCGACTCGCCGCGGTTCTACGTGAAGACGGTCGATCAGAACGGACGGGCGATTGAGCCCGAGGTGCTTCAGGTGGTGCGCGACTCGATCGGCAGGGCTGTCACCGCGTTCAGCGCCGGACGTCTCTCGGTTGCCACGCTCGAAACCGGCACGGAGACGCGGCCAAGTACCGACGGCTGGATCATCGTCGATATCCTCCGAGATCCCAATGAGCGGAGCAGGTGCGGGTTTGCCAGCGTCGGCGCAAACCCGGGGTCTATAACGCTCTACAACGACCTCTGCTCGTGCGGCAGCAACAAGATTCCCGGGGCGTTGGTGATGCACGAAGTCGGACACGCGATGGGGTTCTTTCACGTGCCCGATCGCAACAGCGTGATGTATCCGTACTTCGTCAGTAGTTGTCCGAGCGGCGCACTGTCGGCGGCCGAACAGTACCACGCGGCGATCGCGTATTCGCGTCCGCGTGGCAATGTCGAGCCTGACAACGATCCCTGGACCACTCACGCCGTCACCGTTCCACGGTTGGTCGTCGAGCGTTAGCGACCGGCCTATCCTGGCACCGTCATGTCGGTTGCGTCCGAGCGCGCGCTCGACCCCCAGACCAACGCCGCCAAAGCTGACGTGACCCGCGAGATGATGTCACGGGACCAGGTCGTGGTGTTGAGCCGCTGACTGTCACGAGACGCGGATCGCGCGGATCCCGCGGATGCGCTTGGGCCCGGCCGCGCCGCAGGCGCGGGTGCCGAGCGCCCAGCCACATCGACCGTTCACGCGCTTCAGCGTTTCTTCTCTCCGTGGTGATGCGGCTCGGGCCGCTTACCCGACTCTCCCTGTTGGGCCTTGCCGGGATCCTCGTGCGCCTTCAGTTCTCGCGGGGTCTTGGGGTTGAGCGCCTCCATCCGCGCGAGCTCGTCATCGGTCAGCTTCGGCAGATATCGGATGAAGTGCACGAGCGCCCAGCTCTCGCGTTCGCCGTCGGGCGTGCCGGTGCTCCACGCCGGCATGCCGGTCAAGCGGACGCCGTGTTCGATGATCGAGAACAACTCGCCGTCCGTCAGTGACTGCGTCGCCGCGGCCCGCATGTCGGGCGCGCGCGGATAGAGATTGCGCCCGATTGGCGTATCGCCGCTGCCGTTGTTGGCGTGGCACGTCGCGCAGTGATCGGCGAAGTGTTCCAGCGCGCCATCGAGGACCGCCGGGCTCGGCTGCACGGGATTCGCCCGGTCGCGCATCGCCGCCGGTGTCGCCCAGTGGCGCATCGCGCGCGCGACGACGGTTTCGATGCGGCTTGGCTCGGCATGCGCGCTCAAGCCGCGGCTGACGATCGAGTACGCCGCAATCCCGGCTGCAACGACCGCGACCAGCACAATCAACGCGAGCAGTTTCCCTTTCATGCTCGTCCTTTCGAGCCTCGGCCGTGGGTGCACGGCCGTGGAACGAAGTGATACTGCAATGGGCGTGCGCGGTCGAAGCAGGACTGTGCCTGGATGGTCTGCAGCGGTGTTGAGGTGGTGGGCGTTATCTACACCTCACTCAGAACTTCGGTCGGGTCGAGGCGTGAAGCGCGGTGTGCAGGGATCCATCCCGCGACGGCGCCGATGACCGCCAGCGTCGCCGCTGAGGCCGCGAGGGTGACGGGATCGCCAGGTTCCAGACCGTAGAGCAGCGACGTCACGAACTGCGAGGCCCATGCGGCGAGCGCGAGCCCGACGATGATGCCGACGCCGATGAGCAGCGACACGCGCGCGAGGACCAGACGCATGACGGCCGCGCGCGTGGCGCCGAGGGCCATTCGAATCCCGATCTCCGAGCACCGCAGGGTGACGGCGTACGAGGTGACGCCATACAGGCCGACCGCCGCCATCACCAGCGCGAGCGCGCCGAACGCGGCCGATAGCATCGCGAGCAGCCTCTCCTGAACCAGCGATTCGTTCACCTGCTCGGCGAGCGGGTACGACGTCAGCGCGAGCGTTGGATTGATCTCGCTCACCGCCGCGGCGACGGTCTTCGCGAGCGCGGCCGGCGAGGCCGAGGCGGCCCGCACGCTCAACGAGACCTCGGGCGGCGGAATCGGCTGCGGATCGTCGGAGGCCTGAGAGAGCGGCACGTACACGGTCGGCAGCATCGGTTCGCGGACGTTGCGAAACACGGCATCGCTCAGCAGTCCGACAATCTCGATCGCCGGCAATCCAGGGTCGCGCGTCGGCTGCACGATGTGGCCGATCGGATTCGCGCCGTCGAGGAACTTCCGCGCGAACGCCTGGTTGACCAGGGCAATCCGCGGCGAGGCCGGCCCGTCACGATCCGAGATGTCGCGGCCCGCGAGCAGCGGCGTACCGTAGGTCGCGATCCAGCCAGGCGTGATCGCATTGAAGATCGCCAGCGGACTGTCCTCGGGAATCGTGCGATCGGTGTATCCGAAACCCTCCGGTCCATCAACGTCGGCATTGCGCGGACGGTTCGAACCTGAAACCTCGACGCGGCGGCTCCACAGCGCGCCGCTGAGCGGCGCGATTACCGAGATCCCCGCGGCGGAGACGCCGGGGACGCCGAGCACGCGCTCCCGAATGCGGTCGTAGGCCGCGAGCCGCGACTCCGCGGAGAGATCGGCGCGGCGCGCATCGATGTCGGTCACCAGCACCCGGTCGCGATCGAATCCGAGCGGTACGTGCGCCAGACCGCTGAACGTCCGCACGAACAACCCGGCACACACAACCAGCACGACCGAGAGGACCACTTGTGCCAGCACGAGACCGTTCGCGGCGGTGATCCGGCCGCCACCGGCGTTGCTGCGGCCGCGATCCTTCATCGCCTCGATCGGGACGCCGCGCGCCGCGCGCAGCGCCGGCGCGACGCCAAACACGAGTGCGGAGAGACTCCCCGCCGCCGCCGTGAAGGCCAGCAGGCGCCAGTCGAGCGACAGATCGAGCACCACGGAATCCCGGGAGAGCTGCGCCACCAGCAGTTCGCTTGCCCATTGCGCGACGACCAAACCCGCGGCGGCGCCCGCGCCGGCAAGAATCAGGCTCTCGATCAGCAGTTGACGCGCCAGACGGCCGCGCGACGCGCCGAGCGCGAGCCGCACGCTCCACTCGTGGCTGCGCGCGGTCGCGCGCGCCAGCAACAGATTGGCGATGTTCGCACACGCGATCAGCAAGACGAGGCCGACGACGACCAGGATGACCATCAGCGGACGTTGGTACTGATCGCGCAGGCCGGATCGTCCGGTCGCTGCCGGCTCGATCGTGAACGGCTCTGCAAGAAATCGCTCGGCTCGGGTCGGCGGCAGCGTCGCCGTGCGGATCTGCGGTTGCAGCCCGCGGAGCGCCGCGGTCGCGTCGTCGACCGTCTGGCCGCGCTTCAGGCGCACCATCACCGACAACCACCACGACGTGCGCCGGTCCAGCCTCGATTGGTTGCCGCGAACGAGCGGCTCGGCGCCGAATGGGATGGCGACGTCGAACGACCGGCCGGGTGTGAGGCCGAAGAATCCGCGCGCCGTCACACCGACGATCGTGAACGGCACCCGCTCGAGGACCAGCGAGCGTCCGATGACATCGCGCGCGCCAGCGAAATGCCGCTGCCAGAAAGCGTGGCTGATCACCGCGACCGGGCCCGCGGCCCCGCCGCCGCGCACGTCGTCGGCAGGCACGAACGTGCGTCCGAGCATGGGCCTGACGCCGAGAGTGCTGAAGCTGCTGGCGCTGGCCCACACGCCGCTGACGAGTTGCGTTTCGCCGCCCTGACTGAGGTTGAACTGCGCGTCGAATCGGCTCCACGCAAACACGCCGTCGAAGAGGTCGTCGCGCCGCTGGATGTCCTCCCAGATCGGATAGGTCCAGGTCGCCTGCGGGCCGGCAACCAGCACCGCCAGCCGGCCGGGATCCTTCACGGGCAGCGTCCGCAGCAACAGATCGTCGACGATCGAAAAGATCGCGGTGTTTGCCCCGATGCCGAGCGCGAGCGTCAAGACGATGACCGCCGTGAAGGTGCGCTGCCGCGCAAGCAGGCGCAGCGATTGACGAACGTCGCGGCCGATGTCGTCGAGCAACGCGCCGTGACGCGCGGTGCGCACGCGTTCTTTGGCTTGCTCGACGCCGCCAAGCTCGAGAACCGCGAGACGGCGCGCTTCGGCGGGCGGTATGCCGTCCCTGATCTTGTCGGCCGTGGACAGATCGACGAAGGTCCGCATCTCCTCGTCCAGACGAAGCTCGGCGCGACCGCGGCGAAGAATCCACGACAGAATCGATCTGAGCCGATGAAAAAAGATCACGCGCCCTCCAGCACACTGGCAATCGCGAACGAGATGCGATCCCACCGGCGCCTGTGCTGCTCGAGCTGCTTCCGACCCGCCGCGGTGATCGCGTAGAACTTCGCGTTGCGGTTGTTCTCGCTCGCGCGCCATTCAGCCTTCAACTTGCCGTCCTGCTCGAGTCGATACAGCGACGGAAAAAGCGACCCGGGATTGACCTGGAAGTTATCGTGGCTGAGGGCGGTGAGCCGCTGCGAGATCCCATAGCCGTGGAGCGGCTCGCGCGCGAGGATCGTCAGGATCATCAGCTCGAGCGTGCCTTGCGGAATGTCGAGCTTGTCGGTCTTCTCCATGTTCCTCATCACTCCCACGCGGATTGGGTGTTCCTTTAGGGCGCCAAGACGAGGAGCCGATCATGGCACCACACCTTTAGGGTGTCAAGAGGAACGGCATGGCCGAGCCGGCCAGCGCGTCGGAGGGTCAGAACCAGGCGCGGACACCGGCGATGAAACGTGCGCCGCCTGCCGATTCGCCGGACGCCTTGGCGAAGTCGGCCGTTCCGCCGTACTTGCGGTGCCAGCTCACACCGACGTAAGGTGCGAGTTCCCGCCGCAACTCGTAACGGAGCCGGAATCCGAGATCGGTCGTGCTCAGTCCGGCGCCAACCAAGCGCGCCGCATCACGCTTGCCGAAGACGTCGGCCTCCACGTGCGGCTGCAGCACGAGCCGATTGGTCACCAGCAACTCGTACTCGACCTCGAACCGCGCGTGCGTCCGGCCCGACGCGCCGATGTAGGCGGTGGCCTCGATCTCGAATCGATACGGTGACAGTCCCTGGACGCCAAACGCGGCCCACGTTTGCGCAGGTCCGGGCCTGAAGTCCTGACGCATGCCGCCAACCACGTCCCACCACCGCGCGAATTGCCGGCCGTAGAGAACGTGTGCCTGCGCGTCACCGACGCGGCCGTCCTCGCCGCGGCCTTCGGCGCGAAGCCAGAGGCGGTCCCGATCGCCTCCTATCCACCCCTTTGCGTCGAGATTGATGCCGCCGTTCTCGTCTGCCGTCTGCCACTCGAGCTGGTCGAACAGGGCGAAGTAGTGCATCGATCGATCGTGAACGGCGTGCCCGCGCACGTCGGGAAATGCCGCCGTGCGATCGTCGTCGGTCGGGCGCGGAATGAACGACGGGAGATCGGATTCGGGCTGCGCCGGACGCTTCTCTGGCGGTTTGTCCTGATCGTGACTCACGTGATGCTCGTGCGTGCCACCGACCGGCTGCGGAGGCAGCGGCGACTGAGCATCTACACGCGACCAGGATCCGAAAACCCACACCAACGCGACGACGAGGTGGAGGCGCGCGCTCATTCGTCCACTCTCACTTCCCGGAACATGCCCGCTTCCATGTGGAACAGCAGATGACAGTGATACGCCCACCGTCCGAGCGCGTCGGCGGTGACGCGATACGAGCGCCTGGTGCCGGGCGGCATGTCCACCGTGTGCTTGCGCACCTGGAACTGTCCGTTCTCGTCCTCGATGTCGCTCCACATCCCGTGCAGGTGAATCGGATGGGTCATCATGGTGTCGTTGACCAGCACGATGCGGAGCCGTTCGCCGTACTTCAGACGGACCGGCTCGGCGTCGGAGAACTTGACGCCATTGAAGGACCACGCAAACCGCTGCATGTGGCCGGTGAGGTGCAATTCGATCGTGCGGCCTGGTTCGCGCCCGTCCGGATCGGCGAATACGCTCTTCAGATCCGCGTAGGTCAGCACGCGGCGGCCATTGCCGCGCAGGCCCATGCCGGGATCGTCGAGTCGCGCGGCGGGCGCCATCACCTGCATGTCGACGAGCGGATTGCCGTTTTCGGTCGCGGGGTGCTGCGGCGCTCCGCCCGTCGTCGCGGACATGTCGTGGCCGGCGTGCGGGTTTGCCGGCGGCTGCGATGGCGCGCCGTGCCCGGCGTGCGGGTCCGCCGACGTTTTTGGCGCGGCGCCGTGGCCCATCGCGGCGTGGTCGATTCCGCCGTGACCCATATCGGCCATCGTCAACAGCGGACGCGGATCGAGCGCGGGAACGGCAGCGCGCACGCCGGCACGCACGGCCAGCGTTCCCGCGGCGAAGCCCGTGCGATCGTTGGACTGCGCGAAAATCGTGAACGCATCCTGGCCCGATGGCTCGACGATGACGTCGAGGGTTTCGGCGGTGGCGAGGCGGAATTCGTCGACGGTCACCGGGTGAACGTGCTGCCCGTCCGCGGCGACGACCGTCATCTCGAGGCCGGGGATGCGAACGTCGAAGTACGACATCGCCGATCCGTTGATGAATCTCAGGCGCACCCGTTCGCCAGGCCTGAACAGCCCGGTCCAGTTGCCCTCGGGCGTCGTCCCGTTCATCAGGTAGGTGTAGGTTGCGCCCGACACATCGGCGATGTCGGTCGGGTTCATGCGCATCCCGCCCCACATCTTGCGATCCGCGAGTGCGGCCTTGAGGCCCTGCTTGCGCGCGTCCGCGAAGAAGTCGCCGACGGTGCGCTGATGGACGTTGTAATAGTCGGATCGCTTCTTCAGCTTCGCGAACACGCGCGCCGGACTCTCGTCGGTCCAGTCGGTCAGCATGACGACATGCTCGCGGGTGTATGTGAACGGTTCCGGTTCGAGCGCGTCGATCACGAGCGGACCGTAGAGGCCGAGTTGTTCCTGGAAGCCGGAGTGGCTGTGGTACCAATACGTGCCGTTCTGTCTGACCTTGAACCGGTAGACGTACATTTCGTTCGGGCCGATGCCGTGAAAGCTGAGGCCGGGCACGCCGTCCATGTTGGCGGGGAGGATGAGGCCGTGCCAGTGAATGGACGCGTCTTCCCTCAGCGTGTTGGCGACACGCAGCGTCACGGTGTCGCCTTCCTTCCATCGCAGGAGCGGAGCGGGCACCGATCCGTTGACGGTGACCGCGATGCGCGGCGCCCCCGTGAAGTTGATCGGCGTTTCGCCGATCCGAAGATCGAAGTCCGTGCCGCTGAGCGTGCGCCACGGGGCAGGCGGATTGCCCTGTGCGAACATCTGGCTGGGCCAACCGCCGATCGCGGCAGCCGCTCCTCCCATCGCCAGACCTTTCACGAACGTCCGTCGCGATACGTTGATGGACGTCTCGCGTGGATCTTCACTTCCGGCTCCGAACTGTTGCGATCGCATGATCCCATGTCCTCACGTGGCCGTCCGCGCCAAGGCGATCAAGCGCGTGGGCTCAGCGCGGCGCGCTGAATGTTGGAACGCTACCGGGTGAGGTCTGGGATCAGACTCGAAGTGTCAGTGAGACTGGGGCGTGACTCGATCGATCGAGTCGAGACGCGACGCGGACGGTGGGCGATGAGCGGAGGGGTGCCGGAGACATCATCACGCCCTGCGCGGCCGCAAGCGCGATGTCCTGCCGGGTCGTCGCGGCTCGGGTCGTTGTCAGCGTCGTCCGCATTGCCGCGTCGGCGTCGCAGCACGAGGACGGTGGCGCACCGAGACGCGCCGTGGTGACGTCGTCGTCGCTCACCGTCGAGGCGGCGTGGTGATGGTGCGCGGGCGCGGGTGTCGTCGTCGCACGATGCGCGGCGTGCTCGCGCGTACGATTTGGACAGAACGACTCACACACCGCACTCAGTGCCGGCCCGCTCACGAGCACAGCAATAACTGCCACACACATCACCCTCACGATCGATCGCGTCACAGTCGGAGTATAGCGGTACGGGGGTCAGATCTCGATTTTCCCGTTCGCGCAGTTTCAGCACTGATGCCTGATTCCCTGGGCAAACGGAGCGCGGACCGACGGATTCTGGTGTTGCTGGAAACGGGAAAATCGAGATCTGACCCCAGGCCGCGCGGATTCAGCGCTCCTCCTGCTGAAGTCGTTGCCACTGGCGGAGAAAACTGATCGTCGCGGGCTCGACTTGAGTTGCAGAGACTGCGCGATTGTGCAGCTTCGGACCACGGGTGGGGTCAGATCTCTCGTTTCTCGCTTCGAGCAACACCATTCTCGACGCCACAACCGCGCGTTTACCGGAGGAAACTGGCCGATAGTGTCAAGAACTGCTCGAACCGAGAAACGAGAGATCTGACCCCACCCGCAGCCCCACCCGCAGCACCGCGGCCCCGGACAGGTGGCCGCCGCGGAGATCGGACAACGCGTCGTTGGCGCGTTCGAGCGGGTACTCGCGGACGTGCGTGTGAAGCGGAATATCGGCGGCGACGGAGAGGAACTCGCGCGCGTCACGACGCGTGAGGTTGGCGACCGACCGAACCGTCCGCTCCGCCCACAGGAGCCGATACGGAAACGATGGAATGTCGCTCATGTGGATGCCGGCGCACACGACGGTGCCGCCGGGCACGACGTGGGTCAGCGCCTCGGGCACGAGCGCACCGACCGGTGCGAAGATGATCGCCTTGTCGAGCGGCACGGGAGGTGATTCATTGGAGAATCCCGACCAGATCGCTCCCATCTCACGAGCGAACCCGGCGGCCTCGCCATCCCCTGGTGTGACGAACGCATAGACCTCAAGCCCATGATGCACGGCGACCTGCGCGATGATGTGCGCCGCCGCGCCGAAGCCATAGATGCCAAGCCGCCGCCCCGGTCCGGACATGCGGTACGAGCGATACCCGATCAGCCCCGCGCACAATAGCGGCGCCGCATGCGCATCGTCATAGCGATCGGGGATGGGAAAACAGAACGACGCCTCCGCAACGGTGTACTCGGCATAACCACCGTCAATCTGATAGCCCGTGAAGCGAGCATGGGGACAGAGGTTCTCGTGCTCCCCACGACAGAACTCGCACCGGCCGCACGCCCACGCAAGCCATGGGATCCCGACGCGCTCCCCGGGCTCGCGATCGACAACGTTCTTGCCGACCGCTTCAACGATGCCAACGATCTCGTGCCCCGGGACGATGGGCAGCGTCGCCTGCGGCAACTCGCCATCGACGACGTGAAGGTCGGTCCGGCAGACGCCACACGCGAGCACCCGGACGAGCACTTCGCTGGCGGCGGGAATCGGACGGTCGAGCTCGACGGCATCGAGCTGTCCACTTCCCGATCTGGTGAGTCTCATGGCGCGCATGA
>Ga0075421_100012597_pt1 | contig 10512 bp, 9 predicted proteins | sample SoiMetdeltSBSDD5_FD_75292 | JGI IMG/M metagenome (GOLD analysis project Ga0075421, IMG submission 75292) | Bulk soil microbial communities from a Populus tree surrounding site in Tennessee, USA - Soil MetaG P. deltoides SBSDD5 | ecosystem: Environmental > Terrestrial > Soil > Tree plantation... | reverse complement strand
CCCCGCTCTGGATGAGTGCCTGCCGAATGCGCGTGGGCTCCTCCTGAGGTTCACTGTCTCCCTGGGCAGTTCCCTCCCCCACTGGTGCAACAGGCTGCGGCTGTCCCAGGCACAGCCGCTCTATGCTGGACGCATCGAGGACCACCTCCGGATGTAAGAGCGTCACCCGTTCCATCAGATGGCTCAGTTCGCGCACGTTGCCTGGCCAGGCATAGCTCTGAAGCCACGTCCCAGCCTCCGGGCTCAACTGTTTGGGGATCAGCCGATGTGCCTCTGCATAGCGCCACAAAAACTCCCGCGCGAGGACAAGGATATCCTCCCCCCGCTCACGCAAGGGAGGTATGTGCAAGAGAATGACCGCCAGACGATGATACAGGTCGGCGCGGAAGTGCCCTTCGCTAACGCGCGCGTTCAAATCCGCCTGGGTGGCGGCAATGAGCTTGACATCCACGAGGTGTTCTCGCACCGCTCCCAGACGCCGTATGCGCTTTTCCTCGATCGCCTTGAGGAGCTTGTGCTGCAGCGCCAGGGGGAGGGCATCGATCTCGTCCAGGAACAAGGTGCCTCCTGCCGCCGCCTGGAAAAGGCCCGGCTTGGCACGTCTGGCATCGGTGAACGCGCCGGCTTCGAAGCCAAACAGCTCTGCCTCCAGCAAGGTCTCCGGGATGGCGGCACAATTGACATCGAGGAATGGTCCCCGGGCGCGGGGGCCACTGTCGTGGATGACCCGTGCCACCAGCCCCTTCCCCGTCCCCGTCTCGCCCTGCAGCAACACCGTGGGGACAAAGGCACTCCCGATGCTATCGAATGCTGCTAAGTGGCGGATCTGCGCGCGCAAGGCACCCATCACCGGCGCCTGGCCGACGAGGCGGTCGGTAGGATGGACGGATGACAGCGGGCCTGGGCCGGCCATGACGGCTTCTCCTTCCGTTTGTCACCAGGCGTGTGAACGTGGGGAGCGTGAAGCCCCACACATGGGGTGCAGACCCATGTGTGGGCACCCATTATTGGGTATGAGCAGCTCCTATGCAAGCAGAATAACTCGCCATTACAAGGGCATTGCCACATGTGTGCTCTGGCATCGTCTTTGCTAAAGCATGCACCGGGCAATCGGTATGCGTACCCGGCCCGACAAAGCTGAGGTCACCGCTCGCAGGCGGGGATGGCTGAAGCAAGGGCAATGGCAAATTGGGCGGACAGGAAAGGACGTAACGTCAAAGACGTCCCGGGAATCAGCTAAGTTCACCAAGGGGAGGTCACCACATGAAGCGGACAATAGCCGTGACGGCTCTGTGTGCAGCGATGATATTGATGGGTGCCCAGGTTCGGGCAGATGATGCTCAGAGCCAGTGCGCACGCATTGGCCAAAAGTGGGTGAATTTTTGGAACGCCAATCTCCAAGACGCCACCGCCATGTTTTCCGACGTGTTTACGGATGATATTGTGTATTTCGATATCCCAACGAACCCCACGCAACCACTGGCCGTAGGCCGCGACCAGTTCCTTGGGATTGTCCCCTTCTTCGCCGGCTTCCTCTACTCCCGCTTCGAGTTGGGGCGGAGTGCCTGTCAAGGGCAGCAGGGGTTTTTCGAATGGACCTGGACCGCCGTAGACAGCCCAGGGTTCTGCGGGACAGGCACGCCATTTACGTTACGAGGTGTGGCCGTCATTGAAATCAAGGGCAACAGAATCTCTCGCGATGCTGATTATTCTGACTCCGCCACTATACCCAAACAGCTGCTGATGGAGGATCCGCAGAGCAGACCCTGCGTAGCTAGACTGCTCGGACTCAGTGAGGACTGAGTCGAGCTTTCGCTTCCTGTCCGACTCGCTTGTGAGCCACTCCGCCGAGACCGGGCAGGGGCGTAACGGCATCTTCTTCCCACAGGGAAGGTGGCAGGGAGCCGATGGCCCGCTTCCCCGCAGCGTCACCGCCTCCATACGCTCGGCTGGCTTGCGATGTCGTTGTTCCCTACTCGTGGCCCTCGTTGAGGACCTCGATGGGGCTACAACGAGTAGTCATCTGCAAGCCTCCCAGGCCGCGTCGATGGCACGGGTCGCCTTTATGGTCAGTTGACTCTCGTCTTCCCACCCACTAAAGTGCCTGATGAAGACGCGCTGGCGCAGGTGGAGGAGCGATCCATGGAATTTGCTGAGATCCTGGCGCAAGGTCATCGATCTGCTCGCACGTGAAAAACGCCTTTCCTATCGTGCGCTCAAGCTGCGTTTCCACCTGGATGACGAGTATCTCGAAGGCCTCAAAGAGGAAATGATTGACGCGAAACGCCTGGCGGTGGATGAGGAGGGTAGAGTCCTCGTCTGGACAGGCGATGCAGGAGCGCTGCCACCGCCTATCCCACTCGCTCCCCAGATAGTGCAGCCTCCTCATGCCCTGCCTGCTGCCCCGCTCCAGGCCGCATCGGCAGAGACTGCCTCACATCGGCCTGAGGACGAACGCCGGCAGCTCACCGTGCTGTTCTGTGATCTGGTGGATTCGACTGCGCTCTCTAGCCAGCTTGATCCCGAAGATTTGCGGGAGGTAGTGCGCGCCTATCAAGCCGCCTGTGCCGAGGTCATCCAGCACTTTGAGGGCCATATCGCCCAGTATCTCGGGGATGGCCTACTGATCTATTTTGGCTATCCCCAGGCACACGAAGACGATGCGCAACGCGCCGTCCACACTGGCTTGGGCATTGTGGAGGCGCTGCACACCCTTAATCACCGCCTGGGACAGCGGCCGGGAGTGCACCTGGTCGTCGTGGGGGAGATGGGGAGCGGCGGACGGCAGGAACAGCTCGCGTTGGGTGACACGCCGAATATCGCGGCCCGCCTTCAGGGGCTGGCGACACCCGATACCGTGGTCATCAGCGCGGCGACGCAGCGGCTCATCCAGGGCTATTTCACCTGCCACACGCTCGGAGGCCAGACGCTCAAAGGCGTGGCCACGCCCCTCCAGGTGTATCAGGTGGTGCGCTCCACAGAGGTGCAACAGCGCTTCGATGTCGCGGCGGCTCGTGGTCTCACGCCGCTGGTGGGCCGCGAGCACGAGGTGGGCATACTGCGGGACCGCTGGGCCCAGGTCCGGGCCGGCCGGGGCCACATTGTGGTGCTGAGTAGCGAGGCCGGCATTGGCAAATCGCGCCTCGTGCAGGTGGTGAAAGACAAGATTATCGGCGCAGCCACGCTGCGCATCGAGTACCGCTGTTCCCCCTATCACCAGCATAGCGCCCTCTACCCTGTCATTGCTCATCTAGAGCGGGCCCTGGCTTTTCGCCAGAACGATACGCCGGAAGACAGGCTGGGGAGGCTGGCGGACGCGTTGCGGTCCTCTCCGCTCCCGCTGGCGGAGGTGGTGCCCCTCCTGGCCGCCCTGCTGTCGTTGCCTCTCCCAGAAGAGCGCTATCCGCCCCTCACACTGACGCCGCAGCGGCAGAAACAGAAAACCCTGGAAGCGCTGCTGACTTGGCTCCTGGCGCTTACCGAGCAGCAGCCCGTCCTCTTCGTCGTGGAAGACCTGCACTGGATCGACCCCTCGACGCTGGAGTTTCTCACTCTGCTGGTGGAGCAGGGGCCAACGGCCCGGCTCTTGGCGCTGCTGACCTGTCGGCCTGAGTTTGATCCGCCGTGGGGCTTGCGCACACATCTGACCCCCATAGCGCTGCAGCGTCTGCCCCAGCCCTAGGTGGAGGTGATGATTGCGCGGGTGACCGAGGGGAAAACTCTGCCCCCAGACGTATTCCAGCACATCGTGACTAAGACGGATGGAGTCCCGCTGTTCGTGGAAGAGCTGATCAAGACAGTGCTGGAATCAGGCCTGCTACGAGAAACTCAGGAGCGCTATGAGCTGACGGGACCCTTGCCGTCGCTGGCCATTCCCGCCACGCTGTACGACTCCCTGATGGCCCGACTGGACCGTCTGGCGTCGGTCAAAGCCGTGGCCCAACTGGGGGCGGTCCTGGGGCGCACCTTCACGTATGAAGTGCTCCAGGCCGTGGCGCCCTTGGACGAGGCGTCGTTGCAGCAGGCTCTGGCGCGGCTGGTCGAGGCCGAACTGCTCTACCAGCGCGGCGTCCCGCCGCAGGCGATCTACCTGTTCAAGCACGCCCTGATCCAGGAAACGGCCTATCAGTCCTTATTGTGGAGCACCCGCCAGCAGCACCATCAGCGTATTGCCCAGGTGTTAGAAACACGGTTCCCCGGCTTGGTGGCGACCCAACCGGAGCTGGTGGCCCAGCACTACACCGTGGCCGGCTGCACTGAGCAGGCGGTGGTATGCTGGCAGGGTGCAGGCCAACAAGCGAGCGAACGCTCGGCCAATGTGGAAGCCATCAGCCACTTCACCACTGGGATCGGGTTGCTCAAGACCCTGCCAGAGACCCCTGAGCGGACCCAGTACGCTTTGACCATGCACATCGCCCTCGGTGCGACACTGCTGATGGCCAAAGGGCACGCAGCGCCCGAGGTGGAGCACGCCTATACCCAGGCATACGCGTTGTGTCAGCAGATGGGCGAGACTTCGCAGCTTGCTCCAGTCCTTTTTGGTCTTTGGAGGTATTATATTGCATGGCCACAATTTCACACAGCGCGTGAACTCGGGGACTGGCAGTGCACGAGCAGGCAGAGGCCATCATCGTGCTCGCGACTGAGCAGGGCTTTCCCTTCTGGGCGGGTATGGGAACAAGCTTGCGTGGATGGGCGCTGGCCATGCAAAGCCAGTGCGAGGAAGGGACGGCCCAGGTCCGCCAGGGGTTCGCCGCCCGGCGGGCCACCGGGTCAGCGTTTGGCGTCCCATGGTTTTGCATCTTGCTGGTGGAAGTCTCTGACCGCTTTGGTCACCCGGAAGACGGCCTCCAGGCGCTGGCCGAGGCCCACACCCTGATGGAGGAGCATGAGGAACGCTGGTGGGAAGCAGAAGTCCATCGCCTCCGGGGTGTCTTGCTCCTGCGGCAGGCAATGGCACAGCCAGAGGAGGCGGAAACCTGGTTGCGGCGAGCCCTGGATGTCGCTCGCTGCCAGGAGGCGAAGTCCCTAGAACTGCGTGCCGCCATGAGCCTCGCGCGCCTGTGGCAGCAACAGGGCAAGCGCGCCGATGCCCATCAGCTCTTGGCCGAAGTCTACGATTGGTTCACCGAGGGCTTTGACACCGCCGACCTCCAAGAGGCTAGGGCGCTGCTGGCAGCACTCTCGTAAATGGCCTCCTACTCTGTAGTGCTTAGAAGCCCTACCGGCAAAAATTGGCCAACCGTATTGTGGCGGGAGCGGGGCGGGGTGAGGAAGGCACTCCTGTGCCAGCCGTGCCGACTCGGCCATCCGCGTGGGCTATAAGTTCGCGCTGCCCGCCGCTGCGTAAAAGCGGCAAAGACGTGATGCAATTATGCCAGTCTTCGGCCTCAGTTGCCGCCCAGATCAGGAGGAGATCCTCCACCACCGCTGCAACAGGCAGAGGCTGCGGTACCAGTAGGACACCCGCACTCATCTGGTCTTGGATAAAGGCAGCAAAATGCTGGGGCATATCGTGGAAATCGTGCGTGACCAGCAGCCGTCCCTCACGCGTTGCGCGCCCTAAAGCGTCCGAGTCACTGACGCCCAACAAGCTTGCCGTGTGTGCCGTCTGAAAATCAAGCGTCGGCTCGCGGCGCTGTGCCGCTTGGACAATGATGTGGTTCAAGTTCCCGTCCGCTTGGAAGCGAACCTGGCTCACCGAGTCGCTCCCCTGGGACGCTTTGCCACTGCAAGTTTCTGGTGCAACGCAGGGGAACGTCTGTGGAGGTCCTCGCGGAGGGCATCCTGTTCGGCTTCACCCTTGCGTATGTACTCGTCAACCTCCTGCCGGTGCGCCAGATAAAATGTGATTGCACCATAGACCTGCTCGTGATCAATCCAAAACGCCTGTGCGATCGTCTCAGGGCTATGCCCTTCCCCGTATGCATAGACGAGGGAGTCGAGCGTCACGCGGGTGTTCGCAATGTAGTAGACGCCATCACGGTATTCGACATAGGTTTTGTCCATAGCATGCTCCATGCCTCCTTCGATGGGGTGAGAAATTGTACACGCAGGTGTGGGCGGAGAGCTAGCGATACCACCCGGCGCTCCAGCGCTGACTGAGCACCCACAGCCCCGGTAGCCGTGGAAGAGCGCGCACCGCCGTGGCGTCGGCGCTGGAGAAGGTGATCCCTACCATGATCGCATCCCAGAGAGGAACTCTTGTAAATTGCATAATCTCAATAAGAAAACTAGAGTACCGGTGGCTTACCAATCACGATGACAAGGGCAGAGGCTTGCCCGCGGCGTACACGATGTGAGGCCTTTTCGTCCCTCGCTTTGTCACCGAGGACAGGCTATACTGCGACACAGAGTGGGTGTGATTGTCTTGTAACCCTCCTTCGTGTGAGGTGTCTCGCCATGGCCATCTCCAGCAGCCCCCCCAGAGCGCACGTCGACTACCCCAGTGAGGACGGTCAGCCTATGGCTGAAAGTGACTTTCAGCGTGAGCCCTTGACGTATGCTGTGGAGGCTCTCGGTGCGTACTTCCAGCAACGCGCCGATGTGTATGTGTCAGGCAATCTCTTCGTCTACTATGAAGAAGGTAATCCTGAAGCCGTCGTCGCTCCTGATGTCTTCGTCGTCTTTGGAGCCCCGACACACCGTCGCTCGTCGTATATGCTATGGAATGAACCCAAAGCCCCCGATTTTGTCATGGAGATTACATCTCGACGGACCCGCAGCCAGGATCAGGGGCCAAAGCGTGGTACCTATGCATTTCTCGGCGTGCAGGAGTATATGCAATACGATCCGACGAGTGATTACCTCAGACCACCGCTGCGCGGCTTGTCTCTGGTAGGCGACAATTATGAACTGATGCCTACGACAGTTTTGCCGGATGGCACGCTCACGCTGTACAGCAATGTGTTAGGCTTGGAGCTACACCTCGTCCACGGCGTCTTGCGCTTTGTGGAGCCAACCACCGGTCAGCGACTCCTGTCATATCGCGAAGCTGACCAGGCACGGCAGGAAGCGGAGCAGGCACGCCAGGAGGCCGAAGCACACGCCAGACGCGAAGCTGCAGCACGTGCAGAGGCAGAAGCTCGCCTGGCAACAGTCGAAGCGCAGCTGCGTGCCTTACGTGAGCAAGGTGAGGGGCTGTGAGCTACGGGGCCCCTCACCCTGCGATAAAACCATCTCCCACCAGGAGAGAGAACAGCCCCAATACATTTGGTTGACCGCTGGCCATCTCTCTTAGAAGTGCAGCATCCCTGTCGCATACTCATAGACTTCCTGCGTACGGCCATGCGAGATGGCGGCCGCCTGCACTGCTGCCACGAGATGGTGCCAGCGTAGGGATGGCCGCGTGGCATAGAACTCCTCGTAGGTCGCCTGGTGATGCTTGTAGGCGTGCATCTCCGTGAAATTATCACGACAGGCAATCTTGCCCAGCGTGGTGATCAGGGGTTCAGGAGCGTACCCACAGTTGGCGTACTGTTGAGCCATGGCCGCAGCCTGTTTGACCTCGTCAGTGCAGCGCAAGGTGCCGAGATTCACCCCGGGCAGCCGCTCGCCAGCCGGGAGACTGCTGATGAGCCCTTCAATCTCCTCAAGGAGTTCGTCCTGGGTGCGGAAAGGCAGTGCTGCCACACGCTCCGGCTCGGGCTGCATAACTGATGCGAGCTTGCGCTGGGCCGTACGCACTTCCGGCCCGCTATGCCACACGAACAAGGCCCGCAGCTTGGTGCGCAGGGAGAGTTCGGGCTGCCGCAGCAACCAGCGCCGGGTGTTGGCGCCCGTGTGGATGTGCACGTCCATCGGATTGCCAGTCTGGGAGCGCAGGAAGAGTTTGGAGCCCCCTACCGACAGGCCTTCACCCACACCTTCCAGCGACAGGCCCTGGGCCAGCGCCTGTGCCAGGAGCGCCGGAATCTCTGCGAACTGATCGCAGTGCCCGATGTCCTCTGCCAGAGCTGTAATGGCCAGGGTCTCATCGTCACCAGTCGCAGTGCGGAGTTTACGCTGCAGCAGACCGTGCTCCTCGATAAGCGCATCCACGTCGTCCAGCGATGTAGGGGCGGTCATACGCGTGATATAACGCGCTGGTGCCCGTCCGATGTACTGCATATAGTCCCAGCCAAAGTATTCGAGTGCCCGCCAGGTGAAGACGGGAAAGAGAAAGTAGTGATCATCGAGCTGGTTTTTCGGAATGGCAATGTTCAGCATCTCCTCCAACACCTGCATGGGCGAAAGCTTTTGCATGAAGTAGAGGAAATAATGATCAGCAGCGTTGTAGACCCCACGATCCAGCGCCGAGTATAGAGCTTCGCGAGTGTCCTCGATGCTGTCATTTGCAGACACCGGGGCGGCTTCTGGCAGGATGTAGGGACCCATGGCCGGGGAGTGGATATGCTTGTTCGACAGCGCCACGTTTTGGATCACCGGCAGCATGGCATAATCGCCTGGGAGACGCGCCGCCATATGGTGCACCGCATGCAGGCCAGCCAATGGATGCAACGGGCCACCATGGTGGCCAGGTGGCAAGTCAGAGGAACGTACCACCGCCAGGGCCGAAGCCAGCAGCATGTCTTTCACGGGGGTACCAGCTTGCAGCTTGGCGTGAGTTTCAGTAATGATATGCTCAGGAGACGTTTCTTCAACAAATTGCACCAACGGTTCAATATGTGCAGGATAAGTAACAGGTCGGCCCATGATGTCATCCTCCTGGAGGCTGGGAAACAGCCATCCATCTGTGTGCGGGGCGTGTGCGGCAGAGAAAGGAGCCAGATCAATCTTGCAGAGAATGCTCTCGTATCAAATATCAAACAAACAACCACCCGTCAAGCGAAATATGCCCCGACGCCTCTTGCCCACATGGTCGAAAACGTGCTAGGGTACCTATCGGTGTACGAGGCGGGTGATTTCGGGAAAAAGGAGCTGGTATCATGGTTGCGGCACGTCCAGAACCGCTGTTTGACTGGTTTATTCCTATCGATGGTGACGGGGTGCATTTAGGTACTCTTACGGCGGAACGGCCACCCACATTTGCGTATTTACGTGAGGTGGTCCAGACCTCAGAGCGGCTGGGATTTCATGCCTTATTGATTCCCACGCGCTTCGTCAATGGCCTCTTTGATGAAGGGGCGCCACTGGCGGAAACCTGGACCATGGCCACTGCCCTGGCGGCTGTGACCACGCGCATTCGTTTTCTCATTGCCATACGCCCAGGTTTCATTGCGGCTGGCCTGTTAGCGAAAATGATCGCCACCCTGGACCAGATCAGTGGCGGTCGGGTCGATATTAACATTGTGCCCGGCGGCATCCAGGGTGACTTCGAGCGCCTGGGAGTAGAGATCGACCACGCCGGACGCTATGAACAGGCAGAAGAGCTGATGCGTGCCTGCCGGGCGCTGTGGACCGGAGAGGTGGTTGATTTCAACGGCACCTCTATCCATCTGCACGGTGCCCGTTGCTCGCCGCCGCCTCTCGGCACACCGCGCTTCTATCAGGGGGGGGCTTCACCACGTGCCGAGTCACTGGCAGCACGTCACGCTGAGGTGTACTTGATGTGGATCGAGCCACCGGAGCAGGTTGCGGCGCGCATCGCCCGGGTCACGGCCCAGGCACACGCCGGTGGACGGCAGGTGACGTTTGGTTTGCGCACCCATCTCGTGGTGCGTGACGACCCTGATGCCGCCTGGGCCGCCGCTGAGAGCCTGATTGCCCAGGCTGATCCCCGTGTGGTCCAGCAGCGCCAGGCCGTGATGGTGGGTACGCCGATGGTGGGGCAGCAGGCGCAGGCTGTGCGTGTGGCGCAGCATCGCGTCGGCCCGCATCTGTGGAATGGTCTGTCCACGGTGCGCGTCAATTGTGGCACGGCGATTGTTGGCACACCGCAACAGGTGGTAGACGAACTGCTGACATACTGGCGTCTGGGCATCGATGAGTTTATCCTCTCCGGTTTCCCGCACGTCGAGGAGTGTATCCGCATCAGCCAGGAAGTCTTACCACGGCTGCGGGCCGCCATCGCGCCGGCAGAACACAATGCAGAGCACGCAAAGAAATGATGCCGTTTCGCACTGCGTATGGTACCATACTTGCACTCGCACACAGCGATCTTCATAGATCTACACAGGCAGAAGTCCTTTGGCCTGTTTACCCACAATAACCAGACATGTCACCGCAGGGCAGGGGATGGGATGGAGAGGTACAATGCCAGTAAAAGGACGTGTTCCCAAGCCGTGGTCCATAGCTGACGCCTTTGAAACCTATGGAATCCACGACTGGGGAAATCATTATTTTCACATTAGTGACTCAGGTCGCGTCCAGGTGACCCCGCCGGGTCTGGAAGACCATAGCATTGATCTCAAGGCACTGGTGGATGAGGTGCGTCAGCGCGGGGTGGGGTTGCCACTGCTGCTGCGCTTTTCAGATATTTTGCGCAGCCGTATCGACGAACTCAATCGGGCCTTCCAACAGGCGATCAAGGAGTATGGCTATCAAGGGGTCTACCGCGGGGTCTATCCCATT
>Ga0075421_100012596_pt1 | contig 10512 bp, 8 predicted proteins | sample SoiMetdeltSBSDD5_FD_75292 | JGI IMG/M metagenome (GOLD analysis project Ga0075421, IMG submission 75292) | Bulk soil microbial communities from a Populus tree surrounding site in Tennessee, USA - Soil MetaG P. deltoides SBSDD5 | ecosystem: Environmental > Terrestrial > Soil > Tree plantation... | reverse complement strand
GTATGACTGGTGTCGCCGTTCAGAGCCTCGTTGTTGTGACGTCCGCGGCGTGCCGCTCGGGTGCAACCACGGGCAGCTTGCGCAAGAACGCGACAACAGCGAGCCCGCAGCGACTGACGCGCGCGGGCGGCGACGCACCACGGTCGGTCGCGGCAACGGCGCCACTCTGCGCCACACGACGTGCGCGCCGGTCGTCACCGCGGGCGAGGACTACGACGATACCGACGGCGGCGACGGCCGCGCAGACCAGGAGCGATCCCTGGAATCCCGCGAGGAATGTCTGTTGCAGTCGGGCGAGTTCCGCGGAGGCGGGGGCGACCGAGAGCGCACGACCGGCCGACGCGCCGCCCAGGCCGGCGAAGACGGCTCCGGCCAGCGCAACGCTCAGACTCTGACCGACCACGCGGCCGGTCGCGTACAGGCTCGAAGCCTGCCCCTGCTGGTCGCCCGGCGCCGCGTCCATGAGGGCGCGGGCATTCGGCGACTGAAACAATCCTTGGCCGAGCCCTGTCACCATCAGGCGCCAGACGATGTCCCCGATCGTGCTGGTGGCGTCCACTCGCGCCAGCAGGAGCAGCCCAAGGCACGCCAGCGCCAGCCCGCCGGAGGAGAGCCAGCGCGAGCCAAAGCGATCGGCCAGCGCGCCGCTGAACGGCGCCACCATCGCGATGGTGACGGGCAACGGCGTCAGCAGCAGCGCCGACTCGATGACCGAGAAGTGCCGCAGCTCCTCGAAGTAGAACGGCAGCATGAAGCTGACGGCAAAGAGCGCGAGCATGGCCAGGGTCATGCTGCCCAGGGCCGAGGCCAGCACGCGGTCGCGCAGCAGGGCAAGGTGGACGATCGGGAACTGCGAGCGGCGCTCGACGAGGCAGGCGCTGACGAGGGCCACGGTGCCGACGGCCAGACAGGCCAGCAGGCGGGTGGCGCCCCATTCCTGACTGAACGACAGGGTCAGGGTCACGCACGCAAATCCCACGGCGATGAGCGTGGCGCCCGGGATGTCGAGGCGCTCGCGCGCGCGGGCGCCGGAGGTGCGCAGCACGCGCTGCGACGCGAGGAGAGCGATCACGCTGAGCGGCACGTTCAGGTAAAAGATCCAGCGCCACGTCAGGTGCTCGGTGATCAGACCGCCGAGGGTCGGTCCCACGCTCGTGCCGACGGCCACCACGACCGCGTTGAGGCCCAGCGCTCGACCGCGGTCGGCGGAGAACGCCTCCGCGATGATGGCGAAGCTGGGAGCGAAGATGAGCGCGCCACCCAGGCCCTGAAAGACGCGGGCGACGACGAGCTGCTGGATGGAGCCGGCAGCGCCACAGAAGATGGAGCCGAGCGTGAAGACCGCGAGGCCCGCCATCCACACGCGCTTGCGTCCGACGAGGTCGGACAGACGCCCGAACGTCAGCAGGGTGGCGGCGATGACGACCAGGTAGGCGATGATCACCCACTGAACGGCCCCGCCGACCGGCATGCGAAACGTCCGCGCGATCGACGGCAGGCTGATGTTCACGATCGACGCATCGAGCGCGGTCATGAACGTTCCGAGCGCGACCAGCGCCAGCACCACCCACTTCTCGCGCCCGCGTTCCGATGACGGTGCGGTAGCCACGGTAACCTTGCGACGCCGCCCTCGGGACGCGCGTTACGCCGCCCCGGCTCTGCTCAGTGTTCCCCGCGCTCGTTCAGCGCCGCGATATATGCGGCGAGCGCGGAGATGTCTGATGGAGAGAGCTGGGCGCCGCCCATGGGAGGCATCACGCCCGTGTGCTCCTTCGGCCTGGGGACACCCTGGGTGATGGTTCTGGTGATGGCGCCCAGGCTACCGTCGCCCCACAGCCATTTGCCCCTCGTGAGGTTCGACCCGAGCGGCGTGCCCTCCGCGTTGGAGCCGTGACACCCGACGCACGTGTTGGCGTGATAGAGCCGGTCGCCCAGGGCCACCATCGCGGCCGTGGTCCCCGTGGGGGTCGGCAAGCCCGCGGCGTCGGCGCCGGCATCGGGATGGATGCCCTCGGGCGGCCCGACGCGCTCCCCGGAAGCTTCCGCCGGAGCGTCCGCGCGGCGCGGCGAAGGAGATGCCGGCGCGGCGCGTGCGGTGGCGACGTTGCCCGTGTAGACGATGCGCCAGACACGACCGCGCGCGTCATCGGCGACGTAGAGTGCGCCGTCGGGGCCGACGGCGACTCCGGCCGGCCGGTGCGCGGCGCGGCCCGGCTCCTTCTCGGCCCCGGCAAAGCCATCGGCGAAGACCTCGTACTTCCCCGCGGGCCTGCCGTTGGCGAGCGGCTGGAACACGACGTTGTAGCCGGCCTGGGGAAAGGGCGCGCGATTCCAGGAGCCGTGGAACGCGATGAAGGCGCCTCCGCGATAGCGCTCGGGGAATTGCTTGCCGTAGTAGAGGGCAAGGTCGTTGGGCGCCCAGTGAGCGGGGAAGGCGGCCACCGGGCCGCGCTTCTGCGCGCAGACTCCCACCGCCTTGCCGCCGTCGCCGCCGTACTCCGGCGCCAGCACCAGCTTCTGCTGCGTGTCGTCGAAGTAGCATTCGGGCCACCCATAGTCGGCGCCAGCCTCGATGCGCACCAGCTCCTCCGCCGGGAGATTGGCGCCTTGCTCGGGCTCGTAGAGTCTCGGCCAGTTCTCGGCGAGCTGGTCGCGGCCGTGCTGGGTCGCGTAGATTCCGGTGCCCGTCGAATCCACCGCGATGCCGCCCGCGTTGCGGAGCCCGGTGACGAGGCGCCCGGCAGGTGAGAAGCGCTGGCCCGTCCGTTCCGCCTCGTAGCGCCAGATGCCCGCCCGCGTCTCCAGCTCCGTGCACGGCTGGTGCCCGGGGGAGCTGGGCATCCGGTTCTCCAGCTGGCAGGCGTTGGTGGCCGAGCCGCTGTTGATGTAGAGGGCGCCGCGCGCATCGATGGCGAACGGGTGCATGGGATGGTCACCGGTCAGCGGCAGGCCCGACACGATCACCGTGGGCGCCTCGGTGGGGACGATCTCGGTGGCGGGCAATGCATAGCGGACGATGCGATCGTCGACCTCTGCGAAGAGCGCGCCACGGTAAAGCGCGATGCCGGTGCCGCCCGCACTGCCCGTCTGCGCGCTGCCGCCGAAGCGGCGCGTGACATCCGCCCGGCCGTCGCCGTCGCGGTCCTGAAGCGCCACCAGGAATCCGCCGGCGGGAGGCGTGTCGTTGCCGTAGTATCGGCCGCTCCAGGTGTTGACGTACACCACGCCGTTCGGCGCCACCACGAGGTGCCGCGCATGGCCGATGTTGTCGGCGAACACCGTGGCGCAGAATCCCGCGGGCAGCGTGATGCCGCCGTTATCGTCGGCGCAGGCCGGCGCCGCCGTCGTGGGCTTCACCCCGCGAGCCGCCAGCAACGCGCTCGTCGTCAGCACCAGGACGACGACGAGCGCTGCGTACAGGGAGCGTCGGGACACGACATCGTTGATCGCCATTGGCTTCGTGCTCCTCCGAGGAGTGTTCCTGAGAACTTCCTCGTTGTTCTGAGGAGCCGCCGGCGGAGCGCGTCGCCGGTCGCCCGTCGTTTCAGCAAGAACGCGACACGAAGCGGCAGGCGGTCGCGCCGGGCTCGACACCCGTCGTTACCCGACTTTGGTCGGGTTGGCGAGGGGCGCACCGCCGGTGTAGTGTCACTCCACTTTCGCGACCCGGAGGCTGACATGAGGATCTTCTCGCCGGCATTGCCGCTGCGGAGCCTCGGTTTCGCCGCCATCGCGAGCCTGGCCCTGGTGCTGTCGAGTGTGGCCCAGGCTCGGGCCCAGTCCGGTCAGCCGGCGGGAGAGCCACCCCGCCCCGCGTACCAGCTCGGGTCCGCCGGCCGTTTCAACGAAGACTGGTCCGTGCTGAGAGGCGCGGATCTGGAAGAGACCGGCGATGTCTGGGACCGCCTAAAGTTCATTCCCCTGAGCCCCGACGGGAGCGTGTGGCTGAGCATCGGCGGACAGGCCCGCGAGCGCGTGGAGTACTTCAGGCAGTTCCTGTTCGGCAACTCGCAGCCGGAGCAATCCGATGGATATCTGCTCTCGCGATATCGGTTGAGCGCGGACCTCCACATCACGCGCTACTTCCGCATGTTCGCCGAGGGACGGAGTGCGTTCGCGCTGGATCGCGACCTGGCCGGCGGCCGAACGACCGGATTCGTCGATGAGTTCGACCTGATGAACGGCTTCGCGGACATCATGATCCCGCTCGGCGACCAGGCGAGCCTCACCTTGCGCGGCGGCCGCCAGGAGCTCATCTTCGGCTCCCAGCGCCTGGTGGGGCCGGGAGACTTCACGCAAGTTCCACGCTCGTTCGACGGCGGCCTCGCCATCGCCCAGATCGGCGGCTGGGCCATCATGCCCTTCTGGACGCAGTCCGTCGTGATCGACAAGTACCGCTTCAACGAGTCGACCTCGGACCTCGAATTCTATGGCGTGTTCATTACCGGGCCTCTTCACCCCCTGCCCGTGAGCCTCGACCTCTACTGGCTGGATGCCAACAACAAGATTGCGGCGTTCAACGGCACCCCCGGACGGGAGCATCGACACACGCTGGGTGGGCGTGTCTGGGGCAAGGCCGGCGCCACCGGGCTGGACTTCGAAGTCGAAGGAGCGGCCCAGTTCGGGACGGTCGGCCGCGGCGACATCGCGGCGTCGATGGCCACGGCCGTGGTCGGCTACACGTTGCCGGTTACGCGGCTTTCACCGCGCGTCTACGTCGAGTTCGACTACGCCAGCGGAGACGACCGGCCGGGGGGCGACGTCGGAACGTTCAATCAGCTCTATCCGAACGCCCATTCGTATCTCGGATACATCGACTACATCGGCCGCCAGAACATCATCAGCGGAAGCGGCGGTGTCTCCATCGCCCCCATGCAGGGCCTCACCCTCACCCTCCAGCAATACTTCTTCTGGCGCGCCTCGGACCGCGACGCGCTCTACAACAAGTCGGGGGCCGTGCTCAGGCCGGGGACCACCACCACCGCGCGCTACGTCGGCGCGGAGACCGACGTGCTCGCCACCTACAACTTCACTCGCCACATCCAGCTCTACGGGGGCTACAGCCACTTCTTCACGGGCGAGTTCATCAGCAAGACCGGCAAGGACAGGGACAGCGATTTCTACTACGCGGCGATCCAGTACACGTTCTGAGCTGGTCCTGGCCCTCGTGCTGGCAACCGCCGTCTTGCTCGGCGGGTGCGCGAGCTGGCAGCTCACGCCCTACGACGGGCGCCCGTTCTGCGATCTCGCCGGAGGCATCTACACCGCCGACGGGCGCTGTCTGGCCGGAAATCTCTAGGCACCGCGCGCCGCGCCGTGACTCCGTCTCGACGCGGGATGCTCGTCCTCATCGGCGTGTTCAAACTGGCGAAGGGCATCCTCGTGGTCGCCCTCGCGCTGAATCTGCTGCGGGCCGGCCCGGAGGGCCTCGTCGCGGACGCGACACGGTGGGCGACACGGTTGCACATCGACCCCGATGGCCGTCACTTCGGCCGGCTCGTGCACGCTGTCGCCGGGTTGGACGGACAGCGGCTGAAGGTCGCCGGCGCCGCCCTCTTCGTCTACGGGGCGCTATTTCTGATCGAAGGCACCGGCCTCGTACTTCGGCGGCGATGGGCCGAATACTTCACCGTCATCGTCACCGGCTCGTTCATTCCGCTCGAGCTCTACGAGATCACGCGACGTCCGGACGGGATCCGCGTCGCCGTCTGTCTCGTCAACGTGGCGATCGTGTGGTATCTGGCGCGGGGACTGCGCCGGATGCGCCCACGCACGGTCCGACGGACCTAGGGCGTAGGCCAATCCTACCAAGGTCGGGTAGAAGGGCGCCGCCACATCCCGTAGTCTTCACGCAGATCACGCGCCAATCGACGACTGCGGGAGGGCGAGATGAGTCTTCAGATGGTGCTCGAACGCGACACCGATGGCGACGCTCACCGGCGACACGCAGACCGCGATCACGACCTTCTGGAAGCGCTCCGGCGCCGGGAACCGATGGCGGTGGAGCGTCTCGTCACCACGTATGGCGAGCGGGCGTATCGGCTGGCCAGCGGCATCACCGGCAACGGCTCCGATGCGGAAGAGGTCGTGCAGGACGCCCTCTGGACGGTGGTCCGAAAGATCGACAGCTTTCGCGGGGACTCGGCGTTCGCGTCGTGGCTCTACCGGATCGTCGCGAACGCCGCCTACCAGAAGCTCCGCGGCCGGCACAATCGGCGCTACGATCTCTCGCTGGACGAGGTGCTGCCGTGCTTCGACGAGTGCGGTCACCACGTCGACCCCGGTGTCGACTGGGCGCCACGAGTCGGTAACCCTGCCCTCCAGGCCGAGCTCCGCACGGCGCTCACGACGGCCATCGACGAGCTGCCCGCGCTCTATCGAGCCGCGCTGGTGCTGCGCGATGTGGAAGGGTGCTCGAACCTCGAGATCGCGGAAGCCCTCGGCCTCAGCGTCCCCGTCGTGAAGACGCGCGTGCATCGCGCTCGCTTGTTCCTCCGCAAGCGGCTGGCGGACACCGTCACCATGGAGGCGATGACGGCGGTCGCGTGACGCCTCCCGGAGCGCTCGTCGAATTCTACGCGCGCTGACGGAGTGTCTTGCGGTCGATCTTCCCCGCCGGCGTCTTCGGCAGCTCGTCCATCAGCTCGATGACGCGCGGGTACTCGTGCTTGCTGAGCCGGTCCTTCACGAACTCCTGCAGGTCGCGGGCGAAGGCCGGCGTCTTGCCGGGCGCCACGATGCAGGCCTTGGGAATCTGACCCCGGAGCTCGTCGGCGACCCCGATGACGGCGGCCTCCCGGACATCGGGATGGGCCAGCAGCGCCTGCTCGATCTCGAGCGCGCTCATCGTCCAGCCCGCGGAGATGATGACGTCGTCGGAGCGTCCGGCGTGGAAGAAATAGCCGTCCTCGTCCACGTGGCCGCGGTCCTTGACGCGAAACCATTCACCGCGCCGGCGCACGGCGATCTCTCCCAGCTCGCCGGGTGGCAGCGGGCCGGCATCGCCCACCACGGCCACCTCCCAGCCGGGCGCCGCCTTGCCCAGCGCGCCGCGCCGCACTTCGTAGCCGTCGAAGCCGGGGTAGTTGACGATGATGACGCCCACCTCGGTGCTGCCGTACATGCTGCACGGCTTCAACCCGAAGGTCCGCTCGACGAACTCCCACGTGCGACCGTCCATGGGCTCGCCCGTGAACGAAAGCTTCTCCGGGGTGAAGTGGCCCACGTCGGCAGCGCCGGACTCGCGGATCATCCGGTAGACGGTCGGGGCCGCGGCCAGGTTCGTGATGCCGAAGGCGTGGAGCGCCTCGACGATGCGCTCGGCACGAAACTTCCCCGAGTAGCTGCCCACCGCGATCCCGAGCGCGAGGGGAGCGACGGTGCCGTGCCAGAGCCCGTGGCCCCACGCGGGCGAGGACGGGCAGAAGTAGCGATCGCCCGCGCGGAGTCCGACGCCGTAGAGCGCGGCGACCATGAGCGTCACCACCGAGCGGTGCGTGTGCCGCACGGCCTCGGGCAGCGCGCGCGTCGTCCCCGACGTGTACTGGAAGAGCGCGAGGTCGTCGGGCGCCGTCGCCGGCACGTAGCGCGCGGGCAAAGCCCGCAGGCGCTCGACAACCGCGGCCATGTCGACCACGGTGATGTCGGGAAACTGACGGCGCCAGCGGTCGGCATCGTGGTCCACCAGCAGCATGCGGGGCCGACAGTCCTCGAGGCGCAGCGCGAGCCCTTCGGGACCGAACAGCGTGAAGAGAGGGACGGCGACGGCGCCCCGCTTCAGCGTTCCGAAGACCGCCCCGTAGAACGCGAGCGACGGCTCCAGCATGATGGCCACCCGATCGCCGCGCCCGACGCCCTCCTCTTCCAGGAAGTTCGCGAAGCGGGACGACCACTCGGCCAGCGCGCCGAAGTCGTGCTCCTCACGGTGGCCGTCCGCGAACTGGATGCGCAGGGCGGTCCCCTTGCCGACGTGGCGGTCGACGCATTCGTGGGCGAGATTCAGGCGCGCGCGGTCGCCGTCGACGAGGTCCCAGAGCGCGTCCCAGCGGAACTGCTCGCGGGCCTCCGGATAGCGCCGGACGTCGAGGACGGCGGTCATCGCGTGGGGAGCACGACCTCGGCGGTGCCGGATGCGATCGTCTCGCCGCGCTGATTGGTGCCGACCAGCTCGAGCGTCACCACACCGCCCGGCGCCTTCCCCACCACGCGGCCGCGGCACCACGTCGTGTCGCCGATGAGATTGTGACGGAGGACCTTGGCGTTGAGCCGCCGGAGGAATCCCGCGTTCCCCATCCAGTTGGTCACGAGGTGGCCGAGCCACGCCACCCGCTCCGGGCCGTAGTCGTAGGCGCCCGGCACTCCGACCGCGCGCGCCATCGCCTCGTCCCAGTGCACGCGCTCCGGCGGCTCCGGGACGCCGAAGTCGTTCGGGATGCCCAGCGCGGGATGCCGCTCGAACATCTCGAAGGCGAGGCCGTGGGCGCGGACGTACAGGCTACCCCAGCCCTGTACGAAGGCGACGACCGAGGTCACCGTCAGCGGCCCCTTCACCACCTCGGGCATGGCCTCGCCCACCTTCACGTCGTCCCACCGGCGCGGCGTGGCGCCGCGGATCTCTTCGGTCTCGTAGGCGCGCTTGATGGCGGCCAGCTCGTCGGCGGAATAGCGGTGCGGCCCCTCCGACTTGTACTTCCCCCGCTCGCGCGCCGTCTCGCGCTCCGTTCGAAAGCACCACGAGTCGGCCTCGCAGACGATCTCTCCCCGCTGGTTCTTGAACGTGGTCCGGTAGATCTGCTGGATCGCGCGCTTGGCGAACTTGGACGGCTTCTCGATCAGCGCGTGCAGCACGCTGTCTCCGACGATGCGGTCGTCGACCCGGATCGGCCGCTCCCACCGGAAGTCGGTGCCCGCATACATCGCGTGGATGCCCGGCAGCCCGCCGACGTAGCCCGACACGATGCGGTCCAGCGCGAACAGGATCGTCGGCGGTGCCACGCCGTCGGCGATCCAGTGAGGATTGCGGTCGCCGATGCCGTGCGCCCAGTGGCGGATGGCGTCGCGCGTGGCCACTTCGATGTAGGGCTCGGGACGCCGCACCGGCTTGCCCAGTCGCGACTGCAGATCGACGAGGGCCTCCGGCGTGATGGTCGGAAAGCGCGTCGACGCGAGCGTGTTCATGGAGTCATCCTCTTTCGTAGTCGGCTCACGATCAGGGTCAGCCATGCCGGGGCAGTATACGCGCGTTCCGGAATGCCAAGGACCATGCGCGGTACGTGGCCACCGTGGTCAACCGCTCGAAAGGAGGACGTTTTGGCCGCCGCACACGAGTGTGTGTGAAAACTTTTCCCCTGTGCGCTTGCTGACCATGCGCCCCGGCGAGCTCCTATACCTCCTATACGTAGACATACGAGGACGACCGTGGTTTGATAGCTCATGGCGTCCGGGGCCCAATCGGCACTGTCGCCGCTCGCGCCTACCCTTCGCGGCCGCACGGTGCTCGTCGTCGAAGACCACCGAGACTCGCGTGAGCTCCTGACCACGGTCCTGCGCGCGCTCCAGGCGCACGTCGTCACGGCCGCCAACGTCGAGGCGGCCGAGCTCCAGGTACAGATGTCTCGACCGCACCTCATCGTCTGTGACATGAACCTGCCGGATGGCACCGGCCTCGACTTCATCAGATGGCTGCGCGCATTGCCGCGCGGCGGCAACACCCCGGCGGTCGCGATCACCGGCTGGGAGAATCGCTTCCCGGCCACCGCCGCCACTGGCTTCGATGCCTATATGCGCAAGCCGATCGACGTCGAGAAGTTCTGCACGGTCGCCGTCGCTCTCGGCCAGCGTTAGGCCGTCACTCCGTCCGCGTCGATCTTCCCCGCGAGCCAGAGGCCGTCCCGCGTGTCGATTCCGTCGATCCCCGTTCGACTGAACAATGGAAGCCATCACATGCCTAGCTCCCAATCGAGTCCGCTCGAGAGCGGCCATGCACCGGTCAACGGCATCAGCATGTACTACGAAGTGCATGGCCGCCAAGACGGCGTTCCGCTCGTCCTGCTCCACGGCGGCGGATCCACCATCGACGTCACCTTCAGCAGAGTGCTCCCGGTCCTTGCCGACCGCCGTCGGGTGATCGCGCTGGAGGAGCAAGGGCATGGTCGTACGACCGATCGCAACGCGCCGGTGACGTTCGAAACCTCCGCGGACGACACGGCGGCCCTCCTCCGGCACCTGAAGGTCGAGCAGGCGGACATCTTTGGGTTCAGCAACGGCGCCAGCGTCGCGCTGCAAGTCGCCATACGACACGCGCAGCTCGTGCGGAAGATGGTCTTTGCTTCATCGATGACGAAGAGATCCGGAGCCCGCCCGCAGTTCTGGGACTTCATGAAGCAGGCGAGCTTCTCCAACATGCCGCAGCCGCTCAAAGACGCGTTCTTGCGCGTGAACCCGGACGTGCAGCAGCTCAGAACGATGCACGACAAGGACGCCGCCAGGATGCAGAGCTTCGAGGACGTCCCC
>Ga0075421_100012595_pt1 | contig 10513 bp, 11 predicted proteins | sample SoiMetdeltSBSDD5_FD_75292 | JGI IMG/M metagenome (GOLD analysis project Ga0075421, IMG submission 75292) | Bulk soil microbial communities from a Populus tree surrounding site in Tennessee, USA - Soil MetaG P. deltoides SBSDD5 | ecosystem: Environmental > Terrestrial > Soil > Tree plantation... | reverse complement strand
GAGCTCGTCGGAGATGTGCACGAGCACGAGCCGCTTCGCTCCGGCGGCGCGCGCGTGCTCGCCGGCCTCGGCGGGCGTCAGGTGGCCGCGCTCGCCGGTGCGCTCTGGGCGCGGGAGCGTCGCCTCGACCAAGATCAGGTCGGCCCCGGTGGCAAACCGGGTGAGCGCCTCGGTCGGGCGCGAGTCGGCCCCGTAGACGATCTCGCCCGACCCGTTCTGCGAGCTGACCCGCATCGCGAACGTCTCCGTGTAGTGCGGCACCTCCTGGAAGGTCACCCGCACCGGGCCGATCGACAGCTCGCTTGCCTCGTCGTACTCGGTCAGCTCGAACGCGTTCTCGATCAGGTCGTTGTTGCCCCAGCAGCCGACCACCTTGCGGAAGGTCTCGCGCGCCCCGGGCGGGCCGTGCAGCTCAGGGCGCGCCGGGTTGTCGGTGCCCGGCCAGCGGTCGACGGGCACCGGCTGCTGGCGCGGCGCGTACGTGAGCGCGTACGAGTACGGGACCAGGTCGAGGAAGTGGTCGGCATGAAGGTGGGAGATGACGACGGCGTCGACGTCGACGTAGTCGATGTGCTCGCGCAGCTTGCCGAATACGCCGTTGCCGCAGTCGAGCAGCACGGCCGTCCCGTGCTCTTCGAGCAGGTACCCCGAACACGCGCCTCCGGCGTCCTGCCAGGAGGGCGACTTGCCCAGGACCGTCAGTCGCATATTGCGACTCTAACCGGGTCAGGCGTTCGGCTGAGGAAATGCGTAGGCGGCCGTCGTGCGCTCGGCGCGGAAGACGAAAGCCAGCTGGCGCTCGGGCGCCAGGCCGCGCTCGGCCGGGCGGAACGTCGTGCACGGCTTCTCGAGGTTGAGCGCGCACAGCATGTTCTGCTGGAAGTAGCAGTCGGCGCAGCGGGCGGGCTTCGTCTTCGGCACGGGCGTCATCCAACACGAGCCGGGCCGCCGGTACCAGGCCCGAATCCGCAAAGCGGAGGTTTTTCCGGATCCCGCAATTTCCAGGGTCGAACCGCGCGTCCCCCGGTACTAGCGGCTTTTCGACAGGATTCAGAACGCCATGGAGCTGGTCACCGGAGCCACCGGTTACGTCGGGACCCGATTGTTGCGCCGCCTTGCCGGCGAGGGACGGCCCGTGCGCGCGCTCGCCCGCCGCCCCGAGCGCGTGGAGCCGCTCGACGGCGTGGAGGCCGTGTTTGGCGACCTGGTCAGCGGCGCCGGCCTCGACCGAGCGCTCGACGGGTGCGCGACGGCGTACTACCTCGTTCACTCGATGGAGGCCGCCGCCGGCAACGGCGTCACGTTCGCGGACCGCGACCGCACCGCGGCCGACCGCTTCGCACGCGCGGCCGTCCACGCCGGCGTGGCACGGATCGTCTATCTGGGCGGGATCGAGCCGCCCGCCACGGTGTCGGCGCATCTCGGCTCGCGGCTCGAGGTGGAGCGCATCCTGCTCGAGGCCCTGCCGCGCTCGACCGCGCTGCGCGCCTCGATCGTGATCGGCGCCGGCTCGTCCTCGTTTCGCATCCTCGTTCGCCTCGTCGAGCGGCTGCGGGTGCTGCCGCTGCCCGCTTGGAGCAGCAACCGCACCCAGCCGGTCGCCGAGCGCGACGTGATCGAGTACCTCGCGCGCACGCCGACGGTGCCGGACGCGGCGGGCCGATCGTTCGACATCGCCGGCCCCGACGTGCTCAGCTACGCCGAGATGCTCGAGCAGATTGCCGACGCGATGGGGGTCGGGCGCGTGCCGCTCGGCCTCGGCAGGTCGCTCACCCCTCCGGCCGCGGCGGTGGTGGCGGCGGTCACCGGTCAGCCGCTCGAGCTGGTGCGCCCGCTCATGGAGAGCCTCGAGTCCGACCTGCTGCCGCGCGACCCGGACGAGGCGCCGCGCGTCTACGACATCCGCCCGCTGCCCTTCGAGCGCGCGGTCGAGCGCGCGCTGCGCGAGTGGGAGTCGCTCGAGCCGCTGGGAGCGAGATGAGGGTCGAGCGCACAACGCACATCGCCGCGCCCCCCAAGGCGGTCTACGACATCGTGATGGACCCCGCTCGCCTCAAGGACTGGGTGACCGTCCACCACCACCTGGAGCGCGCACCCGAGGCGCCGCTCAAAAAGGGCTCCCAGCTCACCCAGATCCTCAGGCTGACCGGCAAGAAGTTCAAGGTGCGCTGGCGGGTGGTGGAGAACGAGCCGTGCGAGCACGTGGTCTGGGAGGGCCGCGGACCGGTCGCGTCACACGCCCGCGTGGAGTACCGCTTCGACTCAAATGACGGCGGCACCGATTTCTCCTACGTCAACGAGTACGACCTGCCCGGCGGACCGCTCGGCCGAGTTGCGGGACGCGCCGTCTCTCGCGTTACCCAAAAGGAGCTGGAAGGCTCCTTGCAACGGCTAAAACAGTTAGTAGAGTGAACGGTTAATGGCCGACTTCCTGGAAGAGAAGCGCAAGGAAATAGACGCACGTTTGCGGGAATTGCGTCCACTGGTAGATGAATTCAATCAACTCGAAAAGGCAGCGGCGGCACTGGCGGGCGTCGGCGGCGGCGCGAGGCCGCGCACTCGCCGCGCCAGCGCCGGTCCCCGCCGCAAGCGCGGGCGGCCGCGTGGCAGCGGCAACCGCGCCAAGCAGGCGCTCGAGCTGGTGCGCGCGCGGCCCGGGATCACGATCACCGAGCTGGCCGACGCCATGGGCATCAAGGCGAACTACCTCTATCGCGTCATGCCCACCCTCCAAAAAGACGGTCAGGTGAAGAAGCGCGACAAGGGGTGGCACCCCGCCTAGATCAGCAGGCACGCCTCACCGTCGGCGCGACGAGCTACTTCGTGGCGACCGGCGGTGACGGACCGCCGCTGCTGCTCCTGCACGGCTTTCCGGAGACCCACCTCTGCTGGCAGCGTGTCGCACCGGCGCTGGCCGCCGCTCACAGCGTCGTCGCACCTGACCTGAAGGGGTACGGAGCGTCGGAGGCGCCCGCCGGCGGACCGAACGGCGAGGGGTACTCGAAGCGCGAGATGGCCGCCGAGCTGGTCGACCTGATGGGCGCGCTCGGACACGAGCGGTTTGCCGTCGTCGGCCACGACCGCGGCGCCCGTGTCGCCTACCGGCTGGCGCTCGACCATCCCGAGCAGGTGACCCGCGTGGCCCTGCTCAACGTCGTGCCCACCGTCGATCAGTTCGAGCGCATGGGCGCCGGCCCGTCGCTGGGCTACTGGCCGTGGTTCCTGCTCGCGCAGCCGGCGCCGTTCCCGGAGGAGATGTTCGGAGTCGCACCCGCGGCGCTGCTCGACCACGTCTTCGCCACGTGGCCGAGCGACCCCGCGGCGATCCCGCCGGGGAGCCGCGCCGCCTACCTCGAGGCCCTGACGCCCTCCACGATCGCCTCGATGTGCGCCGACTACCGCGCCAGCTTCCACCTGGACCGCGAGCACGAGAGCGCCGACCGCGCCGCCGGCCGGCGCATCGTCGCCCCGGCACTGGTCGTGACCGGCGAGGACGAGACCCAGCTCGCGGACGCACCCGACGTCTGGCGCGCGTGGGCCGACGACCTCTCCGCCACCCGCGTCCCCGGCGGCCATTTCATCCCCGAGGAGTCGCCCGAGCAGCTGGGCGACGCCCTGGCCGCATTCCTCGCTGCCTAGATCAGGCCGAGCTCCCGCACCGCGTCGCGCTCCTCCTTCAGCTCCGCCACGGTGGCGTCGATCTTCGCCTGCGCGAAGTCGCCGACCTCGAGGCCCTCCTCGACGGAGTAGGACCCGCCCGTTACGCGCACCGGGAAGCTCGAGACCACTCCCTCCTCAACGCCGTAGGCGCCGGTGGAGTAGATCGCCATCGAGCGCAACCCGTCCGCGCCGAGCACCCAGTCGCGCACGTGGTCGATCGCCGCGTTGGCGGCGCTGGCCGCCGACGACGCCCCCCGCGCTTCGATGACCTCGGCGCCGCGCTTGCCCACCCGCGGGATGTACTCGTTCTCGTACCAGTCCATGTCGACCTGGTCGACGGCGCGCTCCCCGTTGACCTTCGCGTTGAACAGGTCCGGGAACATCGTCGGGGAGTGGTTGCCCCACACCACGAGGTCCTGCACGTCCTCGACCCCCACGCCCAGCTTGTCGGCGAGCTGCGCGACCGCGCGGTTCTGATCGAGGCGCGTCATGGCGGTGAAGCGCTCGGAGGGGATGTCCGGCGCGTTGCTGAGCGCGATCAGCGCGTTCGTGTTGGCGGGGTTGCCGACCACCAGCACGCGCAGGTCGTCGGCGGCGCCGGCGTTGAGCGCCTCGCCCTGCGGCTTGAAGATCTGCCCGTTGGCCTCGAGCAGATCGGCGCGCTCCATGCCCTTCGTGCGTGGCCGCGCGCCCACGAGCAGCGCGACGTTCACGCCGTCGAAGGCCTTCACCGGATCGTCGAAGATCTCGGTCGAGGCGAGCAGCGGGAAGGCGCAGTCCTGCAGCTCGAGCGCGGTCCCCTCGGCGGCGCTGACCGCGTCGGGGATCTCGAGCAGCCGCAGGTCGATCTTCTCGTCGGGGCCCAGCAGCTGGCCGCTGGCTACTCGGAACAGCAGCGCGTAGCCGATCTGGCCGGCAGCGCCGGTGACTGTGACGGTCGTAGGCATCAGGCGTTCATCTCCTCGATAACTGCGTCGGCGAATTCGCTCGTACCCACGGCGGAGGGATCGTCACGCGTGGGCTTCAAGTCATACGTGACCTTGTCGCCCTTCCGGATGGTCTCGGCGATGCCGTGCTCCATGCGATCGGCGGGTTCGGTCTCGCCCAGGTGGCGCAGCAGCAGCACGCCGGACAGCAGCAGCGCCGTCGGGTTGACCCGGTTCTGACCCTTGTACTTGGGCGCCGAGCCGTGCGTGGCCTCGAAGATCGCCCCGGTCGACCCGATGTTGGCCCCGGGCGCGAGCCCGAGCCCGCCGATCATCCCGGCGGCCAGGTCGGAGACGATGTCGCCGTACAGGTTCGGCAGCACGATCACGTCGTACTCCTCCGGCCGCGACACGAGCTGGTTGCAGAGGTTGTCGATGATGCGGTCCTCGAACTCGATCTCGGGGTGGCGCTCGGCCACCGCCCGTGCGACCTCGAGGAACAGCCCGTCGGAGAACTTCATGATGTTGGCCTTGTGGGCCGCGGTCACCTTCGACCGCCCGTTCTCCTTGGCGTAGGCGAACGCCGACTCGACGATCCGCTCCGAGCCGAACACGGAGATCGGCTTGATCGAGATGCCCGAGTCGTCGCGGGTCGGCGAGTCGAGCTCGTCGGCGAGGAAGGCGCGCAGCTTCTCGACCTCGGGCGAGCCCCTCTCGAACTCGATGCCGGCGTAGAGGTCCTCGGTGTTCTCCCTGACGATCACGATGTCGGTCTCGGGGAAGCGCGTGCGCACGCCCTCGTAGGCCTTACAGGGGCGGATGCAGCAGTAGAGGTCGAATTCCTTGCGCAGCGCGACGTTGATCGAGCGATGCCCGGAGCCCACCGGCGTGGTCGTGGGGCCCTTGATCGCGATGCCCCGCTCGCGGATCGAGTCGAGCGTGCGGTCGGGCAGCGGGTTGCCCTCCTGCTCGTAGACGTCGATGCCGGCGTCCTGGAAGTCCCACTCGAACTCGACGCCGGTGGCCTCGAGCACTCGCCGGGTCGCCTCCGCGAGCTCCGGCCCAGTGCCGTCGCCCGGGATGAAGGTGACTCGATGTGTCATTGCGTCCTTTCTCTATCTCCGTGAGGCGGGGATTGTTCCAAGGCTCGCGTTGTGTAACCTTTTGGTTTCACTTTGTCGAACGCCAGGAGGCGAGCAGATGCAGATTCCAGACCAGATCGAACGCGAGGTCGTGGTCGACGCGCCGATCGAGCGCGTCTGGTCGCTGATCACCGAAGCGGAGTACTTCGGCGCCTGGTTCGCGGACTCCGGGGCCGAGATCGATCTTCGGCCGGGGGGCGCGATGACCCTGCGCTGGGAGGAGCACGGGACGGTGCGGGCCCGCGTGGAACGGGTGGAGCCGCCGCGACGGTTCTCCTACCGCTGGGCCAACGCGGTCGACGTGGAGCCAAGCGAGGGGCATTCGACGCTCGTCGAGTTCACGCTCAGCACCGAGGACGCCGGCACGCGCGTCCGGGTGGTCGAGAGCGGCTTCGCGAGCCTCGACAGCTCCGACGAGGATCGCCGGCGGCAGATCGACGACAACACCGAGGGCTGGGCGATTCAGCTCCGCAACCTCGGCGAGCAGGCGGGTCGCACGGTTGCCTGAGCACGTCGACCTGTTCGCCGCGCTCGGCGATCCCACGCGCCGGGAGGTCCTGAACATCCTGGCGGCGCGCGGCGAGGCGTCCGCGACGGCGATCGCGACGCAGCTGCCCGTCAGCCGGCCGGCCGTGGTCAAGCACCTGGGCGTGCTGGACCGGGCCGGCCTGCTGGAGGAGCGCCGCCAGGGTCGCGAGGTCCTGTTCTCGGTGCGACCCGAGCCGCTCGAGTCGGCGTCGCGCTGGCTGGCGGTCGTCGCCTCGGAGTGGGACCGCCGGCTCACGGCGCTGAAGCGCCTGGCCGAGAACGACTAGGCGGCGACCATCTGGTGCGCCACGAAGTCGCGCGAGCGCACCAGCGCGAACGCCAGCGCGCCGCCCACGAAGGCGACCACCGCGGCCACGATCAGGATCTCGTTGAGGCCGTCGATGAAGGCGCGCTGGGCGATCGCGGTGTGCGCCTGCCCCGATACGACCGCCTCGCCGAGGTTGGCGTTGCCGAGCTTGTCGGTCACGCGCCCCTGGAACAGCGCGCCCAGCCCGGCGATGCCGGTGGCGATGCCGACCTGCCGGAACGTGCTGTTGATGCCCGAGGCGGCGCCGCTGCGGCGCGGCTCGACCACGCCGATAGCGGCCGTGGCCAGCGGCGGGTTGACGCAGCCGATGCCGATCCCGGCGACGATGAACCCCGGCAGCAGCGTCGTCCAGTCGTCCCCCGGCTTGATCCCGCCCATCAGCAGCAGGCCGATGCCGACCAGGCCCAGCCCCGCGCCCAGGAAGGCGCGGATCGGCAGCCGCTCCGCCAGCTTGCCCGCCACCGGCGCGACCATGAACGACAGCACCGAGATCGGCAGGAAGCGCACGCCCGCCTCGAGCGGCGAGTAGCCGAGGATGCTCTGAATGTAGATCACGATGTAGAGGAACATCGCGAACATCGACGCGTGCAGCGCGAAGGCGGTGATCTGCGCGCCGGTGAAAGCCGGGATCCGGAACAGGTGCAGGTCGAGCATCGGCCGCTCGGAGCGCAGCTCGACCGCGGCGAACGCGGCCATCAGCAAAGCGCTCGCCGCGAGCAGACCCAGGATCAGCGCGCTCCCCCAGCCCTCCTCGTTGCCCCGGATCAGCGCGAGCACGAGGCAGAACAGCGCGCCGCTGAAGGTCACGAGGCCGGCCCAATCGATCCGCGCGCTCGTGTCGCGCTCGCCCTCGGGCACCTGCGTGAGCGTCATCGCCATGGTCGCCAGGCCGACCGGCACGTTGACGAAGAAGATCCACTCCCACCCGAGGTGCTCGGTGATCACGCCGCCCACGACCGGGCCGACGGCGACCGCGAACCCGGTCGTGGCGCCCCACAGGCCGATCGCCGTGCCGCGCTCGTTGGGCGCGAACTCCTGGGCGATCAGGGCCAGCGACGTGGCGAACATCATCGCCGCGCCCAGGCCCTGCACGGCACGCGACATGTTCAGGATCGTCGGCGAGTCGGCCAGGCCGCAGACGAACGACGAGACGACGAACACGACGATGCCGGTCACGAACACGAGGCGCCGCCCGAGCAGATCGGCGAGCGAGCCGGACGCCAGCAGCAGCGTCGCCAGGCCGAGCGCGTAGGCATCGACCACCCACTGCATGTCGGTGAAGCTTCCGCCCAGCTCGCGCCGGATGTCGGGCAGCGCGACGTTCACGACCGTCACGTCCAGCAGCAGCATGAAGGTCGCCAGGCAGGCGGCCAGCAGAGTCCACCACTTACGAGCCATAAGCCCAAGGTTTCCGAATTGGGCCCGGCCTACGCCTACCATCCCACTCAGTGTTGGGAGGCAACTCCATCCAGTTGGGCCGTGTCTTCGGAATCCGGATCGGCGTGGACATCAGCTGGTTCTTCGTCCTGTTCCTGCTGATCTGGACGCTGTCCGACGCCTACCAGGAAGCCTTCCCGGGCGACGACACCAAGGCGTTCACGCTCGCGGTGGTGTCCGCGTTGCTGTTCTTCCTGTCGATCCTGCTGCACGAGCTGGGCCACGCGGTCATCGCGATCCGCAACGGCATCCCGATCCTGGGCATCGACCTGTGGATGTTCGGCGGCGTGGCCAAGCTGGGCCGCGACACGGACTCGCCGGGCGTGGAGTTCCGGGTCGCGGTCGCCGGGCCGCTGGTGACGCTCGCGATCGCGGCGATCTGCTTCGGCCTCGGCACGCTGCTGTCGAGCTCGAACAGCGTGCTCGACGGCAGCACCCTCCAGACGGACAACCTGAGCGGCTCGGCGGCCGTGCTCGGTTACCTGATGACGGTGAACGTGCTCGTGCTGGCGTTCAACCTGATCCCCGGCTTCCCGCTCGACGGCGGCCGGATCGCCCGGGCGATCGCGTGGAAGCTGACCGGCGACCGCAACCGCGCCACCCGCTTCGCCGCCCGGCTCGGGCGCCTGGCCGGCTGGGGCATGGTCGCCGTCGGCGGCCTGATCCTGGCCGGAGTCATCCCCTGGGACGCGTTCAGCGGCATCTGGCTGATCTTCATCGGCTTCTTCCTCGCCTCCGCCGCCCGCTCGGCCGAGGCCGAGGCGGAGTTCTCCGACCGGATCGACCACCTGCGCGTGTCCGACGTGATGGACGCCGAGCCGGTCGCGATCCCGGAACGGCTGCCCCTCGATCGAGCCGAGGGCGAGTTCTTCCTGCGCTACGGCTGGCCCTGGTTCCCGGTCGTGGACGAGAGCGGGCACCTGGTGGGGGTCGTGTCGCGCGAGGCGGTCAGCAGCGTGCCCGAGGCGGCCCGCGGCGGGCGGCCGATCGCCTCGGTGATGGCCCGCGACGACGGCGGGAGCGGGCTGCGCGCCGGCCTGGAGGACCCGCTCGAGGCGCTGCTGTCGCACGAGAGCCTGGGCCGCCTCGGCGCGGTGATGGCCGTGGACGGGGACGGCGTGCTGCGCGGGATCGTGACCGTGGACGCGGTCCGGCGGGCGCTGCGCGGGGCGCTTCCCGCGTGAACGCGACCCCCTGCGCACGCGGCCGAGCCGCGTGCCTCGGCGAACTGCATAGAATCGCCAGCGCCTCATGCCGAAGCACGACGTACTCGTAATCGGAGCCGGCCTCGCCGGCCAGCGCGCCGCCCTCGCCGCGGCGGAGCACGGGGCGTCCGTCGGGATCATCTCCAAGGTCCACCCGGTGCGCTCGCACTCGAACGCCGCCCAGGGCGGCATCAACGCGGCGCTGCGCGCGGAGGACTCGTGGGAGTCGCACGCGTTCGACACGATCAAGGGCTCCGACTACCTGGGCGACCAGGACGCGATCGAGATCATGTGCCGCGAGGCGCCCGGCGAGCTGCTCGACCTGGAGCACCTGGGCGTCACCTTCCACCGCGACGAGGAGGGCAGGCTCGGCACGCGCGCCTTCGGCGGCGCGTCGGCCGCCCGCACCTACTACGTGGCCGACATCACCGGCCAGGCGATCCTGCACGTGCTCTACGAGCAGCTGATGAAGTTCGACGAGGTGCACCGCTACGAGGAGTGGTTCACCACGGCGCTGGTCCAGGACGAGGACGGTCGCATCGCCGGCGCGATCACGCGCAACATCCGCGACGGCGCGATCGAGCTGTTCTCGGCCAAGGCCGTGATCCTGGCCACCGGCGGCAACGGCCAGCTCTACAACCCGACCACGAATGCCTTGATCTGCACCGGGGACGGGATCGCCATGGCCTACCGCATCGGCGCGCCGCTGATGGACATGGAGATGATCCAGTACCACCCGACCACGCTGGCCGGGCTGGGGCTGCTGATCACCGAGGGCGCGCGCGGCGAGGGCGCCCACCTCTACAACGCCCAGGGCGAGCGCTTCATGGAGAAGTACGCGCCCAACAAGATGGAGCTGGCCTCGCGCGACGTCGTCTCGCGCGCCGAGCAGACCGAGATCAACGAGGGGCGCGGCTTCCCGGACGGCACGGTGGCGCTGGACATCACCGTCGTGCCGCGGAAGCGGATCCACGAGGCGCTGCGGGAGATCGTGCTGGTCGGCCGCGACTTCGCCGGCGTGGACATCACCCGCGAGCCGATCCGCATCAAGCCGGGCAACCACTACACGATGGGCGGCGTCAAGACCGACGTCAACGGAGCCACCACCCTCCCCGGCCTCTACGCGGCCGGCGAGGTGGCCTGCGTGTCCGTGCACGGCGGCAACCGGCTGGGCGCCAACTCGCTGCTGGACACCCTCATCTTCGGCCGGCGTTCCGGCGAGCACGCGGCGGCCCGCGCGAAGCAGCTGGACGGTGGCAGGACGTCGGAGTCGGTGCTCGCCGACTC
>Ga0075421_100012590_pt1 | contig 10515 bp, 11 predicted proteins | sample SoiMetdeltSBSDD5_FD_75292 | JGI IMG/M metagenome (GOLD analysis project Ga0075421, IMG submission 75292) | Bulk soil microbial communities from a Populus tree surrounding site in Tennessee, USA - Soil MetaG P. deltoides SBSDD5 | ecosystem: Environmental > Terrestrial > Soil > Tree plantation... | reverse complement strand
GGCGTAGGTCAAGCCGTTGTTGCCAGGCTAAGGGAGGCCGGGGTCAAGGTCCTATCCGCCAGTGTGATCCGAGAGAGCCATTTGACGCTGTTGGTCCCGTAGAATCCTGGAACGACCAGCCGCACAGGGTAACCGTTCTCCGGTCGCAATGGCGCTCCGTTCATCGCATAGGCAATCGGTACATCGGCGGGCACTCGATCCAAAGGGAGATCCTTGGTGAACGCGTCGCAGGGGTCGCCCTCGAACACTCCATGGTCGGCGCCGCTCGACCAAAGAAACCGTGCGGCGGGCTCCGGCTGGCACTGGGCAAGGAGATTTGAGAGACGCACGCCGGTCCACACGACGTTGCACACTCGTCGCGTCGGCATCTCCGGCCGCAGAGGACTTCCGCAACATTGGTGGATGCTGGTGATGTCAACGGCGGGCCGGCGCTTGAACTCGCCAAACGTCAAGCGGACCGGGCGATGCACAAGCCCGTCGACGGAGACCACTCGTCCGCCTCCAGACGGGGTACGCCGAGATGGCAAAGAACGATGGTGTCTTCGGTGCGCGTCACCCGATCAGCCAGTTCGTGGGGCTGCAGCGGATGACGGCCGTAGGCGGCCGCCGGATCGACCTTTGCGCGGGCCATATATTTCGACTTCCTTCTCGCGACCAAACAGCGCACGACCCAGCAAGGGTTGCCGTCAGTCAGTTGAGCTTGAGTTCAAGCTGACGGTCGTTCTGACGGTGCGTTCGGGTGCGGCGCTTCAGTGGAACGATCTGCCAGTCCTTGAGCTCGAGGACGCTCTTCACGTCGCGGTCGAAGATATCGCGGTAAGAAGATGATACCTGGAGACGGAATTGGTCGTAGCGCTTTGACGGGAGCTTGCGAGCGACCTCTTGCCGTGAACCGGCAACGAAATGTGGAAGCAAATCCCCATTGCCATCTCGGACGGTCCAAGAACCAGGCACGGCACGCACTCCCCATTCAAGTCACGCGTCAACTCCGATACTTCGTCGACATATGGTTCAATGCTGTATCGCTGGAAGATGCCGTCACGCAGCCGTGACGAACAGTGATCGTCGTTTCATCACGAACGGAGGCTGGACCGCGAGAGCTGGTGGTGCACCATCGCTCCCACCTTGCGGCGCTGGCCGCCAACAATGATGAGTTCTCGTTCTGGCCGTCCCTTGCAAATCCGCTCAGGCCACCCACTGCCCGGCGACTTGCTTGACGCTGGCGTTGAGGCGGTTCCAGACGTTAATCAGCGCGGTCTGGATGAGAACAATGTCGCGAGCGCCGTCTCGTCGTAGTGGCGTGCGGCCTCCAACCAGATGCCATCGGGGACCGGGTCCGTGCGGTCGTTGAGCCGGGTGACAACCTCGGACGCACATCGTGCGCGCTTGAAGCTCAACTGACATCGGGCTCGGAGCTTAAGGCGCCATCCTCAAAACGTCACTCTGATGCGGGGGCTTTGCGCGGGACGAGAAGGTTGCCGACTTGAACCTGAACAGCCTCGTTGTTTTGATTGAGCGTCGTGGTGCGCACCTTGATAAGCCCCTGGTCCGGGCGGGACTTCGACGACCGGACCTCCAGTATTTCGCTCTCGACATGCAGCTCATCTCCGGGCCGCACCGGTCGTGGCCACCGAAACTCGTCAAAGCCAGTTCCGACGATACCGCCCGCCGGTTTGAGCTCGCCGTCGACCAATAGCCGCATGGTGAGCGCCGCAGTGTGCCATCCACTGGCGGCCAGGCTGCGGAAAATTGTGCCGGCTGCCAGCGCCTCATCGAGATGGAAGGGCTGCGGATCGAATTCCGCCGCAAAGGCCTTGATCCTTTCCTTGTCGACCCACATTCGTCCGGACGTGAGGGTTTGTCCGACAGCATAGTCCTCAAGATATCGCTCGGTCATTGAGCACCTCCACCACCGCACCATGAGCTCACTCGGTGTCCGTCGTTAAAGAGACGGTTACTGCTCCCATCACGCGGCGCGCGGATAATGCGGCCACGATGCCAGACTGGTTTACGGTCTGGGCTTCGTCAGAAAGCTGTGCAGCATCGAGACCACTTGGGCGCCCTCGCCGACCGCCGCGGCAACGCGCTTGGTCGAACCCGATCGGACGTCGCCTATGGCGAACACACCTCGACGGCTGGTTTCCAGAAGTTGCCGCTCGGCGGCGGCGCTTTCGCCGGTCAGCACGAAACCCTTCGGGTCCAGGTTCACGCAGCCGGACAACCAATCGCTGTTCGGGTCCGCGCCGATGAAAAGGAACAGATGCCGGATCGGCCGCCGTGTTTCTTCGCCGGAGGCCCGGCGCCAGCGAACGGCTTCGAGCATGCCGTTGCGACCTTCCAGGCCGCTGATCTGTGCCTGCGTCACAACTTCCACATTGTAGAGGCCGTTGATCCGGTCGACAAGGTAGCGTGACATGCTCGCTTCCAAGTCTCGCCCCCGCACGATGAGCCACACCTTGGCGGCCTGGCTCGCGAGGTAGACCGTTGCTTGGCCGGCGGAATTGCCAGCACCCACCAAGGCAACCTCCTGCTCGGAGCAAAGTTTCCCTTCCAGCGGCGAGGCCCAGTAGTGCACGCTCGATGCCTCGAATTCATCCAGGTTCGCCACGTCCAGTCGCCGATACCGCGCGCCACTTGCGATGACGACCGAGCGCGCGCGAACGCGCTCGTTGTTGAACAGCTGGAGCACGTATTCTCTGTCGGCCGCCTCGGCGGGTACCTGTATTCCAATGGCTTCGTCCGGGATGGCCATTTCGACCCCGAATTTCTGCGCCTGGTTATAGGCGCGCGCCATCAGGGCCATGCCTGTAATGCCCGTGGGAAAGCCCATGTAGTTTTCGATACGCGCCGAGGCGCCAGCCTGACCGCCGAACGCTCGGCAGTCGAGCACCAGCGCCGAAAGCCCCTCGGACCCTGTATACACGGCAGTGGCAAGGCCGGCCGGCCCAGCGCCGACAATCACGACGTCATAGACGCGATCCGGATCAATCGGCCCCACCAGACCAATGCAGCGGGCAAGTTCATCCTCACCGGGATTGCGCAGCACTTGGCCTCCCGGACATACAACGATCGGCAATTGCCCGGGATCGACGTGGAACCGATCAATCAATGCCTTCGCCTCGGGATCGGTGTCGGGATTGAGCGTCTGATGCGGGTGGCCGTTGCGGGATAGGAAGCCTTCCAATCGAAGCACATCGCCACTTTCGGCGTAGCCGACGATCACGGGCCCACCGGCCCCAGCTTGGATCAAACCCACACGACGCAGGATGAGGGCGCGCATGATCCGCTCCCCCACTTCTGCCTCCGCAACGAGTAACGCCCGCAGGCGCTCGGGTGCGATGATGAGGGCTTCCACCGGCCCCTGGGCATAGGCATCGATCAGGGCCGGCCGACCCGACAGTTGTGCCAGCTCACCCATGAATGCACCGGGCCCATGCGTGACGATGGGCTCGCGGCGTCCCGATTGATCGCGCTGAGTGATCTGGACTTCGCCCGCCAGGATGATCGTCAGGCCTTGGCCTACCTCGCCCACTTTGACGAGCGCCTCGCCCGCGCCGTACGACCGGAGCACGCCGAAGCGGCGCAGGCGTTCAATCTCCGCCGGGGCCAAGCTGGGAAACATCTGGTGGCGTCGCGTGTCGATGATCGATGGTGCTGGCACGGACATCCTTCACCTCTCGTGATTGGGCAAAACGCCTTTGCAGGAGCCGCAAGCGGAATGGCGCTCAGATTTTCGGGTCCTCGGAGTCGTGCGCGTGACCGATGGCTTTCCTAAGCCGGTGGTCGAGTTTGTTCGCAATCGACGATGACCTTCTGCGAATGGACGGCTTTGACGGCGCTGAGTGCGACGGTGAAGTCACCGGCATTCTCGACGTAGTCGACCAGCTCCTTCCTGCCGTGTGGCGAGACCTGGCGGACAGCACCAAAGGGTTTGTCTGCATCCGAGACGAAGACCTCAAAACCCTCCTGAATTCGTTCATTGGCCATTGCTGTCTCCTCTGCGTTGCGCCACTAAGACCTGCGGCGGTTCCTATGTGAAGCGCGCCGGAAGGCAAAACCAACGCCATCAAGGAGTTAGGGTGAGCTGTGGCCAATACCAAGCCCCACGAGCCAAGCGTAGCGGCTGCTGCCTGGAGCCCCCTCGCTGTGCCGGCGTTCCGAACAGTTTGGATCGCCGTTCTGATCTCCAACATCGGTGGCTGGATGGCGAGCGTGGCCACGGCGTGGCTGATGACGACCCTCGACCCGTCGCCGCTGATGGTGTCGCTGGTCAGCGCGGCGACGGGCCTGCCGCTGTTCCTGTTTGCGCTTCCGGCGGGTGCGCTCGCCGACATCGTCGATCGCCGCAAACTGCTCATCGTCGCTCAGGTCTTCATGATGGCCCTGGTCATCGTCCTACTCGTGTTGAGCATGGCCGGCCTCATCACCCCCTGGACGCTACTGATCCTGATATTCCTGATCGAAACGGGAACCGCTTTCGAGACGCCCGCCTTCCTGGCCGTGCTGCCCGAGCTCGTTCCCAAAAAGCAACTGCAACCCGCCCTTGCGTTGAACGGCGTCGGCATCAACATCTCCCGCATCGTTGGCCCGGCACTCGGAGGTCTGGTGGTCGGCGCGGTCGGGGTGGTGGCGGCGCTCGCGATCAACGCCGCTACCTTTGCTGCCGTCATCTTCGCGTATGCGCGGCTGCCGCCCACGAAACCTGAAACCTGCTTGCCTGCGGAACGGCTGCGGGCGGCCATGCGTACGGGCTGGCGGTTCACGCGCGAGTCGCCTGAGCTCAAGGCGACGCTGGTGCGCTCAGCAGCGTTCTTCCTGTTCGCCAGTTCCTATTTGGCCCTTCTGCCTTTGGTCGCGCGCGATCAGCTTGCCGCCGGTGCGAGTGGCTTCGGCGTACTCTTTGGCTGCCATGGTGCCGGAGCCGTCCTTGGCGCTTTGCTCCTGCCCTACGTGCGCGAACGACTGTCGCCCGATCAGCTGGTGCTCGGGGGAGGGCTGTTGGCTGCCGCAATGACCGTGTTGCTTGCAACCGCCCATCATATGGCGATTGCCGTTCCCATCATGCTGATTACCGGCGCGGGGTCGCTGGCGATCATGTCAACCCTGATGCTGTCGGCCCAGGTGGCCCTGCCGCCGTGGGTCAAGGCCAGAGGGCTTGCCGTCGTGCAGATGGTATTCAGCGGAGCGCTGACACTCGGCAGCCTCCTCTGGGGCACACTCGCAGACTGGGCCGGCATACCCTGGACGCTGGTGGCAGCAGGTGTCGGACTGGCCGGCGCCAGTTTTCTTACGCTGCGTTGGCGGCTGCCGTCACAGGAGGCCGAAGACTACAGGCCATCCCTGCATTGGCCGGTCCCGACACTCGCGGGCGGCATTGTGGATGATCGCGGGCCGGTCATGGTCACTGTCGAATATCGGATTGACCCGGCGCGGAGCGGAGCGTTCGCACAAGTTCTAGAGCGCATGGGGCATGTGCGCCGGCGCGATGGCGCGCTGTTCTGGGAGCATTTCGCCGACGTGGCCGATCCGGTTCGCCACATCGAGGTGTTCATAGCCGAGAGCTGGATGGAGCATTTGCGGCAGCACGAACGTGTCACTATGGCTGATCGGGCCCTGGAAGACGAACTGAGGACGTTTCAGCTTGGTGAGGTTGCGCCGGTGGTGACGCATCTGATCAGCGCCAGGGCACGCCGGTGATGTCGGAAATGACGCGCCAACAGCAACAACAAGCGGTCTGTTCGGCCAATGAGTGGTGCTCCATAAAGACGAAGCGGGCCGAAAGAGGGACGAGGAGGTGGGTTTCCACGACGGGCTGGAACAAGTGCCTCGACCACCTGATTGAAGTGGTGCGCCGTCTCAGAAGCTGACACGCGCCTGGCGCAAGCCTGCGTCACACGACGGAGAAAGCATCCTCGCCTTTACGGAGGCGATCAACCGATGGCCGTAGAAGAGCGCTGACTTGACCACTGGCGGAATGGCTGTCGCGCCAAGGACCCATTGTAGTACTGCGACTGTCCGGTAATTTCGATCCCAAGCCACGGCGGCCGCTCGAAGGTCTCGTCTTCATGCCGAAGCTCGATCTCGGCAATGACGAGGCCACGATTGTCGCCTGAGAATAGGTCCACCCCCATGAATGGCCATGCCAGGGAACTGTGAAGCGGGCTTTTTCGATCAAGCCGCTATGGCGCAGCGACAGGAGCGTTTCGGCATCGATCACTGAAATCGGGCACTCGATCTCGAGGCGGCGCAGTTCTGCCCGCTTGGACTTGATCGTCACCGTCGCGTCGCTGCATTCCTTGATGCGCACGCGCGTTGTCGATCGCTCGCCCGAGGCCAGGTAGCCCTGCCGGATGCTGGCTTCGGCGGTGACAAGGTTTCGCCACGCCTCGCTGCGGACGAGGAATTTGCGTTCGATCTCGACGGCCATGGCGCCCCCGCTGAAGTATAGCGGGCCTATTGTTGCAATAGCGGCTCGTCGTTTGTCACTAGCGCCCGGACCCGACGTTGTGTCGCACGCAGCTAAAGCGTTGAGATGGCAAGGGTTCCTCTTATTGGAGGGTCAAGTGGCACGCCACGACGAGATCAAACGTCTAGCCCACGGTGGGGCTCCGACATCACCACGTCGAAAGATGATTCAACGCCAACCAGACGACGATGAGGTGCGGTTTACACCGCCCACGTGCGCCAACCAAAGCTTGAGCTGTCAGCTGCTCGTTGTCGGAGGTGGTCTATCGGGTCTGAGCGCGACGGAAGCAGCTATGCGATGCGGCGTCGATGTCATGCTGATCGAGAAGAGTGCGTTCGGCCAGGAGGCGGCGTCTGCCTTGAATGCTGGGCAGTTCCTGACCGGATGGGCAAAGCCCGTCGATGTGATGTTGGAGGGCTCACCGCACAGGAGCAGGAAAGAGGGGCGGCCGGCACAAACAGCACGATCCCGGGCGGAGGGGAGGGTGAGAGCCCTTCTGCGCCGCAGCGTGGAGGGATGCCAGCGGCTGGCTGATCTCGACCACGCCACAACATACGATCCTCGGTGCGGCACGGGGCGGTGACGGCGGCTGTGACGGAAGCCGATCTGAAGAGCCTGCAGCGCACTTACGATTTCATGGAGAAGAGCAACTTTCGCGCGCTGATGCCATTGGTGGGAGAGCAGCGGCGGCCCTTCTTCAAGCTGCTTTCGGCCCGGCAACTGGAGGCCCGGTGCGGTACGGCCAAAGACATCTATGCGGGGGGCGTCGTCGATCGCTTCGGCGGAAGCTTTCGCCCGCGCAAGCTGTTGGGTGGGCTTGGCCGCGCTTTGCAAAAGCGGGGGGTGCGCATCTTTCAGCAAGCCGAAGCAGAAGCCGTGGACCTCGGCGAGAGCCATATCAGCGTCTTCTGTAGCAACGGCGCCCATGTGCGAGCCAGCCAAGTGTTCATGGCCAACGCCTACGCCCGCAACATAAATGCGGACGCCTACGAGCGAAGCATCTTCTCCTACGACTACGTGGTGACGATTGATTTGCCAGACGGCGCCAAAACTCTTGCGTCGGCGAGCGTTCTTTCCGACACGCGAGATCCGTGCTTCTACGCGCGGCGGCATGGAACACGACTCTACATGGGGTACGAGGAGACAGCGGAGACATCGGACGAGATCACGCGACAGGTTGCGCACCGCACACTTTGGGAGGCGCTCAGGTTATTCCCGGATTTGCGCGTTCTCGGCGAGCGGGACATCAAGAGGTTGGGAAACGCGTCGGGGCTGAAGTTGTAGACGGTGCCCGGAAAGATCAGGGGGGCGCCGGATGCCTTTGCCGCCGCAATGGAGTTCTCCAGCAGGAAGGCCTGATCCCCCGCATTCCGGCCAGCGCGCCACGATACGGCTCCCCCGACAATAGCAAAGGATGCCCCCATATGGGGCGTTGGTTCAGCGGAGCTCTGACGCAAGTAACAGGGGGAGTGCAGGTCCTGATCGAGGGCCCAACCGCAAGAGATGACCATGACCAATCCGAAGCTCGAAGTCCTAACACCGCAGAACTCGCAGGTCATTTTTATCGACCATCAGCCGCAGATGGCTTTCGGAGTGCAATCGATCGACCGCCAAACGCTGAAGAACAATGTCGTCGGTCTCGCCAAGGCAGCGAAGGTGTTCAAGATCCCGACCACCATCACCTCCGTCGAGTCGGAAGGCTTCTCCGGCTTCACCTATCCCGAGCTGCTCGACGTGTTCCCTGACAAGCCGGTGCTCGAGCGCACGTCGATGAACTCGTGGGACGACAAAAAGGTGCGCGACGCCCTCAACTTCAACGGGCGCACGAAGGTCGTGGTTTCGGGTCTGTGGACCGAGGTGTGCAACAACACCTTCGCGCTGTCGGCCGCGCTCGAAGGTGGCTACGAGATCTACATGGTCGCCGACGCCTCCGGCGGTACGTCCAAGGAGGCGCATGACTATTCGATGCAGCGCATGATCCAGGCTGGCGTTGTGCCGGTGACCTGGCAACAGGTGCTGCTCGAATGGCAGCGCGACTGGGCGCGCAAGGACACCTACGACGCGGTGATGGCGATCGTGCGCGAGCATTCCGGCGCCTATGGCATGGGCGTCGATTATGCCTACACGATGGTGCACAAGGCGCCGCAGCGCACCGCGCAGGTTCACAAGGTGATGCCGCCGCTGCGGGCGGCGTAGCCCAGCGCACATGGGATGGCCGAGATGCGCGCCTATCTCCTGTCGCTCGGCGCCGGTCTCCTGGTCGGCATCGTCTACAGCCTGCTCAACGTGCGATCGCCGGCGCCGCCCGTGCTGGCGCTGGTGGGGCTGTTCGGCATGCTGATCGGCGAGCAGATCATCCCCGTGGCCCGGCGCCTGCTGGATGGCTCGCATCTCGCCGTCGCATGGCGCCAGTCGCACGGCACGCCGCAAATCTTCGGCCTCCTGCCTGGGCGGTACGCGCCCGCAGCACAACTCAAGACCGACTCTGAGCCCGAGGCACACACATGACCAAACCCTCGCCCGCCGCCGACCTGATCCTGCATCGTGGCCTGTTCACGACGCTCGTGCGTGCACACCCAACCGCGACCGCCGTGGCGATCCGCGACGGTCGCTTCCTGGCCGTTGGCGGCGACAAAGAGGTAATGGCGTTGGCAGGTCCGAAGACCAGGGTGGTCGACCTTCGAGGCCGGCGAGTTCTGCCTGGGCTGATCGACAATCATCTCCACATCATCCGCGGCGGGCTCAACTTCAACATGGAGCTGCGCTGGGACGGCGTGCGCAGCCTGGCCGATGCCATGAGCATGTTGAAGCGCCAGGTCGCCGTCACGCCGCCGCCGCAATGGGTGCGCGTCGTCGGCGGCTTCAGCGAGCACCAGTTCGCTGAAAAGCGATTGCCGACCATCGCTGAGCTGAACGCCGTCGCTCCCGAGACGCCGGTTTTCCTGCTGCACCTTTACGATCGCGCCATCCTCAATGGCGCGGCCCTGCGCACCGTTGGTTACACCAAGGACACCCCTAACCCGCCCGGCGGCGAGATCGTGCGCGACGCCAACGGCAACACCACCGGCCTGCTGCTCGCCAAGCCCAATGCCGGCATCCTCTATGCAACGCTCGCGAAGGGTCCCAAGCTGCCGTTCGACTATCAGCTGAACTCGACGCGTCATTTCATGCGCGAGCTGAACCGGCTCGGCGTGACAGGAGCCATCGATGCCGGCGGCGGCTTCCAGAACTATCCGGAAGACTATGCCGTCATCCAGCAGCTCGCTGACGAAGGCCAGCTCACCATCCGCCTCGCCTACAACCTGTTCACGCAAAAGCCCAACCAGGAGAAGCAGGACTTCCTCAACTGGACGCGGACCTCGAAATACAAGCAGGGGAGCGACTACTTCCGCCACAACGGCGCCGGCGAGATGCTGGTCTTCTCGGCGGCCGACTTCGAGGACTTCCGCGAGCCGCGCCCCGGTATGCCGCCACAGATGGTGGGAGACCTGGAGGGGGTCGTGCGCATTCTCGCCGAGAACCGCTGGCCCTGGCGCCTGCACGCGACCTACGACGAAACAATCTCGCGCGCGCTGGACGTGTTCGAGCGCGTCAATCAGGACATTCCTCTGACGGGCCTCAACTGGTTCTTCGATCATGCCGAGACCATCTCCGAGCAGTCGATCGACCGCATTGCGGCGCTCGGCGGCGGCATCGCCGTGCAGCACCGCATGGCCTATCAGGGCGAATACTTTGTCGAGCGCTACGGGCTTGGCGCGGCGGCGGCTACGCCGCCTATCGTCCGCATGCTGGAGAAGGGCGTCAAGGTCTCCGCTGGCACGGACGCCACGCGCGTTGCCTCCTACAATCCCTGGGTCTCGCTCGCCTGGCTCGTGACCGGCAGGACCGTCGGCGGCTTGCGCCTCTATCCGTGGCGCAACTGCCTCGACCGTGAGACCGCGCTCAGGATGTGGACCGAAAACGTCACGTGGTTCTCGAATGAGGAGGGCAAGAAGGGCCGCATCCAGGTCGGCCAGCTCGCCGACCTGATCGTGCCGGACCGTGACTAT
>Ga0075421_100012589_pt1 | contig 10515 bp, 6 predicted proteins | sample SoiMetdeltSBSDD5_FD_75292 | JGI IMG/M metagenome (GOLD analysis project Ga0075421, IMG submission 75292) | Bulk soil microbial communities from a Populus tree surrounding site in Tennessee, USA - Soil MetaG P. deltoides SBSDD5 | ecosystem: Environmental > Terrestrial > Soil > Tree plantation... | reverse complement strand
TTCTGGTCGATGAATACTCTGTTGATGAGCGACGACTGAATGAATATCAACAGGAACGCCACTATACCATAAAAGAAATCCGGAAGATGCAGGCCATCGAGAAACCGTAGTAAAAGTTTATAGAGGTAATGATCTTCGGACTGCCGCAACGGTGGTAACGGTCTTAACAGGATCCCGAATTTTAATACGAGTCCATAAACCAGCAACAACAAATTATTCCCGGGATTCTTTTGACGGAAGATGCCTACCACTATCTTTTAAAAATCTATTTTGGCGAAAATAAGATAGTTCCGGTATTGACATGGCATGATAATGCTTCGCGCGCTTACCTGTTTTCCGAAGCGTGGCATAAATTCGATGTTTCTGTCGAGGTTCCTGAATGTTGGATATCGGGTGACCTTTCCGTCAGCGTTAATGCTCTGGTCGTTCAGCAGAAGCGTTCTTCTTTCATATAAATTGAAAAGAAAGTGAAGCTCGCCCCCTGTATTCATTACCTGGTGAGAGATCAATCCATCTGTCTGGTCATCAAACTGGCTTTTCGGAATAACATTGCTCCATTCCAGGCTGTCTAATTTGTTGAAGGATAGAAGTATGATATTTTCTGAATGATATCTCGTTGCCGTGCCGCCCCATCTGTTCCAGGGCACACCAAATGTGTTATAGTAATATGGCGAATAGTAATAGGCGTTGTAAGGTGAGGCCCATGGATTGTTCCAGTTCATATAGTCCCACCGGTTAAATGGATTTCCTCCGCGGGTAGACGTGTACATCGATTCTGCGGTGATGAGGTAACCACCGTCTTTTCGCACGATAATGTTCTTAATGAAATAGTCATTGAAGGCTATTCTAAGGTTTGCATCCTGGCCTTTTGCCTGTGAACGCAGGTCATCGTTAAAAGGCAGCAACTTTTCCCTGAACACACTCGAAGAGCCGCGGTCCCACGTTAAAGTGTACAGTCCCTCTATGTTTCCACGCTTTTGTTTATAGTAAAGGGCTGAAAAAAGATAGCGCCGGTTTGTGTTATCAACCTTGATTTTTACATCGTCCAGCACCTTTTCTCCCGTTTTCAGATCATACACCTGGAACTGGGCAGAGTGGGGATCTTTCGTCACAAGGCTTAGATTGGTGATGAATTCTCCCCCGCCCTTTCTCACAAATTTTCCGAACACCAGCCCTCCGTTATTGTCGAGCAGGAAGTCGGTAAAGTAATCGTTCCGCTCTTCCATTGGCAGGCTCATTTGGTGTTTATTCTTCAGGTGCAGCGTTTCATCGAACAGGAGCGTGGTAAAAAGAAAATTTTTCTGGTTACGGCTGTTGATCTTAAACACCATGATCTGTTTCTTGTCGTCGCTGTATATGGTAGTATAAATCTTGTTGCTGGCCGACCACCCGATGCGCGTAGTGTCTAGTTCCAAAGGTTTCGACATAGCCTTGCCTGAGCTGTCGATCTTCACGGCCATGCAGTAAACAATGCTTTTCTGCTGGAACTGGTATATCATCCATGCATGTTCGGGATATGGTATAAAATCAACATTTATCCAGCGCTCATTGTTAGGATTCAGATCATTTTTGCTGAGCAGCCGCATGTCGTTACCATACACCGACATTACGTGATCGTTCCTGTTATTCTTATATACGAGGTAATTGCTCCCAATTTTTCCAAGTATGTCAAAATTGGTGCGTTTGTTATCGTCCCGCTCAGGTTCTGAATAGGTTATCTTTTGTGCTGAGGTAGTTAAAAAGGCGAGCACCGCGGCCATCTGCAGTATCAGTATTTTAAAATTCATGTGCGCTTTTTGCTGAGTTGAAGTTATGAGAAATACACAATGTAACGGACTGTCTAATAGACATTAAAGGATTTTTAAGTTAAATTATTTTTTACTTATACCTTTGTTCCCGTGGGTAAAAGCACGAACAAAGTTACCGCAGCTGGGTTGTTAATCGCGTTAGGTATTATTTACGGTGATATAGGAACTTCTCCACTTTACGTTTTCAACGCAATCATAGGGAACCATGTGATCAGTGAGGACCTGATAATAGGCGCTTTGTCGTGTATTATCTGGACCATCACCCTTCAAACCACCATAAAATACGTCGTACTGGTACTACGCGCCGATAATAGAGGTGAGGGCGGAACTTTTGCTCTGTATGCACTCGTCAGGCGCCGGAAACGATGGTTGGTTTACCCTGCAATGCTGGGCGGAGCGGCCCTTCTTGCAGACGGCATTATTACACCTCCTATTTCAATCACTTCGGCCATTGAAGGTTTACGTGAGCTTCCAGCTATGCGTATGCTGGGACAAACGGATAATACTATCGTTGTTATTGTATTAAGTATCCTGGCCGCTTTCTTTTTTCTGCAACAATTCGGCACCGCTTCCATCGGAAAGCTGTTCGGCCCTATAATGTTCGTCTGGTTCTCAATGCTGGGTGTGCTTGGCGTTTATCACCTGTTCGACGACCTCAGCATTTTCAAGGCCGTGAATCCATACTACGCCATCAATTTCGTAACAACTTACCCAACCGGGTTCTGGTTACTCGGCGCAGTATTCCTGTGCACCACCGGCGCAGAGGCGCTTTATTCCGATCTTGGCCACTGCGGCCGCGGTAATATTCGCGTATCATGGATGTACGTTAAAACCTGTCTCCTCCTGAATTATTTTGGACAAGGTGCCTCATTACTGGCTCATAATAATGGGAGACTGATTTCGCCCGAGGTGAAGGCAGAGCTAGGTATCAACGCCTTTTATGATCTGATGCCTCAGTGGTTCATTATACCCGGTGTGGTGATCGCTACAACTGCAGCCATCATCGCCAGCCAGGCAATGATCTCGGGATCTTTTACGCTTATCAGCGAAGCCATCAGGTTGAACCTGTGGCCGAAATTGAAGATCAGGTATCCTTCGGAGGAAAAGGGACAGTTGTTTATTCCAGGCATCAATGTGATGCTTTTTTTAGGATGTGTTGGTGTGGTTCTATATTTCAAAGAGTCTGGCAGAATGGAAGCCGCCTATGGCCTTGCTATCATCGTTACAATGATCACCACCACAATTCTTTTCTCAAATTTCCTGGTGGCAAAGCGTATAAATGCCGCACTTATATACGTTTACCTCGGGCTCTTTCTTACCATAGAATTTGCATATCTCGCCGCGTTGATGGTAAAGTTCACCCATGGCGGTTACATTACGATGATTATCGGCGGACTTATGTTCTTCATAATGTACATATGGTTCCGCAGCAGGCGCATCAAGAATCGCTACGTTGAGTTTGTGAGGCTTGAGCACTACGTGCCACAAATACAAGAACTCAGTAACGACAAAACTGTTCCGAAGTACGCCACTCACCTGGTTTACCTTACCAGTGCAAACAACCCTAAAGAAATAGAACACAAGATCATCTACTCAATTCTGAATAAAAAACCCAAACGCTCAGATATTTATTGGTTTGTGCATGTCGACACACTTGACGATCCTTACACTTCAGAATATAAAGTGGACCACATAATTCCAAACGACATTATCCGTGTTGAATTTCGCCTCGGGTTTCGTATGGAACCCAAGATCAATCTGATGTTCCGCAAGGTTGTTGCCGACCTCGTGGCTAATAAAGAGGTTAATATTACAAGCCGTTACGAATCGCTTGAAAGAAATAATGTGGTAGGCGATTTTCAATTCATTGTGCTGGAAAAATACCTGAGCCAGGACAACGAATTACCGTTTGGAGAGAGAGTGGTGATGAAGCTTTATTTCTGGCTTAAAGAGATTTCACTTTCAGAGGAAAGGGGCTTCGCTCTCGATACTGCCAATGTTACGGTTGAAAAGTTTCCGCTGATCGTTGCGCCCGTCGCAGGTCCTTCTATCAAACGAGTCTTCGAAGAATGATATAGTCAGGCACACGCGCCGTAAGATAAATAAGTGTTTATTCAGACAGTACGACTTTGTTTTTACCAACTTTCAATTTATAACCTACACCAATTTTCAAAGCAAGGTTCTCCCTTCCATGGCTAACAGGAAAGCCAAAGCAAACAGGAAAATCATATTCACTAACCGCATCGCGGATAATTTCTTCTGCCGATTGACCGAACGGCCGGTCCGTGTCTTTACTATCAGTAAAGCCACCAACAATCAATCCTGCGAGCTTTTTGAATTTATCTGCCCGTTTCAGTTGGTACATCATTCTGTCTATGTTATACAGGAACTCTCCTACATCTTCAATAAAAAGAATCTTTCCTTTTGTCTTGACGTCAGAATCGGTGCCTATACAATGGGCAAGCAAGGCGAGGTTTCCACCGATGAGTTCGCCGACAGCTTCTCCTTTCCGGTTAAATAAATGCGGATCGACGTGGTAAGACGTCCTTCTTCCCTCGATTGCCTTTCGCAGCGACAATAAGAATTTATTTTCTTTATCAGGATCATTGAACGCGCCAGCCATCGGCGCATGAAGCGTGGAAATGTCGTAATTGCTGTAAATATGACTAAGTAAAACCGTAACATCACTGAAGCCAATTATCCATTTCGGTTGCTCGCGGAATTTTTTGAATTCGATCCGGTCGACGATGCGCGTTAACCCATAACCACCGCGCGCGCAAAGAACCGCCCGAACATCATCATCATCCATCATTTGTTGCAGGTCTGCCAGTCTCTCGTCATCAGTCCCCGAAAAATAATTTTCTGATGCCGAGCCAACCGTATTTCCGGTTTTTACCTGGTAGCCCCATTGCTGCAACGTGCTTATACAAGCCTGCACCTTGTCAATGGCCATATAGCCTGCAGGGCAAACCAAACCAATGGTGTCGCCGGGTTTTAGATATTGTGGAGTTGTGATCATTATGATTTCAGATGATTTCTTCGAAAGTGCATGATTGTGGTGCAATTTTCATGCGGTAGCGCGCGCCGCACTTGAGGGCAAAATTGTTTTTCTGGTGGCCAACAGGAAAATCGAAGCAAACCGGATACTTATAATTCTTTAGTTTATCAAGAACGATGGTTTGAAGATTCATACCGAATTCTTCGCCCGGGTCATCGGGTTTCACTTTAAATCCGCCCACTATCAATCCCTTCAAACCAATAAGTTTACCCGTACGCCTAAGGTTCCAGAACATCCTGTCGATGCTATACAGATACTCACCGGTGTCCTCAACGAACAATATTTTACCCTTAGTATACAGGTCGGAAGCGGTTCCTGAAAGACTTTCAATCGTTTTTAAATTTCCGCCGACAAGTACTCCTTCGGCAACGCCGGTTTTATTGTACGGCGAAGGTATCAGAGGATATTTAACGGGAACTCCCGCTAATAAATCCCTGATTGAATAGATCGTTTGCTTTTGCATTTCATCGGCGATGCTCCAGTCGTCTGGAAAACTGTTGCACATTTTTGAATGGATGCTGGCGATACCCAGATTCTTATTCAGATGTGAATGTAAGACGGTAACGTCGCTGAAACCGATTATCCATTTCGGCTTCATCTGGAATTTTCTGAAATCGAGCCTGTCAATTATTCTGATAACGCCATACCCTCCTCTCGCGCACATGATGGCGGAAAGAGATGGATCATCGAGCATCATCTGCATGTCTTTCACACGTTCATCATCGGTTCCTCCGAAGGCGAAGTTCCTTTTACCGATCGTATTGCCAATTTTTATTCGAAAGCCCCACGATTTCATCTGCTCAACCGATGGTTCGATGTCTTCAACCTTTATATGTCCTGCCGGTGAAGTGATTCCAATCGTATCACCTGTTTTAAGATAGCGGGGAATTATCGGGATACCTGGAACTTCCTCATTGGTTTTAACGGACGTAAAGGCACTTAAACCAACTATAGATGAAAGGAAGTTTTTTCTGTTCACAGGGATAAATTTAAACAAGTTTGCAGTTACCAAATGCAAACTGTCAACTGCAAACTGCTAACTATCTTTGCGCCCATGAGTGATTATAAAAGAATCCTGGTTACCGCGGCGTTGCCCTACGCCAATGGGCCGATACATATAGGCCACCTCGCAGGATGTTACCTGCCTGCGGATATCTATGTGCGTTACCAGCGTGAACAGAAAAGGGATGTAAAACTGATAGGAGGAAGTGATGAACATGGCGTTCCCATCCAGATCAGGGCAATGAAAGAAGGCATCACACCACAGCAGGTGGTTGATAAATATCATGCGATGATCAAGGACAGCCTCGAGCAGATGGGTATATCATTCGATATATATTCGCGCACATCAAATAAAACTCATCACGAAACAGCGTCGGATTTTTTCAAAACGCTTTATGATAAAGGTCTTTTCGAAGAAAAGGAAACAGAGCAATATTATGATGAAAAGGCAAACCTGTTCCTGGCCGACCGCTATATCACCGGTACGTGCCCGGTGTGCTCGAACCCCAATGCATTTGGCGACCAGTGTGAGCGATGCGGATCGTCACTTAGTCCGGAACAGCTTATCAATCCCCGTTCAACATTGAGTGATGCGGTGCCCGTAAAAAGAAAGACAAAGCATTGGTATTTTCCTTTGCAGAATTATGAACCATGGCTGAAAGAATGGATACTTGAGGGTCACAAAGAATGGAAAAATAACGTATACGGACAATGCAAAAGCTGGCTCGATAACGGCCTGCAGCCGCGCGCAATGACACGCGACAGCAACTGGGGAGTAAAAGTTCCGTTGCCGGATACCGAGGGCAAAGTATTGTATGTTTGGTTTGATGCGCCTATTGGCTATATCAGCGCAACCAAGGAATTAACAGATAAGTGGGCCGATTACTGGTGCCAGGATGATACCAGGCTTGTTCATTTTATAGGTAAAGACAATATCGTTTTCCATTGCATCATTTTTCCCGCGATGCTGAAGGCGCATGGCAATTTTGTGTTGCCCGACAATGTTCCTGCCAATGAGTTTCTTAATATCGAGGGCGACAAGGTTTCTACAAGCAGGAACTGGGCCGTGTGGGTACATGAATACCTGAAAGATTTTCCCGGCCAGCAGGATGTGCTGCGATATGTTCTATGCAGCAATGCCCCGGAAACAAAAGACAATGATTTTACGTGGAAAGACTTCCAGGAAAGAAACAACAGTGAGCTTGTTTCGATATTCGGCAACTTCATCAACAGGGCAATGGTGCTGATGCATAAGCTTACAAAGGGTAAAGTACCGCCATTGCATGCCGACGTAATGGATGCAGCTGATCAGGCATTGATCAACGACATTGCCGCTGCAAAAACAAATATTGAGAACCTGCTTGAAACATACCGGTTCCGTGACGCACTTTTCGAGGTGATCGATCTGTCGCGAAAAGGAAACAAGTATATGCAGGATAAACAACCATGGATCGTTGCAAGGGAGCTTGAATCGGATCCGGCGCAGCAAAAACTGATTGATAATTGCCTGCATTTGTGTCTCCAGCTGAGTGCTAACCTTGCCATATTCATTAACCCTTTTCTTCCGGGCACAGCCAGGAAGATCCTGCATATGCTGAAGGTTGTTGAAAAAATGCTGGAATGGAAGAATGGCGGAAAAATAAAATTGCTGAGCGTTGGATATAGCCTGCGCGCACCCGAGTTGCTGTTTCGCAAAATTGAAGACGAAGAAATACAAAAACAGATGGATAAATTACGATCGGGGGGAGAAAGCGCAGCAAGCGCAGACATACAAAAAGACGCAATAGCTGAATTTCCGCCCATTAAAGCGGAGATCAGCTACGACGACTTTGCAAAGCTCGACCTGAGAACAGGTAAGATTGTGTCTGCTGAAAAAGTTGAGAAAGCAGATAAACTGCTGAAGCTCGGCGTCGATCTTGGTTTTGAAACGCGAACTGTGGTATCAGGCATCGCAATGCACTATAAGCCGGAAGAGATTATCGGAAAGCAGGTAGTGGTAGTTGTGAATCTTGCTCCGCGTAAAATGAAAGGTATTACAAGCAATGGAATGATATTAATGGCCGATTCAGGTGGAAAGCTGCATTTCGTGAGTTCGGAAAATGATATTCCCGGCGGAGCGGGTGTGAGCTAGAAGGCAGAACGCAGAAGGCAGAACTCTGCCCGCTGCCCTCTGCCAAATTTGAACTTATTCAATAAAACACTATCTTATCTCCTATGTCTAAACGCATCATCAAAAAAGTTGCTGTGCTCGGCAGCGGAGTAATGGGCTCCAGAATTGCGTGTCACTTCGCGGGCGCAGGCATCCCGGTAATTTTGCTCGACATGCAGACTAAGCTTGCCGCAGATGCGCTTGCAGCAGCGGTGAAATCAAATCCATCTCCTGTTTATTCTAAAAATTCGCTGAAGCTGATCACTACCGGAAGCTTCACAGATAATATGAAAGATGTTTCCACATGCGACTGGATAATAGAAGTAGTAGTGGAACGTCTCGACATCAAGCAAAAGATTTTTGATGATGTGGAGAAGCACCGCAAAGCGGGAACGCTTGTTACATCTAACACATCGGGCATACCGATCCATATGATGGCTGATGGCCGCAGCGATGATTTCAAAAAACATTTCTGCGGCACTCACTTTTTTAATCCTCCACGCTATTTACGGCTGCTTGAAATTATTCCTACACAATTCACTGACCCATCTGTAACAGATTTCCTGATGCATTTTGGCGATCTGCATCTTGGGAAAACTACTGTGCTTTGCAAGGATACACCTGCTTTTATTGCCAACAGGATCGGCGTGTATGGCATCATGGCGATTTTTAAACTACTCGATAAACTGCAATTGACCATTGATGATGTCGATTCGCTTACCGGTCCCACCATTGGGCGGCCCAAATCTGCAACGTTCCGCACAGCCGACGTTGTAGGTATCGACACGCTTGTTAAAGTTGCCAAAGGAGTTTATGATAATTGCCCCAAAGATGAGGCGCGAAATACCTTTATTATTCCTTCGTGGTTGCAGCAGATGGTTGACAATAACAGGCTGGGCGACAAAACCGGTGAAGGCTTTTATAAGAAAACAAAAGGCGCACAGGGCGAGAAGGAAATATTAACGCTGAATCTTTCAACCCAGCAGTACGAACCGAAGAAGAAAATAAAATTTACCACCATCGAAGCGGCTAAGCAGGTTGACGATCTTAAAGCACGATTGAAAATGCTTGTGGAGGGCCCGGATAAAGCAGGAGAATTTTACAGGCTTTTCCATTACGGATTATTTTCTTACATCTCACACCGCATTCCAGAGATCAGCGATCACATTTACCAGGTTGATAACGCGATGATGGCCGGCTTCGGATGGGAGATCGGCGCATTCGAAAGTTGGGACGTTCTTGGCGTAGAGGCAACAGTAAAGAAAATGAAGGAAGCAGGCTTTGCGGTTGCCCCGTGGGTTGATGACATGCTACGGAAAGGTATTTCATCCTTCTATAAAATTGACAATGCAAAACGCTTATACTACAACGTTATTAATGGCAGCTACACGCCTGTTCCTGGTGAAGATGCCTTCATTGTGATGAGGAACTTCGCGAACAGCACGATCTGGCAGAACAACGGCTGCAGGCTGTATCACCTTGGCAACGATGTAACCGGCCTGGAATGGTATACAAAAATGAACACGATCGGTGGTGAAGTGCTTGAGGGCATTCAGAGATCAATAGCTATCACAGAAGAGAAATTCAGAGGACTTGTTGTGGCCAATGAAGGACAGAATTTCAGTGCAGGTGCTAACGTTGGAATGATATTCATGTTTGCCGTTGAACAGGAGTTCGATGAGCTGGATATGGCCATACGAATGTTCCAGCAGACGATGATGAGGGCGCGTTATTCCTCAGTTCCTGTAGTTATTGCACCGCATGCACTTACCCTGGGTGGCGCTTGCGAGTTAAACCTTCATGCGGATAAAATCTGTGCGTCTGCCGAAACATATATCGGCCTGGTTGAGCTCGGCGTTGGACTTATTCCGGGCGGAGGCGGTACAAAAGAATTTGTGGTGAGAGCCGCAGATGAAATGCACGACGATGAGCCGGAAACGATAACATTAAAAAACAGGTTCCTCACGATAGCAACGGCAAAAGTAGCCACCTCAGCGGCTGAAGCATTTGAGCTCGGTATCTTGAGAAAGGGAACTGATGAAGTGGTGATCAACCAGCAGCGCCGGATCGCAGAAGCAAAACGATCGGTTCTCGAAATCGCAGAGAGCGGATATCAAATGCCGGTTCAACGAAATGATGTAAAAGTGCTGGGACGCTCGGCGCTCGGCGCACTGTATGCAGGCATCAACGGCATGTGGCGTGCAGGATATGCAACAGACCACGACGCGCTCGTCGCAAAAAAACTTGCGTATGTGATGTGTGGCGGCGACCTGAGCGAACAGAGCCTTGTGAGTGAACAATATTTGCTTGACCTGGAACGCGAAGCTTTTCTTAGCCTTTGCGGCGAGAAGAAAACGCTTGAACGCATACAAAGTGTGCTTAAAACGGGCAAGCCACTAAGAAATTAAAATGGGTGAAGCTGAATTGCATAAAGCAACTGGCGAGCTGATAATTCGCTCGGTATTCTATTTTTACGGAGACGCGGCAAATGCTTCAAT
>Ga0075421_100012587_pt1 | contig 10516 bp, 7 predicted proteins | sample SoiMetdeltSBSDD5_FD_75292 | JGI IMG/M metagenome (GOLD analysis project Ga0075421, IMG submission 75292) | Bulk soil microbial communities from a Populus tree surrounding site in Tennessee, USA - Soil MetaG P. deltoides SBSDD5 | ecosystem: Environmental > Terrestrial > Soil > Tree plantation... | reverse complement strand
CGGCCACCCTGATTCGGGGCCGTGACCTGGACTGGGGGCAGGCCATCGCAGCCGCGGAGCCGACCGAATGTGTGCCGGTGGCCGCGACCGACCCGCTGTACATCTTGTACACGTCCGGTACCACGGCGAAGCCCAAGGGCGTAGTCCGCGACAACGGCGGACACGCGGTGGCGCTGCGGTGGAGCATGGACTTCGTCTACGACACTCACCCGGGCGAGGTGTACTGGGCGGCCTCGGACATCGGCTGGGTGGTCGGACACTCCTACATCGTCTACGCCCCGCTGCTCACTGGTTGCACGACGGTCTTGTTCGAGGGGAAACCGGTGGGCACCCCGGACCCGGGGGTGTTCTGGCGGGTGATCTCCGAGCACGGGGTGAAGACGCTGTTCACTGCGCCGACCGCGTTCCGGGCGATTCGCCGAGAGGATCCGTCCGGTGCCCGGGTCCGAGAGTACGACCTGTCCGGCCTTCGCTACCTGTTCCTGGCCGGCGAGCGGCTCGATCCGGAGACTTACCAATGGGCTCGCGACCAGCTGGGCATACCGGTCATCGACCACTGGTGGCAGACCGAGACAGGCTGGCCCATCGCCGCGAACCTCGCCGGGCTCGAGCCGGTGCCCACAAGGCCGGGGTCGGCCACGTTCCCGGTACCCGGCTACGACGTGCGGGTCGTTGACATGGACACCGCTGAGGTACCGCCAGGCGTGGATGGGGAGATCGTGATCCGGCTGCCCCTGCCGCCCGGGTGCCTGCCAACCTTGTGGGGCGACGACCAGCGTTACGTGTCCTCGTACCTGTCCCGGCATACCGGCTACTACGTCACCGGGGACGGCGGGCAACGCGACAGCGACGGCTACTTGCATGTGATGGGCCGGATCGACGACGTGATCAACGTGGCCGGTCATCGGCTGTCCACCGGAGCCTTGGAGCAAGTGCTGGCGAGCCATCCCGCGGTGGCAGAGTGTGCGGTGATCGGCATCGACGACGAGCTCAAGGGTCAGGTACCGCGCGGTTTCGTGGTGCTCAAGGCCGGCGCTGACATTGACGAGGCCAAGCTGCGGGCGGAGCTGGTCCAGCTGGTCCGCGAGCAAGTCGGCCCGGTGGCCGCGTTCCGCGACGCCAATGTCGTGCCGGCACTGCCCAAGACCAGGTCAGGAAAGATCCTCCGTAAGACCATGCGAGGTATCGCCGCCGGCAAGGACGAGCCCGTGCCGTCCACCATCGACGACGTAGCCGTGCTGGACGCGCTGCGTCCGTTGCTTCGGGGCGCTGGAAAACCTCAACAGCTCCCGGCCTCAGCGGGAGGGTCGACCCACGGGACTCCACGGGAGGATAGCCATGGATGACGCCCTGACCTTACCTGCGCCCGTCGCCGGGGAGGTCGCCGAGACTGTCCCCCGACGTCCGCGGCCGCCCGCCAAGGTCGTGCATCTGACCAGAGCGGAGCGCGTAGCCAAGGGAAAACTGGCACGGGCCGAGGCGCCGCTCGCCGGGCACGCGGACTTCTCCCCGGCCCCCGACCGGAATCCGATCGCGCTACTTGAGTCGCAGGCCACCACCCGGGTGCCGGAGCTGGTGCCGATCCGGTATGGGCGGATGCTCGCCTCGCCGTTCGCGTTCTATCGCGGTGCTGCCCTGATCATGGCGTCCGATCTTTCCGAGCTACCACGGTCGGGCCTGCGCACGCAGCTGTGCGGCGATGCGCACATGTCCAACTTCGGGGTGTTCGCTTCCCCCGAACGGCACCTCGTCTTCGACCTCAACGACTTCGACGAGACCTTGCCCGGACCATTCGAGTGGGACGTCAAGCGGCTCGCCGCCAGCATCGAGATCGCCGGGCGCGACAATGCGTTCAAGACCAAGGCCCGCCGCAAGATCGTGCTGTCCACGGTCGCCGCCTACCGGCAGGCGGTGCGCGAGTTCGCGGGTCAGACCAACCTCGACGTCTGGTACACACACCTGGACATAGACCAGGTGATGGCTCAGTACGGTCCACAGCTGGAGCCCAACCGGCGCAAGGCGACCGAGCAACGCCTGGCGAAAGCCCGCACCCGGACCAATCTGCAAGCTTTCTCGAAACTCACCCAGATTGTTGACGGTAGGCCGCAGATCATTTCCGATCCGCCGCTGATCGTCCCGGCCGAGGAGTTGCTGCCCGACCTGGACAGTGCGGCGCTCTACGAGCAACTTCACCGGCTCGTTCGGGCCTACCGGCGCACGCTTCAACCCGACCGGCGGGTGCTGCTAGAGCAATACCAATTGCTGCAACTGGCCCGCAAGGTCGTCGGGGTGGGCAGTGTCGGCACCCGGGCGTGGATCCTGCTGATGCAAGGCGTCGATGGCAACGACCCGATGTTCCTGCAGGCCAAGGAGGCTCAGCAGTCGGTGCTTGAGGTGTTCGCCGGCGCCAGCGAATACACCAACTGCGGCCAGCGCGTCGTAGCGGGTCAGCGGCTTGTGCAAGCCGTCAGCGACATCTTCCTCGGCTGGCAGCGAACCAAGGGTATCGACGGCGTCGAGCGCGACTACTACATCCGCCAGCTACGCGACTGGAAGGCGTCTGTGGTGGTCCAGGAAATGAACTCGGCCGGGATGGAAATCTACGGACGCCTGTGCGGGTGGACGCTCGCCCGCGCGCATGCACGCTCGGGTGATCGGGTCGCACTTGCGGCGTACCTGGGCGGGAAGGACACATTCGACCAGGCCGTCGCGGATTTCGCGGTGGCGTACGCCGACCAGAACGAGCGTGACCACGGGGCGCTCCAAGCGGCTGTTGAGGCTGGAAGCGTCACCGCCGCTATGGGCGTCTAGGTGTAGCGCGTCCAGAGACCGGTGCCGGAGCACCGTGCCCTGCCTATTCGGAGTGATCCGCCACGACGTGCCGCCAGTCGGCCCGCGCCAGCAGGCCGAACAGCAATGTAGCCGCGGCGAGAACCAGGACGATTCCCCATTCCAGGGCGCCGCTGCCGCGATCTGGGTCGACGCCGAACACGATCTCGATCCACTCGTGCGAGATGAGGGTTACCACCGTAAGGATTCCGGTCAGCGACCCGAGGGCCGTTTCGATCCAGAATCGGCGCCGTAGCGCTCGCTCACTGCGCATGTCCACTCCCCTCCCTTGAGCCGATGGTGTGAGTATGCAGGGGACTCCTGGCAAGGTCGAGATCGCGTTGCCGTATTGCGCTGGCCGTCTCTGGCCTCGGCAAACACCGGCATATCTGGGATGTTTGGATGGTCGGCCGTGCATTGAGGGGGCGCGCCATGGCAGAGCGGATCAATGACAGACTCACCGTCGTGGACGGCAGCGGCCGGGAGGTGTTGCTGTTCGATGCCGGGTTCGCCGTGCTCGATATCGGCGCGGCGGGCAACGAAGGGGACTTCCGGCTCCGCGGCGACGATGGCGCGTTCACGATCCACCTCGACGGCGGTCGGCGAATGCTCTACGTGCGCGACGGCAACGGCCGCGACGTGCTGCACTTCAACGCAGCGAACAGTCTCCTGCAGGTCGGCGCACAGGGCAACGAGGGTGACATCTACGTCCGCGACAACAGCGGTGCGATCTCTATCCACCTCGACGGTGGTTCGGGCGACATCATCCTGCACAACGCCGACTGTGCCGAGGAGTTCGACTGCGGCGCCGGCGAAGTCCCCGATCCCGGGGCGGTCGTAGTGCTCGACGACGATGGTGCGATCCGCGCCGGCACGCGCCCGTACGACCGGCGAGTCGCCGGGGTCGTGTCCGGTGCGGGTGACTACCGGCCGGCGATCGTGCTGGACCGCAACGGGGCCGGGCCGCGAGTGCCGGTTGCCGTGATGGGCAAGGTCTTCTGCCAGGTCGACGCGACCTTCGGGCCGATCGGTGTCGGAGATCTGCTCACCACGTCACCCACCGCCGGGCGTGCGATGGCGGCCAGCGATCCGGTCCGGTCCATCGGTGCCGTGGTGGGCAAGGCACTGCGGCCGCTGCCGGACGGTACCGGGCTGGTGCCGATACTCGTCGCGCTTCGGTAACGCGTGGAGCAGCCGGATGACTACATCGCTGAAGGGAATTGCCGACTGCCTGGAGCTATCCGGCACCGTGTCGGTGAGAGGCGACCTGTTTCCCCCGGTCGAAGTCGGGCGGCCGTGGCCGCTGAACCGGCCTGGGCTGGGAAACCTGACCGGCAACGTCTCCCTGCTCCGGGTGATGCGATATCTGGAGTGGCAGTGGTGCGGCGGTGCCAGCTATCTCAAGCAGCCGGTGCCGCCGGAGTACCGCTCGCCGTCCCGGGAGGAAGCGCAGATCCTGATCGATGGCATCGCACGCCGGGTCTCACTGTTCATGGGCGCGAGCGATTGGGAGCTGGACTGGCATATCTACCCGGTGCTGGCGGACTCGGTGCGGACCCGCCTGGAGCAGATCGGGCGACTACGCGGCGACACGCTGTTCTGCGAGTGGATGGTGGTGAACCGCTGGGAAGATGAGCTGTTCGGGCGGCAGTGGTGGTCCAACGACATGGACGGCGTCCTGTCCCTGCGATGGCCGCTCCCCAACCCAAGGTCCGGGGCCGAGACGGCGTCCGATCACTGGAGCCTGGTCGAGGACTCGCACCAGGGCGACGAAAGCGAGACGGTGGCCGACATGGACGACCCGTTGACGCGCGGCAACTCCGCCATCGCAGGTGGTCGTGTCTACCTGCAGGGAGCATTCGTCAACGATCTACCGACCGACGATGACGAGCACAACCACCTGGAGATTCATCCGCTCGATTCGGTCGCGTACGCCAAGGAGGCTGACGGGCAGGTCCTGTCGGCCCGGCCCACCGAACCGGACTGGCCCGACACGACGGTCGTGTGGCGGGTCGGCGTGGTCACCAACGCGGGCTTCCATCGGATCAACTCCTGCAGCTTCGTGCGGAAGGAGCGCCGTACGGTTTGGTACCTCGCCCTGCCCGCGCTGGCCGGGCTTCCCACCATGGGCGTGAGCGTCACACAGACCGAGCCGGGCTTCTGGCACTCCCCCAGCAACACCCGATTTTCGAGCCGGCGGGTCAAGAACGTGACCGTCACCCCACCACCGGACGGCCTTGCCCGCGACTACACGGCCTTCCCGGTTGATCCCTCCGACGGCAGGCACAAACTGCGAGTCGACGTGACCATGGAAACCCCCGACGACTGGGGTGGATTATTCCTTCGCGACTTTGCGATCCGGGCCAGAGCCGTCGTCGTGGGCGGGGCACCATAGTGGCCAAGGCCCTTCCGATCATCGCAGACACCCCACGAATCGATCCGGGACTCGGTTTCGAGACCTACGGACAGGCACTCGCGGACGCGATCCGTGGCGGCTCGCCGGCCCAATTCACGGTCGGCGTCTATGGCGCGTGGGGTAGCGGCAAATCCTCCCTGCTTAACGCCATCGCCAAAGCTCTGCGAGACGATCCGCGGGTCCTCGTCGCCTTCTTTGACGCGTGGCGGCACGAAAAGACCGATCACATCATCGTTCCCCTGCTGCACAGCATCAAGGTTGCCACCGACAAGATCGAGAACGCGTCGGTCAAGGCAAAAATGCGAAGCGCGCTGATGTCTGTGATCCGCGGCATCACCTTCAAGCTCGGCCCGGCTCAACTCGACCTGGGTAAGCTCAGCGCGCCCAAGTCGGAGGCGGAGAGCATCGCCGAGCTGGACTCCGCATTCCTCAAGCCGTACACCGACATGCAGGCGATCGGGGACGCGCTGGGCGAGAACCGGATCGTCATCCTGGTTGACGACCTGGACCGATGCTCGCCAGTGAACGTGGTGGCACTACTCGAGGCGATCAATCTGGTCATGGACGTGCCGGGTTTCGTTTTCGTGCTAGCTCTCGATTACGACGTGCTGGTCGACGCGGTGGCCGCGCGCTATCCCCACGTGTCCGGCCATGTATTCATCGAGAAGATGGTGCAGGTCCCCTTCCGGGTGCCGCGGCTCAACCTACGCCAGGAGAGCTTCCTAGCCGATCTGGTGCCAGGTTGGTCGGAGATCGCCGAGTCAGCCGTGCCTGCTGACTTCGCCGATTTCGCCTACGAGATCGCCACGCTTGGCCTGGAAGCCAATCCGAGGCAGATAAAGCGGTTCATCAACTCGATTCTGGTCTTGCTCCGGGTGGCCGAGGAGATCCTTCCTGATGTTGACGCCCGGATGCTTTCCGCGCTCGTGGGACTGCAGCTGCGCTGGCCTGCGGAGTACCAGGACTTCGTGGACGCCGTCCTCGCCGGAGATGAGACACCCACTCGCGCCTTGATCGAGGCCGAGGACTCCGGCCTAGCCCGGTACTGCGGCCGGTTCTTCGCGATGGATCAGACAGGTGAGTCGCTGCTCCCACTGCTGAACCTAACCCGGGTAGTCGTCACACCCGAGTCGGTCAGTGGCTACGACACAGGTGAATACGACACCGCGCTCGGCCAGCCGGCCGAGGAACTCCGCAGGACCAACAAGGATAGGTTGCTCACGGCGCTTACCCAGAACGGGTTCTCCGAGTCCTCCCGCTATCCGAACACCTTCTACCATTCGGCATTGCCGGAACGTCGAGTCAAGCTCGGTAAGACCGTGGTCAGGTTCGAGTCCAAGGAACGTACTGGTCGCTGGGTTCTGATGCACTCCTACCTGCTCACCCGCGGGATTGACGCAGCCATCGGTCAACTCACGGTGGGTTGGGCCGACGCCGAAGCCCGGTGGGTACACGCCAGCGCACCAACCGACTGGGAGTACACGGCGGCGCCTCCTAGTGCGTAGCCCAGCTAACGTCCGACCGGGATCGGACGCCTCGAAACGTGGTCCCGTTACGAAACCGTGAGCCAATGCCGCCCTGGCACGATCGGGGCCATGACCGGGTCATCCCGCCGGGCCTTCTCGAATGACACCGCGAACCTTGTCCAGCGAGATTCCTGGTTCCAATTCGGTCATCCACCATGTGGCACCGGCCTCGGCGTAAGGGGCAACATCGCTGCCGGGACGAAGCTCCACGGCGATGTCATACGGCGCCGGGCTATCGCCGCGCAGGTCGCGGACGGCCGCCACGGCTTGCGCGAACTCATCCACCCCTTCGAGGTTGACCGGGAAGAAGCCGTCGTAGCGGGCCGCCCGGCGCAATGGCTTGACGTTGCGGGGAAACGCCGCGGCCCACACCGGAATCCGCGGCCGTTGCACCGGGCGAGGGAGGAACCGAACATCATCGACCAGGTAATGCCTGCCGCGATGGTTGACCGGCTCTCCCGACCAGGCAGCCAGAAGGATCGCGACTGCCTCGTCGAGCATCTCACCCCGCACTCGATCATCGACCTGCTCCCCGGTCTTCGAGAACTCGCCCGCGAACTGGTCCCCGCCGAGACCCACACCGAGGATGAGGCGGCCACCGCTGAGCCAATCCAGCGTCGCGGTTTCCCTTGCCACCTTGGCGGGTCGCCGGCGCGCCAGCGGGGTGACCATGGGGCCCAGCCTCACCTGCTCAGTCGCGGCCGCGATCGCCGCCAGGGTGATCCACGGATCGGCCACCTGCCTTATCGGCTCCCGCCAGCGCAGCTGATCCCACACGAAGACTCCGTGCCAGCCCCGCTCCTCCGCGTCGGCGGCCAAACGCGCCACAACCCGCGGGTCGGCAAGCTCCTCGAACAGCGGCAGCCACAAACCAGAGCGCATGTCGCTACGAGAGTAGGTCATGGAGTCGATCGCCGAGCTCTTTGGGCCGGCTCAAGGCGAGACGTGGGCACAACTCACGAGCACAGCGCGGCCCATCGTGAGGTCACAGATGGTGCAGCAGCAGTGTTTCGGCGAGGCAGACCCGTTCCCATTCGGCCAGGTGCAGTCCCTCGTTGGGGCTGTGGGCGCGGGTGTCGGGGTCTTCCACGCCGGTGACGAGAATGGCGGCGTCGGGGAACGCCCGGGCGAAGTCGTCGACGATCGGGATGGAGCCGCCGCTGCCGATGTGCAGCAGGTCCGCGCCGTCCCACGCCTCGGCGAAAGCGGTCCGGGCGGCGTCGAACGCGGGACCGGTCGCGTCGATCTGCACCGGTCGGCCAGGCGGGTACCCGGGGGTGATGGTCAGCTGCGCACCCCACGGCACGTGCCGCTCCAGGTGCTCACGGACGGCGGCGAACGCCCGCGCGGGGTCGTCGCCGGGGACCAGCCGGACCGAGATCATCGCCTTGGCGGACGGGGCGAGGGTGTTGCTCGCCTCGGCGGTGCGGACCGCGTCCAGCCCAATGACGGTCAGGGCCGGCCGCATCCACAGCCGCTCCACCGTCGAGCCGTCCCCGATCAGGTCGACGCCGTCGAGGATGCCGCCCTCGCGCCGCAAGCGGGTCTCGTCGTAGACCAGGTCCGGTGCTGGTCCGGAGACCAGGCCGTCGACGGCGACGTTGCCGCGCTCGTCGTGCAGGCTGGCCAGGAGCCGGGTCAGCACCATCAGTGCATCGGGTGCGACGCCACCCCACATGCCTGAGTGCAGCGGATGGTCGAGGGTGCGGACCTCGACGTAGAAGTCGAACACGCCGCGCAGCGACGTGGTGAGCGCTGGTGCGCCGACGGCCCAGTTGGTGCTGTCGGCGATCACGATGACGTCGGCGCGAAGGTCGTCGTGATGCTGCTCGAGCAGCCAGGCGAGCGTCTCGGACCCGGACTCCTCCTCACCTTCGATGAACACGGTCACTCCGACCGCGAGCTGGTCGCCGTGGGCGCGAATGGCGGCCAGGTGGGCGGCGATCCCGGCCTTGTCGTCGGCGGCGCCGCGGCCGTACAGGCGCTCGCCGCGTTCGGTCGGGGTGAACGGTGGGCTGTCCCAGTCGGCTTCGTCGCCGGCGGGCTGCACGTCGTAGTGGGCGTACAGCAGCACGGTGGGACGGCCCACGGCTGCGGGTTTCCGGGCGAGGACCGCGGGCGCGGCGTCGCCGATCGCCACGAGACGGACGTCGAACCCCTCGCCGGCGAACAGGTCGGCGACGGCGGTCGTGGATCGTCGTACGTCCGCGGCATGCTCGGGCAGCAGGCTGACGCTGGGAATCCTCACGAGGGTCTCCAGGTCGGCGCGGACCGAGGGAAGCACGGCCCGGAGGTTGTCGCGAAGCGTGGCCTGATCAGTCTCCATGTTCCGCAACCTACGCCGGTCGGGCCGGTGGGCGATGGTCACATCGGGCGGCCGGTTGACAACCGGTTTGAGTGATCGAGAGCGTTACCTGACGTCACGCCCGCCCCCTGATCTCCGGGGCCGCAGCAAGGGCGTGATGTGGCTCATCACCGCCATCGCTTGACAGCTCAATGGAACCGTTCTTGATTCTGGGGCATGGAGACCAAACAGGTACCAGGCTCAAAAGGCCCTAGCCGCCGCGCGTTCCTCTCCGCTTCGGCCGTCGCGGCCGTCACCGCGCCCATCGTCGCGCAGGCCGGCCCCGCCTTCGCCGCACCGGCCGGCCTCGGTCTGACCAGCGATCCCGCGAACTTCGACCCGGCTTTGCGGGCGATGTTGCGGGAGATCGACCCCAGGCGGATCGTGGCCACCGTCCAGCGCCTGACTGAGTTCGGCACCAGGCACACCTTGTCCAGCCAGACCGACCCGGTGCGCGGCATCGGCGCGGCCACGGCCTGGGTGGCCGACCAGATGCAGGGCTTCGCCGCCACGTCGGGCGGCAACATGACGGTGCAGCAGCAGTCGTTCGTGCAGCCCCCCGGCCCCCGGATCCCCACCCCCACTACGATCACCAACGTCATTGCCACGCTGAGGGGGACCGCCTCTCCCGAACGGTTCTACGTGGTCACCGGACACTTGGACTCCCGGGTGACGGACGTGCTGGACTTCACCAGCGACGCGCCGGGTGCCGACGACGACGGCTCGGGCGTCGCGTGCGTGCTCGAACTCGCCCGGGTGTTCGCCACCCACCAATTCCCCGGCACACTCGTGTTCGCCACCGTCGCCGGGGAGGAGCAGGGCCTCTTCGGCTCTAGCTTCATGGCCCAGCAGATGGCGTCGGCCGGCAACGATGTCCAAGGCATGTTCAGCAACGACATCATCGGGGCCAGCGAGGGCTTCGATGGCACCAAGCCTGACCCCTTTACCGTGCGGTTGTTCCTGGAGGGCGTCCCGACCAATGTGACCTCCAGCCAGATCGGGCTCCTACAGTCGACCGGCGGTGAAAACGACAGTCTGTCCCGCCAGCTGGGCCGGTTCGTTACGTCGGTGGCGCCATTCGGCCTGACCGGCATGAACATCCGGGTGATCTGGAGGCGCGACCGGTACCTCCGCGCCAGCGACCACGTCTCCTTCCAGGGCCAGGGCTACCCGGCCGCCAGATTCACCGAGCCGCGGGAGAACTTCAACCACGAGCACCAGGACGTGAGGGTGGTCGACGGAGTGCAGTTCGGCGATCTGATCGACTTCGTGGACCCCGACTACGTCGCCGGGGTGACCAGGGTCAACGCGGCCGCCCTGTGGGGGCTGGCCTCCTCGCCCAGCACGCCCAAGAACGTGCAGATCCACACGAACCCGCCCCCTGGCTTGTCCGGCACCAAT
>Ga0075421_100012585_pt1 | contig 10517 bp, 14 predicted proteins | sample SoiMetdeltSBSDD5_FD_75292 | JGI IMG/M metagenome (GOLD analysis project Ga0075421, IMG submission 75292) | Bulk soil microbial communities from a Populus tree surrounding site in Tennessee, USA - Soil MetaG P. deltoides SBSDD5 | ecosystem: Environmental > Terrestrial > Soil > Tree plantation... | reverse complement strand
GCTTTCTGGACACAGGTGATGAACGCGCGCGTCTCGGATCGCATCGGCCCGGCGCCCTTGCTGCGGATCGACGAAGTGCACCACCGCATGGCGCTGTTTCCCTCGACCTACCCCGGCGTGCAGCACGTGAACCACCAGGTGGCGGGGATCGACGACATCATGCGTTCCTACTACTTCCTCAAGGAGCGCGGCGTGAAGATCGCCTTCGGTCCGGGCCGGCACCCGACCTCGAGCGCGATGTTCCTCTACTTCGAAGGCCCGGACGGCATGGTGTACGAGTATTCGACCGGGGTGCGGCTCATCAAGCGCGAAGAGGAGGGCAGCTACCGCCCGCGGCAGTTCCCCTTCGAGCCGGCATCCTTCTGCATGTGGGGCTCGCGCCCGGACATTCCGGAGTTTCGCGAGAACAAGGAGGAGAAGGCGGCATGAGGGGAGCGCTGTTCGCCGCAGTCCTGCTGCTCGCCGGCTGCGCGACCATGGACAAGAACGAGTGCGTGAACGCCAACTGGTACGCCATCGGCCTGGAGGATGGGGCGCAGGGGCGCGGCGTGGACCGCCTCGGCGCGCACCGGCGCGCCTGCGCCGAGCACAAGGTCAGCCCGGACGGCGAGCGCTACGCCGCGGGCCACGGCGAAGGGCTGAAATCCTTCTGCACCTACGAGCGCGGCTACGCGCTCGGCCGCAACGGCTCGAGCACCTCCGCGACCTGCCCGCCGGGGCTGCGCGACGATTTTCTCGCCGGCTACGGCCGCGGCAAGCAGTATTACGACCTCAACCGCCGGCTGGAGCAGGTCAATTCCGACATCCGCAAGACCAAGGCCGGTCTGAGCGAGCCCGGCGTCAGCCCGCGCACGCGCGGGCAACTGGCCGAGCGGCTGGAGGACCTTTCGCGCGAGGCCGCGCAGCTCGAGCAGCAGATCGCGCGCCTGCAGCGGCGCTAGCTCAGCCCGGCCGGATGTTCCGGTTGGTGCGGAACATGTTCTTCGGATCCCATTTCGCCTTCACCTCGGCGAGCCGCGCCATGGCCTTGCCGAGCGCCGCCGCGACGCGCTCCGGCGTCTCGTCCTCGGTGAGGAAGTTGACGTAGTTGCCCCCGGTCGAGAATCCCTTCAGGTCCTCCCAGGCCTTGCGCGTCCACGCGATGTTCGCCGCGTCGTCCTCGGCCTTTTCCCAGGCGCTGGTGATGTTGAGCACGTAGCGCGCGTCGCGGTTGCCGGCCGGCGAGTGGCTGTCCGCGAGCTTGTTGAGCGCGCCGCCGATCTGGAACAGGATCACCGCGGAGTGCGGCGAGCGGAGCGCCGCCGCGTGCGCCGCGGCCTTCTCGCACAGCGCCGGCTCGATCCTCGGCAGGTACTCGCTCTTCCAGTAGTAGCGCCGCCCCTTCGGCTGGGTGGCATCGAGCAGCGCCTGCATCTGCGCGTAGGGCCGCCGCACCAGCACGTCGCCGATCGGTTTGCCGAACGCCTTGATCGGCGCGACCAGCTTCTCGCCCTCCTCGGGCTTGCCGCTGTAGCAGGCGAGCAAGGCGACGATGGGCTTGCCGTGCCACTCCTTCGGCAGCCAGGGCGCGGGCGGCGCCGGGCGCATGAGCGACACCAGCGTCAGCTCTTCCGGCGATTTCTCCGCCAGCGAGCGGAACAACTCCAGCACCCTCGGCGCCTCGCTTGCCGGCCAGGCGACGACGCCGCCGACGATCTCCGGGCCCACCGGGTAGAGCGCGTAGTCGATGCCGGTCACCACGCCGAAGTTCCCGCCGCCGCCGCGCAGGCCCCAGAACAGGTCCGCGTTCTCCTCCTTGCTCGCACGCACCAGCCGGGCGTCGGCGGTCACCACGTCCATGCCGAGGACGTTGTCCGAGGTCCAGCCCCAGCGCCGCGTCAGGTAGCCGAATCCCCCGCCCAGCGTGAGCCCCGCGATGCCGGTGGCCGACACGAAGCCGAGGACGCCCGCGAGCCCGTGGACCTGCGTTTCACGGTCCACGTCGCTCAACAGGCAGCCGGCCTGCGCATGGGCGACCTTGCTGCGGCTGTCCACCCATACGCCGCGCATCAGGGACATGTCGAGCATCATGGCGCCGTCGGCAGCGGCCAGGCCCGCGATGTTGTGCCCGCCGCCCTTGATGCTGAGCAGCATGTCGTTGTCGCGGGCGAACTGCACGCAGGTGATGACGTCGGAAGCGCCGCGGCAGCGCGCGACGAGGGCGGGCTTGCGGTCGATCATCGCATTCCAGACGGTGCGCGCGTCCTCGTAGCCGGCCTCGCCGGGAAGCAGCAAGGGCCCCCGGTGGCGCAGCCGCAAGCCGTCGAGCGCGTCCTGCTTCAATTCGGCCTCGCGGCCCTGGGTCGTCTGTATTTTCATGTTCGGGGTTCCATTCCTGTGGGTTCGCTTGACGGCGCCAGGGTGCGCCCGCGGCGCATGCGACTCAAGTCCAGAATGTGGAGTGCCACCGCTCCAGGCGCGATACACTGGGCGGCATGGCCGACTATGGACAGTTCTGCACCGTCGCGCGGGGCGCGGAGGTGTTCGGCGAGCTCTGGACGCCGCTCGTGGTGCGTGAGCTGCTGAGCGGCAGCCGGCGCTTCAACGACATCCGGCGCGGCGTGCCGCGGATGTCGCAGACGCTGCTGGCCAAGCGGCTGCGAAAACTGGAGGAGGCCGGCGTGCTTGAGCGCAGGCGCGGCGCCGACGGCTGGGAATACCACCTCACGCCGGCCGGCGAGGAGCTGCGCCCGATCGTCGTCTCCATGGGCCATTGGGGCGCGCGCTGGATCGGCAGCCGCCTGGCGAAGGAGCAACTGAATGCGGGCCTCCTGATGTGGGATATCCGCCGCTCGGCCCGCCTGGAGGAATTCCCCAAGGGATGCCGCACGGTGGTCCAGTTCCGCTTCCGCGATGCGCGCGCCGGCGAGCGGGCATGGTGGCTGGTCGTGGAGAAGGCTAGCGCCGATCTGTGCCGGGACGATCCTGGCCACGAGCTCGACGTCATAGTCGAATCCACCGTGCGCGCGCTCACCGAGATTTGGACCGGCGACAGCGACCCGAAGACCGAGATCGCGGCAGGAAGCGTGCGGGTGAGCGGCGGCGGGCGATCCGGCACGGCGATCTGGCGGTGGCTCGGCCGCAGCATGTTCGCGCCGAGCCGGCGGAACCTCTGGCAAGGGGAAGCGTCATGACAAGCGCAGCACTGGGAAGCGACGTGCAGATGCTGGAGACGCTCAACAAGGGCTACGTGGACGCGGTGCAGAATTCCGACGTGCGCTGGTTCGACGAGCACCTGACGCAGGATTTCCTCAACTCCAACCCGGACGGCACGCTGGTGGATCGCGCCGGCTTCCTCGAGCGCATCGCCAAGCCCGTCGGCGTGAAGGGCCTGGCGCCGCAGGACGTGAGGATCCGCCTGATGGGCGACTTCGCCATCATCCACGCGAAGACCGTCTATCGCACGCCCGACGGCCGCGCCGGCGCCGGGCGCTACACCGACATCTGGGCGCGGCGCAACGGCCGCTGGCTCTGCGTCGCCGCGCACGTGACGCGCGGATAATCAGCCGTCGCCATTTGGCGACGCGATTTCGTCGCCGAACACCGACAGTGCACACCCGCACTGCCGGCCCTGCCTTCTCTAAAATTGCATCAGCAATTCTTGGAGAAGGAGGCCCGTCATGCTCCGAAAAGCCACGCTCCTGCTAGGTAGTGCGGCGATCTTCGCGTTTTCCCTCCCCGCATCCGCCGACAACGACTCGGCGATGAACGGCGAATCGCGCCGCATCGACCGCGCCGCCGCCGGCGCGAACGGCAACGACGTCGCGACGCGCATCGCCGCGGACTTCCCCGGCACTTTCGGCACCCCGGAGGAAACGCGCGGGATCATCGCCGAGCTGCGCGGCGGCGATCTGCAGGGCAGCGACAAGGGCGCGCTCGGCTACGGCGAGATCTACATTTCGCTCGCCCTGGCGCAGGAGCTGGCGAGCGCTTCCGGCATGCAGCCCGAGGACGCGCTGAACGAGGTCCTCGGCCGGCGCATCGAGGGCCAGGGCTGGGGCCAGATCGCCAAGGACTTCGACCTCAAGCTTGGCCAGGTGGTGTCGCGCGCCCGCTCGGGCAACGAGCGCCTGGCGGCGGCTTTCACGCGGCCGGAGAAAGCGGATCGCGCCGAGCGACCGGCGAAGCCCGAGCGCCCGATGCGGCCCGAGCGTCCGGAGCGCCCCGAGCGCGGCGGCCGGAACTAGGGGCCGCGCAAGATGCGCAGGATCGCGCTTTCCCTCGCGCTCGCCGCCGCCGCGCCCTGGGCGGCGGCGGCCGACGACATGGGCAGCAGCCTGTCGATCGGCATCGAGCAGACCACGGGCGACTACGGCCAGGCCGCCGACACCACCATCACCTACGTGCCGATCACGGCGAAGCTGGGCAACCGGCCCTGGCAGTTCGGCCTCACCGTGCCCTGGATCCGCGTCGAAGGCCCGGGCAACGTGGTGCGCGACGTCGGGCGCTTCCGCGGCGCCGGCGGCGGCACGCGCACCGAGTCCGGGGTGGGCGACGTGATCGCCTTCGCCACCCGCGCCCTCGGCACGATGCCCGATGGCACCGCCGTCGACGCCACCGGCAAGGTCAAATTCGGCACGGCGAGCGCCGGCCGCGGCCTGGGCACGGGCGAGAACGACGTGCACCTGCAGCTGGACGCCTACCGCAGCGCGGGCGAGTTCACGCCGTTCGGCACCGTGGGCTACAAGATCCTCGGCGATCCCACGGGCATCGAGCTGCGCAATGTGTTCTACATCTCGCTCGGCGCGGCGCGGCGCCTCGACACGGAACGCAGCGCCGGGCTGATGTGGTACGGGCAGCAGAAGACCACCGACGGCGGCGACGCGCAAAGCGAGGTCACCGCGTTCTACACGCGCCGCTTCGGCGGCATGTGGAAGGCCCAGTTCTACGGCCTGATCGGCATGTCCGACGGCAGCCCGGACTACGGCGCGGGGGCGATGGTCATCCGCGCGTTCTGAACGCTCGGCGGGCGCCCTCGCCCGGGCTTACGCAGTTACAATGCCCGGATGGACGAAGCCGAACAGCAAGCCAAGCGCCAGCGCCTGCGGGAACTGCTCGCGATTCCCGATCGCCAGCGCACGGACGAGCAGTGGGATGAGCTGAACGACCTGGAGATCATGTTCGCCGCGGGCAACCGCGAAGGCGCGCCGATGCCGCGCCAGCAGGGCATGCCCTCGCAGCCGGGCGGCTATCCCCGCCCCGGCGGCGGCGGCGGACAGAATCGCAACAAGCAGGGGCGCAAGTTCCACCACCGGCCGCCCAAGCGCAACGGGCCCCCGGACCGGTGAGCGACATGGCGAGACTGCTGCTCGCGGCGCTGGCGTTCTGCGGACTCGCCCAGGCGCAGGAACCCTATCCGTCCAGGCCGATCAAGCTGATCGTGCCGTTCACGCCGGGCACCGGCATGGACATCCTCGCGCGCACCCTCGGGCCGGGTCTCACGGACAAGTGGAAGGTGCCGGTGGTGGTGGAAAACAAGCCCGGCGCGAGCGGCAACATCGGCACCGAGGCGGTGGCGAAGTCGCCAGCCGACGGCTATACCGCGCTGGTCACCGCCAGCACGCTGGTGATGAACCGCAGCCTGTTCAGGAGCATTCCCTACGACCCGGTGAAGGATTTCGCGCCGGTGGCGCTGCTCGCCGTGGGCAGCCTGGCGCTGGTGACGCACCCTTCGGTGAAGGCGGACAGCGTGCAGGAGCTGGTGGCGCTGGCGCGCGCGAATCCGGACAAGGTGAACTACGGCTCGCCGGGCAACGGCACGCCGCACCACCTCGCCATGGAGCTGTTCAAGCAGCAGACCGGGACGCGCATGCTGCACGTCCCCTACAAGGGCACCGGGCCGGCGACGCAGGATCTGCTCGGCGGCCAGATCCAGGTGATGTTCCTGACCGTCCATGTGGTGCTGCCGCTGGTGCAGGCGGGCAGGCTGAAGATGCTCGCCGCCGGAGGCACCGAGCGCTCCATCGCTTCGCCGCAGGTGCCTTCGCTCGCCGAGGCCTCGGGCATCCGCAATATCGACACGGACATCTGGTTCGGCGTCTACCTGCCGGCGGGCGCGCCGCCGGAGGCGGTGGGGAAGCTGAACGCCGAGCTGAACGCGCTGCTCAAGCAGCCCGCCATCACTGCAGCCCTGGCCAAGCAGGGCCTGCAGGCGATGGGCGGGACGCCGGAGCGGCTGGCGCAACTGACCAGCGCCGACGCCGAGCGCTGGGCGCGGGTGGTGCGGGAGGCGGGCATCAAGCCCGACTGAGCCGGAGATTCGTTGGCTGACGTCCTCATCGTCGGCGGCGGCATCGGCGGCCTGACCCTCGCCGTGGATCTGCGCCGTCGCGGCATCGCATGCCGCGTGTTCGAGGCGGCGCCGGCGATCAAGCCGGTGGGCGTCGGCGTGAACCTGCTGCCGCACTCGACGAAGATCCTCGCCGGCTTCGGCCTGGAGCCCGCCCTTGCGCGCACGGGGGTGGAAACCGCCGAGTCGCATTTCTACAACCGCTACGGCCAGCTGATCTACCGGGAGCCGCTCGGCCGGCGCGCGGGCCTCGACTGGCCGCAGTTCTCCCTGCATCGCGCCGACCTGCAGGCGGCGTTGCTCGAGCGCGCCGGCGAGATCGAGCTGGGCAGGCAGTGCGCGGGCTTCGAGCAGGACGCGGAGGGCGTGACCCTGCGCTTTGCCGACGGCGGCAGCGCGCGCGGCGCGGCTGCGATCGGCTGCGACGGCATCCACTCGACGATCCGCCGCCAGCTGTTCCCGCAGGACGGCGCGCCGCGCTACTCGGGCGTGAACATGTGGCGCGGCGTCGCGCGCTGGCCGGCGGTCCTCGGCGGCGCGACGATGGTGCGCGCCGGCTGGCTCGCCAAGGGCAAGATGGTGATCTACCCCATCCGCAACCACGCCGACGGCACCCAGCTCGTCAACTGGGTGTTCGAGATCGAGACGCCGCAATACCGCCCATGGGACTGGAACCGGCCGGCGCGCATCGAGGATTTCTGCGCGCGGGTCTCGGACTGGAAGTTCGGCTGGCTCGACGTTCCGGCGATGCTGCGCGCCTCCGAGCTGGTGCTGGAATACCCGATGGTGGACAAGGACCCGCTCGCGCGCTGGACGCAGGGGCGCGTCACGCTGCTCGGCGATGCGGCGCACCCGATGGTCCCGAGGGGCTCCAACGGGGCGGGGCAGGCGATACTCGACGCGCACGCGCTGGCCGACGAATTGGCGCGTGCTGCGCCGCCGCAGGCGCTCGCCGCCTACGAGGCCCGGCGCCTCGCGCCGACCAGCAAGGTGGTGCTGGAGAACCGGAGCAACCCGCCCGACGCCATCCTGCGCGAGGTCTACGAGCGCACCGGCGACCGGCCCTTCGGCCGGATCGAGGAGGTGATCGCGGAGTCCGAATTGCGCGCCATCTCGGAGCGCTACAAGCGGGTCGCGGGGTATGATCACGCAGCTCTTCGACAACAGGAGGGAACAAGATGAGCCAATTCCAACCGTGGGGACTATTGCTTGGACGCCTGCTGCTGGCGTACATCTTCGTGCTCAACGGCTACGGCAAGATCGCCGGCTTCGCCGGCACCGCCAAGTACATGGCATCGAAGGGCATGCCGCTGATCGAGCCGCTGCTGGTGGGCACCATCCTCATCGAGCTGGTCGGCGGCCTGATGCTGGCGGTGGGCTGGAAGGCCCGCTGGGCGGCCTGGGCGTTCTTCCTGTGGCTGATTCCGGTCACATTCATCTTCCATGCCTACTGGAGCGTGCCGCCGGAGCAGGTGATGGCGCAGACCATCCAGTTCCAGAAGAACCTCGCCATCATGGGCGGCATGCTCTATGTCGCGTTCATGGGGCCGGGCAGGTTCAGCCTCGACAAGTCCTAGGAGAAGCCAGGCATGGCCATCATCCGGCACGAACCCGGTCCGCTGCTGTCGCTCGCGGTGGAACACGGCGATACCGTGTACCTGGCGGGAATCGTCGCGAAGAACCTGAAGAACGACGTCAAGGGCCAGACCGAAGAGGTGCTGGCGGAGATCGACCGGCTGCTGGCCAAGGCCGGGTCGCACAAGTCGAAGATCCTGCAGGCCACCATCTGGGTCAACGACATCCGCCACCGCGCGGCGGTGAACGAGGTCTATACGAAGTGGGTGGACCCGAAGAACCTGCCGGGCCGCGCCTGCATCGAGGCGAAGCTCGCCGACCCGAACGCGCTGGTCGAGATCATGGTGACCGCGGCAAAGTAGCCGCGGCCACCGGGCGGGCGGCTAGCCCCCGCGCTTGTAGACGATCTTCTTGGTGCCGCCTTCGCAGGTGCCGACGACCTTGCCGTCCTCGGGCGCGTCCTTGGCGACGATGGTGGTGGTGAACTTGGCCACGCCGTTCTTGGTGATCTTGGCGTCGATCTCGGCCTTCAATTCCTCGCAGTTCTTCTGCTGGGCGAAGGCGGGGCCGGCAGCCAGGGCGAGGGCAAGGGCGAGTGCGGTGGTTTTGACCATCTGTTTTCTCCCGGGTTAGTCGAAGTGCGGCGCTATTGTGCGCCCGCGCCCCTGGGCGGGGAAGGGGGTCAGTAGCGCCCGCCGCGCACGAAGCGGGCGATGCCCTCCGCGACCTCGGCATCCTGGCCGGTGAAGCCGTGCGGCGAGCGGCCCTCGCAGGCCGCGAGCCCGCTTTGGCGGGTGCCGGGCCCGCCGGTGACCGTGACGGATTGCACGCGGCCGCTCTTCACGCGCTGCGCGATGCCGGCGATGCCCTCGGGCGGGGAGCGCAGGCAGGTATCGGCGGCGTGCGCCACGAGCAGCACCGGCATGACCAGCCTCCCGAGTGGCGCATCGAACACCGTCTGCGCCGTCCAGGGCAGCCGCCCGCCCGGCGTCCCGACGGTCACCGGCGAGGTGATCACCACGCCGTCGGGCGCGGCGGCGCCGGACAGGCGCCCTGCCGCGTTCGCCGCCGATATCGCGCCGCGGCTGGTGCCCGCCAGCCACACCGGCAGCTTCAGCCTTGCGCGCAGGTCGGCGACCACTTTGCCCAGGTCCTCGGCGTGCGCCGGCTGCGCGCGAAACCCGCCCAGGCCGTCCGCGCCGGCGTGGTCCGAAGGCGCATCCACCAGCGCGGTGGCGAAGCCTTCCTTGTGGAAGAGCTCCTGCGCCCGGATCAGCGAATTGCCCTTCAACGCCTGCGCGCAGCCTTTGGCATCCAGGTCGGCATGCCCGCCGCCGCCGGGCAGAAGGACCAGGACCGCGGCAGCGCTTTGCGGCACCGCGAGCGCGTAGCGCAGGGTTGCTTCACCGCGGGTCTTCAGGGTGACGACTTCGCCGCAGGCGAGCGCGGCGAGGGGAAAGCACAGCAGGGCGGCGGCGAGAGTTCTCAAATCATCTCCAGTGGGGTTGCGCCCTGCGGCGCGGGGAAGGCCTGGTCCAGTTGCGACAGCGCCTGCGCGTCCAGCTTGAGCTCGAGCGCCTTGCGGTTCTCGCGCACGTGCGCGACCGTTGACGCCTTCGGGATGGACACGACGTTCGGATTGCGCAGCGTCCAGGCGAGCGCGACCTGGGCGGGGGTTCCCCCCAGGCGCTGCGCCACCTGCCGCAATGCCTTGTTGCCCAGGATCCGGCCTTGCTCCACCGGGGAATACGCCATGATCGAAATATCGTTCTTCGCGCACCAGGGCAGCAGATCGTACTCGATGCCGCGGCGCGAAAGGTTGTAGAGCACCTGGTCGGTGACGCAGGCCTTGCCGCCGGGCAGGGAAACCAGCTTCTGCATCTCGTCGATGTCCAGGTTGCTCACGCCCCACGACCGGATCTTGCCTGCGGCGAGCAGGTCCTCGAAGCCGCGCAGCGTCTCCTCGAGCGGGTGCGAGCCCATCCAGTGCAGCAGGTACAGGTCCACGTGATCGGTCTTCAGCCGCTTCAGGCTCGCCTCGCAGGCGCGGCTGACGCCCTTGCGGCCGGCGTTCGAGGGCAGCACCTTGGTGACGAGGAACACCCGGTCGCGCTGGCCGGCAATGGCTTCGCCCACCAGCGACTCCGAGCGTCCGTTGCCGTACATCTCCGCGGTGTCGATCACGGTCATGCCCAGCTCCATGCCCACGCGCAGCGCGGCGATCTCCTCGGCGCGCTGCGCTGGCCGGTCGCCCATGTTCCAGGTGCCCTGGCCGAGGCGCGGCAGCCTCATCGCACCGTGCCCACCGCCTTGCCCGTGGACTCGTCGATCAGCGCCAGGGTGCAGGGTTGCGGCTCCATCGCGGCCGCCACGCGGTAGCGCCCGCCGGGCGCGAGCTCCACGGTCACTTCGCGCTGGAAACTCTGCGCGTCGCCGATCATGATGCTCAGCCCGACCTTGCAGAACAGTCCCAGCGTGCGCCGGCCCGGCGCCACCTCGATGCTCGCCGCGGCGGAAAGCACGGGTTTGCCTTCGATGTGGTTCACGCGCGCCTCGCACACCGGGTTCCCGCTGTGGCCGCAGAGGGCGGGATTGCCGAGGAACGAGGCGACGG
>Ga0075421_100012581_pt1 | contig 10519 bp, 11 predicted proteins | sample SoiMetdeltSBSDD5_FD_75292 | JGI IMG/M metagenome (GOLD analysis project Ga0075421, IMG submission 75292) | Bulk soil microbial communities from a Populus tree surrounding site in Tennessee, USA - Soil MetaG P. deltoides SBSDD5 | ecosystem: Environmental > Terrestrial > Soil > Tree plantation... | reverse complement strand
CGCGGCTGATTCGCGCGCCAGCTACGCGCTGAGCCCGGACGCCTGAACGGCCGTCCCCTGCGCGGACGACTGGTGCACGGCGATGCGGTTCATGCCCGCCGCCCGTGCCTTCGTCAGCGCCTCCTCAGCGTCGCGCAGCACCTTGAACGGATCGGCGCCGTGGGCCTGCGCCTCGGCGATGCCGATGCTGATCGTCCCGGCGACCGTGCGCCGGACCACGCCCGCCTTCGCGCCGGACTTCGTCTTCTGAGCGACCGCCACGTCGAGCGTCGACTTCTCGATCGCGCGCCGGACGACGCTCATGTAACGCGCGGCGAGCTCGGCCGACTTGCGTTTGAACACGACGACGAACTCGTGGTCCCGCATCAGATAGAACACGCGGGCGCCGCCGCCGACCTTCTTGAGCGCCTGCCCGATGTGCCGCAGCATGCGGTTGGACACCTCCGGCCCTTGCTCGGTGCGGAACGACGTGAAGTCGTCGATCGTCACGCAGGCCAGCGCGTAGCGCCGCGGCAGCCGCCGGACGACTTTGTTGAATTCCAGGCTCGCCGGCAGGCCAGTCACGCCATCGAGGTGAAAGACGGCGGCCGGCTCCAGCACCGTTCCCAGGGCCAGCAGCATGCCGGCGGCCGCAAAATGCAAATCGCCTGGTCCAGCACCCGAGCCCGCGGTGTCGAGGGCCAGGAATGACGCGACCAGCGCCCACGCCGCCGCCGCGTGCAGCGGACTGCGGCCGCGAACGAAGCGCACCAGATGCAATCCGAGCATGACCGCAAAGGCAAAGAGCGCCAGGTGCGGCAGCGGCAGCCAAGCGTTGGTGTCGATGTCGACGATCGGCCGCGCGAGCGTCGCCCCGAGCGAGCTCGGATTGAGCAGCTCGATAATGCCGACGGCGCCCGCCTGAAGAAGGATGACGCCGAGCCACCACGCGCCGCGCGCGGAGAGCGCGCGCGTTTCGCCGAGCCACGCGATCAGGCCCAGGTTCACGGGCAGCAGCAGCGCGACCGCGTGAAAGATCGTGCGACTGCCGGAATTGATGAGCGCCGACATCGTCAGGCCCAGGACGAGGACGCCGAGCAGGAGGCGGCCACGTCCCGTCACGATGCCCAGCAGTGCACAGCCGCCGAGCACGATCAACGGTGTGGCATGGATGGCGAGCGAATCCCGAATGCCCGGACTGAGTGATGCGACGGCGGCGATCGGAAGCAGGAGAGCAGGAGCGATGAGCGCGACTGACTGCTTGATGGTGGCCTCCTCTGGGCGAGGTGTCACGTGGGTGACACCTCGCGCCCCGGCTCCGGAATGAGCAATGGCGGTACCAAAGGCGGAGACGCTTTCAGGTCGCTCACTTGCCCGAAAGCAGCGGGTGTCGATGACGATTTGCACGACGTCGTGACGCGTGGCTGACGGGTTGGCGTGGGGGGTGACGCCGCGGTGCTATAGTCCCTAACCCAAGGGGGAGCGCAGCATGGCGATGTACTGGCGGGAGATCACGGTCAACTGGGGAGAGTCGGATCCCTTCGGCCTCGTCTACTACCCGCGGATCGTCGCCTGGTTCAACGACACCGAGCACGAGCTGTTTCGGATCATCGGCTACCCGATCGAGCAGATGATCAAGAACGATCGCACGACGTTCGTCATGGGCGAGATCCACTTCCGGTTCATCGGTCCCGCCGCGTACGGCGATCGGATTCTCACGACGATCACGCTCGCCGAGATCGGCGAGCACACGCTGCACTGGAACTGCAAGGCCAAGAACGCGATGACCGGCGCCGCGGTGAGCGAGGGGCGCGCCACGCGCGTCTACGCGCGGATCATGGAGGACGGCACGCTCAAGGCCATGCCGATCCCGAGCGAGATGGTCAATGCCATCCGCGAGGTCGGCGACCTCAAGCACCTGGGACCGAACAGCGGCGCGAAGGCGCGCTGACGCTCAGCGCGCGGTGAGATCGCTCCAGAGCGCGTCGGCACCGCGCGCGGCGACGGCATAGCCCAGCTCGCGCGCCCACGCGCTCTCGCTGCCGAACTCCGCGCGCCACGACCAGAGCCGCCGCGTCGCGAAGTGCAGCGAGTGCTCGTACGTGAAGCCGATCGCGCCGTGCGTCTGGTGCGCGATGCCGGCGCCGATCCCGGCCGCCTCCCCGGCGCGCACCTTCGCCACCGCGACCTCGAAGCGGGCGTCGGCGCGCTCGGCCGCGCGGAACGCGCACTCCGCGGCCATTCCCGCCGCGGCCACGTGGCCGGCCAGTACGGCGAGGTTCTGCTGAATGGCCTGGAAGCTGCCGATCGGACGTCCGAACTGCTTGCGCTCGGTGGCGTAGCGCACCGATTGCACCAGGCACGCTTCGAGCGCGCCCGCCATCTGCGCAGCGCGCGTCATCGCCCCATAGACGTAGATCGCGTCGGTCGGCACGTCGGCGGGCGCCGCGGCCACGGTGGGGGCGGCGCGGAACACCAGCGTGTCGCGCGGCTCGAGCGCGAGGTTGCGGTCTTCCTCGACCGTCCCGGCGCCGCGCGCGATCAACGCAGCCGTCGGGCGACCATCGAGCTCGCCCACGGTCACGATGTGGCCGGCGTCACGAGCCCACGGCACGCGCGTGGCGCGACCGCTCACCTTCACGCCGTCGGCGCTCGCCGTCAGCGTGAGCCGCTCGTCACGGTGTACGGGAGCCAGCGTCAGCGGGCCGAAGGGCACGTCGAGCCCGGCGCGCGAGAGCAGCCATCCGGCGACGATGGTTTCCGCCAGCGGCACCGGCGCCGTGTAGCGCCCCGACGCGCGAATCACGACGTGGGCGTCGAGCCAGGTCCCGCCCGCGCCACCCGCGGCATCGGACACCAGCGGCAGCGTCAGGCCGCCCTCCTCCAGCGCGCGCCAGAGCTTGTCCGGCCACGTGCCCTTCTCCGCGGCCTCGATCAGCTCCTTCGTCGCGAGATCGCTGAAGAGCCGCGTGACGGTGTCGGACAGTAGCGAACGGAGCTCGGTCATCTGAGTCCCAGCCCGCGCGCGATGATGCCGCGCAGGATCTCGCGCGTGCCGCCGCGCAGCGAGAACGAGGGCGCCGTCTGCGTGATGTAGCCGAGCACCTGCTGCAGATCGGATCCCGTGTCGAGCGTCGGCTCGAGATCGAGCAGCGCGTGCGCGAGCTCGGGGATGGACTGCTCGAACGTGGTGCCGACGTCCTTGACCGCGGCGGCCTCGAGATTCACCGTCTCGCCGGCCTGCAGCATCCCGGCCACCGACGTGGACATCTGTCGCAGTGTGGCGAGGCTCGCGACCATGCGGCCGATCGTCTCGGCGCCGCGATCGTCGGGATGCGTGGCCGTCTCGCGCACCAGCTCGCGGATCAGCGCGATCGACGACAGGTACCGCTCGGGTCCGCTCCGCTCGAAGCCGAGCTCGGTGGTGACCTGCTTCCAGCCGTCGCCCTCGTTGCCGACGCGCGCGTCGTCGGGCACGAAAGCGTCGGTGAAGTTCACCTCGTTGAAGTGATGCTTGCCCGCGAGATCGATGATCGGCCGGATCGTGATGCCCTTCGTGTTGCGCAGATCGACGAGGAACTGCGTGAGCCCCTCGTGCTTCTTGTCGGGCACGACCTCGGTGCGGAAGAGCGAGATGGCGTAGTCGGACAGGTGCGCGTTCGACGTCCACACCTTGGTGCCGTTGACGAGATAGCCGCCGTCCGACCGCGTCGCGCGCGTGCGAATGGACGCCAGGTCCGAGCCCGAATCGGGCTCGCTCATGCCGATGGCGAACGCCAGCTCGCCGCGGACGATGGCCGGCAGGATCTTCTCTCGCTGCGCCTCCGTCCCGAACCGAAGAAGCAGCGGGCCGCTCTGCCGATCGGCCACCCAGTGCGCGCTCACCGGCGCGCCGGCGGCCAGCATCTCTTCCATCACGACGTACCGCTCGAGAAAGGAGCGCTCGTGGCCGCCGTACTTCTTCGGCCACGTCATCCCGATCCAGCCGCGCGCGCCCACGCGGCGCGAGAACTCGCGATCGAACCCGCCCCACGACCGTGCGCGCCTGGCCGGCGCGGCGCCGCTGAATTCCTTCTGGAGGAAATCGCGGACTTCGGCGCGAAGGCTCTCGGCTTCGGGCGGCAGGTCGTTGAGCGCGAAGCGGAAGACGCCCGGCATGGCGGGGAGTGGACCACATCACGCGCGACGGCGCAACGCCGTCGCGTGGCCGATTATTTCGTTGCGGGCGCCGATCCCGTCGGCGGAGGCGGCGGGGGGGCTCCGCTTGGAGGAGGCGGCGGTACGTGCGGCGTGGGAGCGCCGTTGGGGGGCGGCGGACTCGCCGTGGCTCCGGGCGGTCGAGCCGCTGCTGGAGCGGTGGACGCCGGGCAGCGGAACACGACCGCATTCATGCGCTCGAGGTCATTGGCCGGGAACGACAGCAGCGCGGTGTCGCCGCCGAGTCGCACGACTTTGCGCCGCAGGTCCTTCACGGAGGTGTCGTCGATCGTGCCGAGCGTCGTGCAGCCGACGGGGAGTCTCGGATCCGTGGTCAGCCGCACGCGCGCCATCGCCATGCGCGCCGCGTCCTGCGCCGACGACGCGACGGGCGCCGCAAGCAGGAGGGCTGCGACGATCGCGACGGCGACTCTCACCGCCATGGATCCACCGGCTCCGTCTTTTGATAGTTGCCGCCCATGATGCGCCAGTAGCCGTTGGTCTCCCCGCCGACGACAACGACGTGAATGTCCTCGCGACGGAACATCGGGATCTCCTCCTCCGGCGCCGCCTCGAGCTTCGTCGCCCACGGCTCCTCGCCGAACGTCGCGCGCGGATAGACGTAGTTCTGGATCAGCTGATAGTCCCAGTACTCGCTCGCGCGCATGCGCGCGGTGTCGTACAGCCAATCGATCAGCGCATCTTTCTTGGCGAAGTCGCCGCGGTCCACGAACTGGCGCGCGGCGATCGGATCGAGCAGCAGCGTGGGCGGGCCGTGCGGATCCATGCCGCGCAGCAGATGCCGCACGTGCTCGCGCCAGTGCTTTTCGCGCAGCCCGAGCGTGAATGCCGTCGACCGCACACCAGAGAAGACGCTGACCGCGCTCTGCGACGGCGTCAGTCCGTGCTGGACGTGGAAGGGCTCCCAGGGACTGCGCTCTTCGTTCTCGGCGAACGTGAGGCTGTTGTACGCGTAGTTGTTGCCCTGGTTGCCCATGTAGGAGAGTCCGGGCACCGAGCCACCCTGACCGTTCTGAGAGAGCAGTCCGTAGGCGCGGCCGATCGTCGCGTTGGCGTGGTTGTACGGTCCCATCGCGCCGGTGCCCGCGTTCATGCCGATCTCGGCTCGGATCGGTCCGTTGACGACCGCCATGCTCGCCATCGCGCTCGAGCTGCTGCTGCGCGCGGTCACGCCGGTGGCGGCCAGGGCGAGGATCACGGGAAAGTATTCGGGCCGCGCGCCAGCCATCACCGCGTTCACCGCCACCTTCTCCACCGTGTATTGCCAGTACTCGCGGAAGTGCGTCGAGCGCATGCGCCCCACGACTTCGTCCGGCTTGCGTCGCGTGCCGGACAGCATCGTGGCCACGCGCTCCTCGGTGGGAAGCACGATCGGCAGGTTGTCGGTCCAGTTCCGCTCGAGGAAGAGCCGATGCAGGTTCTCCTCGGAGTCGGGCTGGACGAGCCGGGGCGTGGATCGGTCGTACTCGATCGTGCCGCGGGCGCCATCGCGCGTCCGCGTGAGGCCCTCGACGACTTCCTGCATGACCGTGCGGCCGGTGATCGGATCGACGCCGTCGACGTACGCGCGCAGCTCGCGCGGGGTCTTGCCCATGATGGGCTGCGGCACGAACACTTGCGCGAGGTCCGGCATACCGTTGACCTCGGCCACCGAGCGCACGACACGGTCGAACTTGTCCGTGTGCATGGCCACGGTGGGCACGCCGTATTTTGCTTCGAGCGTCATCGCGTGCGCGGCGACCGCCGGCGCGCACGTGCTTCAGTGGCCGACGCCGAGGATCGCGGCGTGGCCACGCGCCTTGATTTCCTCCCACGTCTTCGGGTCGTCGACGAGGTAGACGCTCGAGATCCGCTTGAGCACCGTGATCATGCTCGGCATGTGCTCGGTGAACCACGCCTGCATCTGCTGCAGGAAGAGGTCGGAGTCGTCGAAGCGACAATCGACGAGATACACGGTGCGGCCGTTCAGCGTGTCGAGGCGTGGCGCCAGCGGCTTCGCGGAGATTCTCGGCGGATAGCCGGTCGGATCGAGGACGCTGAGCGTGCTCATGTCGACGTCCATGAAAGCGGCGCGAAGTGCCCGTTGTTGCGACCCGAGGTCTCGTCCCAGTCGATGCCGAAGCCGTGCATGTGGCTTCGCGAAGCCTTGGCGAGCGCGAGGCGAGATGCCGCGGGATGGCCGACGTTGTCGAAGTAGATCGGCTCGCCCTGATTCGCGCCGGGAATTCCCTCGACCGCGAGATCGAGCATCCCGGGAATCGAGACCGAGCGCCGCATCCCGGAGCTCTCGATCCGGATCGGCTTGGCCTCGGTCCCGGCGAATGTGCCGATGAGCGGCCCGAGCGCGGCCATCGGGCCGCCGCCCTGACCGCTCGCAATCGTCGTTAGCGCTTCGCGCTGCGGTGCCGAAGCCCGCTCGTCGAGCACGAGTCCGACGGTCCAATTGCCCTGGATCATGGGACCCGGCGTGTGCAGCAGCACGGCGAAGCTCAGGCCATCGAGCGTCGTGCTGCCGTACCGCCCGCGCTGGACGTGGAATACGAGGCCCGCGTCACACGAGCCCTTGGTCGGTCGCGCGGCCAGGCCGGACGTCGGGCACGGACACACCGAGTCACAGCTGCACGCTTCGAAGTACTCGCCGCTGATTTGCCATGAAACGTTCGCCATCACACCTGTCTCCTCACATCGATGCTCCGCGGAGCGAGGCCGCCAAACCCGGCTCGATCGCCACGGCCACGCCGAGCAGCGCAAGCACCACGCCCGTCGTCCGCGCGACCCACTCGCCGCGCGGCAGGATTTTCTCGGCGGCGACCACGCAGGCGATCAGCAAGACCCACGGCAGCCCCATCGCGCCCGCAACGACGAGCACTATCATCAACGCCCAGCAACACCCGAGACAGTACAGGGCGTGCACGAATCCCATCATCACACCGCCACGCCAACCGGCGCGCCAGTGTCCGAGGATGAACCCGAGCGGGCTTCGGCAGTGGCGCAGACACACGGACTTGAGCGGTGAGAGTTGAAAGATGCCGGCCGCGATCAGCACGCCGGCTGTCGTATATGCAAGGGTGGACGCCGCCACCGCCATGAGCGCGACGCTCGCACAATAGATCGGCACACCGCTGATCGCCCAGAGCATCACGTAGACCGCGGTGAACGCGCTCACGGCCGCCGCCCTCGCCGTCGCGGTCGACGCACCGCGCTGCATGGCCGCGTAGAGGCCGATCATCGGCATCGCGCTCGGCAGCATCATCGCCGCCATCATGATCGCCCACGCCGCGACAAACATCAGGCCATCGGCGAGCGTCGGCGTCATCGCCATCTCCATGCCCGCCATATCCTGCTCGCCCATCGGCACGCGCAGCAGCGCGAGCCACGCGGCGGCGGTGACGCCGACGAGCACCGCGTACGTGATGACCGTCGAGCGCTCGGACGTTGCGAACACTCAGTCTCCCATCACCATGCCGCCATCGACCTTGATCGCCTGGCCGGTCATATAGTCGGAATCCGGCCCGGCGAGAAACGCGACGACGCCGGCCACGTCGTCGGGCGTCTCTGGCCGTCCGAGCGGAATGCCGGCGATGCGCTTCTTCCACGCCTCGCGCGGCGCCCAGCCGTGCAGCGCGCCCCACTCGCGATCGATCTGCTCCCACATCGCGGTGTCGACCGCCCCCGGACAGACGCAGTTGGACGTGATGCGATCCGCGGCCAACGCTTGAGCGGCCGAGCGCGTGAGGCTGATCACTCCGGCTTTGGACGCCGAGTACGGCGTCATCAGATGGTTGCCGCCGCGATAGCCGGCGATCGACGCGGTCTGGATCAGCTTGCCGCGAAGCTCGGAGCCGGCCATGGGCGACTGCGCCTTCATGCGCCGCACCGCCGCCTGCAACACGAAGAACACGGCCTTGAGATTGACGTCGAGCACGCGGTCCCACTCGGCTTCGGTCACATCGAGCATCGGCTGCAGGCGAATCACTCCCGCGTTGTTGAAGAGCACGTCGAGCCGGCCCCAGCGTCGGTACGGTTCGTCGATCATGCGCGCGATGTCGGCGGCGTTGGTGACGTCGGCCTGCACGGCGGCGCCGCCGAGCTCGGCGGCGACCTTCTCGACGCCGACGCCGTCGACGTCGGCCAGCACCAGACGGGCGCCGTCGCGGGCCAAACGGCGCGCCGTCGCCGCGCCGATGCCGCGCGCGGCGCCCGTGATCAGGACGATGCGGCCGTCACGCTGCGCCATGAACCCTCCTCACGAAGCGGCCGATGACGTCGATCGCGCGCTGGGCCTCGTCGAGCATGGGCAGGAACCAGTGCCAGACGTGGATCATCGACGGCCATTCCTCCACCGTGACGTCTACACCGGCCGCCTTCGCGCGCTGCCCGAGGCCACGCGCGTCGTCGAGCAGCACCTCATCGCTGCCGACCTGTACCAGTAGCGGCGGCAGATCGCGCAGGTCGGCATAGAGTGGCGAGACCAGTGGCGCCTTGCGATCGCCGCCGCCCACGTAAGCCTGCGTCATCCCCTCGATGCCGTCGCGCGTGACGATCGGATCGACGGCCGCCTTGCTGACGTAGCTCTCGGCGCTATTCGTGAGATCGACCCACGGCGAGATGCACACACCACCGGCCGGCCGGGGCAGTCCGCGATCGCGCAGCGCGAGGAGCGTTGCCACTGTCAATCCCCCGCCCGCCGAGTCGCCGGCCACGACGACGCGCTCCGGCGCGATGCCCTGCGCAAGCAGCCACTGATAGGCGGCAACGGCATCCTCCAGCGCGGCCGGGAACGGATGTTCCGGCGCCAGCCGATAGTCGAGGAGCAGCGCCCGCGTCCCCGCCGCGCGCCCGATGGCGGCGGCCAGATGGCGATGCGAGCGCGGCGAGCCGATCACGTAACCACCGCCGTGCAGGTAGAGCACGACGGCATCCGTACGCACGCCCGGAGACGTCAGCCACTCCGCGGGGCGCGCGGGCGCCGCGATCGTCTCGATCTTGACGTCCGGCGGCGTCGGAAAGACGCGCTCGGCGCGCTCGTGCTGGGCCCGCCGCTGCTCGATGGTGAGTGTGTTCGACGGCGGCAGCTTGGCGAGATGCTCGCGGACGAGATGAATGCCTTTGTCGTTCATGGCGCGACATGGTACGCCAAAAGGGACCGGCCGACCTCTCGTGCTACAGTTTGCCCATGGTCCACAAAGGTATGACCTTCGGCATCTTCCTCGCTCCGTTCCACCGCCTCGGCGAAAATCCCAACCTCGCGCTCGCGCGCGACATGGAATTGCTCGAGTGGCTCGACTGGCTCGGCTACGACGAGGCCTGGATCGGCGAGCACCACTCGGCGGGCTGGGAGCTGATCGCCTCCCCGGAGATCTTCATCGGCGCCGCCATCCAGCGCACCAAGCACATCCGGCTCGGCTCTGGCGTGACGAGCCTGCCGTACCATCATCCGTTCCTGGTGGCTCAGCGCTTCGTGCAGCTCGACCACATGTCGCGCGGTCGCACCATGCTCGGCTGCGGCCCCGGCGCGCTCGTGTCCGACGCCTACATGATGGGCATCGAGCCGGTCACGCAGCGCCCACGCATGGATGAGGCGCTCGACGCGATCATGGCGCTGCTCCGCTGCGAAGAGCCGGTGACGCTCAAGACCGACTGGTTCGAGCTGCGCCAGGCGCGGCTGCACCTGGCGCCGTACACGGAGCCGCACTTCGAGATCGCGGTCGCCAGCGTGATGACGCCGTCGGGCGTGCAGGCGGCCGGCCGTCACGGGCTCGGCGTGCTGTCGCTCGGCGCCGGCATTCCTGGCGGGCCCGAGGCGCTCGCGAACCAGTGGAAGATCGGCGAGGAGGTCGCGGCGCAGCACGGCAAGACGATGGACCGCAAGAAGTGGCGGCTCGTCGTCAACGTGCACGTGGCCGAAGACGACGCGCTCGCGCTGCGCCAGGTGAAGGCTGCCGAGCGCCACGAGACGGTCACGTACTTCGAGGAGACGCTCGGTCGGCCGCCCGGCCGCTCCGACGATCCGCTGACCGACGGCGTGAAGATGGGCACCACGCTCGTGGGCTCGGTCGAGACGGTCATCAAGGGCATCAACAGGCTGTGGGAGATGTCCGCCGGCGGCTTCGGTGGTCTGCTCTTCCGCGCCCACAACTGGGGCAATCGCCAGGAGACGCTGCACTCGTACGAGCTGTTCGCGCGCTACGTGATGCCGCACTTCCAGGGCATGGCCGAGCCCCCGCGCGACTCGAACACGTGGGCGCGCGGCAATCGCAAGACGATCTTCAGCCCGAACGTCGACGCGATCAAACAGGCCTACGCGAAGGCGGGCAAGCCC
>Ga0075421_100012580_pt1 | contig 10519 bp, 6 predicted proteins | sample SoiMetdeltSBSDD5_FD_75292 | JGI IMG/M metagenome (GOLD analysis project Ga0075421, IMG submission 75292) | Bulk soil microbial communities from a Populus tree surrounding site in Tennessee, USA - Soil MetaG P. deltoides SBSDD5 | ecosystem: Environmental > Terrestrial > Soil > Tree plantation... | reverse complement strand
TTGGGGACGATCAGAGCGAAACGCACTGAGTTTCCGCGGCAGGCTGTGGTCCGTGAGCACGCCATGCCCGCCATCGACAGCGCGTGTGCGAGGCATGTGGCAGCCGCGACAATCAAGCCCGCGTTGACAGTCTGCCACCTGGTGGCAGCTGAGGCACTTCTCGCGATAGTAGGCCACTACGGCGGAAGGGTCGCGCGCGCGATGGGTCTCGTGACAGGTTCCGCACCAGAGCTTATCGCCGCTCGCAATTTTGCATCGGCTCGAATACAGTTTCTCGACGTAACCAGTGGCTTTGACACCGGTGACGTTCGCGCTCTCGAAAACGAAATACGTTACGAAATCGCTCAACAGCTCACCTGGGCGGAACATCGCAATAGATCGGCCCGCCTTGTTGATGCGCGCTTCACCGGAGAGGTGACACTGGGCGCAGACTGAGTCGCGCCGTTGGGGATCAAGTTTCGCCGGATTCACCATACGACCGTTGCCGGCGATGTGGTCCGATCCCGGACCGTGACAGCGCTCGCAACCCACGCCGTCTTGCGCGAAGGGTGGAGAAGAGAAGCGGTTCTGCGTGCCGAAGATGGGCCTTGCTTGGCTTGCATGGCAAAAGAAGCAGTTCGACTCGATCGGACGGTTCCATCGAGTACTCGTGTCGTTTTCGTATCCGGGGGAGACGTCCCAAGCGCCCTTCTGCGAATAAAAAGTAATGGGCGCCTGGTACAGAAAGCCATCTTGTGAGTAAATGAAGCTGCGTCCTGCTGCGCCCGAACCGATGAACCAATCCAATTGCTTTTCGGCGTCTCCGAACCGAACCGCGCCCCGAGCATCGATGTGATAGTCTACGCCGCTGGCGGCGTGTCGAAACCGGCCAGGAAAGGTTGCGATCACACGGCCGCTACTACGGGCCATCGGTGTTACTGAATAGCTTTCGTAGATCTTCGTGTGACACGGCCGGCACGAGGCGTTACCAACGTAGGTCGCGGCGCTGCTGCACGTGGTCGTAAGTGCGATCCAAATCAGGAGCTTCATCGACGGAGGCTCACGCCCGACGCTTTGAATTTCGCGAGATGCTGATCAGCTTTTGCCTTATCGCCGCTTTTTGCATATGCGCGCGCGAGCAGGAAATGAATCTGCCGATCGAGTGTCCCGAGACCGTTAATCGCGAGCGCGCGCTCGCCCTCGGCCGCGGCTTCGGCGAACTTCCCTTCGTCCAATAACAAGCGGCCACGCTCGTAGTGCGCATCACGCGAGCTCGGGTCGAGTTGCAAGGCGCGATCTATAAGTCGCCGGCTCTCGCCGTAACGGCCTAGGGCAAACAGAAGCCGTGCATAGGCGGTGAACGTCTCCGCGGATGGTTTCGAGTTTTCGAGTTCGAGAGTCCGCTCGTAATAACTGATAGCCGCCTCGGCGTCGGCGAGGCCTTCGTGCGTCAGCGCGAGATAGAACGTTGCGCGAGAGTCGCGCGGGTTGAGTTTCGCAGCCTTTTCGAGCGGCGGCAAGGCCTTCTTGAAATCATTATCGACGTAATAAAAGAAACCAAGAAGAAACTGCGTGTGCGTGGATTCAGGCTCTAGTTGCACCGCCTTTGTGAACGCTTCGCGCGCCTCATCGAAGCGGTTGAAGCCCATCGCCAACTTCCCCTTCAAGGTCAGGGCGGGAACCAGGTTCGGGTCCTGGGCGAGCGCTCGATCAAGCGCCTGGCTGGCCTCGCCAAATTGCTTCTTGCGGAAGAGTTCGTTGGCGAGCTCGTATTCCATCATTGCGGTGCTCGCGAGCAGAGCGAAATAAGCCCACTTCATCGCAGTTTCCCGTCTCTGGAGAGAGTATAGTATCGACCTGCTTTCACTTGCTCAAATCGCAACACGCCGCCGTCAGGTTTGACGATTTCCAAGAAATCGGCGAAGGTAGCGTTTACTAAGCCCAGCAGTTCCCGAGGATCGTGAGCAGAGAGGTAGCTTCCTCCCGCCGTCTTCAGCCGCGACGACTTCCGTCCTTCGATCGACCACGTAATCCTCCAGCCCGGCTGAATCCCGGCTAGACCGAGCCAGTGATTCACCGTTGCTCCCGTGTGCTGCAGAATCACCGGCTCCTCGCCGCTGTTGGCGACAATCACGTCAGGATACCCGTCGTTGTTGAGGTCGCCGACCGCCAGTCCACGCGCCGGATACATCTGCGTAAACGCCTCGCCTGCCTCCGGCCCGAGCTTCAGGAATTTACCTCCACTATTTCGGAACAGCAGGATCGGCTCCTTATATGTCAGCGTACTCGAGAGCGTTTCGATGAGGTCGTCTGGGTGGCCGTTGCAGACGATCAGGTCGAGCGCGCCATCGTGGTCGAAGTCAAAAAACTTCACTCCCCAGCCACTATACATTTGGGTCGCCATGCCGATACCAGTGCGTCCTGCTTCATCGACAAAGGTATTGTCGCGCGTATTCCGGTAGATCGAGAACTTCTCGCGATTGAAGTTGGAGACAAACAGATCCTGCCAACCGTCGTTATCATAGTCCGCGGCGTCGACGCCCATTCCGGACCGGGCCGCGCCATCCGAGTTGTATGCAACACCCGCCTCGAGTCCGATTTCGTCGAATCTGCCTTTACCGCGGTTGAGGAACAAGAAGTTCGGTACAGAATCGTTCGCGACGAAGAGATCGAGGAGTCGGTCGTTGTTGACATCGGTCGCAACGGCCCCGAAGGTCTTGCCCATCGGCGAGCCGACTCCGGAAGATTCGCTGATATCCGTGAAGGTTCCATCGCCGTTGTTGCGATACAGCTTGCTCGGCCAAGGATCGTAGGTCAGAGGATAGCAGTAGTGCGGCACGCCTTTCTGCCGGCAATCGCGTTCGAGTGCCTTGTTGTACTTGACGAAGTGCCCGATGAACGCGTCTTCGTCGCCATCGTTGTCAATGTCGAAGAAGACAGCGGCGGTCCATAGACCTTTCACTTCGAGACCGGCCCTTTTCGTCACATCGGTGAACGTTCCGTCGGCATTATTGCGATAGAGAACGTTGATGCCGTAGTTGGTAAGAAACAGGTCGGTCCAACCATCGCGGTTGAAGTCGCAGGTCGCGACTCCGATGCCAAAGTCGCGGCCCGGGACTCCGGCGCGAAAAGTGACGTCGGTGAACGTATTATCATGATTGTTGCGATAGAGGGCGTTGCGGAGCGGTGTCTTTGGCCGGAAGAAATCCGACGGCCCACTGTTCGTGAAATACACGTCCATCCAGCCGTCATTGTCGAAATCGAAGATCGCGACGCCAGGACCCATCGACTCGGGAAGGTAGCGCCGTTCAGACTTTGCGTTGTTGTGCCGGAAATTAATCCCTGTCTTCGCGGGTGGAAGAGTGACGAACACCGGCTGCCCTACGGCGTAGAACAAGAGGGCAAAAACGCTGACCAACCGCACCATACCATTCTTGCCTGTTTTCCGATTACTTTTTCCGCTAGAACTGGAATCGCGCGACGATTTGCCCCGAGCGTGCCGGCCGATCGCCGAAGACACCGCCGGGATTGACGCGCCCGAAGCCAGAGGTCGGCACGCCCGCGGCGCGGGCCTGCGCCGCTAAAGCGTTCCCCGAGTCAGGGTTGTTCAGTTGTAACCGGTTAAAGATGTTGAAGAACTCGGCCCGGACCTGGAAACTCATGGACTCCTTGAGCCGGAACATCTTGCCGATACTCAGTTGCTCGTCGGGCCGGCGGGCGTAGCGGTAGTCGCTGTAGTAAGCCGCGGCAGTACCCCACTGTCCCGGAGCTGGATCGGCCCAAGCTTTGGAATTGAGCACGAAGTCCGCGTTCGGGTCGATACAGTGGCAATTGAGGTCTTTCAGGAACAGCGGTTCGCCAGCCACACGATTGGCGTTTGTTGAACGAAACAGCAGCGAGTTGAGATTGTTCTGGGCCTGGGGAACACGAATCGGCTTGCCGCTAGAGTAGCGCAAGATTCCGCCGATCGTCCAACCTGAGAAGATCTGCTTTGCGGCGGCGCTTCGGCTCATGAATCCTACCGCAGGCAGCACATAGTTGAAGCCGGTCACGAACACATGCGGCTGGTCTTCACGCGAAAGGGCCTTCTGATTGCGCCGATTGAAGACATCGTTGGTCGGCACGATTGTGCCGTCCTGATCTTCAATGTTGGTCAGGTTCTTCGACCAGGTGTAAGCGACAGTGAAATTCAGCCCATGCGAGTAGCGCTTTGTCGCCTTGAGTTGCAGTGAATCATACCAGTTACTGCCGATGGGAGCCCACATGCTTCCAATGCCCGTGAATTGCGGGAAAGGGCGCAAGGCTTGCGCCAAAGTCTGCGAACCCGGGAAGCCAACATAAGGAAGCCGGAAGCCGCGTGCCGCTACTTGCGCCGAATCTATGCGGGATGTGAGCAGCGTGCGGTCAGTCGCATCGTTGATGTTCAGGCCGTAGGCAGCGATTCGTTCCGCCGTCAACCCGTTGTAGTCAAGCAGCCCATCACCACGGAACCAAACGCCGCGGTTACCAACGTAGGCGGCTTCAACGACAAGGTCCTTCATCATCTCCCGCTGCAGGCTGATGTTCCAAACATTTTGACGCGGTGGCCGGCCGCCGTTGCGGTCCACGTGCGCCGTGGCTGAATTCAAACTGCCCGCCGTAACACGAAGACCCGGGTCATAAGTAGCGCCAAATAGTTCGGCAGAACTGTAGCGTCCAGCTAGTCCATTGCGCAGCAGCAGCGCCGGCTCGCCAAACGCAGGTCTGCTCAACGGGATCGAATTGAAGCCCATGCCTTGCGAGTTGCCGCCGCCGATGTAGTTAAAGCCGGTAAGCTGGGCATAGGAGATGCCCCAGCCAACCCGAAGCACCGTCTTGTCATCGATCTGGTAGGCGACACCTAACCGCGGACCGATCGCCCACGGATACGTCTTGGCAAAAGTGCATCCGCAACGGCCAGCACCTTCGCCTTCGTAGATGGTGGCTCCTAGCAGCCCGCCTGCCTTGGGGTTGGCAAGGGTGGGCGCGAACATGCTCGTACGATTGTGGAGTTCGCGCGCCGGGTTCTGGATGTCGTAACGGACGCCGATATCCAGTGTCAGTTTACGCGTGACCTTCCAGGTATCCTGCGCGAAAAAGCCCCAGGTGGCTCGTCTATATTGAGGATCGGCGCGGTTAGCAATGCTAGCGTTATCGGCAAGACCAAGCAGGAAGCTGGCAAATGGATGCCCAACAGTACCGCCTTGCAAGGTTTGGCCGTCGGTAGCAATGCCAGTCTGATTATCGGAAAACCCATAAATACCAGCGACGCCGCCATCCGAGATGTTAGTGAAGGTGTCCAGTCTCCACTCGCCGCCCCACTTGTAGGTGTGATTGCCACGAATATAAGTCAAGCTGGCGACTGCTGTCGGTTTGTCCTGCAGATACAAAGTGCGATTCGTTGGGCCTAGGTTGGCAATCCCGCCAAAACCGTTGCTCAAACCGGTGATGCGGGGAAAACCTGGACCGATCTGCCCGCGGAAGCCAAGCTGCGAGGCGTCATATTCCTGAATTGATTGCGGAGAAGCATCTGGATTGTGATACCGCTGATAACCGATACCCGTGTGCAGCAACAGAGTTGGCCGCAGCGTCTGGTCGTAGTTCACACGGATCGTGTGGCTTCGGATCAGTTGGTCGCGGCGCGGCGAAATGGGGTCAGGAAGACCGTCGCCCTGACCGTTGTCCTTGTCAGTTCGCATCTTTGAGTAGTAGCCTGAGATCTTTGCGTTGTCGTTTAGGCTATGGTCGATCTTGATACTCGGAATGTCCTGAATCTTGCGGAAATCCGCTCGCCGATCGAAGTTATTGATAAGGGCCCCGGTGGTCGGCTTAGGCATTAGGCCTTGCACCTTGAGCGCTACTGGATCGAGCCTGTTAGACGGAATCAAATTGCCGGGAAAAGGATTGCGAACCACGCGGCCACTCACGATCTGGCTCGTGTCCGGATCGTAGATCGTGTTCTCAAGAATGGAACGGCCAAGAATATCAGTGCCTAGGGATCGCCCGGTCAGAAGAGCGCTGAAGTCGCCATTGCGCATGGCATCAGTCGGCACAGTGCCGAGGCCGAGGAACTGTTTCTCACGGTTTCTGTACATTTCGTAGTTGGCGAAGAAGAATGTCCGATCCTTGCCGCTATATAGCTTGGGAATCGAGAGGGGACCACCGACACTAAAGCCGAAGTCGTGACGCCGGACCTGGGGCCGAAATCCCGGATTTGGTAGGCCGTTGCGCGCGTTCAGTTTCTCGTGAACAAAATACTCGTACGCGCTGCCATGGAACTGGTTGCCGCCCGAACGCGAAGTAAGATTGAAAAGGCCACCGCCAACCTGTCCGAATTCGGCTGCGAAGTTACTCGTCTGCAACGTGAACTCCTGCAGCGACTCGACGCTTGCTTGCGACTCGTCTGAGACGCGAGGATTCAGTGCGCTCGTGGTGTCTTGACCTTCGAAAATGATACGGAACGTGTTGCTCGGAGCGCCATTTACGCGAATGTCGTTCCAGCCGTTGATGCTCGATCCCGGCGCGAGCTGCACGAAGCTCAGCGGGTTGCGCACGGCGCCCTGGCCGATCGCGAAATTGAGCGGTAGGTTGTTGATTTGATCACCGCTGACAGTGGTGCTCTGTGCGGCGTTCTCAGTTTGCAGTAGAGGCGCGTCTGCCGTGATCGTCACGGACTCCGTCGTACTACCCACTTGCATCACGATATCGATGCGGGCCGTCTGAGCCACTTGTACGGTGATACCTGTTTGCTGGTACTTGCGGAAGCCGGTGACTTCTACGGATACCTCGTAATTACCCGACGGAAGGGAGGGGATTGTGTAATTTCCCGTTTGGGTCGTCTCGGTAGTGAACTGAACTCCGGTTCCGGCGTTAGTCGCCACTACTCGCGCGTTCGGTATAAGCGCTCCAGCTTGATCGGCGACAGTACCGGTAATCACGCCGCGATCGCTCTGTGCGCACACCACAAAAGTCAGCGCCAGACATGTGACACAGAAACGAAGTACCTGCATGGGACCTCCTCAAGAAGTTCATCGAACTTTTATCAGGAAGCATACCCAAAGTCAATCGCCTCGTATCGCTCAACGAGATTCGATCGGCTTGTGTGTTTTCTTTCATTGTTCGACTCCGGTAGTCGCCAGAATGCCACGTGACCAGTCTTATCGCGTACTCGTCTATCCAGGGGTCTGAATGGCCGGTTTCTCACTTCCGGCTGTTTACTCGATGAATCCCGACACCGTGTCAGTGCTAAGTTCTGGCGGCACTACTCACTTCCAAGGCTGCATTGCGCTTGATGTTGCCGCCCCAGAGAGCTAATGTCCTGCTGACTACCGATAATGACCAATACCAGACGGGACAACCAATGAATGATTTGATTGCAGTGAAAAGCTCGCCGAGTGGGACAGGTTGAAGGCCCTTGTCCTCGATAGCGTCTCTTCGCCGATCACACGCCACGTGTACAACATGGCATGGCTTTGAACGAATTCATGATTTGGTACCTACAGGCGCCGCGCCCTGGCTTCAGCAAAGCTACGGTGAGCGCTTGGCGAGCATCGCTCGAGGCACGCGAGCTCGGTTCTTCCTCGATCATTCTACGGATGTCGGCAATTCGCAAGCTGGTAGTGCGCTAATTCTGTGTTGATGAATTTTCACCGGGAGTTGGAATCATGGCGGCTACCGTAGGGCCCGTCTTGTCCAGGACGTAGCGGTTGTATCGGCGCAGTGCCGTTTGATACGCATTTAGCGCGGACATGTAGACTTTCGTAGCATGGCGTTTGCTCCCGTCTGAGTGCGCGATTCCCAGATCATGCATTTGCTGTGTTTGTCGTTTGTGTTCAAGCTTTGCACGCTCGTAGAGAGCCTTGGTCTGTTCCACGGCATCTTTGAGGAGCTCAAGTTCGGCGTCCGGTTCCAAGAGAGCCTCCTTAGCCATTTTTTTAGCAAAGGCGATTTTTGGTAGTAATGGTCTTCGATATAAGTGTATCGCCCGGTCCCGTATAGCTACCTTAAGGCGCGATTAAAAACCTTTAATTCCAGCGAGAAACCTTGGCCGGAATAGACCACACATGGGGATCGGCAGAGACGGAGTGAGGTGGACTCGGGTGTGCGCAATGCTCTCCATCAGGCAGCCGAGGCAGCTGGATGCGATTTCCCCGGACTGGGACCACACTCGTTGCGGAGGGCGAACATTACCTGGCGGCAACAAGTCGGAGGCAGCGCTATCAAGGCGTCCAAGATTGCAGGCCACAGCGATCTAGAAATGAGCGGCGAATACACGTTCGTGACGCCCGAACGTCAAAACGAACTCACCCGCCGCATCCAGCGGAAACTTGCTCAAACAACGAAAGCAGCTTCCTCGGAAGGTCCCGACACAGGCACGGCCCCGGTTCGCACAAGCGTCCACGAGGAGCCGCTTGCCACTACTCGTCTCCAATAAAAAATGGCGCCGCGCATTCGACGCTTGCGTCAATAGTTGACGGCGTCGCCGAGTATGGAAACGCTCTGAACTTTTCGATTGTTCACTGCAGCTTTGTAGATGAATTAGAAGTGGCTCTAGTGGCGCTTAGGATTGTGGCGCGTGTTTCGAAATTGGGACATGTCACGGTCACCTGATTGCATCCTTATCCGGGCGGGCATGGCGCTGCAATGGGCAGAGACCCATCGCGGATGGCTGCATTCTCGGATTGATATACTTCTGGACACCGCATGCTGAAAAAGAAAATTTGTATGCTCGGCTACTATGGTGTCGGCAAGACCAGCTTGGTATCGCGATTCGTGAACCAATTGTTCGCCGACAAGTATCAGACCACCGTCGGCGTCAAAGTCGACAAGAAAATCGTCGAAGTGGATGGCCGCGAGGTCACGCTGATGCTATGGGACGTTGCGGGAGAGGAAGATAATGCGCCCGTCAAACTGAGCCATGTCCGGGGCTCCAGCGGATACCTGCTGGTGGTGGATGGCCGTCGCCGCAAAACTCTGGAAGCCGCCTTGAGCATTCAGCAACGGGTGGAACCCGAAATTGGACGGTGTCCGTTTTTACTACTGGCGAACAAGGCGGATGAGCGAGCTAGTTGGGAGGTTCAGGACGAGGATCTGGCTCAACTCGCCACACGAGGATGGACAGTGCTGGAGACTAGCGCAAAGACAGGCGAGAAGGTGGAGGAAGCCTTTCTCACCCTTGCCGCTGGCATGTTGAAATCCCAAGACGAAGCCGAAGACGACGAGGGCGATGGTCAGGATGGCGGTTGACCTTGATTGCATGGAGAACCTGCCCGCGGCTCTTGACGTAGCTGCGTTCGAACAAACAGCGAGCGGTCTCTTTCGGCCCGTGGGATTGCTGCCGAACTGGCTGAAGCTTGGCGAAGGCGCGCCGGCCGAAATCGACCTGGGAGAACGGTTTCCAGTACTGGAGCTCTTTCTATCCGATTGCGCCTCCGTGTTCGAAACGGGAGCGCCGCCGCGCCTGGAGTCCGATGTCTGGGAGGAAGATTTTGGTGAAAAGAGCGGGGGCAGACTTTATCTGCAGGCCACCGCCCTGAAACTCGGAAGCCGCAGCCTGGTCGCACTCAAATCGCTGCCGCCCGAGCGATTTACGTATCAGCAGCTTTACCATGATTTTCAACTTGCGCAAGAGGAAGCCGAGCGGTTGAAAGAGGTGGCTGATCGAGCTACGCGGGCCAAGAGTGACTTCCTGGCTACCATGAGCCATGAGATCCGGACTCCGCTGAACGCAATCATCGGCATGGCCGACGTCCTCGCCGCCACCCCGTTGACGGCCGAGCAACAACAGTGTGTCGACGTATTCCAGCGCAACGGCGTCAGCCTGCTGAACCTGATAAACGATATCCTCGATCTCGCTAAAGTGGAATCCGGTAAGGTCGAACTGGAATCCACACCGATGGATTTGCGCGAGGTAATCGCGCGCGCGATGGAAGTTGTGGACGGGCGCGCGAAGGCGAAAGACCTTGCGCTCAAGCGACACGTTGAGCCCGGCATCCCTGTGTACCTCATGGGCGATCCAAACCGGCTCCGACAGGTCATGATCAACCTCCTGGGGAACTCCATCAAGTTCACCGAGCAAGGCCATCTGGAAGTTCGCGTGGAGCAGGATCCGGAAGACTGCCGACCGGGATGCCTGCGCCTTGCGATCTCCGACACCGGCATCGGAATTCCGCAGGACAAGCTCGGGTCACTCTTCCAGAGCTTTACTCAGGTCGACAGTTCCACCACGCGCAAGTACGGCGGGACAGGTCTGGGCCTCGCGATTTCCCGCCAGTTTGTGGAGCTGATGGGTGGGCGGATCTGGGTCGAAAGCCAGCTCGGCAAGGGTAGTACATTTTTCTTTACCGTGAAACTGCAGGTGCAAGAGGACCAATCCGAGAGGACTCCGATCGAGGGGGTGCAGCTTTCGACAGCCGGGCTGGAGCGGAGTCTGGACGGACTCCGGATTCTGTTGGCCGACGATTCCGGCGACAACCGTTTCCTGATCCTGTCGTATTTGAAGTCGTCGAATTGCTCGATTGAG